>ERZ773035.428-NODE-428-length-35171-cov-13.906766_pt1 | contig 35171 bp, 29 predicted proteins | sample MGYA00511487_ERZ773035 | MGnify/ENA primary metagenome ERZ773035 (study PRJEB29015, sample SAMEA2737985) | human oral metagenome | biome: human oral; feature: human-associated habitat; material: dental | place: China | collected 2024 ...
TGGCTTCTTGGCGGCCGCAGCTTTCGGATCGGCAGCGGGTTTCGCGGCAGGCTTGGGAGCATCTGCTTTAGGATCAGGAGCCGGTTTCTTAGCGTCAGCCGGAGCTGGCTTCTTGGCGGCCGCAGCTTTCGGATCGGCCGCGGGTTTCGCGGCGGGCTTAGGAGCATCTGCTTTGGGGGCAGCAGCTGGTTTAGCAGCTGGAGCAGCTTCCTTTTTCGGTGCAGGTTTCGCCGGAGCAGGTTGGGCAGCTGGCTCTTTTTGAGCTTTGGGTGCGGCCGCTTCCGGTTTCGATTTTTTGGGCACCTTGATACCGTGGGCTGTGGGTTTCGTTCCCGGCTCAAGTTGCGTGGCGGCAGCGGGTTTGGTTTCGGCAGGTTTCTTGCGCTCCGGCTTTACCTCGGGTGAGGTGGCGGGACGCTTGGCCGGTGCCGATGGTGTGGAGACGCTCCTTGCGGGTCTCGAGGCGATGGGTTCGGAGGACGAGGCACTGGCCAGGTCATAGGCGTGCAGCTCGTAACGCTCAATCAGCTCGATCAGCTTACTGGCATACTTGGGATCGGAGGCGTAACCACATCGTTTCAATCCATGCGCCCAACCCACATAGTCTGTTGGCTTGAGCTCAAAGAGCGACTTGTAGTGCGCTCTGTCAGCGATGAAGTGCGAGTGATCTTCGTAGGATTGTTCTACGGAGGTGTACTTACGAAAGCGTTCCAAGCGACCATCATCTTGTTTATAGAGATAGTCACCCGTCCAGTTTCCGCATTTGATACCGAAGTGGTTGTTACCCTGAATCGCCAGGTAACTTTTCCCTGCGCTCGATTCAAGGATACCCTGTGCCAAGGTAATACTGGCAGGTATACGATGTCTGGTCTGCTGATGGATAGCAGCCTGATGATAAGCCTGGATATACTCTTCACAAGCATCCAAATTTCGAACTTCTGTTTTGCCAGCCTCCATGCGTTCGACGAGCACGGGGCTACTGGCAAGCGTAATACAGCCTATAATAACGGCAAGACGATATAGTGATAATGTACGTGGGCGCATCATGTATGAAAGTTCTATTATCTGAGTTTAAGTGTCTCTCCCTCTCGGGGCACATAACTTTGGTTTTTCTCGTTCAGGGCATAGAGCGTACTGACCTGTATGCCGTAGTACTGAGAAATGCTGTGCATAGATTCTCCGATCTGCACCTGATGATAAAGATGAGGCATATCGGCCCGTTTCTTCTTTTTCTCCAGGTAAACGATATCCCCCCGTCGCAGGGAGAAGTTCTCGGGTGATTCGTTGAATCGCGCCAGTTCGCGTGCCGTGAAGCCGAGATCCTGAGCGATCCGATCGAAGGTGTCGTTGTAGCGTGCGATGGTATAGAGTAGGCCACCCGTCTTGTAGACGTCACGGGGTTTCAGACCCTTGTCGTCTGGTGATGAGGGTTGAGGCTGCTCGGCCTTCTTTTTGCCGAATAGACGTTCGAAGAAGGTGCCTTCTTTCTTCCCCGGCTCGGTAACGGGTCGGGTAGAGGGCTTCTGACTGGGCGTGGTAGGCGTTGTTCGAGGCTGTTCGTTTCTCGTTTTCTCCTGGACCTCACGCGCTATCCTTTTGCCGGTGTCAAAGAGATAGAGTTCATAGTCTTCGATCATTTTGATCAGCTTGTTGGCATAGGCGCGATCGGTGGCGTAGCCGCATTCTTGCAAGCCTTTGGCCCATCCGCGATAGTCTGTCTTGCGGAGGAGGAAGAGTTTGCTGTAGCGCTTTTTGTCGACTAAGAAACGGGAGTGATCTTCATAGGATTCGGCCACGTTGTTGTATTTGCGAAAGCATTCGTCCTTGAGATCGTCGTCCCAATAGGTACGTGCGCCTTTCCAGTCTTTGTGGCACTTGATTCCGAAATGGTTGTTGGATTCTAAAGAGAGGCGTGATAAGCCTGCGCCAGATTCATGCAGCGCTTGTGCGAGGGTTATGCTGGGGGGTATGTTGTATCGATCACCCTGTTGTACGGCGATATAGCCGTATTGGGTAATGTATTTCTCATAAGCAGGGTGTCGCTTTCGCTCGGCATGGCCTGCCGCTACGATCGTGAAGCCTGTATAGAAAATGAGAATAAAGTATCGGATACATCGAGGGATCATCGGGGCCGTCTCTTTTAGGAATCGGGGCAAAGATAGAAAATAACCAGAACGCAATTAACCTGTTAGGAAAATCGGGCTACCTTCGTTGGCCCAACCAAAGACCCTAAAATATGCGAGAAGAAAGGATTGAGATACGCCTCCAAAAGGGGCGTATCGAGGAGCTCACGGCGGACGAACGTCGGGGCATGGATGTAGCGCTTGCGGCGGCCGAAAAGGCTTACGCCCCGTACTCGGGATTTCACGTCGGGGCGGCCGTGGAGCTGGCTGACGGACGACTGGTGCCGGGCAGTAATCAGGAGAATGCGGCGTATCCGTCGGGGCTGTGTGCGGAACGGACGGCCCTGTTCACGGCCGGGGCACAGTATCCGGACGTGGCGGTGCGGGCGCTGTATGTGGTGGCCATGAAGGATGGCGTGGTGCAGGACAAGATCAGCCCGTGCGGCGGCTGTCGGCAGGTGATCTCGGAGGTGGAGCATCGCTACGGGCAATCCGTCCGTATCTACCTCTGCGGACGGACGGAGTATTGCCGGGTGGAATCGGCCGAGGCGCTGCTGCCGCTGTCGTTCGGGAGTAAGGATCTGTGAGTAGAGGGTAGAGGGTAGAGGGTAGGTAGAGCAGAGGCTTCTTATCGGTCGTGCATGGCTGATGGGGAGCCCTTTTTCTGTGTCTCTCGCTTGGGAATGTATGCCGCCCGGTGCAAAAAGGGCTTGTCGCCTGGATGCGATAGGCCTGTAATTCGGAAATCAAGCGTGTTTCTTCCTGGAAACAGACCCGTAATCCAGAAATCCAGCGTATTTCTTCCTGGAAACAGGCCCGTAATTCGGAATTACGCCGCGTTTCTTTTTAGCAACGGGCCTAAATCGGGAATTACGGGGCGTTTCTCTACCTGCTTTTCTTCCCTTGATGGAAGAAAAGCAGCAAAAGAAGATCAAGGCCTCACCGAGGCCGGGGAAGTTGGCCGGGTATATGATATGATCAGCCTTGAAAAAGTACCAGGAAAACTTCCCTGCCTCGGTGAGGCCGCCCGATCGATGCACCTTTGCGCGCCTAACACGTATCATAACACAGAGAATGAGACTTTGCATTGCGGAGAAGCCGAGCGTGGCTCTGGAGATTGCGCGTGTGCTGGGGGCGAACACGCGGCGAGATGGGTATTATGAGGGCAACGGCTACGTGGTCTCATGGACCTACGGCCACCTCTGCACGCTGAAGGATCCGGGCGACTACACGCCGGCCTGGAAACGTTGGGATATGCGCTGCCTGCCGATGATCCCGCCACGATTCGGCATCAAGCTGATCGAGGAGGAGCATTGCATGCGGCAGTTTCGCGTGCTGGAGGCTCTCATCGCGAAGGCTGACGAGGTGATCAACTGCGGCGACGCGGGGCAAGAAGGGGAGCTGATTCAGCGCTGGGTGATGCAGAAGGCGCGTTGCCAGTGTCCCGTGAAACGGCTCTGGATCTCGTCGCTCACGGAGGAGGCCATCCGCGAGGGCTTCCACCGCCTCAAGGACGCCTCGGCCTACCAACGACTCTACGAGGCAGGTCTGGCGCGCGCCATCGGCGATTGGCTCCTGGGCATGAACGCCACACGGCTCTACAGCCTGCGCTTCGGTGGGCCCGGACGCGTGCTCTCCATCGGACGCGTGCAGACGCCCACGCTGGCACTGATCGTCCGTCGGCAGCGCGAGATCGAGGCTTTCCGGCCAGAGCCATATTGGGAGCTGAAGACCGTCTATCGCGATGTCACCTTCACGGCCTCACACGGGCGATTCGCGAAGAAGGAGGAGGGCGAGGCGCTACTGCGTGCCATCGAGGGGCAGCCCTTCACCGTGACCGACATCGCCAAAAAGAAGGGGCGCGAGGCACCCCCGAAGCTCTTCGACCTGACCTCCCTGCAGGTCGAGTGCAATCGCCGCTTCTCGCTCTCGGCCGAGGAGACGCTGCGCCTGATCCAGACTTTATATGAGAAGAAGGTGACCACCTACCCGCGCGTAGACACGACGTACCTCAGCGAAGACCTTCATCCGAAGGTGTCCGGAATCCTGAAGGGGATGACGGATTACGCCACCCTGACTGCCCCACTCACCGCTGCACCGATCGCGAAGAATAAGCGGGTGTTTGACAACAAGAAGGTGACGGATCACCACGCCATCATCCCCACCGGTACGGCCGCACCAGCAGGGCTCACGGCTGACGAGCGACGGGTGTACGACCTTGTGGCACGACGTTTCATTGCCGCTTTTTATCCCGACTGTGAGGTCGCAACAACGACCGTCACGGGCGCCTCTGCCGAGGTCGATTTCCGGGCCACCGGTCGGCAGATCTTGAAGCCCGGATGGCGCACCGTCTTCGAGCGAGAGGGCAGTAAGAAGGAAGAGAAGGCGGAGGAGGAAGAGGCGGAGGCTGTGCTTCCAGCGTTCCGAAAGGGTGAGAGTGGCCCGCATCGGCCGTCGCTCGTAGAGAAACAGACCACACCACCGAAGCACTATACCGAAGCGACACTGCTCCGGGCCATGGAGACGGCTGGCCGTTTCGTGGACGACGAGGCACTCCGTGAAGCGATGAAGGAGAATGGCATCGGCCGACCCTCCACGCGTGCGAACATCATCAAGACGCTGCTCAAGCGCGATTATATCCGTCGTGAGCGGAAGCATTTGGTGGCCACCCCGACGGGTGTCAGCCTGATCGACACGATCCACGAGGAGCTGCTGAAGAGCCCCGAGCTGACGGGCCAATGGGAGCGTAAGCTCCGTGGCATCGAGCAAGGCAGCTACGAAGCCACAGCCTTCCTCACGGAGCTCAAGGAGATGGTGGCAAGGATTGTACGATAGTCAGAGGGTAGTTAGAAGTAACAGGCCAACTTGGCAGGCGTCCCTAAGGTCTTGAAGTACCAAGAAAACTTGGCTGGCGTCCCTGACGCCTTGATCTTCTTTTGCTTCTTTTCTTCCATCAAGGGAAGAAAAGAAGGTAATGAGACAATGAGACACCACACAAAAAAGCCCTGCCGGACGCGAGAAAAAGAGATCCACTCCCCCTCTCCCACTGTCCGGCAGGACTATTCTCACTTTTCGTTATTACAGATTCAGTTCTCTTCGATCTTCGTCTTGAGCGCCTGACGGGCAAAGAAGATGCGACTCTTGACCGTCCCCAAGGGGATGCCCAGCGCATCGGCAATCTCGTTGTAGCGATAGCCACTGACATACATGGTGAAGGGCACACGCAGCTCGTCGTTCAGCTCGCCGATAGCCTTCGTGATCTCCTGCAGTCGACAGGCACTCTCGGGCGTTTCGATGCTCGATTCCGTAGTAGACTCGAGGTGATAGAGGTCGATGTCCTGCTCCACGACCGTCTGCGAGCGCAGCACACGGCGGTAGTTATTGATGAAGATGTTCCGCATCACGGTCAGCACCCAGCCCTTGAAGTTGCGGTTGTCCGTATACTTCTCCAGGTTGTCCAAGACACGGAGCGACGTCTCCTGCGTCAGATCCATCGCATCTTCGCGATCGGCCGTGAGGGTGAGCGCAAAGTTCATCATGTAGTCCTGCAGACCCAATAACTTATTCCGGAAATAAGAGGTATCCATCTTGAAATCGTTGTATTACTCGTTGCGGGCGCAAACATAGAAAATCGATCATTCCTCCGGTAGATGAATGTCGGGGCCGCCGTCGTCTCCGCCCGGTTTGGGCTGAGGTTTGGGGTCGGGTTGAGGCTTGGGATCGGGTGCGGGTTGGGGATCCTTTGGCTGTTTCGGATCCTTCGGATCTTTGGGTGGCTTGGGATCTTTCGGCTCCTTGGGCTTCTTCTTGTCCGCAGCACGCTTTTGGGCCAGACTGTAACGATACTTCTCGTAAGTCTCCTCCATGCGTTGGTTCATCTGCTTGACGATAGACCCGATCAGGGCGCGCTCGATGGGCGCAGTGCCAGAGTAGTAAGCCGCTTGCAGGATGAATGCGATGCGATCAAAGACGGCATCCGTCTTGGTGCGAGCATCTTTAGCGGCGGGCAGGTCTTTGTCGTCCGCCCGTGCAGAGGTGCGTTCGGCGTAGACTTTGCGAAACTCCGCGTTGGCCGTTTCCAGCTTTGGCAGCACGGCAGCCAGTCGCAACGTGGTGAGATGAGGCGTGTTTTTCGCCTTCCTCAGATCAATCAGCAGGCCATCGATGTCGGCCGACTCTATGTCATAGGCAGCCTTTTGAATACGAGTATATGGCCTTACGACGACCTCTAACTCATCGGCCGCTGTAGCCTCAGTCGCATCCGGCGAGAAGTGGCCCGTCCGAATGGTACCGAAGATGTAGTTGAGCAGCCGATCGCGCTCAGCGTCTTTCTTCAGCATGCGCTGTGTGTTCGAGTTGGCTTGCGTCTCAAGGTTGATCTCACCTTCGACATCAAGGCAACCCTTGTACTCAGTGATTTTCGCAGCGGGGACGCCGATTTTCGTAGCGTCGGCCGCGCTGAGGAGGCCATACACAAAGTTGTGATACTCGTAATGCCGTCCGTTATCGAGCTGAGGCAGCCCGACCTTATTAATCTCAATGTATTCGTCCATAGGTAGTCATTGTTATAAGTAAGCTGATACGTTTATTCTGTATAAAAATTCATCTCAGGATAGGATCCAAACCATTGGTTTGAACCAAATCGGGGTCCGGTTTCACTTCAAACCATTGGTTTGACCAAAATCAGAGGCCGGTTTCACGCCAAACCATTGGTTTGACCAAAATCAGAGGCCGGTTTCACTCCAAACCATTGGTTTGAACCAAATCAGGGTCCGGTTTCACGCCAAACCATTGGTTTGAACCAAATCAGGGCTCAGCTTCACTTCAAACCACTTGGATTGGAAACGCAACAGCGAAGAAAACAAAAAAAACCGGGCACCGCATGATGAGACGTGGAGTCTCATCGTGCAACGGCCCGGCCTTTCACTTTTCACTTCTTAGTTCACGTACACTTTCTCGGACGTGTCGCCCACCCGTACGATATACACGCCTTGAGGCAGGGCTACCGTCGTCTCACCCGCCGGCGCCGAGAACGTGCGGACGAGCACACCGTTGAGGGTATAGACACCTACCGGTGCAGCCGTCTGGAGAGTCAGATAAAGCCTTCCACCCGCAGCATAGATGCGCGCCTCGGGGAGGGCAACGTTGCCAACCGTACTCTCGCTGATCTGCTTGAACTCCTTCCACACCGGCGCCGCAGCATAGGCGGCCTTCGATCCCTTCGGCACCGTCAGAGTGACGTTGGATGGAACGTTCAAGTCAAACGCATTCTCGTTTATGCTGAGTGGTTTCTCCCATTTGACTGTAAGGCTCTTTAGTTTAAATACTTGCTTAAATGCGTATTCCTCTATCTCCTTTACATCGGCAGAAATAGTAACGGCTACGAGATCTTGGGCTCCTAAGAATGCATGCCCCCCTATCTTTTTTGTGCCATTCGGAATGGTGTAAATCGAATCCTTGTGGCCAGCGGGGAACTGTATTAGTGTGGTCTTCGCTTTGTCAAACAGCACACCGTCAACAGAAGTAAAATTCATGTTTCCAGGATCAACCGCGATGGCAGATAGATTCTTACAACCAGAGAAGGCTCTTGCACCAATCTTCTTTACTCCGGATGGGATCGTAAGCTGAGTAAGGGTACTGAAAGCAAATGCCCCGCTCCCTATCTCCGTTATACCAGTATGAAGGATGATAGAATTTAGCTTTTTACAAAACGTGAAGGTATTGTCTTCAATCCGGGTCACACCGGTCGGAATATTGATTACCGAGAGATTGGTACAACTTGAAAATGCAGCTTTTCCGATCCGGGTCACACTTTCCGAAATAACTACAGAATCCATTTTGAAACCAAGAAAGGCATTCGTCCCAATATATTTCACCCCATCTTCAATAACAACCTTACTTATCCGCTCCCGGCAAAAGAGCCAAGGGGAAAGCTGCATCGAATTCGTCGTATTCACGGTGTAATCGACATAGTCCGGCATCTCCCCCTTACCAGAGATGGTGAGGATCCTCATGTCCGTGTCATACTTCCACGTCAGCGGACCGGCGGTGCCGCTTGTGGGGTTCTGCGCCTGCACGGTAGTGGCGCCCATGCTCATCAAACCTGTCAAAAGGGCTATGAGCCATACTGTCGTAATTGATTTTGTCATGATCTTATCGTTTTTGAATTAGACTTTTTTTGAGTGCGTAAAAGTATCGAGAAACGAAAAGATAGAAGTGGAAAGAAAAAAAGCCGGGTTACCGGACGGAGCGCTCCGAACCAGTACCCGGCTTCATTCTTTGCTTTTTGGCTTCTCAGTCCGCGTACACCTTCTCGGCCGTGTCGCCCACCTGGACGATGTGGTAGCCAGCTTTCAGGCGGAGGGTGGAGGAGCCGGCGGGAGCGCTGAACGTCTGCAACAGGCGACCGCTAACGTCGAAGATGCGGACAAGCTCCGGCTTCGGAAGCGTGAGGTAAAGCACGCCATCGGTAGCGTAGATGCGGCGACCGTCCACCTCGGCGTTGGCCACGGTGCCGATCTTCAGGAACTCGTTCCAAACGGGCATCGAGCGATACGTCGACTCTGTTCCCCGAGGAACATTCAGCTGCACGTTAGCTACGGGTACGGACGGGAAGATCGGATAACGCGGCATAGGCGGAACGGTCCACCCTACGGTCACGCTGCGCAGGCCTGTACACCCACCGAAGGCACCACTCTTAATCTCCGTCACACTGGCGGGGATAGAAACACTCGTCAAGGATGTGCAACCCCAGAACGCGTTCTTATCAATCTCACGCAGGCCGAGGGGCAGCGTGGCGGCCTTCAGGGCCGTACAGCCATAGAAGGCGCCCTCGTCGATGTCCGTCAGGCCAGCCGCGGGGAAAGAGACGGAAGCCAAGGAGGTACAGCCCGAGAAGGCGCCCTTTTCGATCTCACGCAGGCCGAGGGGCAGCGTGATGGAGGGCAGGGAGGTACAGTTCGCAAAGGCGCCGTCGCCCACCTTCTGCATACCCTGCGGCAGCGTAACGGAACGCAGCGAAGAGCAATTGAGGAAGACTCCTTTTTCGATTTCGGTCACGCCAACAGGCAGCGTAATGGCAGGCAGGGCAGAGCAATTCGCAAAGGCGTAATCCTCGATCTGAGTCACGCCAGCGGGGATCTGCACCGAGGTCAGGGCGCTACTCCCTGCAAAAGCATACTCGCCGATGCTTGTGATGCCGCTCCCGATAACGATCGATTTGATCTCCGCCCGGTGCTTGGCCCAGGGTGCGGGTTGAAAGTTGGAATAGTCGGGGATGCGGCCGTAACCCGTGAGGGTCAAGGTGCGCGTGGCGGTCTCATACTTCCAATTTATCGAGCTATTCCCATAACCACCGCCGGGTAGGGGGCCATATTGTGCCTTCAGGGTGGCACTTCCCAGTGTCGCCGCAAGGGCCATGCATACGCATGTAATCAACTTTTTCATCTTCTTTTTCTCTTGTCTAATGTTATATATCTATCGTGATCTATAATCTCTTGCGAATGTCTTGTACGAGGCTGCTGGCGCCGATGCGGAAGGTGTCTTTATGCAGCCATTCGGCCCCGAGCAACTCCCGGACGAGGGTGTAATACTTCACCGCGTCCTCGGCCGTCCGTACGCCTCCGGAGACCTTCAGGCCAGCGCGTCGCCCACTGATCTTTTGGTATTGCTTCAGCACACGGCAGATGGTGTAGACGGCTTCAGGCGTGGCGCCAGGATAGCCCTTGCCCGTGGACGTCTTGACGAAGTCGGCGCCCGAATAGAGGGCCAGGATGGTGGCTCGGTGGATCTCCTCGGCCGACGCTAAAGCGCCCGTCTCAAGGATCACCTTCAGCCGTGCACCGCGACAGCTCTCTTTGATCTCCTGCAATTCGTCGGTCAGCTCCTCGTACGCTTCTTCTTTGAAAAGCCCCAGATTCATGACCACATCAATCTCGTCTGCACCGGCCAAAACGGCCATACCGACCTCCGCGATCTTGACCTCCGGGAAGGTCTGCGAGGCGGGGAATCCGGCCCCTACGGCAGCTATCGAAACGTCCTTGACTTGCAAGGCCTGCCGAACGGTTTCGGTGAAATTGGGGTACGTACACACGGCCGCCACATTGGGTACATCCGGGCGAGTGCCCTCCCACTGATTGACCTCCGTATCGACCATCTGCCAGACGGAATCCTTCGTATCCAAGGTGGTCAGCGTGGTGAGATCGATCAGGCCGTGGAGCTGCTTCAGCGTGTCGTCCGTGAAGTACTTAGACGCCTTTTCAGCCAGCAATCGGGCTGTCTTTTCGGCCACCTCCGGGTCCGTCAGAGCGGGCTCAAAGCGGTTAAAGCATTCGTGATACTTATCCTCCAGCTCCTCGTCATCGTGGTGATGAGGACAGTCGCAGTCGTGGTGATGTTCGTGTTCGTTTCTGTTCATCCTATTGTAGTTTTTGATTGTGTAAATGCCTCTCGTTGTCACGTTCGGTTTTCTTCTTCAGGTTCCTCTCGAAAGCCTCGGTCAGGTCGACGCCCGTCTGGTTAGCCAGACAGACCAAAACCCACAGCACATCGGCCATCTCGTCGGCCAAATCATGCTTCGCATCGCTGGCCTTAAACGATTGTTCGCCATATCGACGGGCCATGATACGCGCCACCTCTCCCACTTCTTCGGTAAGGATGGCCATGTTCGTCAGTTCGCTGAAGTAGCGTACGCCGTAGGTCTTGATCCAGTCGTCGACGCGGCGTTGCACGTCTCTTATCGTCAGGTTTTCCATCTCGTTCATTCCTTATGCTTCGTGTCTATAACAATCGTCACGGGTCCGTCGTTCACCAGCGACACTTTCATATCGGCGCCGAAGATGCCCGTCTTTACCCGTTTTCCCAAGTATTGGCTCATCGTTTCGCAAAACGATTCATAGAGCGGAATGGCAATATCCGGCTTCGAGGCGCGGATATACGACGGCCGATTGCCCTTCTTTACAGAGGCATAGAGCGTGAACTGACTGACGACAAGCAGCTCGCCCTCCACATCCTTCACGGAGCGATTCATCACGCCCTCTGCGTCGTCGAAAATGCGCAGGTTGGCCACCTTTTGCGCCGTCCACTGCAAGTCGTCCGGCGTATCCGCGTCCTCGAAACCCACCAAAAGCAGCATCCCCTGCCCTATCTCCGCTACACACTTTGCGTCTACGACCACGGAGGCCTCTCGTACGCGTTGCACTATGGTTCTCATCTTCTCTCTTCTACTATTATGATCGTCTAATACATTCTTCCCGTTAAAATCCTTAACAGATCACTCATTGACGGTTGTCAATGGCATGCAAACCCCGGTTTTCTGCCCATTGACAGCTGTCAATGGGATAAAAAACGCGTTTTAGATGCCTCTGACTGCTGTCAATGGGGTAAAAAATGCGTTTTAGGTGCCTCTGACTGCTGTCAATGGGATAAAAAACGCATTTTAGATGCCTCTGACTACTGTCAATGGGCAGAAAACTCCGCGGAGCAACCCATTGACAACCGTCAACGCACTTCCATGCTTAATCCCTCGGCCACCAACGCGGCCTTTCTCTTTCCGATCAGCTCTTCGAGCTCCGCAGACGGTGCCTCTCGAATACGCTTCACGCTTTTGTATTTCTTCAGCAGCGCCTCTTTCGTCTTCTCCCCGATGCCTTTTATCGTATCCAGCTCGGAGACGATCTGCCCCTTGCTGCGCATATGCCGGTGAAAAGTGATGCCAAAGCGGTGCGCCTCGTCGCGCAAATGCTGGATCACTTTCAGCGTTTCAGACGTCTTGTCGAGCACCAGCGGAAACGGATCGCCGGGGTAAAAGATCTCCTCAAGCCGCTTAGCCAACCCAACAATGGTGATTTTACCTAACAGATTCAGCTCACGAAGCACCTCCGTAGCCGCATTCAACTGCCCCTTGCCCCCGTCGATAATGATCAACTGCGGTAGCTGCGCCTTCTCCTCCAGAAGTCGTGTATAGCGCCGTGTGACGATCTCTCGCATCGAAGCAAAGTCGTCAGGCCCCACGACGGTTTTGATATGGAAATGGCGGTAATCCTTCTTCGACGGCTTCGCCTTCTTGAACACTACGCAAGCGGCCACGGGGTTCGTCCCCTGGATATTCGAGTTGTCGAAACACTCTATTTGCATCGGTAAAACGGGCAAATGCAAATCCTTTTGGATCGTAGTCAACAGACGTGTCGCACGTTGCTCCGGGTTGAATTTCTCCGATCGCTTCAGTTTATCCACCTTATACTGCTTCGCATTTTGAAGTGAAAGCTCGAGCAACTTCCGCTTATCCCCCCTTTGCGGAACGGTAAAGCTGATCCCTTCCGGGAAGACGCCTTCGGGAATAAACGGCACAATAATCTCATTTGCATGGCTCCGAAAGCGCTCACGCATCTCCACAATACCCAGCCCCAGGACGTATTCTTTCTGTTCATCGTCGAGTTTCTTTTGATACTCGATCGTGTAGACCTGAACGATCGCACCGCTCCCAACATGCATGTAATTGATGAAAAAGGATGTCTCGTTTTCGTCCAACGAAAACACGTCCACGTTGTGAAGCATCGGCACAACGGTAGATTTCAGCCTAAAACTTTCCACCAAATCATACTGTCGCTTTACCTCTTGCGCCTCTTCAAAACGCATCTCTTCAGCAAGCGCCTTCATTCGCTCGAGCAACAATTCACTCACCTTCGAGCTGTTTCCCTTCAGAATCTCCTTGATGTCGGCGATGTTCCTGTTGTATTCCTCCGCCAACTGCATCCCCACACATGGTGCCTTACAACGCTTGATATGGTACTGCAAGCAGACTTTGTATTTACCCGATCCGATAGCCTCGGGCGTCAATGCGTGTTTGCAATTACGAATAGGGTAAAGCTCTTTGATCAGGTGTAATAGTGTGCGGATAAAATGCACAGATGAATAGGGACCGTAATACAGCGAGCCATCGCGGATAATGTTGCGCGTTTGGAAGATGCGCGGGAAGGGCTCGTTCTTGATGACGATCGAAGGATACGTCTTATCGTCCTTCAATAATACATTGTATCGCGGGCGATACTGCTTGATCAGATTATTCTCTAACAGTAATGCATCCGCCTCCGAATCGACAACGATGTATCGAAGGTCGTAGATCTGCTTCACCAACACGCGAGTCTTCCTGTTCTCGTGCTCCTTTTGGAAGTACGAAGAGATACGCTTGCGTAGATTCTTAGCCTTACCCACATAGATCACCGTCCCTCTCGCGTCGTAATACTGATAGCATCCGGGCTTCTCGGGTATGGTGGAGAGCAGGGATGTGATGTAATTCAATCGATCGTTCATAGTCCATGTTTCCTGTTTCACGTGAAACAAATCAAGGTTTCACCGACCGAGTAATACAAGCAACACATTGATGTCATTCGGTGAAACACCTGGGATTCGCCCTGCCTGAGCAAGTGTTTCTGGATTTATCCGGGCGAGCTTCTGTCGTGCCTCAATGGTGAGTGATTGTATGGACGCATAATCGAAACGCCCCTTGATCCGTATATTTTCAAGTCGAGAGATTTTATCGGCCACTAATCGCTCGCGTTTGATGTAGCCCCCATACTTTACATTGATCTCCACAGCCTCCAAAACTTCATTTCTATAATTCGCAGAAATGGCGTCAATGATTTCTCTGAACTCAAATATGCCATTCATGGCGTCTATGAATTTGACCTGCGGGCGAGACAATACATCGACCAACTTGCATGCATGCTCCAGCGGCGACGTGCCCAAACGCAGGAGTAAATCATTCACCCGTTCGGGCGTGACAGAGAAAGATCGAATGAAGTTTGTCACTTCCTCGCACGCTTGCTTCTTACTCAAGAATGATCGGTAGCGGTAGTCGTCTGCCAAACCTAAACGATAGGCACGCTCTGTCAGACGCATATCTGCATTATCCTGACGCAACAGGATTCGGTACTCCGCACGAGAGGTGAACATGCGATACGGCTCATCGACACCCTTCGTCACTAAGTCGTCGATCAGTACACCGATATAAGCCTCGTCACGCCGCAAGACGAACGTCTCATCCTTTGAGTGGCAACGCAGGTGCGCATTGATGCCCGCTACTAACCCCTGCCCTGCTGCCTCCTCATAGCCCGTTGTTCCGTTGATCTGTCCGGCAAAGAATAGACGCGAGATACGCTTTGTCTCAAGCGTGTGGAGCAATTCCGTCGGATCGAAGAAATCATATTCGATGGCGTAACCAGGGCGATAGAGATGAATATCGCGAAAGGCGGGGAGCTGTTGTAGCGCCCGAAGCTGCACATCGAACGGAAGCGACGAGGAGAAGCCATTCAGGTAATATTCGTTCGTCTGTTCGCCTTCAGGCTCGAGAAAGAGCTGGTGTTGCGTTTTATCGGCAAAGAGCATGATTTTCGTTTCGATGCTGGGACAGTAACGTGGACCGATACTCTTGATACTACCGTTATAAAGTGGCGACTCAGAAAGCCCACTACGCAACACTTCGTGGCAGGCTGGATTCGTGTAAAGCGTCCAGCAACTCAACTGCTTCAGCTCGCTACGGATATTATCCAAATAGGAGAATCGATGTGGATCGACATCTCCTGCTTGCTCCGTAAGTTCCTCGAAATGAACACTTCGACCGTCAATTCGGACCGGTGTACCCGTCTTCATACGGTCGGCAGTGAAGCCGAGCGAGACAAGCTGCTCCGTGAGACCTGTAACGGCTGGCTCAGCCATGCGACCACCCGAAAAACGAACACTTCCCACGTGCATCAGACCATTCAAGAACGTACCGTTAGTCAGCACGACACAGCGAGCGTGAAACTCGATGCCCAATTGTGTCCGAACGCCGCGCACCTCCTGCCCATCGAGCAGAAGCTGATTCACGGTGTCTTGCCAGAGATAGAGGTTCGGGATTCCCTCGATTGTTTCACGCCAAACACGCACGAACTGAGCGCGATCGCACTGTGCACGCGGACTCCACATGGCTGGTCCCTTGCTCCGATTAAGCATACGGAACTGGATCGTCGTACGATCTGTCACACGGCCCATCCATCCACCCAAGGCGTCGATCTCACGAACGATCTGCCCCTTGGCGATGCCCCCCACAGCGGGGTTGCAACTCATCTGAGCCATGTTATTCATGTCGCGGGTGATGAGCAGCGTCTTTGAACCCAGTCCAGCTGCCGCAGCTGCCGCTTCGCAGCCAGCATGACCCGCACCCACCACGATCACGTCGTAATCAAACTTCATCTTGCTTGTAACTCCTACTTATATAACGATTACAAAGGTACGCCCGCGGCCAGATCCCTGCAAAATAGCGCCCCAACGGCTTCCATAGACCGTTGAAAACCCCTTCATAACTCTGTTTACAAATACTGAAAAGGATATTTGGAGAAATCCATATACGCTATTAGAGGATCTGTTTCCCGTCTCAGCAAAAAAAATTCCGGCAAATTGTACCCATATTCTCCACGTGAAAATCCACCAAGAGAAGAGTTTTCCACAGTCCTATTTAATCCCCTCAAAAAGTTATTCGCAGGGTGTTTATAACTTAGATCAAGTCGCTTCTGGAGCACATTTAGGCCGTTCATATCTGTTTGAAAATGTACGCTCAAGCGCTCATAACCCGGATACCCAAATAATCGATGAAAAAAGAATCAACGCTTTCCACTGGTTATCATCCCCACTATAGCAAATCAAAAAAACAGAGATGATAAAATGAGGTTGTGGATGATGATCGCCGGTGGAAAAAGTCCTTGTCAGGGGAGCAGAGGAGTGCTCACCAAAGACATCGAGTTGAGCTCCGCTTTCGTAGATGAACCGCCTCGGTTGAAGTGAAACATCTTTGCTCCTAACCGAACCCCTTCCGCAGGTGTGTATAACCCCGTGGATTCTCCTGGGATAGCCTCGTTAAGAACTGCTCATAAATAGATTTGGAAGATTCAGTGCCTTGCATAAGCTCACAGACTTCTCATAACGCCAAACAAACTTTGGAGGAATCTTCCGCACATTCTCCACCTGTCGTTCCACCGCTCTCTCCCCTCTCCCACTCCCATTTTTAATCCCCTAAAAGCGTTTTCCGCCGCTTGTTCATAACCCCGATAAGCCCGCTTGCAATCGCATTTCTATGGCGTTTATATCCATTTGAAAAGCTCTCGGCCGACGCTCATAAGCCATACCGCCAAACAAAAGCACCCAAAAACAATCAACGGTTTCCACCGCCTATATTCCCCTTCATAGGAGATTTCAAAAGAGAAGAGATGAATAAGATGGAGTGAGGTTCGATGGGTGATGATCGTCAGTGGAAAAAGGTGTCGGCCGGAGAATTGGACTCTTATTCTGCGATGGAGCTGGGTATAAAGCAACGGCGGCGACAGGGAACTGCTCCCCATCGCCGCCGTGACTGTACGTATAAAGGTGTGTGCCCCCCTATGCCTATTCCTTGGATTCCTCCCGGTCGTAGTCTTCGCCTTGTACGCCTAACTCTCCTAAGCTCGTCGCACGGGCTATATCCAGCTTCAGCGCCTCGTCATAGTCTTCGCCGACCATAAAAGCACGCATCATGCGAAGCAACAAGTCAGAACTGATATGTGAGGCCGCGATGTGATAAATGATCGATTCAAACTGCTTCATGAAGACACATGCGTTCCAATAACGTTCGTTCTTATGCAGGAAGTAGGCACCCAAGGTCAGTGCGATACGCTTGTTGCCATCCGTGAAGTAATGCCTTGAACAGAAGGTGAAGACAAGGTAGGACAGCTTATCCGTGAACGTGGGGTAATAGTCATCATTCCGTACGAACTCCAACGTGGCTCGAATTCCACCCTCGTCGCGCACACCGGAGAATCCGCCGTCGCTGGCTGAAATCATCTTACGATAGACTACCAACGTCTCGTCATAATCGATATACCGGATCGCCTCATTCATCCTCTGCCTGCTTCAAACGTTTGAGTACGTCCTTATTCTCGGCCAGGATCCGATCGAAATCAACCGACTGATCGCCGATGAATCGCTCGAACTCCTCCGGTGTGACGGCCCGCAGATAGTCTGCTATATTCCCGTGATAAGCATCGCGGAAACTGTAATCGCGAGAGGCCATCTTCGTTCTGGCATCATGGATATAGGGCTTCTGCATGGGGTGCTCGGACAGTTCGTCAATGAGCTCCGCCACGTCTTCGATGGTAAGTGGGACGCCCTCATTCTCCTCGAAGCATGCCTCTATGTATGCGGCCAGTCCGTTTTCAAACGACGAAATGACGAGCAGCACCTCTGCATACAACGTCTGTCGGACATTGTCTTTCGGTGCCAAGCGAAGAATCTTACGATACTCCTTGGCCTTCTCTCCAAATACGGCTTCATAGATGAGATCCGTCACCTGGGCATACTTGTAGGTCGGATGCCCAAACACATATTGGTTGATGGCCGAGGTCAGGTTCTTGCGATAATTCTCTTCCGTAATGGCCGCGGTCAGGTAATTCACATCCCTTCGGTTGATGTATTTCGTCCCGCCTCCCGTCCTTTCGTTGATGGTGGCGATGACCACATCCAAGATCAGGCTCCGCACTGCTTTGGCCTTCTCACTCTCGGCCAGCAGCATGCCCATGTTCAGGAAGGCACGGAAATTAAAGAGTCCGAGCTGTGTTATTTTGCTCGTCTCATTTATGAGATGATCAAATTGTAACTTGAACTCTCTAAGTGTTTTACCCTTACATAAAACGTATCCGTTATGCTTTAGCTCCTCACCGTTTGAGTCCAAGTATCTGTTGATTGTCGAGATGTCCACGCCGTAGAAATCCGCGACCATCTTTTTCGTGAATCGGTATTCTCCTTCAAAGAGCATACCCTCTATCCCCAGCTGTCGTTGCATTTCATCGACAGCGAAACGGTTGTTGAGCACGTTTTGGCGCTCAATGTCTGATGTAGTCAGATCTTTCATTGTTCGTTTTCCTTTCTATCGTGAGTAATTTCTTTCCCTTCATCCAAATACTCCTCCTTGAAGATGTTGACCAGCAGGAAGAACATCGAGATCAGCAGTGGGCCGAAGATGATGCCCCAGAAGCCGAACAGGGACAGGCCGAGGATGACACCGAAGACGGTGATCAGTGGGTGGGTGTCGGCCAGACGTTTCTGGAGGATGAAGCGCACCACGTTGTCGATGTTGATCAGTATGATGGAGCAGTAGGCCGCCAGACCCGCCGCGTCGACCCATCGGCCAAGGATCAGCAGGTAGACAACGAGCGGTACCCACACGATGCTCGTGCCAATGATTGGAATGATCGTTGCAAAGCACGTCAGGACGGCAAAGAGCAGTGCACTCGGCAGGTCGAAGAAAAAGTAGGCCGCATAGGCCACCAGCCCCTGCACGATGGCAATGAGCGGAATGCCTATCGCATTCGAACGCACCATCCGATAGATCTCCAGAGTCACTTTTCGCCGATGACTCTCCTTGAACGGCAGCAGCTCGTAGACATAGCGCTCGATGCGACGGAAGTCCACCAGAATGAAATAGAGGAAGAAGACGAGCACGACGAGTGTCACCGCCATGCTGCTCACCTGCCCGATCACGTACTGCACGCCGCGACTCATGTATCCCGTGGCCATCGTCAGATTGTCGAACGTGAAGAGGTCGTAGCCGAAGCGCCGCTTGATCTGCCGGTCAATGTCGTCCACCATCTGCTGCAGACCCGAAATGTCCATGTTGATATGCTGCACCCGTTCGACCGTCATCCAGCCAATCAGCGTCAGCGGCCCCAGGATCATCACGGCCACCTCAATGAGCACCACCACCGTGGCCAAGACCCGCGGCCAGTGCCACCGCTCTGTCAGCGTGATCATCTGCCCACGTACGAGCACAAAAATCGTGAACGCTCCCAGCAGTCCGCTGACAAACGCCCACAGTTCACCCACAATCAGCGCCCCCAGCCCCAAAATGAGCGTGACGAGCGAATACTTCCAATACTTCTCTTTCGTTGACATTGATTCTTCCTTTTGATAGGCCCATTCTACATGGCCCGCACATTATATAACGTATAAAAATCGCCTGTTTGCAGCCCAAAAGTAGCCCAAACCGAGGCTCCGCTGCATTCCTTTTTGTCCAAAAGCCCCATCTGTGCCTCACGACAAGACTTTTGGACGAAAGGAGCGCCTGCCCGTGCCTCGTGGCAATACTTCTGGAAAAAAAGGAGGCCCGTCGATGCCTCGAGGCAGGAGTTCTTGGAAAAAAAGAAGCCGATCTTCTGGTTCTGATCCTATCATATTTTGAGATATGATGGAGATTGAGGCCTTGTTTTATACTTCATCTTAGGATATACAGGTGTATGAAATCCGGTTTACTATGTATTTCAAAATACATGGCTGTATGAGGATACGTAGATACTTCATTTTGAAATGCGCTATAAGATGGGTATTCGGATTGAACTGCATTTTTTTATGAGATAGAATATGAATCACGTATTTGATACGTATTTTGGAATGAGATAGTATAGTATGCTCGGATCAGACCTCATTTTGAGATGAACTATTAGCGGAATATAGGATAGATACGTATTTCAAAATGAATAATCGGTCTATGCTTCATTTTGCGCCATATTTCCAGATATAGAACAATATGAATGGGGTTTTGAGGTTCCTTTTTTTATAGGCCTATTGTCACGAGGCGTTGACGGATCTCCTTTTTTTCCAGAGGTACTGTCACGAGGCGTTGACGGATCTCCTTTTTTTCCAGAGGTATTGCCACGAGGCGTTGGCAGGTCTTCTTTTTCTCCAGAGGTGCTGCCACGAGGCGGTTTCAAGGCTTTGGTGCTACAAAAGTTAGGATAAGTATGCCGCTTCGATAAGATTTTACCCGATAGAAGCAGGATAAAAGGACAGAATTACCTCGCTGGTCTTTGTTCTTGAGATAAACCGGATAGGAAATTGAATCCGCCGCTTACCTTTGCCCGCACATTAACATTATTCACTAATAAAGCAAAGTCACAATGGAAATTACCCACATCGAACATCTCGGCATCGCCGTGAAGAGCATCGAGGAACAGCTGCCTTACTACGAAGAAGTATTGGGCGCTAAGTGTTACAACATCGAGGTTGTGGAAGACCAGAAGGTTAAGACCGCCTTCTTCAAGTTTGGCCAGACGAAGATCGAGCTTCTGGAGCCTACCAGCCCTGAGAGCACCATCGCCAAGTTCATCGAGAAGCGCGGCGAAGGCATCCATCACATCGCCTTTGCTACGCCCGACGTACAGGCCGCCCTTGACGAAGCCGCATCGAAAGGTGTGCAGCTGATCGACAAGAAGCCGCGCCCAGGCGCTGAAGGCCTCCACATCGCCTTCCTGCATCCCAAATCCACACACGGAGTCCTCACCGAACTCTGTATGAAATGAGAACCCTTTAAACAGATAAGAAGGAAATGAGCAATCAACTTGAAAAGGTAAAAGAACTCATCGCCCAGCGTGAGAAAGCCCGCCTGGGTGGCGGCGAAAAGGCCATCGCTAAGCAGCACGAGCGCGGTAAATACACCGCCCGTGAGCGCATCAATATGTTGCTCGACGAAGGCAGCTTCGAAGAGATGGACATGTTCGTAGAGCACCGCTGCACGAACTTCGGACAGGACAAGAAGAAGATCCTTGGCGACGGCGTAGTGACCGGTAGCGGTACGATCGACGGACGCCTGGTGTACGTCTTTGCGCAAGACTTCACCGTCTTCGGCGGCTCGCTCTCCGAGACCATGGCGCAGAAGATCTGCAAGGTCATGGACAAGGCCATGATGATGGGTGCACCCTGCATCGGCATCAACGACTCGGGTGGCGCACGTATTCAGGAAGGCGTCAACGCCCTGGCTGGATACTCGGAAATCTTCCAGCGTAACATCCTGGCGTCGGGTGTCATCCCGCAGATCTCGGGCATCTTCGGCCCCTGCGCAGGTGGCGCTGTGTACTCTCCGGCCCTGACCGACTTCACGCTTATGACCGAGGGCACATCCTACATGTTCCTCACCGGCCCCAAGGTGGTTAAGACCGTGACGGGCGAAGACGTGACGCAGGAAGACCTCGGTGGCGCCAGCGTGCACTCCACCAAGTCTGGCGTGACCCACTTCACGGCTAAGACCGAAGAAGAAGGTCTGGCCACCATCCGCCAGCTGCTCAGCTACATTCCGCAGAACAACCTCGAGGAGGCTCCGCTGAAGGAATGCAACGACCCGATCGACCGTCTGGACGACAACCTGAACGAGATTGTTCCCGACAACCCCAACCGGGCCTACAACATGTACGAGGTGATCAACACCATCGTCGACAATCACGAGTTCTTCGAGATCCAGCCCAACTACGCCAAGAACATCATCATCGGTTTCGCCCGCTTCAACGGCCAGTCCGTCGGTGTAGTGGCCAACCAGCCGAAGTTCATGGCCGGTGTGCTCGACTGCAATGCTTCGCGTAAGGGTGCCCGCTTCGTTCGCTTCTGCGACGCCTTCAACATCCCCATCATCACGCTCGTTGACGTGCCGGGCTTCCTCCCCGGAACGGGTCAGGAGTACAACGCCGTCATCCTGCACGGAGCCAAGCTGCTCTACGCTTACGGCGAGGCTACAGTGCCCAAGATCACGGTTACGCTGCGTAAGTCGTACGGTGGATCGCACATCGTCATGAGCTGTAAGCAGCTCCGTGGCGACTTGAACTACGCTTGGCCGACGGCCGAGATCGCCGTAATGGGCGGATCGGGCGCAGCCGAGGTGCTCTACGCCAAGGAACTGAAGGAGGCCGCCGATCCTGCTGCGCTGATGGCTGAGAAGGTGAACGAGTACAACAAGCTCTTCGCTAACCCCTACAACGCCGCACGTTATGGCTACATCGACGATGTGATCGAGCCGCGTAACACGCGCTTCCGCATCATCCGCGCCCTGCAACAGCTTCAGACCAAGAAGCTGACTAACCCGGCTAAGAAGCACGGAAATATCCCCTTGTAACCTCTTGTAGAACCAAAGCAACCGTTTGGTCTTATGAAAACAAAGGGAATGTTTTTGGCCATGGTACTGCTCGTTTGCAGCCTCGCTGCAAGCGGGCAGTCCGCTTCTTCTATCCGCCTGAACGAGGTGCTGGTCATCAACGTCGACAACTTCGTCGATGATTATGGATCAAGAAGCGGATGGATCGAACTCTTCAACAACTCGCCCGGAACGATCGATCTGAAGGGGTGTTACCTGACAAACGACGTCAACAACCCCCGCAAATACATGATCCCCAAAGGCGACGTCAAGACCAAGATCCCACCTCGCCAGCACGCACTATTCTGGGCCGATAACAAGGCTTCACGCGGAACATTTCATTTGAACTTTACGTTGGATCCCGAGCGTGAAAACACGATTTTCATCTTCGATTCTGACGGGAAAACGCTGATCGATAAAGTCACCGTCCCCGCTGGACAAAAGCCCGACGTGAGTTATGGCCTGACACTCGACGGGGGTGACACCTGGGCAACACTCGAAAAAGTAACCCCCGACACGAACAACAAAGTGTTGGACTCAAATGAAAAGATCGAGAACTTTCAGACGAACGACCCCTGGGGCATAGGCATGACCGTAACGGCAATGGCCGTCGTCTTTGCGGGGCTGATCGTACTCTACTTCCTCTTCAAACAAGTCGGACGCATCGCTATCCATGCCAGTCGTCGACGCTCCGAGAAGGCCGGTATGACCGGTGTCGCCGTCAAGAGCAGCGGACAGGAGTCTGGCGAAATCTTTGCCGCTATTGCATTGGCACTCTACGAAGTGTCTGAGGATACCCACGATATTGAGAGCACGGTGCTTACCATGAGTAAGGTGGCGCGTCGATACTCTCCGTGGAACTCTAAAATCTATGGATTAAGGAACATCCCCGCGAAGCGATAACTCACAGGTTAGTCATCGCATCCGCGGTACACATACACCACTTTTATCATCCTCTCAAATGAAACAATTCAAGTATATCATCAATGGCAACGTCTACAACGTCTCCGTCAACCAAGTGGAGGACACCACGGCCGAGGTCGAAGTGAACGGCACCCCCTACAAGGTGGAGATGGATAAGCCAGCCAAGAAAGAATTTGTCACCATCAAGCGTCCTGCACAAGCACCCACCACGTCCACAGGCGCACCCGTAGTCACCCGACACGCCGCCGAAACCTCGGCCGCTGCCCTCAAGTCGCCACTACCGGGCGTTATCCTGACCGTCGACTGTAAGGTGGGCGACACCGTCAAGCGTGGGCAAAAGCTCTTCGTGCTCGAAGCCATGAAGATGGAAAACATCATCCCCTCCGATCGTGACGGCCAAATCGTAGAGATCAAGGTCGGCAAGGGCGACTCCGTCCTGGAGGGCGCCGATCTGGTAATCATCAAATAATACAGCGGCACAATGCATGAGAATTTCTTGACATTCTTGGGAGAGAACATGCAGACGTTCCTCTCCTTCACCGGATTCGCCAACGCCACCTGGGGCCATATCATCATGCTCCTCGTTGGCTTGGTCTTCATCTTCCTGGCCATCAAGTACGAGTTCGAGCCGATGCTACTTATCCCCATCGGATTCGGCATTTTGATCGGCAATATCCCCTTCAAAGACGCCGGATTGCAGATCGGTATCTATGAGGAAGGCTCCGTGCTCAACATCCTCTACCAGGGCGTCAAGCAGGGCTGGTATCCGCCGCTCATCTTCCTCGGTATCGGGGCCATGACCGACTTCTCGGCGCTGATCTCCAACCCCAAGCTGATCCTCATCGGGGCCGCCGCACAGTTCGGCATCTTCGGCGCCTATATCGTCGCCCTACAGTTCGGTTTTGATCCCAGCCAGGCCGGTGCCATCGGTATCATCGGCGGAGCGGACGGCCCCACGGCCATCTTCCTCTCCTCTAAGCTCGCCCCTAACCTCATGGGCGCCATCGCCGTTTCGGCTTACTCCTATATGGCCCTCGTGCCCATTATCCAGCCTCCCTTCATGCGCCTCTTCACCACGAAGAAGGAGCGCGTGATCCGTATGAAGCCGCCCCGCGTGGTGTCGCAGACGGAGAAGATCGTCTTCCCCATCATCGGCCTCTTGCTGACGGCCTTCCTTGTACCCTCGGGGCTACCCCTGCTCGGTATGCTCTTCTTCGGCAACCTGCTGAAGGAAAGTGGCGTCACCCGTCGCTTGGCTGAGGCGGCTCGCGGACCGATCATCGACATCGTCACCATCCTGCTCGGTGTCACCGTCGGAGCCTCCACGCAGGCTACGGAGTTTCTCCGCTTCCAGTCGGTGCAGATCTTCATCCTGGGCGCCTTCTCGTTTATGGTAGCCACCAGCGCCGGTGTACTCTTCGTGAAGTTCTTCAACCTCTTCCTCAAGGAGGGCAACAAGATCAATCCCCTGATCGGTAACGCTGGCGTGTCGGCCGTGCCTGACTCTGCGCGCATCTCTCAAAACCTCGGTCTGGAATACGATCCGGGCAACTATCTGCTCATGCACGCCATGGGTCCGAACGTAGCCGGAGTGATCGGATCGGCCGTGGCCGCAGGCGTACTGTTAGGCTTCCTCGGTGCGAGTTGAAAGGAGGCCATTTCTACGCGATCATAACCAGTCTTTGTTCATAGCATCTTGGGCTAAGAAGCTGTTTTGAATTAAACTCCTTGGGAGCCGGACGTTGACAAACGCCCGGCTCTTTTCATAGCCCATTTATCATCTTACCCCTAATCATTTCACACAAATGGCAACAAACATCCAATGCATCGGCGTCTTGACCTCTGGCGGTGACGCTCCGGGCATGAACGCCGCCATCCGGGCCGTCACCCGTACGGCTATCGCCAACGGCATCATCGTAAAAGGCATCTACCGCGGCTATCGCGGACTGATCACGAACGAGATCACCTCGCTCGAAACCCAAAGCGTCAGCAACATCATCCAGCGTGGTGGCACCATCCTCAAGACCGCCCGCTGCGACGAATTCCGTACCCCCGAGGGCCGACGTCAGGCCCACGACGTGATCGTCGAACACGGCATCGAAGCCCTCGTCGTCATCGGTGGCGACGGCAGCCTGCATGGTGCTCGCGATTTCGCCCAGGAGCACAACTTCCCCATCATCGGCCTGCCCGGTACGATCGACAACGACCTCTCCGGCACCGACCTCACCATCGGTTACGATACGGCCCTGAACACCATCATGGAGTGCGTCGACAAGATCCGTGACACGGCCTCCTCGCACGAGCGACTCTTCTTCGTCGAGGTCATGGGACGCGACGCCGGCTTCCTCGCCCTCAACGGTGCCCTGGCCACCGGCTCCGAAGCCGCCATCATCCCCGAGATCTCGCTCGAGAAAGACCAGCTGGCCGAGATGATTGAGCAGGGTTTCCGCAAGTCGAAGAACAGCAGCATCGTGCTCGTGGCCGAAAGCGAGGTAACGGGTGGCGCCATGGGCGTGGCCGAACGCGTCAAGAAGGAGTATCCGCAGTTCGACGTCCGCGTCTCCATCCTTGGCCACCTGCAACGCGGTGGCTCCCCTTCGGCGCAAGACCGTATCCTGGCCACCCGCATGGGCGAAGCCGCCATCGAGGCCCTACTCGAGGGGCAGCGCAACGTCATGGTCGGCCTTCAGAACGACGAGCTTGTCCTCGTGCCCTTCGCCAAGGCCATCAAGAAGGATAAGCCCATCGACCGCCACCTGCTCGACGTCCTCCGCATCGTCTCCCGATAGCGCGTCCTCCCCCACCCCATCGACGACCGAACAATGAAGCACGTCCCGAACCTCCTTTCCGCCCTGCGCATTCTTCTCTCGCCCGTCCTCATAGCCACAGCCGATCGGCCCCCGCTACTGGCCGCCCTGATGCTGCTGGCCGGAGCTACTGACGCCGTCGACGGGATCATTGCGCGTCGCTTCGACTGTCAGACGCGGCTTGGCGCCCGCCTCGACTCGGTGGCCGACTGGACGTTCTTCCTCGCCCTGGGGTGGGTCTTCTGCACGCGCTACGAGTCCGTGGTGCGCTCCTGCCTGACGGAGCTCGTCGTGGTCCTTGCCCTGCGACTGGCTGCGATCGTCGTCGGGTGGCTGCGCTTCCGCCGACTGCTCTCCGTCCACACCCTTGGCAATAAGATCAGCGCCGTGATCGCCTTCGTCCTACTCGTGCGCATCGTCTGGTGCGGCCCCGTATCGGCGACAGCCCTGCGCATTGCACTCCTCTTCGCCGCCCTGACCGCCCTCGAAGAGCTGCTCATCATCGTCCGCAGTCGCACCCCCGACCCCAATCAGCGCAGCCTCTTCGGGAGACGCTAAAGACAAGACGCGAAAAAGGCGAAGCCCCGCCGGCAGGAGATGCATCGTGCACCCCTCCCACCAGCAGGACTTCGCCTTTTTCGTCTTCCGCTTTTGCGCTTCACATCGCCTTTTCCGGCACACGCAGCGCCGATCTCAGTTGCTCCATGCGCTTCGGGCTCGGCTTCCTGATCCCGTAGAGATACTTCTCCAGTAGACTCTCATCTACGCCCATATGCTGGGCCACGTCTTGCACCTTCAGCCCGGGGAATCGCATAAACAGCATCGCCACCTCATTGTTAGGCTCCGGTTCCGCCACCTCATAGAAGCTCGAGATGTGAATATCCTCATCCATCTCCTTCCATCTGAGCGCCTGGCCCCGCATTTCGATGGTGTAGGCCTTGCGTTGCTCTTCCGTAGCCCTTTTCAGCCTCGGGAACGCCTCTAACGGCCTACTGTGCACCCTTCCCTGATCCGTGCGCACGAAGATGCGCCCATCTGCAAACCAAACTTCCTTGATTTTCTCCATGATTTATCTCTCCCTTCATTCATCGTGATACTTATACCAGACCTCTACGATCTCCTTCTTATACATCTCGGCCAGTTTCAGGGCGCGTTTCACGTCCTTCACCTTCATTCCATGATTGTAAACGAGCTCAATTTTCGGCTCTATGGCGATTTTGATGTCATCGCCGCCCTTTGTCACATGTACATGGATAGGCTTATGATCATCGGCGAAGAAGAAGAATCGCAGCCCGAAAATCTCGAATATCGTAGGCATATCATTCTCATTGTTATGGCTTCACAAAGGTAGGATTCCTCTCCTATCGACAGGATCACTTCCAAACGTCCCGCGTTTTCCATTCCTCCACCCCGTCCCACCCTCAAACGCCCCGCGTCAGGCATTCCTCCAGCCTGTCTCACCCTCAAAAGGGCCGCCTCTGCCATTCCCCCAGCCCGTCCCACTCCCAAACGGGGCCCGTCTGCCATTCCCCCGGGCCGTCGGGCAGTTATTCCGCCTGCAAATCGGCTTCTTTCGTACTGAAAGCCTATGATATGCAGTGCATATGCGATTCTCGCACATTAGAAATCTACTTTATGCGTTGCAGATGAAATTCTTCTACTCCAAAAGCATAGCTTGTGCATTGCATAAAATATATTCCCACCATAAAAGCCTGACAAGTGTGGCGCAGATAGGATCTTCCCGAATTAAAAGCATAGCTTATGCAACGCAGATAGAATCTTCCTGAGTCAAAAGCATGCCTTATGTAGTGCATGAGGTAGGCTTTTAATGTAGGAATATACCTTGTGCGACGCATAAGGTAGGATTCTACACGGGGAACATACTATCTGCATTGCGGATGAATGGCTATTATAGTAGGAGATAGCATTGTGCAGCGCATGAGGTAGGCTTTCAGTGCGAAAGAAGCCGATTTGCACGCGGAATGACTGCCCGACGGGCCCGGGGAATGGCTGACGGGCCCCGTTTGAGGGTGGGACGGGCTGAGGGAATGCCTGACGGGGTGTGTTTGGAAGTGATCGAGGGTGGGGGAATGGAAAACGTGGGACGTTTGGGAGTGAAACAGGCTGGGGGAATGCCTGACGGGGTGTGTTTGGAAGTGATCGAGGGTGGAGGAATGGTGGACGGGCGGCGTTTGGGAGTCGGACGGGCTGGGGGAATGGCAGACGTGGCCCGTTTGAGAGTGGGACGGGCTGGGGGAATGGCAGACATGGCCTGTTTGAGGGTGGGACAGGCTGGGGGAATGGAAAACGTGGGACGTTTGGGAGTGAAACGGACTGGGGGAATGCCTGACGGGGTGTGTTTGGAAGTGATAGAGGGTGGAGGAATGGTGGACGGGGGACGTTTCGGATGGGCCGAGGGGCGGGGAACGAGAGGCGTGGCAAGGGGCGGGAAGCGCTGATTTTGCGGGGCTTTCTGATTAGCCATACTTTTGTCTCACTTATAAGAAAGGAAGAAACCACTGTGGCAAAATCCGTCGAAACCCCCTTGATGAAGCAGTATTTTGGCATTAAGGCCAAGCATCCAGAGGCCATTCTGCTCTTTCGCGTGGGCGACTTCTATGAAATGTATGGGCAGGACGCTGTCGATGGGGCTGAGACGCTCGGCATTGTGCTGACGAAGCGCTCTAACGGCGCGGCGCAGGATGTGCCGATGGCGGGCTTCCCTTATCACGCGCTCGATGCCTACCTGCCGAAGCTGGTGAAATCGGGCTGGCGGGTGGCGGTATGCGACCAGCTGGAGGATCCGAAAATGGCCAAGAAACTGGTTAAGCGAGGGATCACGGAGCTGGTCACCCCCGGCGTTTCGATGGATGACAATGTGCTGGAACGGAGGGAGAATAACTTTCTGGCTGCGGTGCATTTTGGGAGGTCCAAATGCGGGGTGGCTTTTCTGGATATTTCGACGGGCGAGTTCCTCACGGCCGAGGGCACGGTGGAGACGGTGGACAAGTGGCTGGCGGACTTTGCGCCTAAGGAGGTGCTGGTCTGCCACGGTCTGCGCGACCGCTTCGGATGCACCTTCGGGCCCGTGGGCAGTGTGTTCGAGATGGAGGATTGGGTCTTCATGCCCGACACGGCTCGCGATCGGCTCCAGCGCCACTTCGAGACGGTCGGGCTGAAAGGCTTCGGCGTCGAGGATCTGGAGGACGGCATCGTGGCCGCAGGCGCCATCCTCGTTTATTTGGATCGCACGAAGCACACGCAGGTGGGACACATCACGTCGCTCCTGCGCATCGAGGAGGAGGGTTACGTCAGGCTCGACAAATTCACCGTCCACAGCCTTGAGCTTGTGCGATCAATGAGCGATGGCGGCCGCTCCCTTCTGGAAACGATTGACGAGACCACCTCGCCCATGGGCGCACGACTGCTGAAGCGCTGGCTGCTCTTTCCACTCCGCGACGAGGCCGAGATCAGTCGCCGACAGGACGCCGTGGCCTTGCTTGCGGGCGACGCCTTGCTGCGTGAGGCACTGATCGGGCAGCTGGCCGAAGTGGGCGACGTGGAGCGGATCATTTCCAAGGTGGCCGTGGGGCGGGTATCGCCGCGTGAGGTGGTGCAGCTCAAGCGTGCCCTGGAAGCCATCGGACGGATACGCATGCGCTCGATGGCTTCGGATAACGCGGTGCTTCGGGCTTGGGGTGAGGCACTCGATCCCTGTTCGGAGATGAGCGAACGCATCGGACGCGAGTTGGTCAGTGAGCCACCCGTCACGATAGCCAAAGGAGGGCTTATCGCCGAGGGGGTAAGCCAGGAGCTTGACGAGCTGCGCCAGCTGGCCTATTCGGGCAAGGACTACCTGACGAAGGTGCAGCAGCGCGAAAGTGAGCGGACGGGCATCCCGAGCCTCAAGATCGCCTTCAACAACGTGTTCGGATACTATATCGAGGTCCGCAATGCGCACAAAGACAAGGTGCCCACGGAGTGGATCCGCAAGCAGACCCTGGTCAATGCCGAGCGATACATCACGGAGGAGCTGAAGGAATACGAGGAGAAGATCCTCGGCGCCGAAGAGCGTATCGTGGCCTTGGAAGCGGAGCTGTTCAACCGACTGACGGCCGATCTGACGCAGCTCGTCCGCCCCATCCAGCGTGACGCGCAAATCGTGGCCCAGCTGGACTGCGTCGTCTCCTTCGCCCGCACGGCCTCCAGCCAGCGTTATGTGCGGCCGGTGGTAGACGACTCCGATGTGATCGACATTCGAGGTGGCCGCCACCCCGTCATCGAGCGGCAACTGCCCTCGGACGAGCCTTATGTAGCCAACGACGTCTATCTCGATCGTCGTGAACAGCAGATCCTCATCATCACCGGGCCAAACATGGCCGGCAAATCGGCGCTGCTCCGCCAGACGGCCCTCATCGCTCTGCTGGCCCAGGTGGGCAGCTTCGTGCCCGCTGAGAGCGCGCGTATCGGTTGGGTGGATAAGATCTTCACGCGCGTCGGAGCGTCGGACAACATCTCCGCGGGCGAATCCACCTTCATGGTCGAGATGAACGAGGCGGCGAACATCCTCAACAACCTCTCTGCGCGCAGTCTTGTGCTCTTCGATGAGTTAGGACGCGGCACGAGCACCTATGACGGCATCTCCATCGCCTGGGCCATCGTCGAGTATATCCATGAGCACCCGACGGCGTCGGCCCGCACGCTCTTTGCCACCCATTACCACGAGCTGAACGAGATGGCCCGCAGCTTTCCGCGTATCCGCAACTTCAACGTCTCGGTGCGGGAGTCGGGCAATCGGGTCATCTTCCTCCGCAAGCTCGTATCCGGGGGCAGTGAGCACAGCTTCGGTATCCACGTGGCGCGTATGGCGGGCATGCCGCGGAGCATCGTCGAGCGGTCGGGCGAGATCCTCGCTCGTCTGGAGCGAGGCGGGGCGCAAGCCAAGCCCGTCGTGGTCGATGTGCCCAAATCGGCGAAGGGCCAGGCCTATCAGCTGAGCTTTTTCCAGTTAGACGATCCGGTGCTCAGTCAGGTGCGCGACGAGATCTGCAACCTCGACCTAAACAATCTCACGCCGCTCGAAGCGTTGAATAAGCTGAGTGAGATCAAACGAATTATTCAAGTCAAATAGAGGGCGGAGAGGAAAGAATGATGCTACCGATGCGGTTCTTACTGCTACTCCCTACTGAATCAAAACAGCTTCTAAGTATGATACGTGGCATGAAGTCGATCATCAAGTCCACCCGCGGGCTGCTGCTCCTTGTGGCGGCCAGTGCGGTGCTGCTCACCCTCGCCAACTCCTGTTCGGAGGTGAGGCACATGAGCGCCGAGGTGGCTTACCGGACAGAAGCCCAGCTGGGCGAAGGCGCCATCTGGCACCCCGATCGTGGCTCCCTCTTTTGGGTAGACATCGAGAAGCGCACGCTTTATGAGTTTATGCCGGAGAAGAAGAAATGCCGCTCGTGGCAGTTCGATCGGAAGGTGACGACCGTCGTTCCCGAGACGGATCACACCGTCATCGTGGCGCTTGAGAACAGCATCGTCCGCTTCGATCTAAACACCCAGCAGAAGCAAGAGATCACCCCCGTCGACACCAAGGGCGGTCGGCTGCGCTGCAACGACGGCAAATGCTCGCCTAACGGTTGGCTGTGGGTGGGCACGATGAGCATCGACGAAAAGTCGAACGACGCAACGCTCTATTGCGTCCGTCCCAGTGGGCGCATCGACGCCATGATTCGCGGCGTGACGATCTCCAACGGCATCGTCTGGTCGCGCAACAACAAGTACATCTATTATAACGATACGCCTACGGGTAAGATCCGCCGCTATCGCTACCACCAGCATTCGGGTGACATCATCAAGAACGGTATCGCTGTCGATATATCCGAGGGTACCGGACTGCCCGACGGTATGACCATCGACCGCAACGACAACCTCTGGGTGGCCCAGTGGGGCGGCTTTGGTGTCTATTGCTACAATGCCTACACCGGCGAGCTGATCGCCAAGGTGGAAGTGCCTGCCCCGAACGTCACCTCGTGTGCTTTTGGTGGCAAAAACATGGACATCCTCTACATCACCACGGCCCGCGAGGGCCTCACACCGGACGAGCTGGCAGCCTACCCCTTGAGTGGCTGCATTTTCTCGTGCAAACCGGGAGCCATAGGCGTATCCCCGAACTATTTCGGGCAAGAGAATAAGTAAGCAGAATGAAGATTACACGTAAAAAGAAGCCCACGTCGGCGGGCAAGCAAAGTCGACGAAACGACAGGGACACGCGAGGCAACAAGAAGAAAAAAGCCGCCCAGTCCGCCCATCACGGCAAGCGCATCCTCAAAAAAGACGCCCTCACACGGGCCATCTTGGATACGTTCCAGCTCAATCCTCGCACGATTTACAACTACAAGCAGATCGCCAAGGCTATCGGCGTCGAAGCACAGGTGCAGAAGCTCCAAACGGCCGAAATACTGCGCAGTTTGGCGGACGACGATGTGCTCACGGAGACCGAACCCGGGCGTTATCGCTTGAATCGCATCGGCGAGTCAGTTACCGGAATCTTTCGGCGCCGTAGCAACGGCCGACATGCCTTTATTCCGGACACTCCCGCTACGGACAATGCGGACGGTGACGCACCGACGCCAGAACCCATCAATGTGGACGATCGCAACACGGCCCACGCGCTGGATGGCGATCGTGTACGTGTGCAGCTCTTCAAACGTCGTCGGGGCGAGCCTGAGGCGGAGGTGATGGAGGTCTTGGAGCGTGCGCCACACACCTATGTGGGTCGGCTGGAGGTCTCCAAGAACTACGCCTTCCTTGTTACCGAAGATCGCACGCTCTCCAACGACATTTTTATCCCCAAAGCAGCGCTTCAGGGCGGTCGCACGGGCGATAAAGCCATCGTGCGTATCGTCGAGTGGCCCGAACACGCGTCGAATCCGACGGGCGAAGTCGTCGAGGTGCTCGGTCGCGCGGGGGATAACGACACGGAAATGCACGCCATCTTGGCCGAGTATGGCCTGCCGACGCGTTATCCGGAAAATGTCGAGAAAGCTGCGCGGCGCATCCCACGTGAGATTACGGCGGAGGATTTGGCCGAGCGTGAGGACTTCCGCGAGGTGACAACCTTCACGATCGACCCCAAAGACGCCAAAGACTTTGATGATGCACTCTCGATCCGTCGCTTGACGGACAGCCGCTGGGAGGTGGGCGTCCATATTGCTGACGTAACGCATTATGTGAAGCCGGGCAGCATCATCGACAAGGAAGCATACGAGCGCGCAACCTCCGTCTATCTTGTCGACCGAACGATTCCTATGCTGCCGGAATGTTTGTCAAACGACCTCTGCTCGTTAAGGCCGGATGAGGAGAAGCTGACCTTCTCCGTCGTCTTTGAGATGAATGAGGAGGCCGACATCCTCGCCTCACGCATCGTGCGGACGGTGATCCGTAGTGACCGCCGTTTCACTTACGACGAGGCGCAGGAGGCGATAGAGACCGGCCGTGGAGATTTCTGCGAAGAGATCAACACGCTGAACCGTTTGGCTAAAAAACTCCGCGAGCGACGGTTCGCGCAGGGTGCCATCGACTTTGATCGTTACGAGGTGAAGTTCGAGATCGATGACAAGGGTCGTCCCTTGAGCGTGTATTTCAAGGAGTCGAAGGACGCCAACAAATTGATCGAGGAGTTTATGCTCATCGCGAATCGCACCGTGGCAGAATCCGTCGGGAAACGTTCGGGCAGTCGGGCGGCGAAAAAAACGTTCGTCTACCGTATTCATGAGCAACCCGACGCAGAAAAAATGGAGACGTTCGCCACGTTTGTCCGACGGTTTGGATATAAACTGAAGACGGACGGCAGTAAAAACGAAATCACCCGCAGTATCAATCGCCTGTTAGACGATGCGAAGGGTCGGCCGGAGGAAAATCTGATCGAAACATTGGCCGTGCGATCCATGCAGAAGGCCCGCTACTCGACGGAAAACATCGGGCACTATGGCTTGGCCTTTGCCTACTATTCGCATTTCACCTCGCCCATCCGCCGCTATCCCGATATGATGGCGCACAGGCTCTTGGTGCGTTACGCGAACGGTGGTCGGAGCGTTCCTAAGGACGCGTGTGAAGAAGAGTGCGATCATTGCTCGCAAATGGAACAGTTGGCGGCCAACGCGGAACGTGCTTCGATCAAATACAAGCAGGTGGAGTTTATGAGCGACAAAATCGGGCAGGTTTTTGATGGCGTGATATCTGGCGTCACCGAATGGGGACTGTATGTGGAGTTGAACGACAATAAATGCGAAGGTCTCGTGCCCATGCGAGACTTGGACGATGATTTTTACGACTTTGATGAAGCCAATTATGCCCTGGTCGGTCGTCGTCGACACCGTACTTATCGTTTAGGAGACCCGATCACCATCACAGTAGAGCATGCCAACTTGGAACGTAAGCAGCTCGATTTCCGGCTGGCATAACCGTCCGAAAAAATGGGTTCCGCCAACGTGCGCGGAACATTTTTCGATACGTACCGAATAAAAACGTGATTCCCCGAATCATTCTGAGACAGATACGGGCGATATGCGCTTTCGCATAACAAAAAACCAAGCCCCGATTCCTTGCTTGCGAAGGGACCGGGGCTTTTTCTTGGGGCGAAAACGTTTCCTGCGGATCGGCATCCATCTTTATTTGTAACAGATAAGCCCTGTGCACATTGGCAGAGATGAATGCGGGGCTTATTTTATTCACTTACAAAGTGAAGCCACTGATCTGGAATGAAGGAGCATATATTTGCAGATGAAATGAATGCGAAAAAATCATGGACACCATAGAATTAAAAGAAACGACCTCTATTCGTATCAATAAATCCTTATTGGACAGAATGAGAGCCAAGGCTAAGGCTGGAAATCGTACATTTAGCAATCTTGTGGAGACACTCCTGTACGAATTTGATGATGCAGAGGATGACAGCTTGATGACCGAAAAAGAATATTTCGATCGGATAGATGCCGCGAAGAAAAGTATTGAGGAGGGACGGTTTGTGGAAGTTCGCAACAAAGAAGAACTTCATCAATACTTAGACAGTTTGTGATGTACAGACTCCAAATTTCAGAAGAAGCCGATTATGACCTATCACGGCTGAAAAAGAGTGAGCCACAAGCGTTCAAAAAGGCTTTGCAACTGTTGGATGAGCTTGTAGAACATCCCCAAACAGGAACGGGGCATCCAGAACTCTTAAAAAGAGATAGACCCGGACAATGGTCTCGTAGAATAAACAAGAAGCATAGGCTTGTTTACGAGATACGAGAAGAAATAGTGCTTGTTCTTGTCCTTCAAGCATATGGGCACTATGATGATAAATGAAAGGTA
>ERZ773035.432-NODE-432-length-34878-cov-62.592080_pt1 | contig 34878 bp, 50 predicted proteins | sample MGYA00511487_ERZ773035 | MGnify/ENA primary metagenome ERZ773035 (study PRJEB29015, sample SAMEA2737985) | human oral metagenome | biome: human oral; feature: human-associated habitat; material: dental | place: China | collected 2024 ...
GACTCTAAATTTTTAGCGCTTCGTCTGTACATGAATACGGCATGGTATAATGGAACTATAGAAACTCTCTGTTAATCAGAGAGTTCTTTTTTGGACAATTTGGTACTTCGTAAATCACCTTTGCGGTGATTTTTTAGGTTAGACCCAAATTCAGAGGGGCGAGCATCGCAAAGGCTCGCCCCTCTTTTGATGGCTTGACCGAGGTCGCTCGATTGTTGTTTGTAGCGACTTCTGAGAGTTATCAATGATTGAACTTTGCGAAACTTAAGCGGATCGGCCAAAGAAATTATACAGTGGCGACATAGACAGCTGGCTTCTCAAAGGGATATTTAACCAAGAAAGGAGGCAGCTATTAACGAAGACGCCTTAGAATACGAGCTGACGAAAATTCAGCATCAGAAACCAAGCAAGCCACCGGCACCTGGGCAGCTTGGAGTTACTAAAAAATCTAAACATAAAAAGGAAGAAAAGACTATGAAAAAAATCAACTGGAAAAACGTTATTGAAAGCATTAAAACCATCACCATCGTGGCGCTAATCGCTAGTGTGGTTGGACTCGGACTGGGAGTGAAGTACCAGGAATCCAAAAACAACCAGCTGGAAACAAGAATCTCTGAGCAGATTCAACAGTTAAAAGCCGTAAAGTAGCGAGCGAGCGACCGGCGCTACTGAAGCCTAAGGTCGCAGCGGTCGAAGCTCATGCATCTGCGCCGTCAAAAGCTGCTGTGGAGGCAGCTGGCGCAGATGTCTGCGAGGGGTTTCGACCGCTGGTCGCTAAATACGACTGGAATGTGGACATCGCTATGGCGGTTATGAAGGCTGAGAGTGGGTGTAATTCGAAGAGCTTTAATTACAACACCGACGGCACGAACGATGCTGGGTTATTTCAAAACAACTCAATCCATGACGTGACCGACAGGCGATACGATCCGGAGTACAACGTGGCACTGGCATATAGGATCTACAAAGACCGACGTAGCTGGGACATAAGCGGCTGGAGAGCGTGGACATCGTGCTGGGATGGCAAGGTGAAATGCTACTAATTTTAAGGAGAAAGTGAAATGAGTGAAAGTGAGATTTTGGAGAAATTGGAAAACCTAATCGATCCGACGTTTCTCGATCGTGCTTTGGCGGGGGAGGCGTAAGTGGAACAGACTCAACTACAACGCACAACTCAAGCTGAGATGATGATAGCGCGCCAAGCGCAGGAAGTGCAGGTGGCGATGCTATCAGCCAAGAAGTTTCCGCGAAACGAGACTGAGGCAATCAATAGAATCAAGGCAACCTGCCAGCGACCAACGCTAGCAGAGCAAGCAATATACACCTATCCGCGCGCCGGCCAGCGCGTGTCTGGGCCGTCAATCAGGCTGGCTGAAGCATTAGCTCAAAACTGGGGTAATGTCGATACTGGCGTGATTGAATTAAGCACCGCTAACGGGCGTTCAGAGATGATGGCATATGCGTGGGATTTGGAAACGAACACTCGCGTTACCAAGACATTTTCTGTCGAGCACAAACGCGACACAAAACAGGGACGCAAAGATTTAACTGACGGACGAGATATTTACGAAGCCACAGCTAACTTTGCAGCGCGCCGGCAACGAGCATGTATTCTGTCAGTCATTCCTGGTGATATTGTCGAGATGGCAGTGGCTGAAACCCGAAAAACACTTGCTGAATCCGACAAGCGACCAATCGATGAAATTGTTGCGGTACTACTTGACGCGTTCAAATCGTTGGGCGTCAAGCAAGAACACCTTGAGAAATACATCGACAAGCAACTAACGGTTGCACTGAAAGAGGATTTGGTAGATTTGCGGGGTGTCTACAAGGCAATCAAAGATGGTCAATCAAAGCCTGAGGATTTCTTCCCGGATCTGAAACCAGAGCGAAAAGCAAGCGAGGCGCACGTTGCTGCTACTCAAAACCGTTTACAAGCAGCGCTAAGTAAGGCCGAGGATTTGAAAAATGCAAATTCATAAAATTGAGCAAAACAGCGAAGAGTGGCTATTGCATAGATTGGGGCGAATCACCGGCACGAAAGTCAAAGGCGTACGTCCGATGGCACGCGACAAATCACGGCGCTACGACGGTTTTTGGACGGTGCTGGCTGAAAAGGCAGCTGTACCGGCAGACGGCGAGCCAGATATAGAGCGTGGTCATCGCCTGGAGAATGTGGCCTTGCAGATGATGAGCGAAAAACTAGGTTTGCCATTCGATACTGAGCCGGGCATTTGGGTGAGCGATATCGACGACGACATCATGGTTTCGCCCGATGGCGCGCAACCTGTCGAGGGAGACCAGCTACCGACGTACGCCGGCGAGGTAAAATCGCTGAGTTCAGCAAAACATCTCAAGTATATTTACACTGACTACAAAGCCAAGCAGCGCCCTGATTACAACCCATACTATAGCATTCCGAACGACGCCCAGAACAACTATCAAGACCAGGTTTTGCAGTATTTCGTGGTTAATCCCGAGCTGGAGGATTTGTACTTTGCACTGTTCGATGACAGGCAGGAGATGAATCACTTAGTGTTGTGGACTATCCACGTTAAGCGCAGCGATGTGCAGCCGCTTATTGACGAAACTCTTGAGATGGAGCTAGGTACGCTGGTTGAGATGAACAATACGCTGGCGGAACTTGCCGCTATTAAAAATTAAAGGAGGACACATGTCACAGCTACAAGAATACGTCGATTCGCAAGTCGCTACGATATCGCCGTTCAAGGTGAAATCTCAAGAATTACTTGAGCAGGCCAAAGCCAAAGAGATAACTGACGACGCAACTGCCAAAGAGGCAGTCGCAATCCGTAAGCTGATCACCTCGCACCGCACTGAAGTCAAAAACGCACGCTTGGCGATCACGCGCAACTTTGACAGCGTCAAGTCACAGTTCATCGACGCTGAAAAAGATGTACTCGCACCGGCCGAAGAAGCCCTGGAGAATATCAGCCAAAAGATTCTGGCTTATCAAGAAGAGCAGGAGCGACTAGCGCGGGAAGAAGCCGCACGTGTTGACGCTATCTGTGCAAAGTTTGAGGTTAATGCCAAATCGTTACGAAGTCAAAAAGCTTGCGACGAGCGAGGTGCTGAACTAAAGCAAATCTTTGCTGAGTTGCCTGAAGCTGACCAGAATCACGCTAAAATTAAACTGGCGTTCACTACAGCCATTAATAGCTTACTGACGCGTAAAGACGAGCTGACAACCGCTGAACGTGATGAGGCTGAAGCTGCGAAACTGGCCGCACAACGTAAACGCGAGCAGGAAATTGCCGAGGCTGAAGCAGCCAAAGCGGCTAAAGCTCAAAAACCAGCCGTCAAATCTGGCATTAAGACCAAGACGGCATTCACGGTTACCAACCCTGAATTAGTGCCACGATCACTATGCGAGCCAAGCGACAAACTAATCCGCGAAGCTATCGCCAATGGATTACGTGAAATCCCAGGCGTGGAGATTCGCGAAGAAAAGAGTTTCTAGATATGGCGGCAATAAATAACGTAACTTTAATCGGTCGTGTTGTCCGAGATATCGAAGTCAAAACGACGAATAGCGGCAAGTCCGTAGCCTCATTCGCACTAGCGGTTGATGGCTACGGCAAAGATGCCGACGCAAGCTTTATCGATTGTGTGGCTTGGAATAAGGCAGCTGAACTGCTGGCAGAATATGCACCGAAAGGCAAGCAGATTGGCATAACTGGCAGATTGCAAACCAGAATCTGGGAGAAGGACGACATCAAGCGTAAAGCCACTGAAGTTATCATCGATCAGTTCCAGCTTTTGAGCGACGCCAAGGGCAGCGGCAATAACGCTGCGCCAGCTACTGAGCGATACGCCGAAGATGATGCTAAAGCGGCAAATGCAAAGACTAATCAAGCGGCGAAAGCCACTGAGGATATCGAACTCGACGCGCCGATTGATCTGAGCGAAATACCATTTTAAGGAAAAGAGAAATAGTGAGCCGAAAATTAATCATTAGGACACTGGCAGAATTGCTGTTTGAGTATCCGTCTGATGAACTTGATGCTATTGCACTGGATTTACACCTGAAAGATGAGCCGTTAGCGGAGTTCTGCGACAGGTTTGATCTTGGTAACTGGTTTTACGATCAGATGACGCTGGCAGACATCGACATTGTTGATGAAGTCTCGGCTATCGCTGATGGACATCGCAAATCTGAGAGCGAAGAACTGACAGAAAGCCAGCTGCTGCGCCGAGAGTTACAGCAACAGGGCGCGTGAAAGCGTGCCGAAACATCGTATTTTAACAATTTAGCCTCTTTAAGCTGCGGGTAGTATCGCAATTTTAGGACAGCTTTTGTAAAAAGCGCCTCGTACCTTTGGCGACTGTCCGCGCTCGTTTCTCGGGAGGTGGGCGTATGTAGAAGCCCGCGGCTTTGAGAGGCTAAGTAAAACCATAAAGGAAGAATTATGAACGACAAAATGAAGAAGGTGACAGATATTATAGGTTATCTGATCGGTGGGATTTTAGTCTCGCTAGTCGGAGTAGCTATTATAGCAGTATTGGTTAAGGCAATATTGTGGATTGTGGGGCTGTAAGAAAATGGCAGGACTCACATCATTCACAATTCCACATATGGTCTGGATTGGCAAGCAGATGTATAGATTGGTCAATGCTGACATTGACGGTAAACGATTCAATCTTCGGTACGAGAGTATACCTGACCTAAACAAAAGCGAGCTTGAATTTACTATTGGATTTGAAACATTTTATTCACCCAGCGACAAAGATATTGAGGAAGAGTTTACCAAACGTCTTGAGTTACTTGGCGGCACGATCGAGAGGCCAAATGACTAAAAAAGCACTTCGCAAAAAGCAGCGCCGCAAGCGCAAGAAATTGGAGGCTGCGTAATGTCTCTAATGAATTGCACGTTCACGGTTCGCTGGAGCGACGAGAAAAACAAACCGCACGCGAAAACCTACGCTACCGAATCTGATGCCAAGCGAGCCAAGAAATGGCTACTCGAGCACGGCGTTCGGAGCGTAGACATCGCGGTCAAGATAAATAATAAGCCAGCTGGCAGCCTGAAGGACGACAATCCGTCTGAGACTGACGCTGAGCAGAAAGGATTTTGGTGGGAGAAGTGAGCAGTATCGTTTCGCTAACCAAGCAGCAGATCGCTGTATATAAAATGGCGCAGAAGCCAACGCCGCAGAATAAGGTTCTGGAGAATGTCAGACTGGAGGTTGTCGAGCAGGAGAAAGGCATATATAAAGCCACGCTCATCGCTACAGACGGTTATAAGCTGATCCGCCGCGAAGTTGACACCGAGCCTGGTGCGAAAGCCTGCTCAATGAATATCCCGCAGAGCGTTCTCGTTGCCGCTGATAAAGTCATGAAGACTGACTTTGACCGAGCGTATGTTCATGACGGCAAAATTATTGTTCGCACAAATCCGTACGGTGAAATGGTGCCGATCGATGAGAGTTTTCCGATCAAGGCTGAAATCCCATTCCAGGAGCAAACCGAGCTGCGTTTCCCGGAGACACGCCCATTTGTTGAGCAAAAAAGTTCAGAGGCGTTCCCTGTAAAGTCGGTCGTAGTTAATCCTAAATTGCTTATCGAGGCACTGCGACAATTCAAGCAGAGCGATGGCATGATGGGCGGCGTAGTCATTCACGTCGGCAAATATGATGAGCCAATCTTGATAAAGTCCTCGCCAGATTATGCTTGGGACGGAAACGAGATCGTGGCTGGCGTTGCACCGATAAAATCTGACGACGCATAAATGGGGGATAAATATGATACCTAAAATCAAATGGTGTAACTGGGTGTTTCACAATACAGACAATATGGACACCGACAGGTGGATGGTGAAGCGTGATTGTTGCGATGACGAGATATTGCTTATTCGCGGCGACAGCAAAAACTGGAAAGCCTACCAAGCATCACTAAAGCCGTATCGTGTTGGAAGTTACCCTGACGCTGCCTCAATGTGTCCTAATTGCGGCAAGTTTATAAACGGCGTTAATCCATATGACGATGGCGAGACGTGGATGATGTAACGAAATTAAACTAAACCACCATTTTACTTTAATTTGAAAATTGAAAGTCAAGTAAAATGTCAATTCCGTGGACATAGATAAAGGAGATGTCAATGAAACAAATCGTAGTTATAGACGAAGACAAGGGAATTAAAAATGAATTGCCAGAAGAGTATGAAAACCTCGAAGTCAATTTCGCTCGATATTACAAATATGAATTTAATTATGAATACAATGGAGTACTTGTCATTGCGAGCGGCTGGGATGAAGACGTTTATAATGCCGAGTTATTGGCCAAAGAAACGGTTGGAACTATTTTCAGAGAAGCTCCTTGGCAATCATTCGTGATAATAGACAGGCGTTTTGATAGTAAAAATTCTGAGTTACCTGAGGAAAAGTACCATGCTACAAACTAATCGAAAACAGGTTATAGACTACATCAAAGATAATATTGATTCATGTTTGGCTTTTGCTAATTTTGAGTTTGATTCCATCGCGAGGAACAAGGTTGACGGAACCATACTCCTATTGCCACGCATCGAGGTGACTATGAGCATAGATTTCGAGAGCCTTATTGACTACGCAAATAAAAAGAGGTTAGAGGAGCTGGACGATGACTGACATAAAACGGCGGGGCGACCCTCGCTCGCTATCGTGTAATGATGGACACGACCTGTGCTATTGCGCTGGCCGTCCAGAGTGTCACAACTGCGGCCAACCTCTATGGGACGACTACGTTAAAGAGCCGCTAGACCACAGCGATTACAACTACAACCACGCAGCATGCTGCGACCTAGTTTTAAGCCATTTTACCTATGACGACTGGGAAATAGGCGACGATGATAAGTTGCGGATGCACGATTATGTTTTGGTTATCTATCCAGATGCGGAGACTGGCAACAAAATTAACATCGTCTGCCAGATTGTAGAAATGTGTGGCGTGGGACTACCGGCGCTTAGAGCCTTAGAGACTGGCGATAGGACAAGCATCATGGGGGCATATATTACAAATTGTCGCCTGGTGCGAATTAAGAAGCCGGAGGAGAAACAATGACAGACGAAGATTTAATAACTCGTATCAAGTTTATCGTAGATAGATTATCTTTCAGGATTGGCGATTTGACTCTGATGTACGAGCACAAACATGAAGCTAATTAGAGAGCATGAGCAGCCTATGCAAACAATCCTAGATCCATGCTGCGGCGGTCGTATGTTCTACTTTGAGAAAAACCATCCGAATATACTATACCTCGATAGAAGAAGCGAGGTAGTTGAGATGAAAGACCGCGGGGCAATCCGAACACTAAACATCGAGCCCGACTACATTGCCGACTTTACTAATCTAGATGAGCCTAACAACTCTTTCAATTTCGTTGTTTTCGACCCGCCTCACCTCATAAACTGCGGCAAAAACAGCTGGCTCGCCAAGAAATATGGAAAGCTAGACAAAGATACTTGGCAAGAAACCCTGAGCAAAGGCTTGAGTGAGTGTCTGCGTGTCGTAAAGCCTGGCTGCGTCGTCGCCATGAAGTGGAGCGAGCGCGACATTAAAACCACTGAATTGCTAAAAATACTACCTCAAAAACCAGCTTTCGGCGATAAATCTGGAATGACACGGTGGCTGTTTTTTGTGAAAGGAGTTGAAGATGCCTAATCTCGCAAACATAGATAATCCATACGAAGACCAAGAGCAAGAGGCGTTTGTTAGGTGGTTGGACGATAACGGCTATCCACGTTTCAGAGTACCTAATGAAACCTATACCAAAAGCCACAAGCAGCGAATCAAGAATAAGAAGCTTGGCGTGAGTTCTGGCGTGCCAGACTTGGCTGTAGTTGTGCCGAACACAGGGACACGACGAGTTTACGTAGAAACACTTGATAGCGACGATAGCGCTGATTACGACCAGCCTATTAGCCGCTTGGTATTCATCGAAATGAAACGCAAGAAAGGAGGTGTGACATCAGAGAACCAAAAGAAGTGGATTAAAACACTCAACGAAGCCGGCGTTCAGACTGTTGTTTGCAAAGGTTGTGATGCGGCGATTGAGTTTATTGAATCAATAACTAAATAAGGATTTTAAGATGAAGCTAATTAAAAGAATCAAAACGATATTCGGTGTAGACAAGCAGGAGCAGATAATACTGAAAGTTGAGCCTGAGCCTAAAGTCGGTAGCATAGTGGCGTTTAGGCGAGGTAAGGACTCAGAGGCGTCGTACGGTACGGTGTCTGCGGTTAAAGATGGTAAGGCGGTAATTGATACGGGTGCGTCATTTTTTCGTGAAACGTTCATTCTGCCGTTTGACGAACTAATCGTCATTCTACCGAAAACACAAGAGCAATCGAACGATTGAGAGGTATGTCTGATGAAGCGTAAGATCAAAGGACGCAATTACAAAATACCGACACCTAGAGTTTACAGCATAAAAGAAACTCGCTCAAAACAATTTATCCGTAAACAACTGATAAATAAGAATGGGGCAATATGTTCACTCTGCGACAAGCCGATTGAAACAATGAAAGATTGTACTATTGATCATGTCGTCCCAATCAGTAAGGGTGGCTTGACGACGATTGAGAACTGCCGGTTAGCACATAGAAATTGTAATTTGAATAAAGGTAATAAGGAGGTTTAAAGTGGGGCTGATTAGAAATATTAAGGCGATGGCTGATGTGCGTAAGCGAGAGCGAGATGTACTGGCATCAAAATGTACAATAAAAATCGGCGACAGAGTGGCGTTCGCTCGAAACATTGATAAAGACGGCAGAGTAGTAGTGGGTGTAGTTGTTGGATATAAAAATGGAGTGTTCGTGGTTAATCCGCAGCTCATCGTCGGCAATACTATTCAGTATTTTACTAGAAAATCTTATGAGCTGACTTTAGTTCATGACGTGGATAAATCAAGCTAGCTAAAACATAATGGGCGTAAACGTCAATAATATGTGTGCACCTAAAAGGTTGGCTGAGGCGGCGGCGAATTATGTGCCGCCTCTTTTATGTTATAATAACCATAGAATTGCGGATCGAAAGAGCCGCTTTTTTATTTTGGAGAAAACTATGGCAGCGAAATCCTCGAAGCGAAAGCAGCACCGCCAAATTCAAATTGACAAGAAAGTGCAAATTAAATCCTCGAAGCGAAAGCAGCGCGGGATTATTAAGGATAAGCCAAAAAAGCCGTCTATCGAGCTATCAAAACAACCTGAGCAGCCAGAACCAGGACAGCCGACGAAATATAAGCCAGAATACTGCCAGCAGCTCATTGACTATTTTTCAATTGAGCCGCTGGAAATTATTAGAGAGCAGGAAATAACCGGCACCGAGGGCGGCAAATACGTCTCGCGCCGCCTGCCGCAACGTTTTCCGTGGTTTGAAGGTTTTGCACGTAAGATTGGCGTTCACCGCAATACACTGAAAAACTGGTGTGCTGAACATCCAGAATTTGCCGAAGCCTACGATACCGCCAAGGATTTGCAACGCGAGTTCATCGTCGACGTGGCTTTGAGCGGTGCTGCGCCGCCAAGCTTTGCTATCTTTACTATGAAAAACGTCTGCGGCTGGAGGGACGAGCGAGATCTGAAGCTGAGAAAAGCGAAAGAGGAAGGTGATATTGATGACGACGAGCTCAAAGCAGCCATCTTTGAATAATCTCACCAGAGCGGATATTCTGCGGCTTTGCGACAAATACTGGAACACTGACCGCGACAAACTGCGCCGTTATCTGCTGGCAATATTCAAGCGTCGGGAGAATATCCATCTGTTTGGATGGTTTATCGCACGGCCATATTTTCCTTTGGAAACGCCGCCATTCCATAAAGAGATATTAGACCTGATCAGCAACAAGGACAATCGGCGAGTTGGTGTCATCGCGCCGCGCGGTCACGCTAAATCGACAACGGTGGATATGACGTATCCGCTGTGGGCTGGCTGTTTTGAGCAGGAAGAGTTCGTGGTGATAATCAGCGATACATATACGCAAGCGGCCGAGTTTATCAACGCACTAAAAGATGAGTTTGAACACAATCCGAAAATCAAGTGGTTGTTCGGCAATATGAGAGGCGATGATTGGCAGGATGGCGAATTCGTACTGAGCAATGGCATTAAGTACGCCGCTAAAGGCTCTGGTATGAAAATCCGTGGTATTCGCCACCGGCACACCCGACCGACGCTGATGATATTTGACGACATCGAGAACGACGAAAACATCAAGAGCGCCGAGCAACGCCAGAAGCTGTACCATTGGTTTACTAAGGCGGCTATACCAGCATTAGCTAGAGGCGGGCGAGCTGTTATCATCGGTACGATTCTTCACTTTGACAGCCTCGTCAATAAGGTAATGAAACAGCAAGATGTGTTTAAGAGCTGGCATACACGGGCGTTTTACGCAATCACCACCGAGGAGGACGGCACGGAGCGGGCTTTGTGGCCGGAACACCGCAGTCTAGAGAAGCTGAGGGCTATGCGAGATGACCCGAGCGATCAGGATTTCATTGGAAGCATTACTTTTGCGCAGGAGTATCAGCACAAGCCGTTCAGCGAAGAGGATGCCATCATTCAGCCTGATTGGATTAAAGAGTGCGAGCCGAGCCAGGTGCCAGATAAATACTCGAGGATAGCACGAGTGCTGACAATTGACCCCGCCGCCAGTGAACGCCAGACAGCCGATTTTACCGCTATGATTGTTGCCGATCTATATACTGATGGCAATGTTTACATACGTGCGATACGCAACCAACGAACCTCGCCGAGTGTTACTGCTGATACGGTTAGAGAGCTTGATGAAATATACAAACCGCAAGTTATCGGTATAGAGGAGGGCGCGCTGGGGCTGGTATTTCGGGATTTGCTGGAAGGACTGCCCGTCATGGGCTTGAAGCCCGATAAAGACAAGGTGCGGCGACTGCTGGCGGTGAGCCGATTCTTTGAGGCGGGCAGGGTATACACTGTGAAAAACATTCAGAACGGTCAGGCGTTTCGTGAACAGCTGATTGAATTTCCGAAGGGGACGCATGATGATATGGTTGACGCAGTGGCTTATGCGATACGGCTACTGTTAGTAGGGGGAGCAGGTCAAGACTCTGACGGGTTTGGTGAGAGCGGGGCGTATCATGAAAAAAGGAGTGTAGACGACGAGGATGAAGGAGATTGGTCGGATGATGATTATGTGGTATAATCAAGCTAGAAATTGCGGTTATCACAGCCGCATTTTTTCTTTTGGTCTAGGGTAGCCGCCTTATTGCGAGGAGCAAAGTAGTGGCATTTTTTAGTAAAAACAACCCAGAACCGACACCGAAAAATCTAACAAGCGAAATCGGCTTTGCCGGCGACATTGTATTTGAGGGTTTTGACCGCGAGGAGTCGCGTGTTGACGAGATTAGCATTAAAGACTACCGCAAGATGCTTGATAACGACACGACAGTCGAAGCACTGTACAACATCTTTACTATGAGTATTCTGGCGGCAACGTGTCATATTGACGCCGACAGTAACGATGAGGGGGAAATGCAAGCTGAGCTAGTGCGGCGCAATTTACTAGAGCCACCGCACAAGGGCGGAATGCAAACGCCGATGAATCTGTTTATTGATCAATCTCTAGCGGCGATTTATGAGGGCTTCGCACTGTTTGAGAAAGTCTATGAAGTGCGAGACGGCAAATTAGTACTTAAGAGGCTAGCGCACCGCGACAGTACCACGCTCACACTCATTCGTGATACTGATGGCGGTTTTGGTGGCACAAAACAGCGCGCAGCTGACGTAGACGGTGTCTATCATGAAGTGACTATTCCAGCAAACAAATGCTTTTTGTTTACCTATGGCAAGAGCCGCAGCTATCTTTATGGCCGCAGCGCGTTCAAGCCACTGTATCCACGCTACGACAAGAAGCGTCGACTAGAATACCTGGATAGTATTGCTTTGCAGGCTGACGCCATTAAGCCGAAAGTTTTACGGCGTATTGCTGACGGCGTTGTCTCTGACGATCTAAAAAAAGCGCGCAACAAGGCGCTTGAAGTCTTAGGCAGGCTCGGCAAGCGTAACTCCGTGGCATCGTTACCATATGGTTATGAACTCGATGTATTGAACACAGAGGGTCGTGATCCGCACCAGTCAATCGAACGACAGAACTCAGAGATGGCGAGGGCGTTCCATGCCAGCGTCATTTTGACTGCAACGCAAGGCTCTGCCAGCAATGTTGGCTCATACAGCCTAAGTACCAACCAGAAAGACCTATTGCAAACGGCCATCACTGGTGTCATGCGGCTGCTGGAGGCGCATATCAACCAATACCTCATCGCCGACCTCATTGACTTGAATTTTGCCGAACGACACTATCCAGAGTTTCATTTTGATACGCCGGACGAATCGATTATCTCGGCGGTGTTTGAGGCGTTCAAGTTGCTTGTGCAAAAAGACAAGGTGTCGGATGATATTGCTGCTGGAATCGAGGAATCAACAGCGACACGCCTTGGTATTGACTTAGAAGCGATTAAAAAGCGACGACAGGAAGACGCTGAAGACGACAAGCCCACTGGTAAAGAGAATAAAAACGCGGAAGATGACAAAGATGGAGGTTCTGGCGGCGACGCCGGTAAATTTCTAGGCGAAGATGACAAGCTTGGCGAAGTTGCTCCACCTGAGCCGCACGAACACGTTGCGATCGACCGAGATTTGACTGATGCCGAGAAGCGCGTCAAGTTCGAGGCTATCGAAAAGTGGATGGCTGAGCAGGAGGCGAGTTTTGAAACCGCAGCGACCGAGGAACTGCGTAAAGCGGTGGCTGATATCTCGCTCGATGAGGAGTTCACGCTGCCAGCTAGCTATTCTGCACTGCTGGCAAAGCAATATCGCACAGCTTACAACTACGGCAAGCTATCCGCGGCAGATGAGCAGAAGCTGCCAGCACCAGCTTTGAAAAAGGAACTGAAGGTACGCGAGAAGCAGTATGTGGATTTCATTATCAATATGCAGACTGAAGACGTGCGTAATATTATTGCTGGCGAGAAGTTGAAGCAGCCTATTAACTTGGCTGACGGTGACGACGAGGATATTGATGAAGAAGCTGGAATATCTAATACTAGTGGTAGACAGGACGAAGCTGCCCGCAATGCGATGTTAGAATCAATTGGCTTATTGACCAGCGCCTGGATAACGCAAGCGGTAATTGGTACAAAAGGCACGATCGTTACGCAGGGTATGAATGATGGGCGTGATGATAGTTTTTCATTCTTTGATGAAGACGATGACACTTCAGTTTATCAATGGTCAGCTCGGATGGAGGCGAATACTTGTCCAATTTGTGCTGAGCTAGACGGTAAGGTAATATCTGCCAATGAGCGCAAAACTACGTTCCAGCGGCCGCCAAAGCATATCAACTGTAAATGTATCTGGACGAGAATATCGGCGTTAAATAAGGACTATAAGCTGCCAGCAATAACGGGGATTGATAATAAGCTCATTGAGCGGCTGGAATATATCCAGAGAACAACCAAAGCTGAGCTGGCAAATACGATACCTGGAGCATTGAAATACACAAAGGCGGAGCTATCGAGCATTGAGGCATATAAAGGAAATGGGTACATCAACATTAACCAGGCGCTGTTGGGCAATCATCCTATGAATCCGTACGCTGAAAATGATATAAAGCAGTTAGACAAAGCGATCAAGAGGACGACCCTGGAAGACGACGTATTGCTGTACCGCGGTGTAGGATTTAAGAAGCCTCTGAAAGTCGGCGAAGAAATAAACAACCCTAATTTTCTGTCAACATCGACAAGCCGCGACATATCAATGGAATTTGCCGAGAAAGCTGATTGGCAAAAATACATCCTGGTATTTCGTGCACCTAAGAATATGCCATATTTGGATATTGAGAAAACATTGGCAGATAATAATGTCAATTCAATGATTAACGAACGCGAATATTTGTTGTCACGTGGCAAGAAACTTGTTGTAAAAAACCTCTCAAAGAGGGATAATGGAGTTATAGTAGCAGAGGTGGAAATGACGGACGATACAAAATATTTGGACGACAACAGAGACAGTATCCTCACTGAGGATTTGCTTCGGGAAATTGACGAATCATACGAGCGCTCCAAGAAACGCCTTGCCGACCCAAACTACAAGCCGAGCCAAACAACCAGGCGCCTGCACCACATCTGGCAGATGGACTCTGACTACTTTAATGAACACCCTGAAGCTATCAAATCCAAAGATAACGATGAATAGTTGTTGCTAACATAACCTTTGTGGTATAATAGCCGTAATGAATTGCGATCGCACGTAGGTCGCAATTTTTCTTTTGACATCGGAATCCACCCTCTGTGAATTACTCTTTGAATTATTGCAACATAAACATTTTACAGTTGATATTGTAAAACTCCACCTTCTCGCCTGCACGCGGTCGCGGTTCAGTCAGGAGAAATCATATGAGTATGCATGTTTTCATCAATCGAGACACAAAGGTAGAGCTAGCCGACAATGAGGGCGGTAAATATAAGCGTTTCAAGAAGCAGATTTGTCAGTTCGGTGAGTATGTCGATCCAAACAACACCTCAAAAAGGATGGTGCTTGATAAGCTATTCGGCAAGCGGCTGAAAGAGAACTTTGACAATGGTAAATACGGCGTTGTGGCGGTGCCGCTAGGTCACCCTAGAAATTCATCAGAGCTAGCGGCTTGGAATAGAGGCGAAATGGTCAATATGGAGTTGACCGACGATGGAATCAACGCTGTCATCGAGATACGAGACGACGAGACCGCAAAGAGTATTGAGAACCGCAATATTCCTGATGTATCAATGGGCTTTGAAGACAACTACCTCGACAAAAAGACTGGCAAGTTTGTTGGGCCGCTATTGAAGCATGTCGGGCTGGTTGTTGACCCGTACATCAAAGGTATGCGGCGATTTGTGCCGCTTGCCGATGAAGTACCGGCAGTATTGTTTAGTGATAGTCAAGATTATGAAAAGGAGGACAAGACTATGACAGTAAAAATTAAGAATGACCGCGAGTTTGATGTTGAAGTAACCTACGCGGTTGACGGCGAAAACAAAACCGAAACGGTCGCTGCTGGTGCTGAGATTGAAGTGCCAGAAGACCAAGCAGAAGCTGTGAAGCAGCAAATCGCCGACGCTGAGGCGCCAAAAGATAATGACAAAGAAAACGAGTTGTCTGAGCGTGAGAAAGCATTGGCTGATCGCGAAGCTGTGCTGGCAGAAAAGGAAGCTGCAGCAGCAAAGCGCGACGCTGAGGCGAAATTCAATAAGTTGCTGAGTGATGGCAAGGTGGTGCCTGCTCAAAAAGATGCATTTATGGCGCTATCCGAGGCATCAAGCACTGAAATCCACCTATCTGATGATGAAACCAAGACCGTTGATACGTTATTAAGTGAGTTTATCGAGGCAAGTCCAAAACTGAACTTGACTGACGAGAAAGGAACTGACGGCGAAGGCAACGGTGGCGGCGATGAAGTTCAGCTAAGCGAGGACGAACAAAGCCTGACAGACCTCGGCTTGAGCGAAGAAGATTTGAAAGAAACTAAACGTCAGGAAAAGGGAGAATAGCAAATGGCTAATCTAACAGCTCCGCGAGACGACAGCCGACAAACCGGTGATTTGGTTGAAGTTGATGCGGGAACAAATAAGATTTTTCACGGCGCTGCCGTGACAATCGCAAGCAACGGCTATGCACATGCTGGCGCCCCAAAAGAGCCTTTCGTAGGCGTTGCTCAGGAGTCTGTAACCGGTGGACTGGTACGTGTATACACTGAGGGCGTGGTGAGCTTTAACTGTGCTTCTGCTGTCGGCGTTCAAGCGAACGTTGGCAAGAATGTCGCGCTCGTTGACGACAATACTGTCGGCTTGGCAACAGGCAACGACGCTGTAGTCATCGGGATTATTACTAAAATTGAATCGACTACATCGGTTCGAGTTAAACTACGATAGAAAGGAATAGAAAATGAGTTTGAATCCTACACAGCTCGGTCGCGCGGACCTGTACGTCAAGACAATTTTCCGCAAAGCAATGAGCGAAGAGTCGAACGACATAGCAAAAGATTTGTATGCCATCACCCCAAACAAATCTGGTTTCGCGCGGATTTTGAACCTAACCGCCGTACCAGGCATGAGGCGGTGGGAAAGCGAGCGCCGACCAGGTACGTTCTCGTTCGGTGTGGAGATGCAGAAAATCGGTAAATGGGAACAGTCTGTTGCTATTGATGGCGCGGACGTCGAGGACGACGATTTGGGCATCTACAAGTCTGCCATTGAAGAGATGGCTCTTGAGAATAAATTAGTATACTCAGCCCTGGCTGTTGAGGCTATCAATAAAGGCTTTGTTACGAAGTCTGGCGATGGGCACAATTTCTTCTCTACTGAGCACGGCAATCTGCAAACTGGCGACCTGACAGCTGCTAATTACGAAGCCGCTTGCCTGAAAGTTCAGACCCAGAAAGCTGAAAACGGCAAATCATTTGGCTATCTCGTCGACACGTTAATCGTCGGACCAAACATGCAGAGCAAGGCGCGCGCTGTTGTTGAGAAAGAGAATCTAGCCGGGGGAGAGAGCAACACCAATTATCACACCGCAAAGATTTTGGTTGTTCCGCAGATTACAGACAACAGCTGGTATGTTGCCTGCTTGGGTCGAAAGGTTAAGCCAGTTGAGGTGTTTGAGCGCCGCAAAGCTGGTCCGCTGCGTCAGATATTGAAAGATCGCCAGGAAGACCAGGACGTCTATACTTGGGGTACTGACGGTCGTTTTGACGCTGCGTACGCAAATTATCGATTAATTGCCGGTTCGGTGGGTTCTTAGGAGGAAGTCATGGAAGATCAGCCAAAACCTGAAAACAAGAAAGCTCCAGAGCAGACCAGTCAGCCAAAACCTGAAAACAAGAAAGCTCCAGAGCAGACCAGTCAGCCAAAACCTGAAAACAAGAAAGCTGAAAAAGCCTTCTGGGTTGACGGATTTGGCGTAACAATGGCTAAATCGCAAGAGGCAGCTGAGAAGAAAGTTAAAAACATTCTTTCTGAGCAAAGCGAATAGCTTTCTGACACGGCGGCGGATAGGAGCGTTTCCGCCGCCAGAATGAGAAAGGTATAAATTGCAGATGACAGCGTATTACACAACACTACAAGACATACTCGAAGAGGCGGGATTGCATCATGTTGAGAATGGCGTAGCTTTGAACGGTGTCGTTGATGGAATAAATACAACATTTACGACCGACCGCAAGCCTATCACCGATCGTAATTTCGACGATACAGTCACGGTTGATGATTTCGTGGTGTTCGTCGATGGTGTACCAGTTAAGGCTGTTAGCGTAAACGAGGCATTTGGCGTGATTGAGTTAAAAGAAGCACCCTTTGACGATTCGGTGGTAACGATTGATTATTCATATGCATCTGTGCCGCTGCGCGTAGTTGAGTTGGCGCGCAAGGCAGCGATGGCGTGGATTGATAAGAGTATGGAGGGGGTTGATCCCTGCGCGCCGTATGGTAAATATGGTCGCGAAATCCCAGGCAGGGTAGTGGAGCTGTGCACCAACTATGCGGCCGCTCGATTGCTGATCCGTGAGTATGGCTTTAATCAAGATATTGAGGGTACGAGTAAAGACGGCTACAAGCGGCTGGAAATTGTGAAACAAGATATGCAAGAGTTTGTGAAATCTGGTGGTGTTTGCGGCGCTGGCAGTGATGACTTGAGCGCTGGCCTTGGCGCTGTTGGTGCGCGGTGTGATGGTGATTTATTCGGCGATTTTCCGGACAGGCGACGTCGGCACAATGATGACTGCTATGAGCGCGAGGACTAGTGATGGGCTTGCAGCTTGAGTTTTCTGTTGAGGGACGCAAGGAAGTGTTGCGGGATTTGGATACGCGTGGACGCAAGGCTAAAAACTTGCAGGCGCCGCTCAAAGAGTCCGCAGATTACATAATGAAAGTCATCGACCAGAACTTTGGCTCGCACGGTGGTGTGTGGGGTAAGTGGAAGCGACGCAAAAAAGCTTATCCGTGGCGGATGCTCGAGAAGACTGGCGCGATGCGGCGTGGTTTTCGCAGCAGGATATACACGAAAAAAGCAGAAATATCTAACTTACAACCGTATTTCAAGTATCACCAATCACGCCGGCCACGCAAATATCTGCCACGCCGCGTAATGATGGCGATTGAGGAACAGCAAGCAAGAGAAATAACGCGCATATTCCAGCGCCACATAATGTAATAGGAGGAAACCATGGCTAAATATGTTGACCCAATACTTAAGCAAATAAAGGACATCTTGGAGAAAGACGGCCCAGCAATTCTGCGCGGACGGTATGGTTATGGCGACCCTGTCGTCATAAACAAGAGCCAGCTGACACGGCCGATGGCGTTTATCAGTTTTGATAACGACTACGAAATTCATGATTCAGCTGGCGGCGAAGTCGAGAGTAATATGGCAATCGTTTTGTGCGTGGTTGTAGACATGACCAAAGATTTTAATCAAGGAACAGATGCGCGCAGTCATCTTGAGCTGGTGGAGTTAGTGGCGGCACGGCACGATGATATGACGCTACGAAAGGGCAGTATTATCGGCGCGTTGAGAGCTAATCAAGATCCAGGCGATCGTGTGTGGATTGATGCCGGTGAGGAGACGACGGTGGAGTTCGACGCGACGCCGCGTGACAAAGGTCTATTTACTGCCGAAGCCATTGTAAGATTCAAAGTCAAGCACGCGCAATTCCGTCCAGACTTATTATCGTGATTGTGGTATAATTAGAGTAACAAATTGCGGTCTCCGAAGGTCGCAATTTTCTTTTTGCCTCTTTATAGGAGGCGCTTTTTTGTTACCTAGGTAATAATAAAAGGAGCAAGAAATGCCAACATTTTCAGGACGAAAAGTTGCCGTCGGTATTGGACTAGAAGACCCGAACGACAAAGGCAAAGCAGTCGCGCCAACGTACGGTGCGCCACATCTCGATATTAGCTTTAAGGATTCACCAACCAGTAAGATGAACGAGTCGGCGCTCGGCACGATTATCAAAAACAATGGTAAGACCGATGTACTGGTCGAGGGCGACGGCTCAATCTCGACAAAGTTGTGGGTTAAAGGTCTGTACTACTGGCTAGCGCTAGCATTTGGACAGAAGCCAACCACCACTGGTGTACAAGGCGATACTAACGCTAAAGAGCATCTGTTTACGCTGAGGGACGACAACAACCACATCTCGGCGACCATGACGATTAAAGAGCCGAACCTATCGGCGCAATTTGCTTATGCCATGGCGGATTCTGTGACGTTTACGTGGACGCCTGACGACTTTCCAAAAGTGGAAGTGGCATTTAAGTCGCACAAGAGCAAAGAGACTAGTAGCGGCAATGTGACATACACCATTGATGACACTGAGTTCTTGCCAAAACACGCAATGTTTAAGATTGCGGATGATCTTGCGGGGCTTGATGCGGCACCTGAGGCTAAAGACATTAAGAGCTTGACGCTGACAATTACCAAAAACTTACAGCCGCAGCAGACTATGGACTCCAAGGACACCTACGGCGAGATTTTGAACGGCGAATTCGAAGTGTCAATATCCATCGAGAAACTGTACCGCGATAAAACCTACCGCGCAATGAGTTATAACGACGAGCGCAAGGCGTTGCGAGTAGCGTTTATTGATGATAAGAACAAGGCTGGCACGAAAACCAACACCAGCTTGACGTTCGACATCGCGGTTGCGGCATTCAGCGGCTATGAGCCAAGCTACGGTGTGAGCGACATTGCCACCGAGAAAATCGATGCAGTTATGTTGCTCAACACGGCTGATTTTGGCAAGTCGATTACTGCGAAGTTAGTGAATAAATATACCTATTAGCAGTGATTTGCTGAACGGAAAAGCCCGCAGGTTGCGGGCTTTTGTATTATATTACAATTGGCTGATCAGAATTATCATTTCCAGTGTGATTTAATACCGATATCCTAAATTTATTGTTAGATCTTACAAGACTATCGTCTGCTGATTTTATCATAGTACCTGTTGTTGACTTGGCGTTATCTATGTGTGACTTGTATTCTACAATAATATCACCAGTTTTTGTTTTTAGAGTTGACGTCAATTTAAGATCTGATTCGGCGCTTTTCTTTTTTGCGGCCAATGAAAATACACCAAGTGCAACCATACGGGTGGCGGTAATTCTACTTGAGTTCTCGGTGTGAGATTCTTCATTGAAAGAAAAATCCAGCACCGAAGACCACGGTATAGTTGTCAGTAGCTCTTTACGTCTATTAAATGTGCCGCCAGAGTATAAATCTATACCGTCGCTATATGCGACTAGAGTTAATGTTTTTATGTGGCGCTGTATCGCTTTGTGGCTGCCAAAATATTCTCCATATATCTCGACAGGTTTATCCATTTTATATTGCTCTTTAAGCCGCTTTATTGTAGCCTTGCGTTCTGATTTATCTTGGATTTTACGAGCCTCGTTTTTAGCTTCAAGGTATTTTTTGTGAACTTCAACTTCTCTACTCATGTTACGAATATATCACCAGGATGTGGTATAATACAAGTAATAAGTTGCGATCGCTTTGGTCGCAACTTTTTCTTTTTGCCACAGAGTGGTCGCTTTAATGAGCAAAGGAGCGACACAATGTTTCCAACGAAGAACATTAAACTGCCTGGCGAAGGCGAAGCTGTTATTAGAACGACCTTAACTAATAGAGACAGAATTCGCATTTCTGGTGCGGGTAATAATGAGAATATCATCTTAGCTGGCGTTCGGGTGCTTCTCATGGAGTACAACGGGAAAACCGGTAAAGACGCTGTCGAATCTTTTTTGGATTCAACTAATGGAGAAGATTTTAAGGCAGTCTTTGATGTAGTTTCAAAGGTTGTCAACGGGATAGAAGATTCCCCAAAAGGAGAATAGCGCTTGCGCAGGATTATGAGCGAGCGTATCGAACAAAGTCTGTAGTTCCAGAGCCGATAGTTATCGCAGGAATACTCAAGGACTATGGCTGGACTTATGACGAATACTTGGATACGCCCGAGTGGATTATAGAGGCGATCATGGCGAAGCGTGCTGTCGAGAACAAGTTGGAGGCTGAGTCCTACGATAAATTATCGAAAGGGTGTAGTTAGTTATGTCCAGTAATGAGCTCACCCTAACGATTAAGGGCAACAGTTCACAGCTGATTGCGGCTCTGAATAAGGCTGGCGCGGCTGTTGATGGCTTTGCTAATAAATCTAGCAACTCTGGCAACAAATCTAAAAATGCGTTCAGCGGCTTGAGCGGTGCAGTTTCGGTCGCGGCTGGTAATTTGATTTCTGCTGGCATTCATAAATCCTTCGATATGATCAGCAATTCCGTTGATGATGCTATCCGCCGCGTGGACATTTTGAATAACTTCCCGAAAGTTATGAGTAATCTGGGAATATCCGCTGATCAGTCCAAAAAAGCTATCACACTAATGGCCGATTCGCTTAAGGGGTTGCCGACATCATTGGACAGCGCAGCCGCCTCAGTGCAGCGGTTGACGTCGAAAAATGGTGATGTTGGTCAATCGACCGAGATGTTTTTAGCGCTTAATAACGCCATCCTAGCTGGCGGCGCGCCAATGGATATTCAGGCGACGGCAATTGAGCAGATTTCACAGGCATATGCTAAAGGCAAGCCCGATATGATGGAGTGGCGCGCGCTGCAGAGCGCCATGCCGGCACAGCTGAAGCAGATCGCGCAGGCGTTCTTCCAAAATGGTTCGGCGCTGGATGTTTATCTCAAAAAAGCTCAGGAATATGCCAAGAAAAATCCAATGTCGTCAACTGGCAAGGAGCTACTCGAGCAGCTAACCGCGGTTAAAAACGGTACTGGCGACATGACGACAGCGCTAGGCACAGCAATGCGCACCGGAATCATCTCAATGGACGATTTCATGGCGACCATAACCAAGATGAACAAAGAGGGCGCTAATGGCTTCCAGAGCTTTGAGAAGCAGGCGCGGAACAGTACGGGTGGTATTCAGACGGCGATGGAAAACTCGAAAACTGCGGTGGTGCGCGGAGTTGCCAAGATAATTGAGGCTTTTGGCAGTGGGGATATGTCTGGTGCAGCGGGAGGATTTGGTAAAACATTAGAGAACGTTCTGACGGGCGTTGCTGATATGATCAAGTTCGTCAAAGAAAACAAAGAGGTATTTACTGGTATTGCAATTGCCGTAGGAGTGCTGACTGGAGCTGTTATCGCTTACGACACAGCGGTCAAAATGTCTACTATAGCTACCAAAGCTTATACTGTAGCAATTAATCTATGGAAGGGTGCGGTTACTGTAGCTACTACTGCGCAAAAATTGTTCACTCTAGCTATGAATGCTAGTCCGTTGATGAAAATTGTTACGGTCATTGGGTTGGTGGTCGGGGCACTAGCGTGGTTCTTTACCCAGACGGAAGAGGGGCGTAAGATATTTGGCCAGGTCGCAAAAACCGTTGGCGAAGTTGTCGGGGCCATCAGCGGGGTTGCAGGAAAGATAAGTGAGGTAGTCGGCGGCGCGTTAGCTACTGCTGGTCAAGTCGTCGGCAAGATTGCTGGCTCTATCGGCAATATTGTCGGTGTTATTGGCGGTGCTATCGGCAAGATTGCTGAGATTATCGGTGGCGCAGTTGCTGGTGTTGTTAGATTTTTTACGCCGATAGTTACACTCGTAGCACCGATATTCCAGACTATCTGGCAAATCATATCTAGTACGTTCATTTTGATTGTTGCAATCGTAGCGACTGTTATGGAAACAATTTTCAATATTATACGCGGAATCATTGATGTTTTTGTAACGGTTTTCGGGGCGATCATAGGTGCAATTGGTCCAATCGTCCAAGGAATTATAGATTTTATTTCGGGGGTAATCGGTACTATTGGTGGAATTATCCAAGGTATCGTCAATTTTGTGTCAGAAGTGGCAGCCGCAACTGGCGGAGTTATTCAGGGGGCGGCCGATATTATTGTCGGCATTGTTACAGCTATTATTGATACGATTACTAGCATAGTGCTGCCAGTAGTGAACTGGATGGATATTAATATTATCCAGCCAATCGCTACTTTCTTTAAGGGGCTATGGGATAGTGTTGTAAATGTCACAAGAGGATTTGTAAATGGAGTAATGGGTGTTATAGCGCCGATTGCAAATTGGATTAATTCAAATGTCATACAGCCAGTAGCGAGATTTTTTGGCGGATTATGGAATGGGATTGTCAGCGGCGTTAGTAGTGCAGCTAGGGCAATTGGTAATGTTATGGGTACGATTGGCGGATTCGTCAAGGCTCCGATCAATGGAATTATCGGCGCTATAAATGGCGTAATTGGCGTGTTAAATGGATTTAAGGTTCCAGACTGGGTTCCAGGTCTCGGAGGTAAACATCCTAATTTTCCAAAAATACCGATGTTGGCAACCGGTGGTATCGTGCCGCCAACTAACGGCGGCTCGATTATCTACGCTGGCGACGGCGGGCAAAATGAATGGGTCGTGCCAGAAAGCAAAATGGCAAGTTTGGTGGCGCAAATTAACAGACGGACAGAAAATGAGAGTGGCGGCATGACAAAACACATTACCGTAAATAATACCTACAATGTACGCGACAAGGTCGACGCGCAGATGGTGGCAAGCGATTTGGGATATTTATTAAGTCAGGCGTAGGAGGAAAGTATGTGGCAGGTATTTTTGAACGATTTTCAGATAAACGATCAGCTCATCGGCATGCACCTGGATGAGCCTATTGAGGGTTTAGCAGGGCTACCTGCAATTCGTACGTCACAGGGGACTAACTTAGGACGAAATGGCGGCTGGACGACAAAACAGCTGTACGAGCCACGCTTCATTTCGTTTAGCGGGCGGATTTTCGGCAGGACGGTACGTGAAACTGAGGAGCGGCGGCGTGAGTTTGCAACAATTTTAGCAAAACTAGTGAAGGACAAGGGAACACTTCGCGTGATTACGCCTGGCGGACAGGTTTATTCGACAGAAGTAGTGCTAATTGGTGTGGAGATGCCGATTGAAAAGTTACTAAATCTGGTGAAGTGGAAGATCAACCTGAAAGCAGACGATCCATTACTGTACGACAACAGCGATGGTGAATTGCTGGCAACTATTCGCAAGACGCGCCAGGGCGGGTTCACGATACCATTCACGCTACCGCTATACATCAGTCCAGATGAGCAGCCAGCAACAATCAATAATTCTGGGAACGAGACAATACTACCAAATATAATCATCCACACCAAAGCCACTAATCCAAAGCTAATAAATCGTACGACAAATCAAGCGATGGAGCTTATTTTAACTGTCGGCGCTACTGGAAAGCTGGAAATTGATATGAAGAACAAGACGATTTTGCTGGATGGAATGAATGTGTATGATTCGCAGGCTGCCGGGTCGAGTTTTTGGGGACTGACGCCTGGTGACAACAGTATTGAGCTGCAGACTGATGGGCAGGATGAGCAAACGGAGGCAGAATTACGTTTCAGGAGCGGTTACATAGGGATTTAGAATATGGCAGAGTATAAGATTGAGGTTTATAGTAAAAATGGCAAGTGCCTGGGCGATATTCGTCATTTGGCGCAGAGACTCAAATGGACAGAGCAACGAAACGCTGCTGAGACAGTTAGTTTTCGGATGGATTTGGCGAACTATGAAGAGTATGTCAAGAAAACTGGCATGCGGCCGTACGATTTTATGGATGTCGGTACGACAGATATCAGAATTGTGCGCAACGGCAAGGATAGAGTCGGCGCGCACCTGATTAAAGCGGCATTTTCGCCGAATGACCCATCAGTTGATATTGATCTGAGCTTTACTGGCTATCTCAATTATTTTAAGGATGCTTATGTGGACGTTGATTATGACAAAACTAGGCAAGGCGATATCGCTTGGGGTGTAATAAATCAGTATCAGGGAAAGCAGGACGGAGATTTCGGCATTCGACGCGGCAAATTCACGTCGCTTGGCAAAAATCCGCGCCAACGCCATCAAAGACGCGCTAATGTGAAGGATTTTTTGGTTCGACTGAGCAATGTCATTAATGGACCAGATTTTCAATTTACGCCAGACAAAAAATTCAACACGTTTGATGCTATGGGGAGTTATCGGCCAGATATTAGATTAGTTTATCCTGGCAACGTCGCAAGCTTCGGGTTTGAACGCAGCGTGGATAGCTTGGCTAATTATATTATCGGTATTGGTAGCGGTAACGGCGAAGACGGTCCAAAGGCATACGCAACCGATCCTTTCTCGCGCAAAGCGTTATATCGCCGAGAAAAAATTGTCACATTTAGCTCTGTCGTGCTTGAAGAAACTTTGCAAGAAAACACGAATGGCGTGTTGGAGATGCTGAAAGATGTTCGAGAGCTGCCAAGCTTCACTTTGGCAGACGGCGTATTAGATCTAAATGATGTAGGACTTGGAGACACAATCTATGCAGAAATGACCGGCTACATTATGTTTGAGCATATTCGCGGGTTTTATCGCATTGAGAAAATCGAGGTCGACGTGGACGAGAACGATGCCGAGGAGGTTACTTTAACCTTCGACAACTTAAATGTCGACGATATAATATCGCAGCAGGAAGAAAATGAGTAGATTAACAGAGTTGGAAGAGCAAACTGCCATCGGTATGCTGGCGCGCTTGAGAGCTCAGCAGGTTGAGATGAAAACAACACCACAACTAACGAGCGCTAAATCTGGAGTTCAAACATATCAGGTGCCTGAGCATGATTTATGGGATGAGTTTGAGTTTGTACATCGCTTGGTCGGTGGCGGACAGACTGTGACGCAAACACGAGCTGCTAGATTGCCTGGTACAGGCGCACAGCAGAACGCAAAGTCACTGCTTATAGATACGGAGTATATTCCAAAATATCAAGATTCGCCAGTAGCATACCCCTACTTGCTACTGTCCATTGACGATGCTGAGTGGGAACCATTTTACAGCCCGTCACTTGGACTATGCTTTCGTTCTAAGGGAGGCAATTCTGGCCGCTCGATATTTTCGGTTAGATATCTTAGAAAATCGATAGATTTTTCGAAAAAAAAGTTAAAGTATAAATATAGCACAATGGCTTTCTATAGTGCTCCAGGCAACGATGAAGTTACGCTACGCGTGCGCTTTCGCTTGCGAAGCACCGACAGGGGAGATACAACAGTGCGAGTGGAGTTATATGACTAAGAGTAGACTTGATATCAATGACTATGTTGCTGAGATGAAATTGCTAGAGCGTGAACTCAACGACGAGAAAACTCCACAGATGATTGGCTCTGAGCAGATCATCGCAAAGATATCTGAGACCAAAAATCAATGGGATATGTCAATTATACCGTCAAGGCCGGGACAAACAGCAGATGGCACAGGCTGGGCCGTATGTATAGTAACTGCCAGGGCATTAAATTCTGGTAATCTGGTCGCAAGCTTAGCTATTAGGACTAGCATCGAGTGGTCAACTGTTGAAACTGTAGATGTCCCCTTGCCACCAGATCAATCAAGCGTAAAAAAATGGTTCATACCAGTTATAGGGCCGAGAACGCAACCAATATACCTAAAGTTTCAAATAATCGCAAACGACGAATGCTCAATTAATTATGAGGAGTGGGTGCCGTGGTGGTAAATAGAATTAATTCGCAACCAAATATTCTCCGCGAGTTAAAATCTTTGGAGCGAAAACAACGCGAAAAAAAAGAGTTACAGATTACCGGTTCTGATTCAGTAAGGACGTTTTTGATAGGTAGTGACAGCGAATGGGATTACGAAGGTGTTTTACCAGAATGGACAACCATACAAAACCCACTAATATTTACCATTACTTTTAACCCGATAAATAAAAAATCCGCTGGATTTGATTTATACGTAAAAGGTGAGTATGTAAAATATCCAGACAACAGCCCTGAAGTTCGAGTTATTAGAAATTTTGTAGAAGATATCGAGTCGCAGCGATGGAAGGCTCAAGTCAATTATTATGGCAGCGATGCTATTCGACTTAAATTTTTCGTCGTGGCAACAGGTAGAGGAACGTTATCTGTGGTATAATAGAATCAATAAATTGCGACCGTTCGGTGGCAATTTTTCTTTAGCTTTTCTGGCGGTACGCGGAAAGGATTTGAAATATGACAAGACGAGTTTTCAACTACGGCGGCGGGATGCATAGCCCGGCAGCGCTAACACAATTTATACGTGACGCACTGGACGGCGAAGTAGCAAATGGCATGGAAGTGGTGGCTGGCAGTGGGATGAACGTTACTGTTAAGTCCGGGACTGCTTCCGTTGGAAAAGACCCGTCATACGACATTAATATTACAGGTACTGAATCGGTTAGTGTGGGTGCAGCATCGCCATCAAATCCAATGAATGCACTAATCGTTGCTTACGTGGACCGTGATGTTGCTGGTAGTACAGCTGTCACGGACAATACTAATGATGTATTTAAGCTGAAAGCAGTTTCTGGCGCAGCAGCCGCTACACCATCCGATCCAACAACGTCAGCAATTCAGGCGGCAATTGGCGCAGCAAATCCGTTTATTGTTTTAGCAAGGGTGCGAAAGCAGGCTGGCGCAACGTCTGTAACTGCAGGAGATATTGTCGATCTACGTAAGATGATCACGCTTAGATCTGGTAGAATTAATGACTCAAATATAATAGATGATAGTACAATACAATCACAGAATTTAGACTCATCGTCTCTATTGACGTTCAGCGCCGACAGCGTCAGTCAAACTATTTCAGGTAACATTCTAGTACAGGCTGGCTGGGTTCAATTTTTGGGGAGTAATAATAAAAACCAGGCAGTGTCCGTCGCGTTTCCAAAACAATTCAAGCAAGTATTCTCGATGACACCAATTTTAATTGGCTATAAGAACGGTAAAAAAGCTACCAGTATTAGCGAATTTAATCAGATAATTGGCGGTGGATCAAATATTGAATCTGGCGTCGTAACGAACACTGGTGCGACCCTCAACGTCTTGACGGCTGGTATATTTGGTAACGCGTGGCATGGAGTTTCATGGGTGGCGATAGGGGTAGTCTAGCTAGCTGGTTCATCTGTAAACCAGCATGCAGTGCCATACCATTCGTTATGCCCACTATTAGCCACGCAATCCATTATGCCAGTAGGAGAAATTCTGATTATTGCGGTGCCGCTCAATTTTCCTGAATTACGAGCGGTCAATTTTAGATTAACCCAGCCAAAAAATGATGCTGGACAAAATTTATCAGGCATTTTTTCGGATAGACTAGCTAAATTTGTGGGCAGGGCAGTTGTGCCACCAACAGTCAAAAACACCAGCTGGCCCACTCTGACTACGCTGGCTTTTAAGCCGTAACCGATATTAACCATCTCTTTTATAGTGTTTTGCTCAGTGAATAGCGCCATGTGCCGTGGTTGTATTGTGTTGTAGAAATTAGCTGTTAACTTATGCTAAAATATAAGTAGAAATGCGAGCAAGCGCGCGAGGTTATATATAGGCGCTTTACCTCGCACGCCTGTTCGGATTTTAGCGAAATCTGTGATATAATACCAGACATAAGGAATTGCGATCACAAAACGTGGTCGCTTTTTTAATGTAAAATTATGAGCAACACAGACGTATCAGCAAAAGAATTCGGCGCGCTGCAAGCCAAGGTCGAGTACATCAAGGATGGCGTTGACAGGCATACAGCAGCGCTTGAGCGAATAGAGAATATATTGAGTGGTAATATTTCGCGAGCTGAGCTTGGACAGCATAGAAAAGAGCTTACGGACGAGATGGAGCAGAAATACCTGCCGCGCAGCGACGTAGAAAGCCTGCTGAACTTTTGGCGGCTTATCACGAGCGGCTTGGCAAAGATATTTGCTGTAGCACTGGTGGCGTTCGCCGTGTATCTGACAGGCGTGATGGTTAAGCAAAGCCAAACGGTGACGACATTGAAAGAGGATATACAACATCTGGAGGCGAAACGATGATCACTCTACCAATATCCCTCATTACAATCTCGCTCATTCTCTACCTGATTTTTCGAAATAACAATGATCAAGGAGGTCAAATATGAAATTAGAAAAGAAAACTACAAGACAGCTGTCAATCGCGGTTGGATTACTGTCATTCGGCGCGTTCGTCGTGCAGGGTCTTGGCGACATTTGGGGCTTTGCTGCTATCGCAAAACAGCTGACAAGTACGGCGCTGCTGTTTGCTGGCGGCGTTAACGTCTACTTTTTGGGCGTGACAAATCAGAAAAATAATCAGGATAAGAAGGAGTTAAAATAATGGAAACTATCAAGTATAATGCGCTAGAAGAATTGCATAATGAACTGAATCGCGGCACGCCAGGCGATGAAGTTTCTCTTAATATCGGTGGCAAAGAGGTGCTGAAAATCAAGTTTCAAACTGGCGACACGGCTACTACAGAGCGTAACGGTGTATTTATCGAGGACTTGCTTATTATAGCTTACGCAAAACTAGCGGGCTACAATCGAGAGTTGCCGTGCCGCGAAAACAGTGTGGCTCTTACAAAAATCGAGGAAGCTATCATGTGGCTGGCTAATCGCAAAGTTGAGCGTGAAGTTCGCGGTGTGTACGGCACTGAGGAGAAGTAGCAATGAAGAGAATAGTATCGAAGTTTAAGAATTTTCTCGCCAGCCGCCTTGCTGTGATTCTAGTGGCGGCAGTCGTAGTGTTGTCGGCGACATTCGTCATTGTCGGCAAGCAGGCTGAAGACGGCAGTATCACTCTTGATGGCTCAAAAGCCAAGTATTCCAAGGCAACTGAGAAAGCTTTATGCGAACTAGCCAAGAAACGCGAGACAGCAATTGCTGGCATCATGAGTCTAGACGTGCCGCAGGATTCCGGCTCGGGCTGTGAAGCACCCGACAAAGAGCTGGCACAAATGGGATCGGGTGTGTATTACAAGACTGACCTATCTAGCCCTGCAGCATTCGTAAATGCTATGAATGGCCGCGGATTTAATGAGGGCTACGGCTTACAGTGTGTGGCAGGTTTCAAACAGTTTATGTTCAGTCTCTCAGGACGTGTTGTGGCTACCCGTACTGGTGGCGCAAGCGGCTATGCTAACCAAGTCGGCGAAATCCAAGCATTAGGCTTTACCTGGCACGGCGGACAGGCTGGTATGAAAGATGGCGACTGGGCAATCTTTGGCGGCGGAACGTACGGACACGTCGCTATGTATTATCAGGGGAAGTTCTTCGGGCAAAACCAAGGCTCAGGCAATATCTATGTCGGCAACGCGTTTAATTTGATGGACTTAGGCGGCTACCGCAACTCGATTATCGGCTATTATCGACCTAACATCTGGGCAAATGGTAGCACTGCTAGCGCGCCAGCAGCTCCAGCAGCCAGCTCAAAAACAGTGAATGACCAAGTGGTGGCTGATGTATTAAAGGGTGTGTACGGCAGCGGCAATGACCGCGTAGCACGGTTGCAAGCCGCTGGTTACAATCCAGCCGAGGTTCAAGCAGCGGTGAATGCTCGCGTAGCAACGCAAGCACCACGAGTTAGCGCGCCAGCTTCGACAGGCTACGTTCAGCGAAGCGGTGGCGATTACGTCGTGCGTCGCGGGGATACGCTCGGACATATTGCTTTGCGGAACGGCTGGTATAACGGCACAGGCGGTCTGTTCGGTAATTCTGGCTACACACAGCGGCTGGCTGAGCGAAATGGGATTGCTAATCGCGGATTGATTTATCCAGGGCAAAGGATCAATCCATGAATCTACAGAAAATCACCATCACCAAATCAAGCTTGTATTTTCGCGAGTGCAAGGCTTGCGGCTGCGTAACGCTGCACGTCGGTAAGTCTACGCCGCAGATGACGCCAGGCTCGACATATAATGATTGCTTGCAATGCCTGGTTGACGCGCACGGCGTGCCGGGCTTAAGCCGCTGGCATGATCCGAAAACTGGCGCACTATTAAACGCGCCACGCGGTAAGACGCCGCCGAAAGCGAAGGAGTAATCATGGAATTTAAGCGAGGCGATACAGTTACTCACACCCTAGTAATTCCAAATCTGTTCTATAAGCCTGGACTTAAAGTATTCTTCATGGCAAAAGAGGAGATGGACGATGATACGGCCGACGCCAAGGCTTTAATAGCACGCGAATTTGGCGACAGCAATATCGTTAGCCGCGAAAACAACGAAATTACTTATGCACTGAAATTTCAGCCAGGCGATACTAACGGTATAAAGTTTAACGGGGACACTAGGATAGCATTACAAGGTGAGTTTGAATTTAGATATGCAGATGGTCAGATTAAGACATTCCCAGAGACCAAGCCGCTAAAAGTAATTGTTTATTCAGATGTAAGGAGGGGGAATGGCTAATATTACGATTACGGCCGATGGCACAGTTCAAGTGATTAAAATTGGCGAGGTGATTACTGGTCCACCAGGCAATCCAGGGATTGACGGCAAATCTGCATATCAATTAGCGCTAGATGGAGGCTTTGTTGGCACGCAGGAGCAATGGATTGCTTCACTCAAAGGCAAGGATGGGAAAACTCCAGTAAAAGGCGTTGATTACTTCGACGGTGCTAAAGGCGAACCATTCAAGTATAGCGATTTTACAGCAGAACAACTAGCAAGCTTAAAGGGCGAAAAAGGAGACTCTGGCACTACCGACTACAATCAATTAGCCAACAAGCCAGACCTATCCTTAAAAGCCGACAAAAACTACGTAGACGACCAAAACAGAGCCATTACTAAGAAAATAGACACAGGCTTGCAAGGCAAAGTTGATAAAGCTGGCGATACCATGACTGGTAGATTGACGCTTGCGCCAACCGAGTCTACAACTCTCAGATTAGCCACAACCTCTAGCAGTCCTTGGCAAGAATTAGTTATGTCGCACATGGGGAATGGCGGCATTCAAAACATCATAATTTTCAATGGACAAAACGCAGACAATGTCGAAACTCGATATGCACAAATCCAGGCGATTATGTACGAACGCCAGAGAAGTCTGAGTTCTGTGATTATAAGTACCACGGGAATCAACGGATTGAGACCTGTCGCAACTTTCGTTGGGGGCGAATTAAGGCTCGAAAGTTCTAAATTGACCTTTGGTGCAAGCGACGTCGCGATGATAGCAGGTAATGGTATGCCAAACGGCAAAATCCTAGCTCCAGTTGGCTCAACTTATATAGATAGAGACGCTACTAATGGCGCTATTCGTTGGATTAAAAAGACTGGCGGAAATTCAGTCAATGGCTGGGCAGTAGACTATGGAGATACTGGTTGGCGAAATATTACACCTAACCCACTACCAGCAAATATTGCATCAACTACAATTAAAGTTAAGCGTTGTGGTGATGTAGTAGAGTTTTGTATGGACTCATCAGAATTCATATCGGTAGCTGAAACGAAAATGTTTGATAGATTACCTGAAGGATTTCGAATTCCTAGTGGCATTTACATCAATGCAGGTCTTGGCCCAGGGACATCTCATTCAGGACGTATATCTTTAACAAGCGACCAGATAAAAACACAAGCTTCTGTGGGTAAATACAAAACAACCTATGTTCGCTACACTACCAATGACCCGTGGCCGACAACGCTACAAGGCACTGCAGCGTAAAACTCAACTATAAAGTAATCATTTATAGTTCAGATAGTAAGGATTGCTTACAAACTGAGCTGTTCGGAAATCCCGAACAGTTGAACCGCCTCGAAAGCTCGGAGGCGGTTTTTGATTGACTAGACAGTCGCAATTTGCTATATTAATAGAGAACAACAATCGAGCAAGGGAGACCTCAGTAAAACAGTAACGTTTTTTGCTGGGGTTTTCTCTTTTTGACCTCAAACTTATATCAAAAATAAGTGAGGGTAATATGTTCGTTGTAGACAATAAACGAATTACTACGATGCGCAAACACCTCGGCAAAGCGTCAGAGCTAATCAAAGATGACGCGTATTTGCCAATGTTTCGCAACCGGCAAAAGAAATACAAACAAGAGTTCGACGAATCAGTTGAAGTGGCAAAAACTAAACGCGACCCTGAGCGGTACCTCGCGTCGGTTTGGTCGCTTAAAAATCTGGAGCAGTCGCTGCTGTGGATGCGTAGCAGAATTGCCAGAGCGATCAACGAACTGGCGCGGCAGCGGCAAGAGAAGAAACAACGGAAGATGGAGGAAAAAGTCAGACGAGATATGAATTATAGCGGTAGAGCAAAGATGTTGCAGATGCATAACGATATGGGCATTTGCCTAAAAAGCTAGTTTGGCTTGAAAAATGGAGGGTAGCGCCCGGAGGGATCTAGCGGCGTGATTTTTGCATATCTACTGCTAGATATTAGATAACCAATAACGCTATTTGTAAAGCAGATAATGCCAGCTGGCACAAATTAGGCGAATAATTACGCCTAAAAAGCTAGTTTGGCTTGAAAAATGGAGGGTGTGATGGGTGATTTTTCATAATAATTAACCAAAAACGGTCTATATAGACTTGGAATAAATATTCCAATGATTATAACGATCTATATAGACACGTTGAGAGATTTAGGAGTTTTACGATGAAAACAAAACGAACGCCAGCAGAGAATCAGCTGAGAGTTTACCTGAAGTGGTGCGTGAATGTGAAGCAATTAACCCCCTCAACCATGGCGACAAAACGCAGCGTGCTGGGCAGATTTATTGTTCAAACGGGTATTGAAAATATGTCGCAACTGACAAACAAAAAATTAAATTGGTGGATCGAGAAGAAAGCGCTCGGATATTTCGGTACAAGGTGCAACTCATCAACCATACGCACTAACGTTGCTACGATCATGGCGTGGATAGTATGGCTGCGCGACATGAATTACCCGATGAAAATTAAAACGCGGATGGTGGTGAAGCCAAAGCCCGCTCCATGTCGCCGAAAATGGTACACCTCTGAGCAGATTGCTATGGTGCTAAATGAATGCGATGACCTGCTTACCGAGGTGATGATTCGCGTATTGTTTGATACAGGAATGCGTGCGCAGGAGTTCTCAAACCTACGCTTGAGCGATTTGAATGGGCGCACGATTTATACAGTGGGCAAGGGACGAAAGGACGGCTGGGTGTACATATCCGACACAACACGCGAGCGGTTAGATGCGTGGATTAGAGCGGCTGGCGTAATAGATTATATGTGGATTAAAACTACAAGGCGTAATTACTTTGAGCCGCTGACCGTTGACGGTATCCGCAAGAAGATACAGCGACAATTTCGTGAGGCGGGACTAGAGGGGTTCCAGCTACACGAGCTACGCCATAGTTTCGCCACTGATGTGCGCAAGCGTGGTGCTGACGTGGATGTGGTGCGGAGATTATTGCGGCATTCGAGCCTACAAGTAACGCAGCGGTATTTGCACAATTTGGACGGCGACATGTGTGAGATTTGGGACGAGATAAAGAACTATAAGTTGGCAGCGAATGCGCACGCCGGCACGGCTTGTATAAGAGGCGAAATCGTGAATGTTTAGCCGACATATTGACAAAATGCTTTAGGTTTGCTACAATGAAAACATCAAGGTAAGGACAGCAAGGATTGCCGCCGCGAGCCTTTCACTTTAACAATCTGGAAAATTACGATTTACGAAGTAATTAACAGATTGTTTCTATAGTATAATGGAATTCAGGAGGGCGCATGGCACTAACTAATGACGACAAGCAATGGATTAAAGAAGCAATTGTTGAAGGCGTTAATGGAGCGTTGGAGACAATTGTACTACCGCGATTTGACGCAGTTGAAGCAGATATATCGGAATTAAAGAGAGATGTCTCCGAACTGAAAGAAGATGTCTCTGGACTGAAAGAAGATGTCTCTGGACTGAAAGAAGATGTCTCTGGACTGAAAGAGGATGTCTCTGGACTGAAAGAGGATGTCTCTGGACTGAAAGAGGATGTCTCTGGACTGAAAGAGGATGT
>ERZ773035.438-NODE-438-length-34584-cov-9.567436_pt1 | contig 34584 bp, 26 predicted proteins | sample MGYA00511487_ERZ773035 | MGnify/ENA primary metagenome ERZ773035 (study PRJEB29015, sample SAMEA2737985) | human oral metagenome | biome: human oral; feature: human-associated habitat; material: dental | place: China | collected 2024 ...
GTTGCGGTTCCACATCTTCGAGTATCTCCTCCACATAGTTCGGCAGAGCAAATGCAGCTGCATGCAGCTGTGTGTTGTAATAGCGCGTCTTTATCCCGAGCGATTTCCAACGTGCAAAGTCTACGCCCTCAACAGGGCGGCGGTTCTTGGACGAGAACCCGAAGAGCCAATGCCCCGATGGATAGGTCGGTATATGTACTTGATATACACGACTGAATGGAAATGAATGCACAATGCGCTGGTGCATGCGCTGCATTGCATAGGCATCCTGCTCGTAGAACGGGCTCTCATGCTGATTGATCATGATGCCGTCTTCTTTCAGCGCCTTGAAGCAGTTCCCGTAGAACTCCTTTGTGAACAGCCCCTCCCCCGGTCCGAACGGATCTGTCGAATCCACAATAATGAGGTCGTATGTGTCGATGGGTTTGCGTACGAAGCGCAGTCCGTCCTCGTAGTGGATACGGACGCGTTCATCCGATAGGCATGACGCAATCGAGGGGAGGTATTCGCGGCAGATATCGACCACCATCTCATCAATCTCTACAAGGTCAATATGATATATGGACGGATATCGCAGAAGTTCGCGCACGGTTCCACCATCTCCGCCTCCAATGACGAGGATATCCCGCGCCTCCGGGTGGACACACATAGGAACGTGCGTAATCATCTCGTGATAGATGAATTCATCCTTCTCCGTCAGCATCATATAGCCGTCAAGCGTCAGAAATCGCCCGAACTCGGGCGACTCGAAGACATCAATGCGCTGGAATTCGCTCTGCCCGCTGTACAGCTGACGATTGATGCGAATTGAGAAACGCACATCCGGTGTATGTTGTTCTGTGTACCAAAATTCCATCGTTTAACACTCCGTCATCACATTGAGACGCCGTATGCTCATGTCCTCCGGTCCCGTAATCTGACAGCCCTTCTTCTTTGCATAGCGGATATAGGTCAAGATTTCCTCCGTGATCTGCTCTCCAGGCGCGAGAATTGGAATCCCAGGAGGATAGCACATAACAAATTCACTGCATATACGTCCGCATGTTTCTGCAATTGGCAAGGCCTCCTTCTCTCCATAGAAGGCATCCTGCGGGCCACAGATGACGGTTGGATCAATATATTCCATCTTGAGGGTTTTGGACGGATCCTTGCGGTAGTTCCGCCGTATCTCTGCGAGCGCTGCGACAAGGCGTTCGATGTCCTTCGGACGATCGCCGACAGACACATAGGCGAGCAGATTCGCAATGTCTCCGAACTCCGTCTGGATGTCGTAGTCATCACGCAGGATGTCGTAGACCTCAATGCCTGCAAGCCCGGTCGCCCGCGTGAAAACAGAAAGCTTTGTTGTGTCAAAATCATAGACTGCAGAGCCATCGATCAGCTCGCTCCCATAGGCATAGTAGTCGCCGATCGCATTGATCTCGTCGCGAGCATAGGCAACGAGGTCAATGATCTTGTCAATGACCTCCCGCCCGCGCAGTGCCAGATTGCGGCGGCTGATGTCAAGGCTGGCAAGAAGCAGATAGGATGCGCTCGTCGTCTGCGTGATATTGATGATCTGATGGACGTAACCGAGCGGCATCGAGTCCGAACAGAGCAGGAGCGAACTCTGGGTCAGCGAACCACCGGACTTATGCATGCTGATGGCTGCCATATCCGCACCTGCGTCCATCGCTGCAACGGGCAGACGATCACTGAAATAGAGATGTGTTCCATGTGCCTCGTCCACGAGTACCTTCATGCCGTGGGCGTGTGCGAGTTCTGTAATCGCACGCAGATCGGAGCAGATGCCGTAATACGTCGGATTGTTGACAAAGACCGCCTTTGCATCCGGATGATGCGCGATCGCGGCGGCGACATCCTCCACGCGCATACCGAGCGCAATGCCGAGTATATCGTCAATGCCGGGATTCACATAGATCGGAATCGCTCCGCAGAGAATCAGCGCGTTGATCGCGCTTCGATGGACATTGCGCGGCATGATAATCTTATCGCCGTGCCCCACGGCTGAAAGCACCATCGCCTGCACGGAGCCGGTTGTCCCGCTCACCATGAAGAATGCATGCGCAGCGCGGAATGCCTCCGCCGCTAAAATCTCTGCATCCCGAATCACAGAGACCGGATGACAGAGATTATCGAGCATCTTCATAGAGTTTACATCGACATCAAGGCAGGAAGCGCCGAGAAATGCCGCAAGCTCCGGATTCCCGCGCCCACGCTTATGTCCCGGCACATCAAAGGGGACAAGACGTGCGCGCTTCATCCGTTCCAATGCCTCCTGGATGGGAGCACTGGACTGGGAGAGGTACGGCATTACTTCTCCTCCAACAGCAGTTTTGAGACAAGATCGTCGTAACGGTAATCCCCCGCAAGATCCTTGCTCTTCACCCAGTGTACCGCTTCTTCTACGTCCTTCTCTGCCGGGAGTCCGGCGGGACGATAGGGTTTCAGTTCGAGGGCATCGCGTGCGGGTGCAGGAAATCCGCTCTTCTCCATCACGAGATCAATATATTCCGCACGCGGTGTATGATTCAGATACTCTACGGCTTTGTTATAGGCACGGTACATCGCCCGTACAGACGCCGACTTCTCCTGGATGGAGGCGTCCGAGAATACAATCACGCCCGGGTTGATGCCAAGATCCCCCGACCCTGTCACATAGCGGCTTCCCGATGCCACAGCAACGTTTGCCATCGGCTCCGGCAGAACAGCCGCCGCTAGATTTCCGCTCTGCAGCATCTCCAGACGCACGGGAATCTGCGGGATAACGACCTTGGAGACATCCTGCTCACCCATACCGTTGACCGCAAGGATCTCGTCCGTTACATATTCGATGATCGTGTTGCGGGAGATGGCGATCTCCTTCCCGTGCAGATCTGCTGCAGAGGAAATGCCCGCATTTCCTCCCGCGATGAGATTGTAATTCCCGTCCGTGTAGGAGGTCGCGTGCAGAGAAAAACCACCGGAGCGCGCAAAGATGACGGCAAGCAGGTCAGAGACGGCACCATCGAGATTGCCGCTCTGCAGGGCCGCATCGCGCTCCATCGCACTCTTGAAGGGGACGAGCTCGACTTCGACACCTTCCTCCGCAAAGTACCCGCGCTCTGCGGCGATGATGAACGGAATTGAGTCCGTATCAGGCATTAATCCAATCGTTAGTTTCGGAAGCCGTTCCGCCTTCTTTTCTTCCGATGTAGTCCCGCAGCCGGCTATGAGAAGCAAGGTAAAGATGAGTGTCGCAGCAAAAAATCTCTTCATCATATATCCCTTCTACTTTGCTGTATATGTACCTGCTCCATGCTCTCGCTGCATATGTTCGCATAGGTAACGCAATGTCCATAGTGTATTATATGGTGTAATGACAGATTTATAGACGATGCGCGGAATTCCTACAGCCTCTAGGGATGCAAGCACTTTCGTCAGACGATTCCCCTGTATATGCTCAAACAGCACTACCTCATACGGAAAGTAAAAAGACTCCTTAGTATTCCCATCTGCCGGACAGTACCCCTTATATCCAAGAAGAAACCCAATCTTCTCGCGCCACGCAGTTTTCTCCAGCACCTGTACATGAATGTGGTGCGCACGAAACACCTCCTGTGCAGGTATAAGATATTCTGTGGGAAACTGATAGAGCAGTACACGTTCCTCACGTTTTGCCATATTCTTTTACCATTACTTAGCTGACAGGCCGCGCATCAGCAGATAGGTCACAAGCTCATCGAGAGAAACTTCCTCCTCCAGCATCTTTTTCTCCAGGGATGTACGCAACGTCTTTGGCAGACGTACAGTCAAAAAGCCACTCATGACAGTAGTCTGTGCATATTCTGTATCAGCAGGTTTTACTTGTGGTGTCTTCTTAGTCTTGGCAGCAGGCTTCTTCGGCTCATTTGCTGCCTTAGTTTCCTCGGACAACTGATCCGACTCCTGTTTCTTTATCTGATTTGATGCACGTTTTTTCTGCTCCCCAGGTTTTACCTCCATGTTATCAGCAGAAAGTCTCTGCCCTATTTTTGCTTTATCTTCTACAGTCTTTTTCTTCGCCATAGGCGATCCCTCCCGCTTCTCCTCAGATTTCTTTGCTGTTATACGTTTATTTTCCTTATGTTCTGGTGGATAGACAAAGAATTCATTGTACGCATTGCGCAAATCTTCGCTCGCCTGCTTTGTTCCAACTCCGATGATATAGGATGGATCCTCTGCATTCAGTGACTCCGCAATTCTCACGAAATCTGAATCCGTTGTTATAATAAAATACTTGCGTACGCCTTCTTGATAGAGAATCTGTGCAGAATCATAAAGTGCAGAATCAAGTGAGTTTTTTCCATAGAATGTCCTACTGATCTGCCGAAAGGTAAAATCGGGATACTCCATGAGGCGATCCCACCGCTTCTGCTCCGGATGTGCCTCCCAATCGGAAACAACAATCATACGGCAAGGTTGATAACGTTGGGCCTTATCAATAGTATATTGAAGCATCTCAATGGGAGCGTTTTCAATATCATAGAGGATTGCTACTGTGTCATTGCTTGAGTCAAGCATCATATGCCTCTCATCACTCCGTCTCATCGGCAAAAGATTGTTTTGCTCGCTGCACAAGGAAAGTCTCTTCCAGTTCAAGTACCTCTGCCTGTCGAAGACTCTTTTCTGCCATACGAATCGTTGTTGCATTTTTATCCGTCATCCACGCAGCGTAGCCCTCTGCATAAGAAATATGCAGATCACAGATCTTAAGGCGCAATTGATGAAGACTCTTCATTGTGCGAGGCACTTGAACAGAAGATAATTCTTCCCTGCGCGTCTGCCAATCTGTAAGAATCTCCTGCTCCATGATCGTACGTGCTGTATCCCGTGTTTTTTGATTACCGAGCGCTCCAGCAGTCAGCGTACCATAAAGGCGTATTTTAGCAAGACCAACACTATGATTATGTCTTGCGATGATTGATTCGGTCTCTTGTAAATAGCGTTCCACATGGGCACGTCGCGCAGTCCCTAAGAACACAGCGTATTCGTATAAGTTTTGAATACGAACGACCTGCCAATCACCATTTTCCGATGGTATAAGTTCAGCCTTAAATGTAAAATCCGCATCCGCTTCTGATTGATGTGAAAGTATATCAGCTAGAGCGGTCCGTCCACTCTCATCGATTGACAGATGAACGATACTGCGCAGTGTGAGATCCTGTAAACCTGTGCGCAGCAAAATATTTTCTGTTTCTCCATCCCCTATACTGCTGTCAGAAGCAGCCCATTCCCCCGTTGATAGGCGCAAATCAATCGCATCTCGCAGCATTTTTGCGAAGGCAGGCTTCAGCATTTTGGTAAAATCATCAAGCGCAGCAGAATCTTCACGTGAATTTCTAAAATCCATCTCCATCATTCCAGCCATAAACTCATCATAGCCGGAATCCAATATAGAATCTAGCCGGACATAGCGATGGAACATTTTCACATCCTGTGTATCTAACGCCGTCTCAATGGATTTAAGTGCATAATTGGGTGTTTTAGTATAGACGCGAAAATACCAAAAGAGTCCAGTGAACATTAATATCACGCCTAGTATCAAAGCGCAGACGATTTTTACTTTTACAGAACGGCTCATCTTTAACACCTCTCTATCTCGCATCAGATATATCATTCGCTACAACATCAATGACCCCACCCCCTAATACAATATCATCCTCGTAAAACACAATAGACTGTCCTGGTGTCACTGCCCTCTGCGGCTCAGAAAACTGAACCAACACGCTCCCTCTTAAATGAGGCATAATACGTGCCGGAGTATCACGCTTCCCATAGCGAATCTTAGCCCTTACCTCGCGTATAGATTGTAAATCGTGCCACATTGTCCAGTTCATATCTGCTGCTATGAGCTGCGTAGCATAAACATCATCCGATTTCCCCACAACAACATGATTTTGTTCGGCGTCCAAGGCAATGACATAGAATGGGGTCGGCGCAGCAATACCTAGTCCTCTGCGCTGGCCAATTGTATAAAATGCAAGCCCTTCATGCTGTCCAAGAATATTTCCTAAGCAGTCAACAATATTTCCAGGTCTACAGCATTCTGGCCGCTTCTTCCTCATATACGCTTTATAATCATCATTTGGAACAAAGCAGATCTCTTGACTCTCTGGCTTATGTGCTACAGGCAGATGATATTCTTCCGCCATACGGCGCGTGTCTTCCTTCTTGTAAATGCCAAGCGGCAACAGAACATGTGCTAATATCTTCTGATTGAGATGATAGAGTACGTAAGATTGATCCTTTGCTAAATCCAGCCCCTTGCGCAGACGATATATGCTCCCCCTATCACAGTCAATACGCGCGTAATGTCCTGTGGCAACATAGGACGCACCAAGTTCTTCAGATTTGTGCAAAAGCCCCTCAAACTTAATATAACGATTACATGCAATGCATGGATTCGGCGTACGCCCACCTAGATACTCATCTAGAAAATAATCAATGACAGAACGCTGAAATGGCTCTGTAAAGTCCATAACATAGTGCGGAATTCCCAAAACATCCGCTACACGACGCGCATCATCCACACTGTTCAGCGAACAGCAACTCCGGTCATTATAGGGATCAGCATCGCGATTCTCATCAGATAGACGCATGGTTACACCGACAACATCATATCCCTGCTCTAAAAGCAGGGCGGCGGTCAGAGAACTATCTACGCCACCACTCATTGCGACAACAACGCGCGCCCTCCCCATCTTCGCCTCACTTCCCCCTCAAATAGCAACACATTACCACAGCTCTCTTAAATTTGCGTTTAAGTATAGCATTCGCAATAGAAAAATACAAGATGTGGTATTTCCCTAAAATCCCCTACACAAAATAGATTTTTTTTGTTACACTAAAAAAAGTTGCATCCTAAAAACAGGGGGAAATATATGCAGGTAATTGGCATCATTGCAGAATACAATCCTTTTCACCATGGGCATCATTTTCAGATTGAAGAAATACGTCATAAACTTCCATCAGAAAGTGGAATCATCATTGCCATGAGCGGTAGTTTCACACAACGTGGAACTGTAGCTATCTTAGATAAATGGGTAAGAGCACGACACGCAGTTGCAGGTGGTGCAGATCTCGTCATCGAAATCCCCTTTGTTTTTTGCTGCCGCAGTGCACAGGATTTTGCACGAGGTGGTGTGTCCCTACTTGCAAAACTAGGTATCGTCAAATATATAGCCTTTGGTACGGAAACAGATGACCTATCAATGCTGCAAAAAATTGCCAATCAAATTGATACAGTAGAAATCCAACAACAACTGCATGAGCACATCACAAATGGATATTCCTATGCTGTATCATTGGAACAGGCGCTGCTTCAGTATAGTGAAATTTCAAAATCCATACTGCGTACACCAAACAATATTCTAGCAATCGAATACTTACGTGCCCTGCATACTGTAACACCGAATATCCACCCAATTGGCATACAGAGAACAATTCCGCATAACGATAAAGTATTGCACAATGGAATCACAAGTGCCTCGTCCATTCGCAATGCACTTTACACGAATCCCCCTCCATGGGAGATGCTCAAACGAAACGTAACATCGTCTGTATTACATGACCTATCTGTCTTATATTCGACGGGGCTTCCCTCCCACGAATCACTAATGTTGCTTTTGAAATATATGTTTCTCTCATTGGCTCCGAATGAACTGCAACATATTTATGGTATTTCTGAAGGGATTGAAAATCGAATACGCCGCATTCTGTTTATGGCAGCAGATTATAACACATTCCTCAGATCCACCTCAACAAAACGATATACACGCAGTCGCATTGCAAGACTTATCCCCTATATTCTCCTCCATATGCAAAAAGAACAGCTTGAAAAATTCGATGCACAAGGCGCAGCTTATGTAAGACCTCTTGCGTTCAACGAACGCGGCAGAACCATGCTCCGATCCATAAAAGAGCATACAACGCTCCCCATCATTACACGAACAGCAAGTTTTCTAAAAACAGAGCAGTATCAGAAGCACACAATACTTCAGCAAATGCTCTCTTTTGATATACGTGCAACGGAACTCCGTCTTCTGACAATGCCGATTCCCCCGCACTCCCGTACCGACTTTCTCATCTCACCACAATTTATCTCATAAAAAGTCCTGTGTCGTTTAGAAAAAGGCGATTCATATGAAGAAACAAATTCAACTTTCCAAACTCCTCGTCACACGCCAGCTGCTAGAGGATCCAATCATGATCAAACTACAGCGCTTTCTCTCAGATGATATGCATATTCCATCTGCACGAGAAGAATGTATTGCGCATCTGATTGCGGCGGGAGAACAACTCGGTCTGAGTGGGAATTTGCTCAGTCATTATCTCATTTATGCATTAACGCATACGCCTAATATTGTTTCCGAGACCATAGACCGAACGGGGATGTTTCCCGGTGACAGCCTGTATAACGCTTTTTGTCATGATATTTCCTTACTGTACCCACTGCTTTCTGAACCGAGCAGCACATTTCTCAGTGCAGCATTTTTAGATGACTATCTGCCGACAAAGATCATATACAATAAAGTGCAGGATTCTTTTATGGATCAGCTCAAAGCAGTAAAATCATCGAAGGCGTATGCCAAAGAGCTTCTCGCATTCTATATGCGATACGGTTACGGAGATCTCGCCACATATGCTGCTTTCCGTTGGAATGATGATAAAAACAACATCTGTGGAATCCAACACTTTGAACAGATACAGATGAATGATTTGATCGGCTATGAGCGGCAAAAGGAACAAATCATCCAAAACACGCTTGCCTTTGTAAGTGATAAACCTGCCAACCATGTCCTGCTTGTTGGTGCGCGTGGTACAGGAAAATCTTCAGCAGTTAAGGCACTTATCAGCATGTTTGAAGATAGCAGACTGCGCCTCTTACAGATAACAAAAAGGCAGCTTCAAAAACTGCCCGACATTATGGATATGCTGCGAAATCATATCAACAGGAAATTCATCATCTTTCTCGATGATTTATCCTTTGAGGACTCCGATGCAGAATTTAAAGAAGTAAAATCTGCTATCGAGGGTGGTGTCTCCTCGTGTCCACCGAATGTGTGCATCTATGCAACCTCAAACCGTCGGCATCTCTTGCGCGAAACATGGCACGAACGTGAGCAGGACGAACTTTATCACGACGACAGTGCCAACGAAACCGTCTCACTCTCTGACCGCTTTGGTCTTATCATTCACTATCATACGCCAAACCAGAGTGAATATCTGGCGATCATTGACCATCTGCTGAGACAAAATGGCATTGAACTCACGCCCGAAGAACTGCACATCGCAGGACTGCGTTGGGAGATGACGCACAGTGGACGCAGTGGACGCACAGCGAAGCAATTTGCTGTACACTATCTTGGCAATCACTGAGTATGTTGTCAGCAATACACGGAGAGCGCCTGCGGAACAGTCTTTATGCGCAATGGAAGAAGCGGTCCGCATTCGCCATCCAAATCACTGCAAAGCTCTTGTTCTGTTTGAATTTCAAACGTATTGGCACGGATATGTAAAATGTTCTCCTTTTCGGTCACTGGCCTACCCGAAAATAGGTCTGCTGCAACAGACATAAATTGCGGCAGGCCTGTTTTTTTTACTGCAAGAAGATCAAGCATACCATCATCCACAGAAATATTCGTACCAATATGCTTCATCCCTGCAACAACAGGACTGTTTGCGATAACAAAGAGAAAAATTTCTTCTTCATACACTACTCCATCTGCTAAAATACGGACTGGAAATGTGTGCAGACGCGGAATCTCACCGATCCCTTTCAGATAGTAGGCAATCCGCCCTAACGCATTCTTATATGTGGATGTTACCTCATGGGCAATTCCTGTCAGTACACCTGCACTGACAACATTGATAAAATACCGTCGATGTCCTTCAATCAATCCCAGATCCACACGGCGGGACTCATCTGCCGCAATCCGTTCAATATATCCTTCCCAATCGCCCCGGATCCCCAAATAAGTTGCAAAGTCGTTCGATGTACCACTACCAAGAATCCCAAGCGGCACATCCATATCTGCTTCAAGCATTGCATTCACAACAGTGTGGACTGTACCATCCCCCCCTGCTGCAATCACACCATTGGGATGAATTTCGCGAAGAAAATAACCTATATTATCCTGCCCTCTCCCACGTGTACGATATGGACACAGCATAATTTCATGTTGCTGAAAAAGCTCAATCAGTCCATCCAATTTCCCCTTAAAAAGTGCATGCCCAGAAACGGGATTATAGATCAATCCAAGCATTCTCATGCCTTAAAAACCCCTATCCTCTGCAGAAATCGAATGCCAATATCTCCAATCATCGGTAGGCGACGCAAGTCATCCTCAATGAGCCCCCGCAAGAGAATCATCGCAGTGACATAGATACCACAGCCAAAAAATACGGCACCGAACGTCGATATGGCTGCAATCTGCCACCATGCCATTGTCCACGTATAAAAAGCATAAATCGAAGCTGCCATAATTCCCGCTGCACATATCGTCTTAAGAAGTTGCAGGAACTCTATGCGGTAGCCGATGAATCGATAAATAAAATACAGATTGATAAGTGCAGCAACGCCCATATCTGCTGCCGTCGCCCACGCAGCGCCCATGATACCAAGCCACGGGATTGCCGTTAGATGCCAGTTTAAAAAGACCTTTGCTACTGCTGCAAGGAGCATATTGACCATGGGAATTGTCGGATGCCCTAGTCCCTGAAGAATCCCAGTAGATACCTGATGCAGACCAAGCAGGATGATACTCACAGCAGAAATCATAACCGCAGGGCCCGCGCCTGGTGCATTATAGATCAGCGAAGAAATCGGTGTTGCAAGCATAAAAACGATAACAAAAGCTGGAAAGCAAACAAAATTCGAAATACGTACAGAAGCTGCTGTTTGGTTGTAAACACGTGTACTATCGCCAAGGACCCGTGATTCTGAAATCGCCGGAACAATACTCATCGCCATAGACGCTGTGAGTATCGTTGCAAGATTCACGAGAGGAACTGCCATGCCATTCAGATAACCAAAGAGTTCCGTTGCTTCACTGATGCTGTATCCTGCTGCTTCAAGACGTTGTGGAACAATCATAAGATCGAGATTTGAGACGACGGGCAACATGATGCTAGCAGCTGATACTGGTAGCGCCAGCTTAAAAATACGCCTTATAATAGAGCAACGGGATTCATAATCAGCCCCCGACAAAGGCTTTAGATCCGTGCCATAGTCACGCACGATATCCCGATCGAGCCTTATGTGAAAATAGATCAGTACAATTAGTCCCGTCACTGCTCCGGCAAATGCACCGAGTGAAGCCCCTGCTGCTGCATAATCCAATCCCCACGGCATAAGCACGCTCGCGAGCACAATCATCGTCACTACACGGAATATTTGCTCTACAATCTGCGATACCGCTGTCGGCGTCATACGCTGCCACCCTTGCAGATAGCCACGAGAGCTTGCAAGCAATGTCACGAAAAAAACCGTAGGCGCAAGTACGACAACGGCTTTATATGCGCGTGCATCACGAATGAGTTGCCAGTCAATCAGCCAATCCGCAGCAAGATATGTTAAAATTGAAAAAAATATCCCCGTAAAGAGCATGAGCATCATGGAGATGCGAAATACACGTTTTGCCCCATAGATGTCTCTTAATGCAACACGTTCTGCTGTAATGATAGAAATAGCGACAGGAACGCCTGCCTGAGACACTGTCATAGCAAAAAAATATATGGGAAAAGCCATCTGGTAAAGCCCGATCCCTTCACCGCCAAGAATGCGGGATACGAAGATCCAGTTTAATGAGCCGATCACCTTGACGACAAAACCTGCAATCGTTAAGACAAAAGTTCCTTTGAGAAAGGATTCTCCCTTACTGCTTTTCCCTTCAGCAACATCTATCTCACGAATGAGAAACACCGCCTCAATCTGATATTTGATCTTATACATCTATTATGTAAGTTAAGATACTCTTGAATTATAGCATATGCCTTCCCGTGTAGCAATGTACATCATGTGTATCTGAAAGACTTTTCTATATGTTGATTTATGCAGAAAAGCTGACAGCATATCACCCAATAGGCAATATACTGTCAGCTTTATAAATATAACATTACTTTGTTTTGAATGTAAAATGAGAGCCGTCAAAACCAATCTCTACAACATCGCCGCTGCGAATATCTCCTGCAATAATTCTTTTTGAAAGTGCCGTTTCAACTGTATGTGTGAGCAGTCGACGCAATGGACGTGCTCCAAAATCAGGATCAAATCCCTGTTCAGCGAGGGCAGCAAGGGCATTTCCATCCCATGTAAGCTCAATATCTGTTTGCAGTTCCAAACGTTTCCCAAATGCTGTAAGCATAATGTCTGCAATATGTCTCACATCATCTTTACTGAGCGCCTTGAACACAACTATGTCATCAACCCGATTAAGGAACTCTGGACGGAAATAGTCTTTAAGAAGTGTATGCACCGCCTCTGCAGCTGTCTCATAATCTTTGCTCAGGATCTCATGCGAACCGATATTGCTTGTCATGATAATGACGGTGTTCTTAAAATCAATCACACGCCCTTTGCCATCTGTAAGGCGCCCATCATCAAGAATCTGAAGCAGTACATTAAATACATCACGGTGTGCTTTTTCAATCTCGTCCAACAAAACAACACTGTACGGACGACGACGAACAGCCTCTGTAAGCTGTCCTCCTTCATCATACCCAACATAGCCGGGAGGCGCTCCAATGAGACGAGAAACACTGTGCTTCTCCATATATTCACTCATATCAATGCGGATCATGCTTCGTTCATCATCAAAGAGTGCTTCTGCAAGTGTCTTGGCAAGTTCTGTTTTTCCAACACCTGTAGGCCCTAGAAATATGAACGAACCAATCGGTCGATGGGGGTCTTTGATTCCGGCACGCGCGCGTAAAATCGCCTCACTGACAACAGTTACAGCCTCATCCTGGCCAATAACACGCTTATGAAGAATGTCTTCCAGATGGAGCAGTTTCTCACGTTCGCCTGTCATCATCTTTGCAACAGGAATCCCCGTCCAACGACTGACAACACGTGCTATATCCTCCTCTCCGACCTCCTCTTTAAGCATCCGTTCACCTTCAGACTGGGCGGTAATCGTCGCTTCTTCTTCAGCAAGTTTTTTCTCAAGTTCAGGCATCTTGCCATATTTCAATTCAGAAGCACGTGCTAAATTTTGAGCACGCTCTGCAGCCTCCATTTCTCCACGCACTTCATCCATCTCTTTCTTGATGGCCCTGACACGAAGAATAGACTGCTTCTCACCTTCCCATTTCTCTTGCAGTTTTTTCTCCTCCGCATGGAGAGATTCTTTTTCTGCAATCAAAGCAGTGAGCTTTTCCTTTGATGTCTCATCCGTTTCCTTTTTCAGCGCCTCCTCCTCAATATCAAGCTGAAGAATCTTACGGCGAATCTCATCAAGCGGCGCCGGCATAGACTCGATTTCCGTCCGCAGCTTTGCTGCTGCTTCATCAACCAAATCGATCGCCTTGTCTGGCAGGAACCGATCGGAGATATAACGATCGGATAGCATAGCAGCTGCTACAAGTGCTGCATCACGGATGCGAACACCATGGTGTACCTCATAACGCTCCTTCAGTCCCCGTAAAATAGAAATCGTGTCCTCGACACTGGGTTCCCCTACCATCACAGGTTGGAAACGCCGTTCCAGCGCCGTGTCTTTTTCGATATATTTCCGATATTCATTTAGTGTCGTTGCACCAATACAACGCAGTTCTCCACGTGCAAGAAGTGGTTTTAGGAGATTCCCGGCATCCATAGCTCCTTCTGCTGCGCCTGCACCGACAACGGTATGTACCTCATCAATGAAGAGAAGAATCTGTCCTTCAGACTTCGCAATTTCATTCAGTACCCCCTTGAGACGCTCCTCGAACTCACCGCGAAACTTCGCACCTGCAACGAGTGCGCCCATATCAAGCGAATAAAGAGTTTTGTTCTTCAAAGACTCAGGAACATCTCCACCAACAATACGACGTGCAAGCCCCTCAACAATTGCTGTTTTGCCAACGCCGGGTTCACCAATGAGCACCGGATTGTTTTTGGTACGCCGTGATAGAATCTCAATGGTTCTTCGAATCTCTTCATCACGCCCTATCACGGGGTCAAGTTTATTCGCACGTGCTGCTGCCGTAAGATCGCGTCCATACTTTTCAAGGGACTGATACCCTTCCTCCGGATTATCGCTTGTGACATTTTGTTTTCGATTTTTTTGAATTGCTGTCTGCACGGCGTTTTTGGTCAACCCAAACTCGCGTGCAATCGACTGTACTTCATCACTGCCGTCCGAAACAACCGCGAGAAGCAAATGTTCTGTTGATACATAGTCATCCTTCATTGACTTTGCAAATGCTTCTGCGCGCCCAAGAACACGCACCATATCCATCCCCATACCAAGACGGTTTGTTCCACGCACACTCGGCAGATTCGAAAGCTCCTTTTCAAGCCGCGCTTTAAGCAGGGGGAGATCGGTTCCACAAACCTCAAATATTGTCGCAAGCAACCCCTCCGGCTCCTTCGCAAGAGCAAGCAGTACATGTACTGATGTAATCTCCTGATGGTACCTCATGGCAGCAATTTGCTGTGCAGACTGTACTACCGAAAGGGTTCGTGTTGTATATTTATCCTGTTCCATACTATTACCCTCCATATCATCATTCTAACCTTTTCTGCTCATTATAGCACAATAAGTCAAAAAGTCAAATATAATTTTGATTTTTTGACTTATTAACATAAATGCGTTTACAAATATAAAGCAAAAACGAGTAAAAAGTTTTCTGGCTATACTTGAAAAAGTGCTATTCTTTGATATGATGGATAAGGTTCTATATTCATCATATGGAGGGTTTTATGTTATGAGTATCATTGAAGTGACGGAAGCAACATTCGAAGCCGAGGTATTACAAGAAGAAAGATTTGTTGTTGTTGACTTTTGGGCAACTTATTGTATGCCTTGTCAAATGCTTACCCCCATTTTAGAAGAGCTTGCTGCCGAGCGGCCTGATATTAAATTCTGCAAAATCAACATGGAAGAGGCTCAAAGCATTGCAGAAAAATACGACATTATGACACTGCCTATTCTTATTTTTTTCAAAAATGGAAAAGTTGTCGATGAATCCATTGGTCTCATATCAAAAGAGCAGCTCCAGTCCTTTCTGCAATAAAGTTTGCTTAAAAAATCAATCAGACGATGTCCGTCATCTGAAGGCAACAAAATCGAACACATGAAATTCATTGTTAAGGACTGTATTTTATAAAATAAACCGTGAAATATCATGGTCTCCTGCAATGTCTGCCAGACATTGATCCACATAAGCGGCATCAATGATAAATTCTTTTTCTGTAAGATCTGGTGCATCAAAGGAAATCTGTTCCAAGAGTTTTTCGAGGAGCGTATAGAGGCGGCGGGCCCCGATGTCCTCTGTTTGTTCATTGACGTGTTCGGCGAGTTCTGCAAGGCGGCTCGTGGCATCGTCTCGAAAGTTCAGCGTGACCCCTTCAACACCAAGGAGCGCACTGTACTGCTTAATTAGTGCGTTCTTTGGTTCTGTAAGGATCCGTTCAAAATCACTCTTGACAAGAGATTTCAGTTCAACGCGAATGGGAAAACGTCCCTGTAGTTCTGGTATGAGATCGGATGGCTTTGCGATATGAAAGGCTCCTGCGGCGATAAAGAGGATATGGTCTGTTTTCACAGGACCATATTTCGTGACGACTGTTGATCCCTCTATGATGGGAAGGATGTCACGCTGAACACCCTCACGCGAAATGTCCGCTCCTGCCGTATGACCGTTGCTCACAGCGACTTTGTCAATCTCATCGAGGAATACAATGCCGCTGTACTCTGCGACATGAACGGCTTCCTCTGCGACAATATCCATATCAATTAGTTTGTCCGCTTCCTCTGCTGCAAAGATTCTGCGTGCCTGTGCAACGCTGACTTTTCTTTTGCGATGGGTCTTGGGGACAAGTCTTCCAATCATCGACTGCAAGTTGTCGCTCATGCTCTCCAAAGAAGATCCAGCAAACATCCCCGCCATAGGACGTGCTGATTCTTCCACATCAATTTCAATTATGTCATTCTCAAGCTCACCGCTGCGCAGGCGTTTGCGCATCCACTCACGTCCTGCCTGATATTTCGGTGGGTCCTGCATCTCTTTCTTTTCATCTTCTCCAGATCCAAAGAGACTGCCCAATGGATTGGCAGATTTTTTTGGTTCCGGAACAAAGACATCGAGTAAGCGCTCTTCGGCATGTTCTCTTGCCTTTTCCTGAACTTCCTCCAGCTTTTGATGGCGTACCATGCGTACAGAGGTTTCTACAAGATCTCGAACAATGGATTCTACATCACGTCCAACATAACCGACTTCCGTGAACTTGGTCGCCTCCACCTTTAAAAATGGTGCTCGTACAAGACGGGCAAGACGGCGAGCGATCTCTGTTTTGCCAACACCGGTCGAACCAATCATGAGAATATTCTTCGGTATGATGTCCTCCCGCATATCGGCATCGATCTGTTGACTGCGCCAACGGTTGCGCAGTGCAATGGCGACAGATCTTTTTGCCTCATGCTGTCCAACGATGTATTTATCGAGTTCAGCAACTATTTCGCGCGGTGTTTGTTCATTGACTCCAATACTCATGACGTCAGTTCCTCCACATGGATGTTGTGATTTGTATAGACGCAGATGTCTGCTGCGATGGACAACGCCTCTTTTGCAATGTCTGGCGCCTCCATATCCGAATGTGCCACGAGAGCTCTTGCAGCTGCGAGTGCAAAAAATCCGCCAGAACCGATTGCTGTACAGTCTCCATCCGGTTCAATGACCTCTCCGCTTCCAGAAATCATTAAGATGTTGCTTTGATCTGCCACGAGAAGAAGAGCTTCCAGCTTACGCAGCACCTTATCGGTGCGCCAGTCCTTCGCAAGTTCGACAGCAGCACGCTGCAGATTCCCGCTGTAGGATTCGAGCTTTACTTCAAATTTCTCAAACAGTGTAAATGCATCTGCAACAGATCCTGCAAATCCCGCAAGAATTTTTCCATGGTAGAGCCGTCTCACTTTCCGAGCGTTGGCCTTCATGATGGCACGCTCACCAAAAGTCACTTGACCGTCCCCGGCGAGGGCTACTCTCCCATTCTTTTTAACGGCAACAATGGTCGTTGCATGAAATGTCATCTCTGCACTCCTTTTAGTGATTCCTCCCGAAAGTGATCAAGTTCTGTAAGCGCTCTCGTCGCCAGAAGAAGCTTTTTTTGAGGTTTGCGTGTGCGACGGGGAAGATTATCAAGGGGGGGAAATAGTCCAAAATTGATGTTCATTGGCTGAAAATTCTTCGGATCGCAGGAGGTGATATAATGAGCGAGCGCCCCATGACAGGTCGTGCGCGGAAATACAAGTGGTGACTTCCCTTGTGCAACGCGCGCAGCATTGCAGCCGGCAACAAGACCTGATGCGGCAGATTCAACATACCCCTCAACGCCAGTCATCTGACCCGCAAAAAAAAGATGCTGTTCTGTTCGTACTTGAAATGTTGGGCGCAAATGACGCGGTGCATTGATGAAGGTATTCCTATGCATAACTCCATACCGCAAAAATTCCGCATGCTGTAAGCCTGGGATCATCTGAAAGACTCGCCGCTGCTCCGGCCATGTTAGGCGGGTCTGGAAGCCTACCATATTGTATATAGACCCTTCCACATTATCCTGCCGCAACTGCACAACGGCATAGGGGCGTACACCAGTCTCTGGATGTTCCAACCCAACGGGTTTCAACGGGCCATAGAGGAGCGTATCTTCTCCGCGCGCAGCCATTACTTCAATGGGCATACATCCCTCAAAGAAGATTTCCTTTTCAAATGCTCTCGGTCTTGTCTTTTCTGCTGATACAAGGGCCTCCCAAAAGGCACGATACACAGATTCCGTCATGGGGCAGTTGATATATGCCGCCTCTCCTTTGCCATAACGGGAGGCACGATATGCCTGCATCATATCAATACTGGAAAAGTCAATCAGAGGTGCTGCTGCATCATAAAAGTACAGTGCATCTCCGACAACCGTATGTATCGCATCTGCAAGAGCTCCGTCCGTGAGTGGTCCCGATGCGATAATGACAACATTACCATCCGTGCACGGGATCTCTGTAATCTCCTCACGAATAACCGTAATCCGTGGGTGTTCTGACAAACGTTCTGTGACAAACGCACTGAATACACTGCGGTCAACAGCAAGTGCTCCACCTGCCGGTACACTTGCTGTATCGGCTGCTTCCATAATCAGAGAACCCAAGCGGCGCATCTCTTCTTTTAACACACCCACGGCGTTTTCAAGCCCTGCACCACGCAATGAATTGCTGCATACGAGTTCTGCAAAGGATGCGGTTTTATGTGCTGGAGAACTGCGTCGAGGGCGCATCTCATAAAGCATCACCTCAACGCCGCCTTCTGCTGCCTGCCATGCTGCTTCACTCCCGGCAAGCCCTGCCCCGACGATGACAATCTGCTTCATGCACTTGTTTCCTCTTTGTTACGAGCTATTTTTTTTACAGTGGTATTCTTTTTTTTCGCAGGTTTTGTTTGTTTCTCCTTGTTCTCTACTGCTGCTGCACGCTCTTTTTGTCGCATCAGTTCTTTCTCGATGGGGCTGTCAATCCGCGACGTACATGTTTCATTGCTGCAATAAAGGACAGCGCGTCCACTCCGATAACGGTGTTTCTGCATGAATGCACCACATACTTTGCAGTGTTCCTGCTGTGGCTCATCCCATGTCGTATAGTCACAATCTGGATAGCGGTCACATCCGTAAAACACCCGCCCACGACGGCTCTTGCGTGCGACGATTTTTCCGCCGCATTTTGGACATGACACCCCTGTATCACGCAGCAGCGGCTTTGCATTACGGCACTCTGGAAACCCAGGACACGCGAGAAATTTGCCGAAACGCCCTTGTTTGACCACCATCATCCGGCCACATTTCTCACATGGAATATCCGTTACTTCTTCTGGAAGTTCCACTTCCCCGATAGCATCCTCTGCTTTTTTTAGTGTATCCTCAAATGGGATATAAAACTCCCTGAGCAACGTATTCTTATGGAGTGTTCCGTCAGCTACACCATCCAATTCACTCTCAAGATTCGCTGTAAACTTGACATCCACAATATCCTTAAAATATTCTCCGAGCATATCCGTAACGATAAACCCAAGCTCCGTCGGGCGGAACTGCTTTTCACGACGCTCCACATATCCACGTTTCTGTATGGTTTCAATGATTGGCGCATAGGTGCTTGGACGCCCGATCTCCATTTCCTCTAGGGTCTTTACGAGAGATGCATCATTATAGCGAGGCGGTGGCTCTGTAAAATGCTGCTCCGGGAGGAGCTCTGCAAGCGTGAGTGCATCGTCTGCAGAAAATTCTGGAAGGAGTGTATCTTTTTCCTTCTTGGAAATCTCTGCACCAATATAAACAGAAATATACCCCTTAAACTTGAGTTTAGAACCATGAGCACGCAGTTGATAGGCTCCCGCTGCAATCTGCGCTGCGATGGTATCATAAACTGCGGGCGACATTTGGCTTGCCGTAAAGCGCTGCCAGATCAGTGTATAGAGGCGAAGCTGATCCCGATTAAGATAGGGCGCGACCTCTGCCGGTGTGCGGGAGATGCTTGTCGGGCGAATTGCCTCGTGTGCGTCCTGGGCCTTCTTTCCGGTTGCATAAACATTGGGGTGTGTGGGAATATATTCCTTTCCGTACTCTTCCACAATGTAACTGCGCGCTTCTTCGATTGCTAGATTTGAAATGCGTGTAGAGTCTGTACGCATATAAGTGATAAGTCCCGTCGCCCCGTGGCGTCCGAGTACGATGCCCTCATAGAGCTGCTGAGCAATCATCATTGTACGCCCCGAAGTATATCCGAGTTTGCGCGCAGCATCCTGTTGCAAAGAACTCGTTGTAAACGGCGGTGCCGCTTTTTTCCTCCGCTCACTGCGCTTGACCTCTTTGATGGAGAATTGCTGCTGCGCAAGATCATCTGTGAGTACTTTGGTTTCCTGTGCACTATGCAGAGATATTTTTTTCCCGCGTACATGTGTCAGCTCTGCAGAAAACGTATGCTTTCCTTTTTTGAGCTTTGCATCAACTGTCCAATATTCCTCTGATTGAAACGCCTCAATCTCACGTTCGCGGTCACAGATGAGACGCACTGTAACGGACTGCACACGCCCTGCGGAAAGCCCCTTGCGTACCTTGCGCCACAGCAGCGGTGAGAGTTTGTAGCCGACAATGCGATCAAGCATACGACGTGCCTGCTGCGCATCCACCTGCTCCATATGAATGGGGCGCGGATGTCGTACTGCTTCCTCTATTGCAGGTTTCGTGATCTCATGAAAGACAATCCGACAATTCTCCTCTGGATTAATGCCGAGAATAAAGGAAAGATGCCACGCAATCGCCTCTCCTTCACGATCTGGATCACTCGCTAGATAGATTTTATCTGCATCCTTTGCTTCTTTTTTAAGCGCACGAATCAGCTCACCTTTCCCACGAACATTGATGTATTTCGGTGTAAATCCATGCTCTACATCAATACCAAATTGGCTTTTCGGCAAATCCCGCAGATGTCCCATGGAAGCCCGAACGATATAGTTTTTTCCAAGATGGCGTTCAATGGTTTTTGCCTTGGCAGGCGACTCAACGATGACGAGAATTTTCTTCGATGATTTTCTTTCCGTCTTTTTCGTATTTTTCGTTGTTTTGTTTTTTTCTGCTTTTGTCTTTCGCACAGAATTTGTCGTAGCCAATCCGTCAGTTCCTTTCAACACGCCGATAGGCATGCATATCATTTTCTATCACGAGCCCTTTTATCTGCATTTGAAGCAAAAGTAAGGGGAGCTGAGCCGTTATAGCATCGGGGAGGCTGTCTAGGATTTCATCGACCGTGAGCGGATGATTCACAGAAAGCACTTGATAAACATGTTCTTCCTCTGGCGTCAGACGTTCCTGCGATGACTGCGGCGGGGGCGCAGCAAGACGCATCTCCTCTAAAATTTCTCGCGGGTGCTCCACAAGCCGTGCACCCGCACGAATCAGATTATGACAGCCACTGCTCTGAGGCGCATAAATACTGCCTGGGATCGCAAAGATTTCCCGCCCCTCGTTCAGTGCCATTTTTGCTGTAATAAGAGATCCGCTGCGCTGTGCAGCCTCAACAACGAGAACCCCCTCAGAAAGGCCGCTGATGATACGATTGCGTGCAGGAAAAAACGCAGGAAGCGGCTTTGTCCCAGGAGCATACTCTGAAAGAACCGCTCCACCGTTTTCGATGATCTGTGTAAGCAGGCGACGGTTCTCCGAAGGATAAACAATATCTACGCCACATCCAAGAACAGCAACAGTGCGCCCCTTGCGCAAAGAGCCACGATGTGCGCATGTATCAATACCACGCGCTGCACCACTAACTACGGTGACACCCGCACCTGCAAGGGCTCCTGCAAACTCCATCGCGACGCCTTCCCCATAGGCAGTGAATTTACGCGCACCGACAATACCGATGCGGCGTGCATGTGGGACAATGGTGCCACGATAGTACAGTACCATTGGCGGGTCAAAAATCTCACGCAAAAGCGTCGGGTAGAGATCATCTGTGCGCGTCAACAATGCGATGCCAGAGCGTTGGCAATCCTCCTGTATTTGCTCCGGAAGATGCGGATGCGTCCGTATATGCCGCGATAATTCCTCTGCTGCAGGGAGTGGCAATGCCCCTGTCTGATATAATTCTCCTGCGGACATCTTCCAAATCTGTGCTGCTGAGGAAACTGCGGCACAGAGTCGTGCAAGCCGTACACTCCCTAGATAACGGCATGGAAGAAGCGCCGCTAAATACCATCGATCTGACATTTTTTCTCTGCACGACCTCCATCTTAACGAAATTTATACAAGAATGCAATAAAAAGGATCTATTTTTATTGATTCTTAACGCGGAAATAATTTATCACCAACTGCGTAATAGGCCATAAAAAAAATAAGAACCAAAAGAAACAAATCTTCCACTGTACTTTCTCCTATGAAAAAAGAGGGGCAAAGCCCCCCTCATGTGTTTTAGAATCACAAAACACGACGTGCACCGATATAACAAGCGCCCCAATAGCTGCTATGCAGACTATCAATGACAACCCCACGGCTGGAAGAAGCGTTGATGAACTTCCCATTGCCTAGGTAGATGCCCACATGCGACGGACCATATTCATAGGTCGAGAAGAATACGAGGTCGCCAGGCACCATTTCTGCAGACGAAATAGGATAGCCATAGTCATACTGTGCATCTGCTGTACGCGGCAAGTAAATGCCCGCATTCGCAAAGACGTATCGTACATAGCCGGAGCAATCAAACCCTGCGGGCGTCGTTCCACCGAAATAGTACGGAACACCAATATACTGCATGGATTCAGCAATGATCCTCCGTGCGATCGAATTCGAACCACGGCTGACTTGCGGCATCGTTTTGCCTAGAAGTGCTTCATACGTCGATGGCCCCACCATCCCGTCTACAGCAAGCCCCTGTGCTGCCTGAAAATCCTTGACGGCCTCTGCTGTTGCCGGACCAAAATCCCCATCTGCAACAACGTCATACCCAAAACTAGAAAGCTGCCCTTGAATCTCAGCAACATCTGTTCCTTGATCTCCGAGCTGAAAAGACTCGGCACTTGCAACAGACGCAGAGCAAAACAGCATCATAGACAGCGCAAGGGCTTTAATTTTCTTTCGCAAGCAAACACTTCCTTCCATACGCACGAAATTTACATTTCATAATAGACAAAATGACATTGGCTACGAGAAACCAGTAAGCCGAGTTCTGTTCCGCCAAAGCGGCGGCGACAATCATTTATCTGGGCCGACGATTGCTCGGCGGCTCAAGCGACGCTACCCGGAAGGATGACGGGCCATCTTATCCCTTCCCTATTTGGTCTTGCTCCGTGTGGGGTTTACCCAAGCCAGTCAGTCACCTGAACTGCTGGTGCGCTCTTACCGCACCTTTCCACCCTTACCGGCAGTACCGGCGGTTTAAATTTCTATGGCACTATCCCTAAGGTCACCCTCGCTGAACGTTATCCAGCACACTGCCCTGTGGAGCTCGGACTTTCCTCATCTGCATACCACGGGGATATACAGACGCGATTGTCTTGGTTTCTCATACCAATGTAATGAATTATACCACAGAGAGTCAATTGGTGTCAAAAGTTTTTTAGGGCTTATGTCATAAAGGAAGATTCAGATATTTAAGGAATCACTGATAATATGTACACTATAAATTGATTTGTTATTTTTTTCATATCTTCCTTTTTATAATGCCTTCCCAATGATTTCCTGTATGTGTGAAAGCCCACGTGTTTGCACATATTGTTCAAGTCCATCACAAATTTTCATGGTAACACATGGATCCGAAAAATTTGCTGTACCGACAGCAACAGCAGATGCTCCTGCGAGGAAAAATTCCACAGCATCCTCCCATGAGGAAATCCCTCCCATTCCAATAATAGGAATGTGAACAGCCTGTGCTACCTCCCAGACCATGCGCACCGCGATCGGTCTGATTGCAGGTCCTGAAAGGCCCCCCGTCTGGTTGCCGAGAATGGGACGCCAACGATGGATATCGATCTGCATACCGGTTAGTGTATTGATGAGGGATATGGCATCTGCTCCCGCATCTTCAACAGCAAGAGCCATCTCCCGAATACTGGTTACATTTGGAGAAAGTTTTGCAATGATTGGCTTCTTTGTCTTACAGCGGACGGTACGAACCACAGATGCGGCTGCATGTGGATCGGTGCCAAAAACAATGCCACCGTCTTTGACATTCGGACAGGAGATGTTCAGCTCGACTGCCGCAATATCCGGGACATCGAGGTACTTTGCAAGGAGGCCATACTCTTCTACAGTACTGCCGGATATATTGATAATGATGTTCATGCCATATTGCCTGATGCGTGGCAGAATCTCTGTCAAAAAGGTATCCACGCCTGGGTTTTCGAGGCCGATACAATTGAGCATACCCTGTGGAGTTTCCGCAACACGGATACCATCATTCCCGCGTCGGTTGTGCAGCGTTGTTCCCTTAACCATGACACCGCCAAGACGTGCAAGATTGACAAAATCTGCATATTCCTCTCCGAACCCAAAAGTTCCAGAAGCAGCAAGTACGGGCGTAGCCATATGGATGCCAGCAATGCAGGTATGGAGGCATGCATCCTGCATTCTATTCTCATCATGCTTCATAGTATACCTCTCTGCCGGAAAATACGGGACCGTCCTTACAAACTTTGCGCCGTCCAGACCGTGTATCAATAGAACAGGAAAGACAGGCACCAAGGCCGCATGCCATACGCCGTTCCAATGATACCTCACAGGGCAAATCATATTCCTCTGCTATGGCAGCAACCCGCTCCATCATGATGGGAGGACCACAGACAGCGATACCATCATAGTTTTCACTTGCAAGAAGATATGGCAGGACGGACGTGACAACCCCCTTCGATCCATAAGAACCGTCATCTGTCGTGATAAACAGATCATGTACATAGGGAGCATAGAGCGTTTCCCAAAAAAGTTCTGCTCTATTACGCCCGCCCATAAGTACATCAACTGATCCCGCACGTTCCACTGCAAAAAACAATAGTGGCGTAAGTCCCATTCCCCCTCCAACAAGCAGCGGATGGTGCATCGCTGTGTGAAACCCATGCCCAAGAGGCCCCAACACAGAGAGCTGCTCTCCTTTTTTCTGCATGGCAAGAAACATTGTTCCTTGACCAACTGTACGATAAATGAGACGAATCCATCCATCCGAACGAGAAACTTTGGCGATGCCGAGTGGACGCCGCAGAAGGTTCTCTTTCGGCACGGCAACCTCCACAAATTGCCCGGGCATTGCGCTCTTTGCAATGTTTGGCGCATGCAGGGTCAGAATATAAACACCATGAATCGGGCTTTGCTGCTCTATAATGCGTGCGTCTTCTATGTATTTAGGCAAGGTCATCCCCCCCACCAATATAGTCTTGAATTGCAAGCGCATAGACCAGACGGCGCTTGCGTATAAACTCGAGCACACGCAACACCTCCCACGCCGTATCAAGAGAGGTCAAGCATGCAATCCCATGTTCAACCGTCGCACGACGAATTTTGAATCCGTCTCTAGCAGAGTGCTTTCCCTGTGTAAGCGTATTGATAACCATACTGACCTTGCCGCTCTTAATCATCTCAATGATGTCCGAGCTACGCTCATGTACCTTGCCAACTACCTCTACGTCGATACCGAGCGAAGCGATGGCCTTTGCCGTCCCTTCTGTCGCCGCAAGATCAAAGTCAAATTCTGAAAATGCCTTGGCGAGCTGCTGCATTTCCTCTTTGTCCTTATCCGCGACAGTAAAGAGAAGGCAGCCCTTCGTCGGGATATTAAGCCCTGAACCGACAATGGCTTTATAGAGTGCACGCGCATAGTGATAATCAAGTCCCATGACTTCACCGGTGGATTTCATCTCAGGTCCAAGCGAAATATCGACATCTGTCATCTTTGCAAAGGAAAAGACGGGGGCCTTCACCGCAACATAGGGACGAGGGGGGATCAATCCCGAATGGAATCCGAGCTCTTTTAGAGATTTCCCCATAGCAACCTGTGTTGCCACATGGACCATGTGGATGTTCGTAACCTTCGATAAAAATGGAACTGTACGACTCGAGCGCGGGTTCACCTCAATGATAAACACCTCATTATGTGCCACAACAAACTGGATGTTAAGCAAACCTTTGACATGAAGAGCAACGGCAAGACGTTTCGTATAGTCTATGATGGTATAGATAACCCGTGCTGGAAGCGTCTGTGGCGGATAGACAGCGATGCTATCACCTGAGTGTACGCCCGCACGCTCGATATGCTCCATAATGCCCGGAATAACTACATCGACACCATCTGAAATCGCATCTACCTCCACCTCTGTCCCCTGCATATAACGATCGACAAGAACAGGATGATCCGGTGTGACCTTAACTGCGCGCCCCATATAGTCACGCAGTTCTTCCTCATTGTAGACAATTTCCATGGCACGCCCCCCCAGCACATAGGAGGGACGAACCATCACAGGATAACCAATGCGCGCCGCACCTGCCACAGCATCCTCCAGATTCGTAACACTGGTGCCATCTGGACGTGAGATCCCTGTCTGTGTGAGCACTTCATCAAAACGCTCACGGTCCTCAGAGCGGTCGATGTCATTGACAGATGTTCCGTAGACACGAAGGCCTGCGCGTTCAAGTTCCGCCGCAAGATTGATGGCTGTCTGCCCACCAAACTGAACAATCACGCCATCCGGTTTTTCTCGATCGACAATATTCAGCACATCTTCGACTGTAAGCGGTTCAAAATAAAGCCGATCTGAAATATCAAAATCCGTACTTACCGTCTCCGGATTATTGTTGATGATGATGGCCTCTATCCCCATCTCACGCAATGCCCAGACGGAATGCACTGAACAATAATCGAATTCTACACCTTGCCCAATACGGATAGGACCGGAGCCAAGAACAATCACCTTCTTTTTATCCGAGATTACAGTCTCGTCCTCTGTGCCGCGGAATGTGGAATAATAATATGGGGTTGCCGCCTCAAACTCCGCCGCACAGGTATCAACCATTTTATAGCAAGGGAGGATCTGATGGGTTAGCCGCATTGCACGGATCTCATCCATATTCTTATGCGTAAGTTCGGCAATTGAAACATCGGCTAACCCAACCCGCTTTGCTGCCGTTAGAAGTTTTTGGGTCAACGGCTCGGCAATCAGACGGTTCTCAATATCTGTGATATGTTTCAGCTTGTGAATAAACCATGGGTCAACCTTAGTCCTGTGCGAAACATCGTGCACCGAGAGCCTATTGCGGCGCAATACCTCTGCGATGACAAAAATCCGCTCATCGTCAATTACAGAAAGATGTTTTTCGAGCCGTCCGTCATCCCATGAAGAAAATCGCTCCATAAAAAGGCGATGAACACCTATCTCAAGCGAGCGAACAGCCTTTAGAATGGCTCCCTCAAAGCTGCGGTCAATGGACATCACCTCTCCGGTCGCTTTCATTTGAGTGCCTAGGGTATGGTCGGCGTAGATGAATTTATCGAATGGCCAGCGGGGAAATTTAACAACACAGTAGTCAATGACTGGCTCAAAGCATGCCTTTGTCTTTTTTGTAACACTATTGACAATCTCATCCAATGTATAACCAATAGCAATTTTAGAGGATACTTTGGCAATCGGGTATCCAGTTGCTTTCGAGGCAAGTGCTGATGAGCGACTGACACGAGGATTGACTTCAATGACATAGTATTGGTCACTTTTCGTATCGAGTGCATACTGCGCGTTGCAGCCGCCTTCTATACCGAGCTCTCGTATGATACGCAGGCTCGCACTGCGAAGCATCTGATATTCGTGATCGGTCAGCGTTTGTGCTGGTGCAACGACAATACTATCCCCTGTATGAACACCAACAGGGTCGAAGTTTTCCATGCTGCAAACAGTAATGCAGTTGTCATTGCCATCTCGAATGACTTCAAATTCAATCTCTTTCCATCCGGCAACACTGCGCTCGATGAGAACTTGACCAATCATGGAATAGTTAAGTCCCTTGATGGCAATACTGACAAGCTCATCTTCATTCTCTGCGATGCCGCCGCCCGTACCTCCCATCGTATAGGCTGGGCGTACGATAACTGGATAGCCGATTTCATCTGCAAATGCAACTGCCGCATGGACATCCTCAACGATGGTACTCTCCGGAATTGGTTCTCCGAGCTTTTCCATCGTCTCTTTGAAGCGCTCCCGATCCTCCGCCTTTTCAATGGCGTCCAGAGATGTGCCGAGTAATTCTACACCATACTTTTCTAAAACTCCATGCTCTGCAAGCTGCACGGCTAGATTGAGGCCTGCCTGTCCACCAAGCGTCGCGAGCAGACCATCCGGTTTTTCCTTCGCGATGATCTCTGTCAGAAAATCTAGTGTCAGTGGCTCAATATAGACCCGATCTGCAATATTCGTATCTGTCATAATTGTCGCAGGATTGCTGTTAACAAGAACGACCTCAAGATCATCTTCCTTCAGCGCGCGGCAAGCCTGCGAGCCGGCATAGTCGAACTCTGCCGCCTGCCCAATGACAATGGGGCCAGAGCCAATGACCATGACTTTATGCAAATTCTCCTTGCGCGGCATACTGCTCATACCCCCTTCATCAAATCCCAGAATGCATCAAAAAGATACATATTATCATCCGGCCCCGGTGACGCTTCCGGGTGATACTGCACAGAAAAAATCGGCAGCTCTGTATGGCGGAGCCCTTCGATGGTTTCATCATTCACATTTATATGTGTAACTGTAAGTGGACATCCCGCAAGAGATGTGGGATCAACGGCGTAGCCGTGATTCTGTGCGGAAATCTGTACCCTTCCTGTCTGCAGATTCTTGACCGGCTGGTTACCGCCACGATGTCCAAACTTCATCTTATAGGTCTTTGCCCCAAAGGAAAGTGCAAGGAGTTGATGTCCAAGACAAATCCCAAAAATTGGCTTCTTTCCTACAAGCTTTTGAATCTCTGTAACAATCTGCGGTACATCTTGGGGGTCGCCCGGCCCATTTGACAAGAAGATGCCATCGGGATTTAGTGCAAGTACTTCCTCTGCCTTTGTTTGTGCAGGAACAACCGTAATCTGCGCACCGATGCGGCGCATATTCTCTAGAATACTACGCTTGACGCCAAAATCCATCGCAACGATATGGGGCGCGTTAGGGTGATCGGTCTCCAGTGTATATGTATCCGGCGTCGTCACGAGCCCGACAACGTTACGCGGAAGCTCTGCTGTAAGCAGCTCCTTGAGCTCTGTCTCAGATACTCCCTCGGATACAATCACACCTTTCATTGCACCGGCAGTACGTATATGCCGTGTAACTGCACGCGTATCCACATCATAGAGGCAAGGAATCTCATTCTTCTCCAAAAATGACGCGAGTGTTCCTTCGAGCTGCCAGTTGCTCGGACAATCGCAAAGCTCTCCTATGACAAACCCGCGTACGAAGGAACGGCGCGCCTGCATAAATTTCTCTGCGACACCGTAATTTCCAATCAAAGGGTAGGTCATGGTAAGAATCTGTCCACAAAATGAGGGATCCGTAAGGCTCTCCTGATAGCCTGTCATAGTCGTTGTAAAGACAACCTCTCCCACGGTTTTGGTATTTTCGTGCAGCAGCACGCCCGAAAAGACCGAACCATCTGCCATGATAAGTTTTCCTCTCATTGAGTTACAATCCCATCCTTCATTACAATCCGTCCGTCGACAATCGTCATAACGGCTTTTCCTTTGAGTGCGCGACCAATGAAGGGAGAGTGGCTCCCTTTCGTATAGAAAGCTTTCTCATCCACCGTCCAGCAAAGTTTCGGATCGATCACCGTTACATCTGCTGGTGCACCCACACGAAGAGTACCTCCTTCAAGCTGAAATACACGTGCCGGTGCATACGTCATACGTTCAATCAGCGTTTCAAGTGTTATCTTCCCCGTATGGACGAGATCAGTCAAGAGCACACCGAGCGCCGTCTCAAGCCCTGGAAATCCGCTGGGCGCATAGATATACTCCCGATCCTTATCTTCACGGGCATGCGGTGAGTGATCTGTTGCAACCATATCAATCGTTCCATCGGCAAGGCCTGCAACCATTGCCGCAACATCTCTGGCAGTACGCAGCGGGGGATTGACCTTTGTAGAGCTGTCTGCCGGGTTGACGAGAACCTCTGTCATCGTGAGATGGTGTGGTGTGACTTCTGCTGTAACACGTACGCCGCGCTCCTTTGCCGCGCGCACAAGCTCGACTGCGCGCGCCGAACTGATATGTGCCACATGCACACGTGCCCCCGCATACTCCGCGAGCATAATATCGCGTGCAACTGCAATATCCTCCGCAACAGTAGGCCGTCCCTTAATGCCAAGCATGGCGCTGCGGCGTCCCTCATTCATGGCTCCGTCCTCGACCAGAGAAGTCTCTTCTTCATGATTGATAATGACCTTATCAAAGGGACGAAGATAATCATATGCGCTCAAAAGGATCTTTGCCGATGGGTCAAAATGTCCGTCGTCTGAAAAAGCTACTGCACCCGCCTCTATCATATCACCGAGTTCGGCAAGTTCCTTTCCTTCCTGGTTCTTCGTGACTGCGCCAATGATGCGAATGTGGACAACACCGACATCCTGTGCACGTTTTTGTAAGCTCCGAACAAGCGCCGCCGTATCGACAACAGGACTTGTGTTCGGCATCGTCGCTACAGTCGTATATCCGCCAGCTACCGCTGCACGCGATCCACTGAGGAAATCCTCCTTCGCCTCCTGCCCCGGTTCACGCAGATGCACATGCATATCAATAAGACCTGGCGCAACGACCTTTCCAGAGACATCATGGGCCTCTGCATCTTCGGCCTTAAGATCTTTGCCAACCTTTTGGATGCGTCCATCCTCAATCAATACATCACTGACTTCATTATACTGGGTGGCGGGGTCAATGACCCTCCCCCCTTTGAGTAAGATCCTATTCATGTGCGCTTCCCCCCCATGAGTACCAATATAAAGAGTGCCATGCGAATAGCCACCCCATTTTTCACTTCCTCTTGAATCCTAGACTGTATCCCATAGGCAACAGACTCTGAAATCTCCCACCCTCTGTTCATCGGCCCAGGGTGCAGGACGAGCGCACCTTCATTCGCATGTGCCAGCCGTGCCTCATTAAGACCAAAAAGGCGTGCATATTCACGTGTGGAAGGGAAAAGCCCCCCCTTCATTCGCTCTAGCTGAATACGCAGAACTTCAATTACGTCTGCACCTTCAATCGCATCTTCAATGCGATCATGAACAGTAACACCGTCTTCTTCCGACAAGAACCGCGGGAGTAATGTCCTTGGCCCTGCAACATGGACATCCATCCCCATCATCCGCATTGCATGAATATCCGAACGCGCTACACGGCTGTGCAGTACATCACCAAGAATGGCGACCTTCAGTCCCGCGAGCCCCCCCTTGTTCTCCTCAATCGTGTAGAGATTGAGGAGCCCCTGTGAAGGATGTGCATGTGCACCATCACCTGCATTTAATATAACGGGTGAGACGACGGAGGCGGCATATGCGGCGGCTCCTTCTGCCTTATGGCGCATGACAATCGCATCCACCCCCATCGCCTCTATGGTATAAAGTGTATCGCGCAGGCTCTCCCCCTTGACCACGCTCGATGTACCGGCCGTGATATTGACAACATCTGCACCAAGGTATTTTCCCGCCAGTTCAAACGATGTCCTCGTCCTGGTACTTGGCTCATAGAACAAGGTTACAATGGATTTTCCTCGCAGTGTCGGCATCTTCTTAATGTCCCGCCCAATGATATTCTTCATTTCTTGCGCAGTGTGCAGGACAAGACGTATTTCCTCCGCAGAAAAATCTTCAAGTGCTAGAATATTTTTCCCTCTGAGCGATAATTCCTGACTCATGTGCTCCCTCCCTCAATAAATAAAAGCTCTCCTATGCCATTGCATAAGAAAGCTTTGAATCATTGGTTCCAAAAGGACAGACGATATCATACATTTCACCGAAAACTCCTTTAAGGCCTCACAGGACCTCTTAAAAGGCAACGTCAAAATTTTCCCTATTATACTTTCTTTTCTACGAAAAAGCAACCTTTCTTTTGTATCGGCTCTTTGTCAATATGTAAGTTTGTCAAACATATGTTACACGAGAGAGAAGAGGCGAAAGAGCCTCACGAGGAGACTTCCAACCTAAGGGAGTCATAGGGAAGTTGTTATACTCCGTGTTGCGCCGTGCAAGCTACATCTTGAAATCCTCAAATGAGTAAAACGTATGAGAGACATAAAACTCCTCGTTGTCCTTTCGGTGTGAACGCTCTACCTTACCATTATGTCTTAGGGCATAGGGACGAATCTTCTGGTGAGCAATGCCAAGACGCTTCAACTCCTTTTCAAACAGCGTCAGATTTTCTTCATCCACCGCTTGGAAGCGCTTGGTAAACTCCACTCCGTTATATCCGTCTGTACTTTATGTATCTTATAACACAATTTGGCGTTCTCTTTTTATTTACTTGTGTAACATATCTATTGTAATTCTACATCTTTTGTATCTGCCATATTCTCATATCTTTCCGGCCAATCGTTCGGCGAGGAGTGTATAGCGGCGGCGCGTGCGATCATTGCTGACCGCGGCATATAGTGCCGCACGATCACCGACGAGAATGACGCGCTGCTTTGCTCGTGTCACTGCCGTATAGAGCAGGTTCCGCTGAAGCATGATATGATGGGCGCGCACAAGTGGCAATAAAATGATTGGATATTCGCTGCCCTGGCTCTTATGGACACTCATTGCATAGGCAAGCGTCAGTGCACGCAGCTCATCACGTGTATACGATACATCCATTTCCTCAGAGAAGTTGACAGTAACGTGCTCTGTATCAATCCATGTAATTCTTCCAATATCCCCGTTGAAGACCCCTTTTGTATAATCATTTTGGGTTTGCATCACTTTATCCCCTATACGAAACCCTGCGACTTCTGACTTGCCCTGGTCCGGTGGATTCAGAGCTTCCTGGAGGCGGAGGTTGAGCATATCCACACCGCATGCTTCGCGCCGCATAGGAGAGAGTACCTGTACATCCATGATAGAGGCATCATTTCCATGTGATAAAAGCGCCCCGCAAAGTGATACGATCTGCTGTGCTGCGTCCTCGCTCGAAACAGCAGGAAGGAATGAAAAATCCTCTGCCGTAAACGATGGAATACGTCCTGCGTTGATTGCGTGTGCATTCAAAACAATTGTGCCTGTGCTGTCCTGCCGAAAAATCTCTGTCAGCCGTACGCTCGGAATGACCTCTGAACGCAGAATATCCTTGAGCACTGCTCCCGGACCAACAGCAGGAAGCTGATCCACATCCCCAACGAGAATGACATGCGTCCCTGGGAGAACTGCTGTCAAAAAATGCTGCATCAGCACAATATCCATCATGGACACTTCATCCAGAATGATGACATCTGCTTCGAGCGGTGTCTTATCATCACGGGAAAAGTGGAGCTGCCCATGTGCGCTGCCCTGCGCCTCAAGCATTCGATGCACTGTGACAGCAGGATGCCCTGTTGCTTCTGCCAGACGTTTCGCGGCACGTCCCGTTGGTGCACCGAGCAGGATCTCCAGTCCCTCTGCTCCCAAGATCTCAATCATGCTGCGTATAACTGTTGTCTTTCCCGTCCCAGGGCCTCCCGTCAGAACAAATACTCCATGGGTCAGTGCAGCTGTCACCGCTTCCCGCTGTGCTACAGCAAGCGTCACAGCGCTCTTTATCTCCCACTCGGCAACGAGAAGTTCTGCATCATCTACATAGATATGCTCTGCTTTCTTTTGCAGGAGACGTAAAGTCTGTGCTGTTTTTTCCTCTGATTGATAAAGATAGGGCGCATAGATTAGACGCTCACCCAATTCATCCACATGGTAAAGGCGCTGTGTCTTCACTTCATGTGCAAGAACCTCCATCACCTCACTGCGCGCAACACCAAGCCGCTGTGCGCTACGGTCGGCAAGAACAGATTCTGGAATACAGCAATGCCCACCAGAAGAAATTTGGGTCAGCTCATAAGAAAGCCCCGCTGCGATACGCGCGGAAGAATTCTTCTCCCAACCAGAAGCGAAGGCAATCGTATCTGCTGTTATAAACCCGATACCATCAACTTCCTGTGCAAGGCGATAAGGATCCCTTTCGAGAATCTCCACGGAAAGCGATCCATAAATTTTGAATATACGTGCAGCATAAGCGCCTGTGACACCATGCGCTTCCAGCCAGAGCATGATGTCCCGCAGCTCGGACTGCTTTGTGTAGGATGAGATGATTTTTTCCGCTGTTTTCTCTCCAATGCCTGCGACTTCCCTAAGGCGATGTGGTTCATTCTCGATCATTTGAAGTGCATGAACCCCAAAATGCGCAACGATGCGCCGTGCCATCGCAGCCCCCACGCCGTCGATGGCGCCAGAGGAAAGAAATCTCTCGATTCCATCAGCACTTGTCGGAGCACTCGTCCGTATGCATGCAGCATGAAACTGGTGTCCAAAACGCGGATGTGTGACCCACCCCCCCTCAAGCCGTACATCCTGTCCGACAAGAGGAGATGCGCCATTCAGCGTAACAGTACAGCGTCCCTGCTGTTTCATACGCAGCCGAAATACAGAAAAGCCACCATCATTTGAGGTAAATACGATACTGTCCACAACACCCTGAAGCACGCTCATCTCTGCTGTAAAGCCTAGGTTTCGCTGCTGCATCTCACGCCTCCGTCAGCCGTTCCCACTTTGCATAGCGCTCCATCAGTTCCTGTTCTTTGGCTGCGTATGCGTTCGCAATCGCGCGGCTGCGTGCAGGGTCACACTGTGTCTCCGGTTTGTTCATCTCGTATTCA
>ERZ773035.447-NODE-447-length-33994-cov-18.424526_pt1 | contig 33994 bp, 22 predicted proteins | sample MGYA00511487_ERZ773035 | MGnify/ENA primary metagenome ERZ773035 (study PRJEB29015, sample SAMEA2737985) | human oral metagenome | biome: human oral; feature: human-associated habitat; material: dental | place: China | collected 2024 ...
TTGGTGCAAAATGGAGTGCGTTTTGGTGCTAAATGCAAGGTGTTTTGGTGCTAAACGCAAGGCAAAATGCTGCTAAATGCGAGTCGAAAAGCATAAACATCCACAGCAATTGTATAAATAAAGCTCCTCCTGGACATGAGAGGCATGGCCAGAAAGGGCAAAATGGCCATTAAAAAGTAGGGTTTTAGGGGCAAAAAGTGCGTAATTGGGCTTGAATAATTATGAGCTGGGAACCAAAATAGAAAGACAAAATGGTGCAAAATGCAGATCCTTGGCTTAAAAATAGACAAGCCCCAAGGTATGAAAGGGTGGAAAAAGTGGATTTTTACCTACTTTTAAACCAATATTTTCGCTAGAATGGAGCGAAAATTAGAGCGACATTGTAAAATAAAAGACAGCAATTTAAGGTTTTGATTTTTTGGTATTTTGAGTTTCTAAGTTGATGTGCATGTGTCTTTTGTGGTTGATGAGTTTGTAAGTTGATGAGCTGATAAGTTTGTAAGTTGATGTGTTAGCGAGGTTTAGAATTGGTGAATTGTTGAGTTGATGTCTTTGGAAGTTGTTGGGTCTTAGTGTGTTTATAAGCCAGCGAGTTGACTTGTTCAGCGTTGCTTTCAGTTTATGGAAATATTAAAAGTCAATACGACTTAGGAAATTAGTTTCATCTACCCATAAGTAAGCTCCTTTCTGTTGGTCGCTATTGCATCTTTAGCGCACAGCCTATGTGCGCGATGGATAGAAGCTATGTAATCAGCACAAGGACTTAAAATTAAACTGTTCAAGACCTTGTAGAATACATTTGACAACATCTGGTGTCTTATATTCTCTTATTTTAGCGGACAGCCGATGAATGATAGTCTGAAGAGGGGGCTTACTTTTCTAAATATAAATGCGTGATGCCTATTAATGGGCATTGTAGATAAATAAATTGCACCGATTAGAAGTTTACCACACAGCAATATTTCAACATAAAAACTCCCCCACCTTGCAGGCAAGATGGGGGAGCTTTATTGATGGATTATTTCTTTTCTTCCCAACCGGGAGTTTGCTTGATGGCGTGGCCAGCGTTGCGGTATAGCGTTAGCTGGTCGAATGGGATGGGGTAGAGATAGTCTTTATCCGAGTAGGTACGCATAAAGTCTTGTTTCACTATGGGCCTGATATAGCCAACAGAGTCGTTAACCTCATATTCGCCCTTGGCATTGAGGAGAACAAGTTGTATCTTGCTCATTTTCTCTTTCGTTAGCGTGTTCTCGGGCTTAGCTGCTGGATGAACGGTGTTGTACCACTTTATGTATTCGCGTTTGTTGACGTAGGCACCCATGTTAAGCTTGGGGTTCTTCACCATGTCGGCATAATTCAGCTTTTTCCAACGGCGCAGGTCGTTAAAGCGTAGGCCTTCGTAAACCAATTCTACGCGGCGTTCGCGGCGTATCTCCCATAGGATGGGCGAAACGTCTGCATCGCGCTGCGAGTCGTCTATTACGCCAGCAGGTACACGTAGAGCATCGCCCACCAGCTTCAAGGTAGGCATGTTGGTGCTGGTGCGCTGACGAAGGGCGTTGATGGTGCGGTCGAAGTCGGCTTGGGTAAGGGTGTACTTGCCCAATGTGGCCAACTCGGCTGCGGCCTCGATGTAGTTCATCATCACTTCGTTGAGTTTCATCACAGGTGCGTCGGTGATGTTGGTGAAACTCTTTCCGCCGGACTTGCCGATGAGTGTGGGGTTGGCAAAGCGATTGGCGAAATAACCCGATGCGGCATACACCGATGCAACAGAGGGCAAGCGCAGTTCTGCTGTGTCGATGGTGGCATAAAGGCGTGGGTCGCGATTGGCCATCTCGTCCTTAAACAGCATGTCGCCTTTGTACATGGCGTTCCCACCTACCTGTGTAATGGGCAGTCCGTTCTTGGTGAGGTAGCTCTCGATGAGCGACTTCGAAGGGCTCGACTTTTCGTGTTCGGTGTTGTTGAACGTCATCAAGCTGTGGGTAACAACGCCAGCTACGTACGAACGATAGAGAATAATCTCGGGATTTCCGGCAAGGTCTATCGAGGTGGTGAGGTCCTTATAGTTGGTGCATAGCTGATAACGCTTTGATTGCAATACGGAATCGGCCGCATCTTTGGCCTCTTGTAGGTATTTGGCAGCCAACTCGTTGTTTTTGTTGTGATACTTTTGCCACGTGCCTTCGAAGAGGAAAATACGAGAGGCGTAGGCATACACAACATCCTTAACAATGTGCAATCCCTTGACATCGTCTTCAAGGCGTACGTTTGCCATAGCGTACTTCATGTCTGATAATACGCTGTCCATCACTTCTGCTCGTGGGCTGAACGCGCGATAAAGCGCAGCCTTGTCGGTTGGTGCGATGGGCTGCTGATAGTATGGAACGTCGCCGAAGTTAGATACAAGTTTGGCGTATTCCAGCGCACGGAGAAAACGGTTAACACCCGTCCAATGGCGTTTAGGCTCGTCTAGCATGGTAGAGCGGGATAGCTTGTCGAGGTAGGTGTTAACGGTGTGTATCATTTCGAAGTTCCAAGGATTGGTGGAACTTGTTGTAGTGGGCACGTTCTTCGTGAAGAAAGTGGCCTTTTCTTGTGCGTTGTCGTCGTTCCAGTCGGCAATGTCAGTTTCGGCGAACCAGTCGGCACGCCCCCATCCAGAGTTGTAGCCCTTGAAGAAGGTTGGGTAAACGTTGTACATGGAATACTTGACGACATCTTCCGAGTTCCACGTTTCGTCGTTGTCGGCACGTAGCCGGTCGAAAGGCTCGCGCGTAAGGAAGTCGTTGCAGGCCACCAAAGGCAGGGCCAAGAGCGCAAGGCTCAATATCTTATGTTTCATATCTTGTTCTTGTTAAGGGGGTTAGAATGCGGCTTGCAGGCCGAAAGAGATGGTTCGGGTGTAGGGATATGAACGTCCGAAGGACCATTCGGGGTTTTTAGCGTCGCGCTTGTACTCAGTAGTTTCGGGGTCGATAGGCAAGCGTAGGTTCTCAAATTCGAAGAGATTTTCGGCACTTACATACACGCGTACGCTTTGCAACAAGGCTTTGTTCACGATGTTTTGCGGCAGGGTGTAGCCCAAGGTGATGTTCTTGCAGCGCAAATAGGCCATGTTGGCCAAGAAACGAGTTTGTTTGAGGTAGTTCTGGCCGTTTTGATTCCAGCTCATATCCGTTGGACGGGGATAGAATGCGCCCGTATTGGAGGGTGTCCAGTAGTCTAGCTGATGCTTATATGCAGCTTCCTTGTAGCCAGAACCGCCTGCTGGGATGCCGATTGCACCGCCAACCCAGAAGTCGCGCTTGCCCACGCCTTGGAAGAACATGTTGAAATCGAACCCCTTATAGCTTGCGCCGAGCGAGAAACTGTACTCGTAGTTGGGCAGGAAGTTACCAATCACCCTCTGGTCGCCAGGGTTTTCAACGGTGTTGTCGCCATAAGTGATGGCCTTGTCGCCGTCGAGGTCCTTGTATTTCACGTCGCCTGGACCAAACTTAAAGTCATCGTTCTCGAATTTACTTTGCGAGGGGATGCCATCTTTGAGCTTACCCGTGTTGTCGAAGTCGTCGGCTTGGAACAGACGGTCGGTCTCGTAACCCCAGATCTCGCCTAGTCGCTTGCCTTGATAGTTGCCGTTGATGTTGCGGGTTTGGCTGTTAAACTTGGTGATAACCTCTTTAACGTGCGAGAAAGAAGCCGAAGCCGAGATGCCTAAGCCGTTGGAGAACTGGTGTTGATAGTTGACTCCTATTTCTAATCCGGTGCCTGTTATCTCGCCAAAGTTTTTCTTTGGTACAGTGGCACCAAAGGTTGCGGGTAGCTGTTCGCCGGCGGTGTGCATGCCTGATGTAATGCGACGATACCAGTCGAAGGTTACGTTGAGGTCGTTGTTGAAGAAACTGGCATCGAAACCAAGGTCGAGTGTGGACACGCGTTCCCATGTTAGGGCATCGGAACTAACGGAAGGGGTGTTGAGTGTAGCTACATTCTTTCCGTCGATAACCCATCCTGAGTTCTGCGGAGCCATTGTGGGCAGGTAGGCATAGGCGGCTACGTCTTGGTTACCGATGGTGCCCCACGAGCCACGTAGCTTGAAGTTGGAGAGTGCGGGCTTGGCCCAGTCCATGAATTTCTCTTCGCTTGCGCGCCATCCTGCGGATAATGAGGGGAAGAAGGCCCACTTCTTGCCAACGGGGAAACGCGAAGAGCCATCGTAACGCAAGTTAAATTCAAGCAGATAACGCTGCATGTAGTCGTAGTTTAGACGTCCGAAGACACCGGCTGCGGCGAAATCGTTGTGGTAACTGTAATTGTCGTTGTACGAAAATTGGTTGCCGTAGGCCAGTGCAATCTCTGGGTACTTCTCGTTATAGAGCTTTTGGCGTTCTGAATAATGGGAGAAGGCTTCGCGTGTTTCGGCGTCGAAACCTGCCATCAGTTTGAAGTTGTGTTGCTCGTCGAGGTTGAACATGTAGGTGGCATAGCCCTTGAAGATGTTCTGCAAAGTGTACTGACTGGACTGCTCAACCATGTTGTGGCCCAAACCATAAAGGTTGGTGTAGCTATCGAAGGGCGCACTGGCAAACATATCGTAGGCGTAAACGGTGCCGCCATTAAGCTTACGCGCATCGTTGGTGAACGAGAACGTATAGTCGAAGTTAATGGAGAGATTCTTCAACGGCGTTATCTCGGTGCCCAGGTTGGTGCGAACGTAGGTGGTTGTGGTGTTTTCGCGGTTGCCGTGCTTAATGTCGGTAACGGCCGAACGGAAGGGACGGCCTTTGTAGTTGGCATAAGGATACCAACGCGGCCAACGCAGTAGGTAGAACCAAGCATCGTATTGGCCAGACGTGAAGCGATAAGGCTCGTCGTTCTTGGTGCGGGTGAAGAGTACGTTTGCGCGAACCTTCCACCAGTCGCGAATGCTCGACGTGATGCTGCTGTGTAGCGTATAGCGGTCGTATTGGTCGCTATTGTATTTCATCACGCCCGTTTGGTTAAGGTAGCTAAGGCTGATGTTGTAGGTGGTTTTCTTGCTGCCGCCCGTCACCGAGAGGTTGTGGTTCTGCTGTGGAGTCCATTTTCGGGTGAACTCTTTGATGGGATCGAACGAGCGATAGAAGTAGGTGTTGCTGCCAATGATTTCAAAATCTCGGCCTTCTTGCATCTCGCCAAGTTCGTCTTGCGACATTCCACCATACTTGTTTTCCCAATCTTCGAGTTTCTTTATTAGCCCCTCGTCGATGGTGTAGCCGATACTTGTTTCTCTTGTTTTGCCTTTGCTCTTCATAATCTCGAAGATGAAGCGGGCGTTATCCGATGCTTTCATCTGTTCGGGCATCTTGGTGGGCGTGCTCCACGCGAAGTTGTTCGAGTAGGTTACGTTCACCTTGTCGTTGAATGCGCCTTGTTTGGTGGTGATAAGGATAACACCCCAGGCTGCACGCGTTCCGTAAATAGAGGCCGAGGCGGCATCTTTGAGCACCGAAATGGTTTCGATGTCGTCGGGATTTACGAGGTTGAGGTTGGGAACTTCCACGTTGTCTACGAGGATAAGCGGTGATGTTCCCGATTCTGCACTAAGCGAACCCACCGAACCGCGAAGCTTAATGGCACTTTGCGTGCCAACTCCGCCGATGCGGTTGGTGATGGTAAGGCCAGGCGTGATGCCCTGCAAGGCTTTGGCCACGTCGGTGATGGGACGGCTGGCGATGGCGTCTTTAACGTTGACGTTGGCCACGGCACCGGTTAGGTTCACCTTCTTTTGTGTGCCGTAGCCCACCACTACAACTTCGCCTAGCTGACTGGCGTTCTCTGTCAGGGTGATGCGCATGTCGGCTCTAGCCGTCACTTGCATGGGATTGTAGCCCACGTAGGTGATGGTTAGTTTGTCTCCGGGGCGAGCGTCGATGGTAAATCGGCCGTTGATGTCGGTCACTGCGCCCACGCCCTTGCCTTCAATGGCTACCGATGCACCCGTTACGGGTTCGCCGTTGGCATCGGTAACAATGCCCGAAAGGCTTGTTTGCTGTTGCACTGCGTTTGTTGTGCCAGGCGATTGTGCGGCTGCTGCCTGCGCCTGCTGTGGGGCGAAGGTGCCCGATAGGGCTGCGAAAGCCGCGCTTAAATAATAGATTCTTCGCATTTTAAATATGATTTGAAATGTTGGTTATTCGTTTTGGTTAGGCTTCTGTCGTAGTTGTAAAGCTATTCTCGGATGCCAGGGGCGGGTTGAACATGATGCTCGAACGGTGCCTGTGTATGGCATGCAGTTGGCAGGGCACTTGCCTTTCGGGGGCAAGTCCCTGCCAATGCTTGTCTTGTTCGCTGTTCTTATTCTCACAGTAACTGGCTGTTAATCCAGCACTGTCACCTTTCTTGTTAGACTGTTTCAGTCGCCAAATCTCTGTAAGAAATGGGAACCTTGCAGCCTTTTACCATCCTGGGTTCTGTTCCAAATTGCCGTTAAGTGCCTTTTGTCCCGTGGGGATGGGGTAGAAGTAGTACTTCTTATCGTAGGTTCTTACTTGCTTGCGGGTGTTGGAACCTACCATGTACACCTCCCAAGGTGCGGCATTGTTGAGCGTGTCTAGCTCCACTTGCGGTTTGTCTACAGTGGTCATGTTGGCTCCGCGGTAGATGTTGGGGTGTGCTTTAGAGTCTACTAGCTCTAGTTGGTGCCAGCGTATGAGGTCCCAATAGCGGTACCAGTTGTCGAACATCAGTTCGCAACGGCGTGCGCGGCGTATCTCCCAAAGCAGATTACTTACGCCCATGTTGTTGGCGGGGTCGGCATCTGGGGTGAGTGTCATGTTAGGAAGTCCGGCGCGAGCTTGCAACAAGTTCACCGACTTGTTCAAGTCGTTTTGCGTTATCGTACCCAACTCGGCCATTGCCTCGGCATAGTTGAGGTAGATGACGGACAACCAATAGATGGGTGCATCGGTGTATTGGCGGTTTATATTGTTGCGTTCGGTTGTGGTAAGCAGTTGGGGGTTGTCGTATTTGGCTATGCCATAACCCGTGGTAGAGGTGAATGCGTTGGAACCGGCCCTTGAATAGGCCTTACCTTTGAAGGCCAACACCGTGTCGAGGGTTACACCCAGGCGTTTGTCGCGCACCGCAAAGAGGTGTTTGATGTTGTAGCTGGTGTCTTGTACGGTCTTCATTACGCCGTCAACCTTTTTCTGCACGTTCACAATAACCATTTTAGGCGCATCGGTTTTGTTCAGTGTTGTGGTAGCCAGTGGCTTGCCGTCTAAGAACAGGTAGTTGTCAAACGCGTCTTTGGTCATACCGTTCGTTCCGCCCGTATTTACCGTGTAGTCGATGAGCGAGTGCATGAGCGTGTTCTTGGAATAGGGCTTATAGAATATCATTTCGGGGTTTTTGCTCAGGTCTATCGAGTTGTAATTGCCTTGATAGCTGTCGTTGAGTTTTAACTCCTTATCGTCCATAATTACTTTGCAAGCCTCCACACAGATGTTGAGATATTTTTTTGCCCTTTCTGCATCGGGTCCTTTGCCTGCATTGTCTTCCGCTTTGCGATATTTGCAGTAGGTCCCCTCGTACAAGGCCACGTCTGCCAGCATGGCTTGGGCCATTTTCTTGGTGAAACGTTGCTTGTTGGTTCCTGCTATGTGTTTGGTGGCAAAGCTGAGGTCGGCCGCTACACTGTCCATCACCACGTCGCGATCTACACGTGGGCCGTATAGAATTTTGTCCGAATGGTGGTCGGGTACAGTTATCACTAGTGGCACATTGCCAAACATGCGCACCAATTGATAGTATTGCCATGCCCTATTAAGGCGTGCAATGGCTTGGAAGTTGGCTTTGTTGCCGTCGTCCATGCGAGAAGTTGAAAGCCGCTCGAGGATGAAGTTGGCATGCCTGATGGACTTGTAGGCCTCTTTCCAATCGCTTGAGGTGGCAGGAGCGTTCTTCCAAGCCCAATCGTTCTTTTGGAAGTTCACTTGGTCGTCGCCCAAGGTTTTATAATAGAACCACCCTTGTCCGCCAGCATTGCCATATCCCAAGTAATCCTCGTAGAAAAGGTTACACTGGTCTTCTAGGTTTACGGTGTTGTCCCAATATTCGGGCGTATCTGTGAACTTGTCCAGCGGCGCAAGGTCTAGGAAGTCGTTGCAGCTTGCCAACGCGCCCATCGTCAACAGGCCGGCTATGATTATCTTTTTCATTTGTCTAAGGGTCTAGATGGTTTATAATGTTACCTGCATACCAAACGATAGGGTGCGCGTAATGGGGGCAGTACGTCCCCAACCGCCATACTTCAAACCTGCACCTGCATTTATTTCGGGGTCTACGGGCAGGTCGTTGCCTTTATAAAGCAAGAAGAGGTTGCTTGCGCTTAGGTATATGCGTGCCTTTTGTATGTAAGCCTTGCGGGTTAGCTCCTTAGGAAGGGTGTAACCAAGGGTTACGTTCTTAAGCCTGAGGTACGACATGTCGGTGAGATAGCGCGATTGCGGATAATAGTTGTTCGTTCCGGCATCGATAACCGATATGTTTCCTTGTGGGTCGTTGCCAGGGAACAGGCGTGGATACTTGTTGGCTTGGTTCACCTCATAGCGTTCAACGTTTTTCAGTCCGTTCTTATATATCACGCGGTTGTAGCTCAGTTGATGGTCGTAGATGGCAAGGTCGGCCTCGCGCATCAGCGGGAAGTTCATTGAAGAAACGGTCCACACATGGCGTTTGCCCACGCCCTGGAAGAACAAGTCGAGGTCGAACCCGCGCCATGCGCCGCCAAGGTGGAAACTATATTCGTAACGTGGCAAGAAGTTTCCTATCACTTTCAGGTCGCCGTGTTTGTCGGCAGTGCCTTCACCTCCGTCTATAACGCTGTTTCCGTCTAGGTCTTTAAACTTCACATCGCCAGGTCCATAGTGGAATGAGCCTTGCTCCAATCCCTTTTGCGAGGCTATGCCGTTGGCGTAATTCCATGTTCCGTCTGCGTTTTGTCCTGTAAAGTCGCTCTCTTCGAAGTAGCGGTCGGTTTCAAATCCCCAGATGTCGCCATAGGTTTTGCCCGAATAGTTCTGGTTAAGCAGCTTGGCCTTGCTCTCCCATTTGGTTACAACGGTCTTCGAATCGGCCAAGTTGAAGTTGGCATACACGTTAAACTCGCCAAAGCGATGGTGCCAATCGAGGGTTAGTTCCCATCCGCGCGTGCGCAATGTGCCTGCGTTTGCCATAGGGGCATCTGTTCCCAACACTTGCGGTAGCACTTGGCTGGGGGCTAACATGTCGGTGTTCTCGCGCTGATACCAGTCAAACCCCACTGATAGTTCGTTGTTTAGGAAGCCTAAGTCAAACCCCACGTCGGTGGTTCGTATGCGTTCCCATGTCAAAATGGGCTCAACCAGATTTGGTGTGTTGAACATTGGCAGTTTGTTGGCATTCTCTTGGTTGCCGTCTACCCAGTGTACGTCGTCTCTATCTACTTGGGTGATGAGCGATTCGAACATGTAGTCGCCCACGGCCTCGTTGCCAATCTCGCCGAACGAGGCGCGCAACTTACCATTGCTAACCACATGGCGTAGTTGTTTGAAGTAAGGTTCTTCGGAGAAACGATAGCCCAACGACACCGATGGGAAGAATGCCCAGTGCGAATGGCGTGGGAAGCGTGACGAACCATCGTATCGTCCGTTAAGTTCCAACAGGTAGATGTCCTTATAGTCGTAGTTTATACGACCGAAGTAGCCTGCTGAGGCGCGGTGGGTGTGTTTAGCGTCAAGGTCTTGCCCGATGGGGCTGGCCAAGTTTAGTTCGGGAAAACGCTCGTCGATAATTCCTTTCCTGTTTCCCCAGAAGTAGGTGTACTTCTCTTTTTCGGCATTCAAGCCCAGCATCACCTTGAAGTTGTGGTTGGTGGCAAAGGTCTTCTCGTAGTTAAAGTAGGCGTTAAGTGTCCAAGTGTTTTGCTTGGAGTTGTCGCGCCATACGTTGGTGTCGCCTTTGCTTACGATGTACGAGGGTGTTAGGCTACCCCAGTTCAGGCCATATACGGAAAAGTCTTGCGAACCCGAGTTCATGTTCTCGATGGCGTAAGTGAAGTCGGTGTTGAATGTCAGTCCATCGGTGATGTTGGCTTTCACAAAGGTGTTGATGCGCAAATAGTCGGTAGTTACGTCCTTGTCGGCGGCCTGTTTTAGCATGGCCATAATGCGCCTGTCGTAGCCGTTGATGCTGCCCGAAGGCAAGAAGAACGAACCCCATCGCCAGATGTATTGGTACACGTTGTTAAAGGTGTCGGGCGTGGTGAAGTCGCGGCGAGTGAAGTTTAAGCGTGCGCCCATTTGCAACCAGTCGTACGGGCTAGTGGTAATGGCAAGCGAGGCATTATATTTGTTCAGCCTGTCGGGGCGTATCTTCATCGTGCCCTCTTTGTAGTCGTAGCCCAAAGATAGGTAATAGTTGCTCTTGCCCGACGAGCCTTGTACCGAAAGGGCATGGCTTTGGGCAGGTGCGGCGTTGTTGTAATAAATCTTGTTGATGTCCCAGTCGGCATAGTAGTAGGGTGTTTTGTCGATGATGGTGTAGTCGCCAATGTTGTTGTCGTCTACATATTGGCGCATTTCGCGGTATCCCTGCTTGCCGCCGTTCTGCTGTTGCCACTTCTCGGCCAACGGCAACAGCTTGTCGAAATACATGCCGAAGAGTTCAACCTCGTAGTTGTTGGCATTGGCCTTGCCTTCCAGTGCAGCTCTGAGCTGCGATGGCACGTCGGGGAACTTTGGTAAAAAGGTAGCTCCGTCCCAAGCAAAGTTGTTAGAGTAGTTTATCGTGGTGCGGTCGGTTCCCTTTGCTCCCTTTGTTTGTATCAGTATCACGCCAAAGGCGGCCCTTGTTCCATAGATGGATGTAGAGGCGGCATCTTTAAGTACCGACACGCTTTCGATGTCTTGCGTGTTAAGGAACGAGATGTCGTCCATAGGTACGCCATCAACAACGATTAGCGGATTGCTTTTAGCTTCGTTGCTCAATGTGCCCACACCGCGAATGCGCAAGGTGGGCTTGCCGTTGATGTCTCCGTTGTTGCTGATGACCGACAACCCCGGCACAGCACCTTGCAAAGCCTTGGCCACATCTTGTTGTGGGCGGCCTGCCATTGTCTTCGATAGGTCCACTGTGCTTACGGCTCCCGTAAGGTTGGCTTTCTTTTGTGTGCCATAGCCCACAACAACCACTTCGGTTAGTTGCCCGGCATCTTCTTGCATCTCGATTTTCATCGACTCGGATGCTGTAACGGTTACGGTTTTGTAACCTACGTATGAGATGGTCAACTTAGCGCCGGGGCGCACGTTGATGGTAAATCGCCCGTTAATATCGGACACGGCACCCACGCTCTTTCCCACTACGGCAACAGATGCGCCGGTGATGGGTTCGCCTTGTGTGTCGGTAATCACGCCCGTGATGGTGTTCTGCTCTTGCATCTCGGTCACGGTTGCCGTCCCCTTCGTTTCTTTTGCCGCTGCCGTGAGCATTGTACACGGGGCGGAAAGGGCAGCCAGCATTGCACATAAACAATAAGCTTTTTTCATAAGGACATTATTAGGTAGCTACGTTGTGAAGGATACCAGTGTTTGCTTCGTCTTCCATGAAGTGGGTTTTCGTTTCCAAAGCGTGGATTTGACGTCCTGGCACATGTTCGCTCGGTATGCTGTTGTTAATGTAATTGTTTAGTATCTACGACCTTTTCATCTTTATTAGGTCTGGGTATCATCGATTGTTAGTAGCAAATTTACTGATTTTTAATATATGTAGACCTATTTTTGTGTTAAAAATCGTTTATATTACAAGATTTAAGAGTTTCGCGCTAAAAGGTTAATTGGTGTTTTGTTTGGCTCTTTTTCGGTGTTTTTATGGTTTTATTTGCTGGGTGTATGTAAAAAAGATAGTTTCTTGTTGTTTCGGGCGCGTGTGCTTATAAATGTTTATTTATTAAATAACGTGACAATAAAAATGTTTGCTTTTCAGGACTTGATAAAACAAAATGGTTTATTAAGTGTGGGACTTTGTTAGCGCATCGCTGGGAAATGAAGAGCCAACTTCTAATGGAAAAGCTTGCAAGTTGAGGTCATTTTGTCTTTTCTCCCATTGATGCTGTCTTCTCTTTTGGTATTTCTGTAAATTGAAAGTAGCTTGTTGTCTTTGTGATTCAAAGCCAAGATAAAGTTCCCTCTCATGGTCGAAGTACTGAACAAATCCACTCACTGGCTTATCAACTCACGAAAACTCAACAGCTCATCAACTTAGAAACTCAAAACTCCAAGAATTCAAAACTTAAAATGTTAATTTTAATTTTACAAAAGCGTTCTAATTTTCACTCCGTTCTAGCGAAGCAATTGGCTAAAAAGTAGGCAAACAACTACTTTTTTTCGCCTTTTGCTCCTTTTGTTTTGTCTGTTTTTAAGAACAGTACGTGCGTTTTGCACCATTTTGCCTTTCTAGTTTGCTTGCCAGCCCATTATTTCTTACCCCAAATTACGCACTTTTAGCCCCTAAAAACCTACTTTTTAATGGTTGTTTTGCCCTTTCTGGCCATGTGTTTCATGGTTCTAGAAGGTTTTGTTTATACAATTGTTGTGGATATTTATACTTTTCGTCTTGCATTTAGCGGCATTTTACCTTGCGTTTTGCACCAAAACGCGCTGCATTTAGCACCAAAACACCTTGCGTTTAGCACCAAAACGCACTGCATTTAGCACCAAAACGCACTCTGTTTTGCATCAAAACGCACTGCATTTAGTACCAAATAGCCCCGAAACTGGTGCAAACGGCGGCCTTCTTAAATAAAAATTCATTTTGCCAACATTCACATGCAACCCCTTTTTGCATCGAAACAAACCTCCGCGAGAATCGATTTTTTGGGGCAAGGTGGGCGATTGGTTGACAGAAAGGGCACTTATAATGTTAAAATTCTTACTAAAAACTAGACAAAAAGCGGTTATTCCGTAAATGTACGCATGGCAACGACACGGAAAACATGTAGGTTTGCAACGACCAGCGCGAACGGTTCAGGGCATGTTGCTCACGGCAAACGGAAACAGCATCATGGAAACGCAGAAGTAATCTGACATCGGCAGCTGGTTTTCAACCTGTGGAGCGTCCATTGAACGGCGACTTGCACCAGGCCATTTTTTGAGACCTAACTATGTTTTGCCACGGCAAATGGGGCGGAAACTCAGATTTCAGCGTATCTTTGTCCAGTAATTCGTACATGAGAGGAGTGTTTGTCTTGGCTTTACAGCACAAAGACAATAAGATCCTCTCAATTTAGCGAAATATTAAAAGTCAAAACAACTTCATTTTTTCTCCATCAGAAAAACTAGTGTGAGTGCGAAATAGTTCAATGTACTCGGACAAACGAGAGTAGTTTCTGCCCTATTTAGGTATGTGGCCTGTATGAACTTCATCTAAGCCTTCCTTTATAAAGCCGAAAAGTTTTAAATACACTAGCATATATAATCGCGATTATTTTGTAAATTTGCAGTAATATATATCTTAATGAACATATTGGAATGAAGCAGTTGGTGATTAAGAATGTTGGCCCAATTAGGCAAGTAGATATTAAATTGAACAGATTTAATTTCTTTATCGGCCCACAAAGCAGCGGTAAAAGCACTGTTGCTAAAATTCTTAGTAGCTGTATGTGGCTGGAAAAGGAAGTGCTCACCACACTTAACGATAAGGTGCTAGCAGATGGTACTGCTTTTGTGCGACTGGTGGAAAGCTTTCATAAGATTGAAGGCTATTTTGAGGACAGCTCATTCGTACAATACGACACCGACCTCATATCTATTATGTACAGTGATAAGGATATAAAGATTACTCGTAAAGAAAACGAAGATTATCGCAGAGAGAAAATCTGTTATATTCCAGCAGAGCGTAACATGGTGACCTTACCCGAATTGCAAGGCTTTGAATTCGGGCATACAAACATCAGGAGTTTCTTGTTCGATTGGTTTAATGCCAGAGAGTTTTTTGTTGCGGGAAATAAAACTGATGTTCTTAATTTGGGCGTTAAGTATTACTATGACTCGGAGCAATCGAGAATAAAAGATAGAATTGAGCATGTAAATGGGCGTACATACCAAATAGCACTGTCGTCTGCATCTAGTGGTTTGCAATCGCTTACTCCATTGCTTGTAATGTTGCAATATTACACTGATGAGTATTTTCGGTCGTACCATGAGAAGGCTTCTTTTAATACATACAATAGAACAAGAAAGGCCGATGTGTTTTTGTATGATAAGTATGTGTTAAATAAAGTAAAGCCTAATTTTACAGAAGAAGAACGTGCTAATTTACTTGAAAAAATACGCAATGGGATTCTTAAAGGCAACCATTCATATCATAAGTTGCTTTATAACTATCACACGGCTCTCTACAATCTAAAGACCCCTGAAAAAAGTTCTTTTATAATTGAAGAACCTGAGCAGAACTTGTACCCTTCAACCCAAATGGATTTGCTGGATTTAGTGGTTGAACGGTGTAACGGAGAAAGGAAACACCATTGTACTATTACCACACACAGCCCTTATATATTAAATCAACTAAACCTCCTTGTAAAACGATTTGATATTGGGGCAACGGATTGTGCCGCCTTGAACTGGGAGGAAATATCTGTTTGGGCAGTTAAAGACGGTGAAGTGCGCGACCTGAAAGTACGAAATGCGCACCTTATTAATCCCGAATACCTGTCGGAGCCCTTAGATCGAATCTATGAAGAATATGAAAAAAATGAAACAACTACTGGAGAATGACTTTCTGAAACACCATAAAGTAACCGCTACTGTGGCAGTTGATTGCTTGTGTGTGACAGATGTTGACTTCGACCTTGATGATCAAGAATCGCCTATCAGCCAGAAAGCACTTGGAGCGGGGAAGGCTTCTTTTCATAACGACAAAGGTGAACTTGAAATAGTTCACTATGAAGACTTTATCAATCAATGCGACAAACCGCGTTCTTTCAAAAATGGGCGTAAGAAGTGCGACTATTTGCTGTGTAACACTACAACGCATGAAACTGTTATGTTGCTAGAAATTACTTCTGCCCTAGGTTCACAGGCCAATTTGGAAAAGCGTATAACCCACAGAACCACTGGCAAGCCTCTATATGAAGGTGGGAAGTTTGAAAAGTGTGAAGATCAACTTTTCCAAAGCCTAAGCACACTAGATGAAGTTCCTTCCATTTCAAGAAGGCTTAAAGCTTATACCAGAAGAATTTGTTTGATGGCCTACACCATTAAGCCTACCCAAGCTAAGTCACAATCAATAGGCAGTCGTCCATTTGCAAAGTATTTGACGATTGAGGCTAAGGCCACATCAGATAACGGAGCAATTATCGATTGTCCCAGGATAGAAGAGTTGGGCTTTGAGTATCGAAGGATAGAGCACCAATATGTGTTTAAGCTATAACACAAAGGCTTGTAGGACAGCCAGCTATCATTATGTGCACACGTGATAAACAATGCCAGCCCATAGCTAATGGCTTGAAGGCATGTCTCTTGTACGTAGCCAAGCCAAGTGTAAAAGCGCATGGCGAACAGATGTTGATGTTTTGCACCAGAAAGTAGTATAGACTTACCCCGCCCTCTCTTATATATACTGAGGGGGCGAGGCTGGTTATAGGGCGAAAAGCATTGCTTACTCTTTCTTTCTTTGGGCTACCTTTCCGCTGTTTTCATCGTATTCCTTTTGCGAACCGTGCGTTGCGAAGGGGATGAAGATGAGGAGAAGGATGAGTAGGAAGTCGGCGATACCAACAGTGATGATGATGTTGACGAGGGTGTGAACAGACATGTTCCAACCTTCGGGCAGGGTGATGCCCCATATCTTGATGACGGCAAAGAGCGCAACGAGCACGATAAGTAGCACGATGCTCCATGTTATGGCTTTGATGTATTTCATTGTTTGATGTGTTTGTGTGGGGGTATAAGTTGACAAATTTACGAGTTAACAAGTTAACCAGTTTAAGGGTTAACCTGTTTACGAGTTGGCAAGTTGACGATTTAACAACGTAACGATTTAACTCCGCCAAGAGTTGGTAAGTTGATGAGTAAACAAGTTGACGAGTTAAACAGTTTACGAGCTAACGAGTTTGTAAGTTGGTGCGTCGCAATGTTGCTGGCGATAGCCTGCGATGGCGGCTTAAATCTCGTTGAGCAGCTCGCGTTTCTTCGCTTCGTAGTCGGCGTCGGTAATAACGTTTTCGTCTCTTAGTAGGCGCAGGCGAGCCAGTCGGCGCGACAAGTCGTCGCCAGGCGTATTGCGTTCGTTCATCAATTGGCTAGCGGCTCCCATCTGTCTGCCCATCTCTAACCCAACACCCATTTGTACACCGCTGCCTGCCAATCCGCCTTCGTTGCGTGCGGCATCGCGCAAGGCGCGTAGTTTTTCAAGCTCGGTGTAGGTAAGTCCGCCTGCTTGTGCGGCTTTTGCATCGGCCGTAACGTCGGCAATTCGGCCTATTCGCTCTTGTGTTTGTTCGTCGAATAGTGTTCCGTCTACGCGGAAGTCGGTGAGGGTGAAACCCAATTTCTGCGTTTCTTCGTTGAGCAGGTTGGCTAATTCTTGGCCTATTTCGGTGAGGTGTCCGTCAATCTGGTTGTACGAATAGCCCAATTTGTGGATGGTTGTGACGATGTTTTGCGCCAAACGACCTAGCATTAGTTGGCGTATCTCCTCGTTGTCTACCTCGGTTCGTGTGCCAACGATGTTGATGAAGAAGTGCTCAACATCGCTTATTTGGTAGGAGAATGTGCCGTTGGCGCCCATTTCTACGGGTATTTCGTATTGCGCATCGATGAATTTTACGGGCGATGCAGTGCCCCATTGTTGGTTTGTTACTTGCGCCTTGCGAAAGAAGTAGATGTTGAGCTTGTGTTCGCTTTCGAAGTTTTGGCGCATGTTTACAAGCGTGGTGAAGAAGGGGTGGTTGTCGGTTTTGAGGTTAAAGGTGCCTTCTTCGGTCAAAACGTCTACAATCTTGCCTTCGTAAACCAGCACTGCGCCTTGTCCAGGCCCCACTATCAGTTTGCTGGCGTTCTTTATCTCGTCGGTTTTAGACGGATATTTGTACCACAAGTATTGCTGTTTGTCGGCTTGCCATTGTATTACAGCCGACAGTTGGTTGCGAAAGATATTGGTTATGCCCATGATGTATATATATAATGATATGTGTAAGGAAATGGTTTTAATAATGAAATGTGTCTAGAATTTCTTTATGGTAATGGTCTTGCCGTTGTTGCCCAGGAACCAAGCGCAGCGGTAGTTGGATATGAGGAACCCTTCGGATGAGCGCACACAGTAGTGTATGTTGTCGTCGTCGAGTTCGGCAGGGGCCTTTATCGACCATTTACGTTGGGCTGTGTTGGCGTCTAACAATTGGTAAATGTATTCGGCGTCTTCTTTGACTGTGGGTTTATAGCGTATAAAGAGTTGTGATTTGTCGAACCAAATCACTTTTGGCGAGAAGTAGATGGCATCGGGTGTGAAGTCGGAATAGTTGATGAGACGCGCAACTTGGCGACTGTATGTACTGATGAAGGCTTTTACCGAGCCTGCGTTTCCGAAGAAGATGCCCGACTTTCCACCAAAATCCCTGCACCATCCAAATGACCAATAGTCTGTTTTGGGGTAACCCTCTTGTACGTAGTGGGTGTATTTCACCAATTGAATTTGCTGTTCGGGATACTCGGTGGTTGGTTCGGAAAATCTGAAAGCCGTTTCGATGGTGGGGTTGGGGAGCTTGGCTTCACAGGCTTCGTAATGTTCCTCCTTCGTGTAGACCTTGGCTATGAGTGGCAGATAGTAACGTTCTTTGCCGAGGTTAGTCATCACCTTGAAACCCTCCGAGTCGCCGTGTTGATCAATTAGTTCTATGCTGGCGAAACCATCTTGTAGCTCGGGAATGCTCTTGTAGAGCGTCATCTCTTTCAGTTCGAACGAGCTTGGGTCTATGGTGTACCACGTACTCTTGTTGATAACCACGTTTATCCAACCGTTGTTGAAGGTTCGAGTCTGTACTTTACTAAGTTTATCTACGGGCAGACGTTGCTCTTTTATCTTTTTGTCTTTCTTCATGTCGAACACCCGCATCAGGTAATCAGTCTTTTCATTGGGGTAATCTCCCTTTTTGATGGTGCCAAAAACGGCCATAACAGCCCGTCCGTCTTTGGCGACGAAGGGCATAATGTGCTCGGTGTCGAAACGTTCTTCTTCTTCGGGGGTGCTGGTAAACAGGCCAGACGATGAAGAAGGGGTAGAGCTGCTAAGGCATTTAATGAAGACGGTGGGTAGGAATATGAGACATGCAATGCCGAGCACCATTAGCAAAAATTTGGTTTTGTTTATTTGGAAAGGGTCGTCCTTGGGGGCAATGTAATGGTGGTTGATGTTGATGTCGTCGCTATCAAGGAAGAAGTCGGTGGAGCATGCTTCGCATTGGTAATAGTCGGGGCGTGTTTCCTTCACCTTCGTGCTTCCGCAATGTGGGCATTTTATTGCTTTGATACGTTTACTCATGTTGGTATTCCAATTCTCTAAGGGTGTGTAGTTGTTGGGTGTGTAGGCTTACTTGGGCAGATTGAGGCCAGCCAATGAATAGGGTAGGGGTACGTAAAAGCTTGGGTAGCTAGGAGGGAAGGGTGTTTTTTACCAGCCCATCCGCCCCAGCTACCCACGAAAGGCGTTGTTAACGCTTTGCTTCTAGTTGCTTTTTAAGCAGCATGGGAATCTCGCTTGTTTCCCTTGCCACAGGTATTCCGGCAGCCTCGAAAGCGGCAACTTTCTCTTTTGCCGTGCCACTTCCGCTCGATATGATGGCGCCAGCGTGGCCCATCTGCTTGCCTTTGGGGGCTTCTCTGCCCGAAATGAAGGCGGCAACAGGCTTGGTTACGTGTGCCTTAATGTATTCGGCGGCGCGCTCTTCGGCATCTCCGCCAATCTCTCCGATAATGGCGATGCTGTCGGTTTCGGGGTCGTTCTCGAACATTTCGAGCAAGTCTTGGAAGTAAAGTCCAACGATGGGGTCGCCACCTACACCCACGGCAGTGCTTTGTCCCATACCGTTTTGGGTGAGATTATATACCACTTCGTAGGTTAGCGTACCGCTACGGCTGATAACTCCCGTGCCGCCTTTCTTGAAAATGTTGGTGGGCATGATGCCAACCATGCTCTCTTCGGGCGAGATAAGTCCGGGACAGTTGGGGCCGATGAGCTTAGCGCCCTTCTGGCGGATGTAGTTGTAGGCCTGAACCACGTCTAATGTGGGCACGCCCTCTGTGATGCAGACGATGAGTTGGATGCCTGCATCGGCGGCTTCCATCATTGCATCTTTGGCGAAAGCTGCGGGAACGAAGATAACGGAGGTGTTGGCTTGCGTGGCTTCAACGGCATCGCGCACGGTGTTGAATACGGGAATGCCGCTCACTTCTTGCCCTGCCTTGCCTGGCGAGGTGCCTCCAACGACGTTAGTGCCATACGCTTTCATCTTGGTGGCATGGAAACCACCGTCGCGGCCCGTGATGCCTTGCACGATGAGCCTTGTATTTTTGTTGATTAGAATACTCATTTTAGGATGTTTTTAGTTTGTGCGTGTATTGTTCACTACTATATTTTTTGTGCACTTTTGGGGGTGTTGCCCCCTGTGCATTGTGGGCTTGGGTTAATAGCCTGCGGCCGCAACAGCTTTCTTACCGGCCTCGGCCATTGTCTCTGCCACGATGAACTTAGTGCCTTTCAGCAGCTCGCGACCTTCTTTCTCGTTGGTTCCCGTCAGCCTGATAACGATAGGCATGTCGGTTTTCAGTTCTTTGAAAGCCTCGATGAGCCCTTGGGCCACGTCGTCGCAGCGCGTTATTCCACCGAAGATGTTGATGAGTACCACGCGCACGTGCTTGTCGGCGAGCAACAGTTTCATCGCCTCAACAATCTTTTGGGGGTTCGAGCTGCCGCCGATGTCGAGGAAGTTGGCTGGGTTTCCGCCGTAAAGCTTAATCATGTCCATCGTGGCCATAGCCAGTCCGGCGCCGTTAACCATACATCCAATTTCGCCTCCTAGGTTCACATAGCTAAATCCTTTGTCCTTAGCTTCTTGTTCCTTCTTCTCGTCGGCTGTGGGTTCGAACATCGCGAAGATGTCGGGATGACGGTAAAGGGCGTTGTTGTCGAAGGTCATCTTTGCGTCGATGGCTTTCAGTTGTCCGTCTTTGGTTAGCACCAGCGGGTTAATTTCGGCTAGCGATGCGTCTTTTTCAACGAATAGCTTGTACAACTTCTGGAACAAGGGCACGGCTTGTTTCACCTGTGCCATGTCGTCGAACAGTTTGAAAGCGGCCTCGCGAGCCTTGAAATCGGTAAGTCCCACGGAAGGGTCGATGGCAATCTTAAAGATTTTTTCGGGCGTTTCTTTGGCCACGGCCTCGATATCCATACCACCTTCGCGGCTTAGCATGAGTATGGCACCTTTCGACTTGCGGTCGATAACGATGCTCACATAATACTCGGCGGCGATGTTCACGGCCTCGCCCACCAATATGCGGTCAACGGTGAAGCCCTTGATGTCCATCCCCAGAATGCTTGTGGCATGCTGAAGTACTTCGGCCTCGTTGCTGGCAAGTTTCACTCCGCCCGCCTTTCCGCGTCCGCCGGTGTGCACTTGCGCCTTAACCACGCATCGTTCTGTGCCAAGTTTCTTGAAAGCCTCTACTGCCTCTTGGGGCGTTTTGCATAGAATGCTGTTGTCTACTGGCACGCCATAACTTGCAAAAATACCTTTTGCCTGATATTCATGAACTTTCATAGTTTGATAATTAATTATTTGAGAATGAGTTCTAAGTGCAAATTTAGTTTTTTTGTTTTAACCCACGGCGTTGTTTGCAGGGGTAATTTACGGAATAATGATTTTTTAACAGACACCCTTTCTGTGTGCGTTTTGACATTGTTCAAGCGTTTTAGCCCTTGTGTATGTCTGCTCTTTGCGCTATGTGGGCGCAACGCTTACAAGTTGAAAGGCAATCGCAGGTTGTAACGAACAAGTTGAAACCTTCGCACAACTCTCCCCAAATGTGCCGAAAGGGGGGGCTTAATTCAGCATCAGGTTCATTTCTGCCCGTTCTTCTCCAAAGATAAAGTCGGCCAATTGCTCGATGCGCAGCCTTGTGGCGTTAGCATCTGGCTCGTCTGTCTTCTTCACTTTGCCATTCGCCAGGATGTAATAGGCGTTGTTCATCGGTATGTCGTGGTCGTCTTCCACACGTATCACGGTGTTTGTTTCGGGGTGTTGCTGCAAGTAAAGTTGCAGTGCGCGCTTAACGTTCACCACGCGAATCATGCCTGACACATCGTTTTCGGGGCGTTGGTATTGGTCGCCTGCAAGCCTAATGTCTTCTTTTGCCACGTCGAAAGCCTCGGCATCGTGTAGCAGGATGCAGGCCTTGGCGCGTTGCCATTGGTCGAATGTGGCGAAATCCATGCTCTCAGCGCCTTCTGGGGGTGGCGTGCAGGTTATCTGTTTGGCATATCCGCACTTGCCATACCAGTCGAAGAGCCATTCTTCGGCAGGGATAAGCGCGGCGAAAACCGTGTCTTTATAATAAAGGTCGAAGTGTGCTTGCCGCATCAGGTTGTCGGCAACGCCCTGCTGTCGGTAGTCGGGATGGGTGCTAACGCCGCTGATGTAGGCCGTCTTCACCTCCTGCCCGTGATACAACAGGTTGTAAGGCAGGGTTTGAAGAGCAGCCACCACGTGGTTGTCTATTTGGCAAACGATGTTGTATTTGGGTCTGAACACGCGCGAGAAGTATAGGTCCATGAACTTCTCCGAGTCGCGAAACACCAGTTTCCACAGCTCGCGCGTCTCTTCTTTAATGCGGTTCACGTCCTCGAACAGTGCCAAGGGGTGTTTCTCCATCACGCTGTTTTTCTCCAAAAGGATGTCGGGCTTGTACGATTCTTTTGCCCTTCGCAGTCCTTCGTCGCCCATATCCTCTTCGCGATTGATGTAGTAATACTGTTCGGGCAGGTGTTTCACAAACTCTTGGTTGATGATGGTGAAGGCCCCTTCGTAGTTCACGTCGGCCTTCTCAACGCACACGTCGAAGGTGTTCTGGTTGATGGGGCAGCCAAAGGTGAAGGCCACCAGCTTGTTGTCTACCCAAATGGTGCCGCCTGTAAGCCCCAATCTGTCCCATCGGTTGAAGGCGCGGGTCATCGAACGCAGTTCAACCGAGAGCTCTTCGTCTAGGTCCTGCTCGTCGTTATCGTCTTTCGACACACTCCGCCATTGCTTTTCCAGGGCCAGACATTGTGGGATGAGGTCGGGCGTAAGCTCCTTATATATATAATGTGGGTAAAGGCTTTTAAACTTGTTGATGTGGTTGCGCTTGCTTTGCAGTTTCTTTCCCGACAGGTTAATCAGCTTTTCGCGCGTGTAGATGTAGTCGGCCGAATCTCTGTTGGGCTTTATTTCGAAGGTGTCGGGAAAGCGCATTTCGATTAGGTCGCGCATGTAATGGCATACGCCCATCAGCAAAAAGGGATGCCCCATGGCGATGGAGTCGTCTCTGATGGCCTTTATCACATTGATTGAACATTCGTCGCAGGGTTTCACCTTATACGTTCCGTCGTCTTGCAGCTGTGGTTTTGCCACGGGCATCATGTAGGCCAAGTGGCGATTGAAGTGGAACCTAAACACCAAGTAGTCGTCTACGATGGCGAACTGTGTGTTGTAAAGAAATCTCCAACTGATGAGGTTGGCAAACGAGAGGTCGCAGTTTTGGCGTTCGCCCCATAGCGTGTAGCTTTGGATGAGTTGGCGATCGCCCGTTGACAAGTCTTTGAATTTTATCATAGCCTTTTGTTGGTTGCTGGTGTGTAGCGTGCTTTGGGGAGCCTGTTCGGCTGCTTCCGTTTGTGGCAGGATTTGCCATGAGGATGCGCTTTAATTGTGCCACGGCACAAAATTATCAATTTTTATTTGTCGGACAAAGGCTATCCCACATATTTTTGTTACTTTTGCATTGTGCATATAGCCAATCAACGTAACATAAAGATAACTTCTTAAAAAACAAGGTAGACAATAATGGACCTATTACACCAAATCATAGAGCGCGCCAAAAGTGACAAACAGCGCATCGTTTTGCCCGAAGCTAGCGAAGAACGCACACTTCGTGCCGCCGACAGAGCATTGGCCGACGACATCGCCGACATCATTCTCATTGGCAATCCCTCTGAAATTCACAAACTGGCAGAGGCTCGTGGACTTGTAAACATCGACAAGGCAACCATCATCGACCCACAGGACAATCCCGACAGCGAAGAGCTGGCCCAACTGTTGGCCGAACTTCGCAAGAAAAAAGGGATGACCTTGGCACAGGCTCGCGAACTGGTAAAGAACAACCTTTACCTTGGTTGCATGCTCATTAAAACCAACCGAGCCGACGGACAAGTGTCTGGTGCACTCAGCACTACGGGCGAAACCCTTCGCCCCGCATTGCAAATCATCAAATGCGAACCGGGCGTTACTTGCATAAGCGGTGCCATGCTGCTCGTAACCAACCAAAAGGAGTACGGCGAAGACGGCGTGGTGGTGATGGGAGATGTGGCCGTTACGCCCATGCCCGATGCCGGGCAGCTGGCCCAAATAGCCGTGTGCACCGCTGCAACGGCGCGCTGCGTGGCAGGTTTTAAGGACCCGCGCGTGGCCATGCTAAGCTTCTCTACCAAGGGTAGTGCCAGCCATGAAGTGGTAGACAAGGTGGTTGAGGCCACCCGTTTGGCCAAGGCTATGGCTCCCGACCTGCGTATCGACGGCGAATTGCAGGCCGATGCCGCACTGGTTCCATCCGTTGGACAGAAGAAAGCGCCTGGAAGTGCCATCGCAGGTAATGCCAATGTGCTGGTGGTGCCCAACCTCGAAGTGGGAAACATTAGCTACAAGCTGGTGCAACGCCTAGGAAACGCCCAGGCCATTGGCCCGATTTTGCAGGGCATAGCACGCCCTGTTAACGATTTGAGTCGCGGTTGCTCGGTAGACGACATCTATTACATGGTGGCCATCACTGCTTGTCAGGCACAAGACGCCAAGGCCAAAGCATGCGCTATACCCACCGATAAATAAAAAACAACGATATATAAGAATGAAAATCTTGGTATTAAACTGTGGTAGCTCGTCCATTAAGTACAAGCTCTACAACATGGACGACAAGTCGGTTTTGGCACAAGGAGGTGTTGAACGCATCGGACTTGACGAGGCTTTCCTGAAACTAACGCTCCCCAACGGCGAGAAAAAGGTGATTATGCACGACATGCCCGACCATAAGGAGGGCGTGAACTTCGTTTTCCAAACCCTTCTCGACAAGGAGATTGGCGCCATTAACGACCTAAGCGAGATTGATGCCGTGGGCCATCGCATCGTGCAAGGCGGCGACAAGTTTAACGATAGCTGCATCGTTACGCCCGAAGTGGAACAAGGAATAGAAGACCTTTGCGACCTTGCACCCGTTCACAACGCGGGTCACCTGCGTGGAATCAGGGCCGTAGATGCCCTTATGCCCACCACGCCGCAGGTGGTTGTGTTCGACAATGCCTTCCATAGCACCATGCCCGCACACGCTTTCCTCTACGCAGTTCCTTACAAGTTCTACGAAGACTATCACGTTCGTCGTTACGGTTTCCACGGCACCAGCCATCGCTACGTGTCGCAACGCGTGTGCGATTACCTCGGTCGCGACATTAAAACCCAACGCATCATTACCTGCCACATCGGCAACGGAGCCAGCATGGCGGCCGTTAAGTTCGGCAAATGCGTTGATACGTCTATGGGTCTGACACCGCTCGAAGGCTTGATGATGGGCTCGCGATCGGGCGACATCGACCCTTCGGCCGTTACTTACCTCATGGAAAAGACGGGAATGCAGCCACAAGAGATGGCTGAATACCTCAACAAGCAAAGCGGCGTGTTGGGCATTACGGGCATTTCGTCGGACATGCGCGAGATTGAAAGCGCAGCCGAAGAGGGCAACAAGCGCGCTAAGCTGGCCTTAGACATGTACAACTATCGCATTAAGAAATACATTGGCGCATACGCTGCCGCTATGGGCGGTGTAGACATCATCGTTTGGACGGCCGGAGTGGGCGAAAACCAAACGGGTACACGTCTTGATGCTTGCAGCGGATTAGAGTTCCTGGGCATTAAGATGGATGCCGAGGCCAACAAGGTTCGTGGCAAAGAGGCCATTATCTCTACGCCCGACTCGAAGGTTACGGTGTGTGTTATCCCCACCGACGAGGAACTGATTATCGCCAGCGATACCCAAAAGCTTGTTAGCAAGCAAAAATAAGGGGGCGGTTAGCAAGGCAATAGTGTCTTTGCAAGCTTTTCTAGACGCGTTAAAGGCAAAAAAAAGATGGTTTAAAGTTTTTGTTTGTAAACCGCATTTTGCCGTAAAGGTGTCTGCTAAAAACTATTTGTAGTGCGGCTACAAACCTTTTGTAGTCGCACTACAAGCATTTTGTAGCCTCCGTACAAGCCCCTTGTAATGCCGGTACAAGGGGCTTTGTCGTACTAGTACAAGGGGCTTGTGCCGATGCTAGACCTCGAAGTTGTCTTGTCTTTTAGTATTTCTACAAACAGAGGGGGAGTGCACCACAAGTCAACCCACTGGCTTATAAACTCACGAAAACCAACAACCGCCGAAGACATCAACTTACTAACTCACAAGCTCAAAAACTCATCAACTCAAAAACTCACCAACTTACAAACTCATTAACTCGCAAGCTCAAAAAATCATTAACTCACAAGCTCACCAACTCGCAATCTCACCAACTCACCAACTTACAAACTCAAAACCTTAAATCGTTATCTTTTATTTTACAACGTCGCTCTAAATTTCGCTCCGTTCTAGCGAAAATACAGGCCAAAAAGTTGGTAAAAAGCCACTGTTTTTAGCTTTTCACGCTTTGGGGTTTGTCTATTTTTAAGCCAAGAGCCTGCATTTTGCACCATTTTGCCTTTCTATTTTGCTTGCCAGCTCATTATTTTTGCAACCCCAAAAAACACTTTTAGCCCCCAAAAACCCACTTTTTAATAGCCATTTTGCCCTTTTTAGCCAGGTGTTTCATGGTTCTAAAATGTTTTGTTTATACCATTGCTGTGGATGTTTATGCTTTTTCGCCGCGCATTTAGCTGCATTTTGCCTTGCATTTTGCACCAAAATGCCTTGCGTTTAGCGGCAAAACGCACTGCATTTAGCGGCAAAACGCACTCCGTTTTGCACCAAAACGCACTGAATTTAGCAGCAAATAGCCCCAGAATAGGTGTAAATGGCGGCCTTCTCAAATAAATATTCATTCTGCCGCATGCACATGCTAACCCCATTTTACACCCAAACAAACCTTCGCGAGAATCGATTTTTTGCGGCAAGGTGGGCAATTGGTTGACGAAAAGGGTACTCATAATGTTAAATTTACGACTAAAAACTAGACAAAAGGCGATTATCGCCCACCAACAAGAAACCAATCAGGCCCACCGCTTGGTTGGTCTCCTTTTTCTACCTACAATTGGGTATTGTTTCGTTTGTTAACAATTATTACCTTTGCGGGCATATTCAGGTTAGTTGTATTCAATAAACATCGTTTTCATTATATTATAGATGAAGCAAATCCATTTATTCTTTCTCGTACTCCTCGGCTTGCTGTTGAGCGCACATTTGGACATCGGCGCACAGCGGGTAGACGACATAACGCGGTGTGCCGTAAACATTACGGTGACAGAAAAAGGAACGAAAGAACCCATCGTGATGGCTACCTGCGCCCTTGTTCCACTGGAAGCGCGAACCGTAACCAATGCCGATGGTAAGGCGCAGCTGCGCAATGTGCCGCGCGGAAACTACATGCTCGTGGTTAGTTACGTGGGGTATGAGGAATACCGAACAACCATTACGGCCGACAAAGACCTCTATTTGGCCGTGCAACTTACGCCCACCTCGCTGGCCTTACGCGAAGTGGTGGTGACGGCAACCAAGAACGATGCCGACCCTTCTTCCACTTATCGCGTGGGCAGGCAGGCCATAGACCACCTGCAAGCCACCTCGCTGGCCGACCTGATGCAGCTTATCCCAGGGCAAACGATGGGCAATGCCAACCTTACCACGGCACAGAACATACAGCTGCGCACCTTGGTGAACAACAACACCAGTGCTTTTGGGGCCAGTGTGGTGCTAGACGGCATGCCCATGTCTAACAATGCCACCCTAAGCCAAGGCGGATTTTCGGCCACACAGTTTGTGGGAACCGACCTCCGACAAGTGTCGGCCGACAACATCGACCGCGTTGAGGTGGTTAGCGGAATACCCTCGGCCGAGTATGGCGACCTTACTAGCGGTCTTGTTGTGGTGCATTCTAAGGTGGGTGTAACGCCGTGGCAGGCCCGGGTAAAGGTTAATCCCGCCTTGCAAAACTACTCTTTGGGCAAAGGCTTCGGTCTTGGTAGGGCAGGCGTGATAAACTTCAACGGCGACTATGCCCAAACATGGAACGACCCACGCATGAAGACACGTTCGTATAACCGATATTCCTTCGCGCTTGGCTATGGCTACGACATATCCAAACGTTGGCACACCGACACGAAACTACGTGTGATGTACATGAAAGATTGGTCGGGCAAAGACCCCGATGCCATCGACGACGGCAGCATGTATAAAAGCACAAACTTTACCCTTAGTCTCAACCACAACGGCCGTCTGTCGCTCGACAAATGGCTGGCACGCACCCTTTCGTACACGCTGGGGCTGAACCTGGGCCGTTCGGATACCCGCAATACAGGTTTCGTTAAATCCCCTTCGGGGCTCATCCCCGTGATAACGGCCAGGCAAACAGGCTACCACAGCGTGCCGTGGCTCACCTCATCATATCTGGCAACGGGCATAACCGAAGGCCGACCCTTGGGCATCTTCGCCAAGATAAACGATGCCTTCTACCTTAAACTGGGCAAAACGCACCAAAGCTTTAAGCTGGGCGCAGACTATCGCTACGACAACAATAGCGGCGCAGGCTATTACAACGAGGACGATGCGCGGCCCTATCGCCCAAATTCCAATGGTAGGCCGCGCCCGTTTAACGATGTTCCCGCCCTGCATCAGTTCTCGGCCTATGCCGAAGACAACCTGCTTTGGAGCATTAACCGCGTAAATAGCCTGCGCATACAGTTAGGGTTGCGCTTTACATCCGTGCAACCATTCTCCGATTTGGCCACAACGGCACTCTCGCCACGGCTCAATGCCTCGCTTAGTGTTGCCCGTTGGCTCGACATCCGTGCCGGCATAGGCCTAAGTTCCAAAGCTCCGGGCTTGGATTATCTCTATCCCGATAAGAAATACGACGACCGCGTAGCCGTTAACTACATGCCCCAAACCGACCCCGCCGCACAGTTGCTTGCCTACCACACCGAGGTTTACGATGTAAAACGTTCGCTTGGACTGCGAAACGCCACAACAACCAAGGTAGAACTAGGCATCGATTTCAAACTGCCAAACAATAAGCGGCTAAGCCTTTTGGCTTATCGCGACCGCACACCCAGCGGCTTTGGCAACCTTACCGAGTACTACACCTATCGGTCTAACGTATATACAGCCGCTCAGGGGCTGAACATCAGCCCAGGTACAGCCACCACGATAGACTATGACAACCCCCTGCGCAGCGACCTCGTGTTTATGACCACGGGCAAGGTGGGCAACACCAACACCATCGTTAACAAAGGCATAGAAATGAACTTCGACTTTGGCGAGATTGCCGCCTTGCACACGTCATTCGTCCTTAGCGGCGCTTACAGCGAAACCAAGACGTGGAGCACCGACCTCAACGCTTCTTCGGTGCGCCCCTCGCTCTTACCCGCTGCCTACACCGCTTATGGGCTTACACCCTTTAAGGTGGTTTATCCCCTTGCAACCGACAACGACACGTATCGCCGCTTTTCAAATGCCTTGCAGATAATAACCCATATACCTGCGCTCAGAATGGTGGCATCGTTCACCGCTCAAGCCATTTGGTACAATTACAACATGAACTATCAAGGCGAGAAAAAGCCCATCGGCTACATCACTACCGACCTTGCTTACCACCAGATAACGCCCGACATGATGGGCGGATTCCTAGACATGCAGGGCAATTATCACGAAACGAAACCCGCAGGCACGCCTTCTGTGGCCGTTGCCGACCTGCGCGCCGACCTTGGAAAGAACCTGCCAACGAAGATACCCATAACCTGGAACATGTCTGGAAGGCTAACCAAAGAGCTCGGCAACGTTGGCGGTTTGTCGCTCTATGTCAACAACATGCTTTTCTACGAGCCTTTCTTGCGCAGCAATGTGTCGGCAACGCTCACCCAGCGCAATACAGGCAACTTTACGTATGGCGTGGAATTATACCTCAATTTATAAGCAAATGATGAAACCTAAAATAGCCCCAGCACTTTTGTGCATGCTTGTTTTCGCCCTCGCAGCTTGCGTTGACTATAACGATGCGGTTGCACCCGTAACGCTGAACGTAACCGTGGAGCGGCCTGCCAGTTTTAGCCAAGGAGCCGACTTGGCCCGAAAAGCCGTTACGCTAACCCTTAACGGCAACCAACAAACCGCCCTGACCGATGCCCAAGGCAAGGCCACGTTTGTGGGAATAGCCCCCGATGTCTACACCATTTCTACCTCGTGGCAGGTTAGTGCGGCAGAATATGCGGCCTATACGGGCGACGATGTGGCCACCGATGGTGCCTCGGTAACGGGCAGTGTCAATGCGCAAGTGGTGTCGGCAGATGCCTCGCTCACCCTGCCCACCCGCGTGGCGGTAAACAGAAGTGTGGTTATCGGCAAGGTGTATTATGCGGGTAGTAAGGACATGAACAACAAAAACTACCTTGCTGGCCGTTATATCGAACTCTTCAACCAATCCGATTCGGTTGTAGATGTGGCCGGCATGTACGTCGCCCTCTTAGAAAGCGAGAGCACGCCTGCCTATACCTTGGCCAATCTTCACGAAAAGTTTGCCGACTCTGTGGTGCTGGCCAAACAGATTTTCCGCATTCCTGCCGACAAACCATACCAGGTTCTGCCAGGCGAAACGGTGCTGTTGGCAAACAGTGCAGTGGACCATGTGCCGAGTGCTCCGCAAGAAAACAACCTTACCACGGCCAACTTCGAGGCCAAAGACGCAACAGGGCGCACGCGAAACAATCCCGACGTGCCGGCCCTAACCCTCGTTTATTCGGCCTACACCAGCATATCGCAGATGAATTTGTTGCAAGGCGGCCCATGTGGCGTTGCGCTTTTCCGCACCGCCGAAGACATTTCGGCTTGGGGAAAGACCTATGCTTACGGCAAAGTGAAAGGAATGGAGTTTGTTAAGATACCCGTGCGATACATAACCGATGCCGTAGACATCCTTAAACGCGGCAATCAAGGGGTGGACGTTAACACAAAACGCCTATACCCGAACCTCGATGCGGGCTACACCAACATTAAAAGTGCCAGTGGATATACGGGCGAATTGGTGGTGCGAAAGGTGGCGCGCAGGGTAGGGCAACGACTTATCTTGCAAGACACCAACAACAGCAGCAACGATTTTCATGTATCAACAACGCTTAAAATACGCCAATATGAAGAATAAGATAGCTAGTATAGCAGTGGCGTTAACATTTAGCTTGCCCACAATGGCGCAGAACGCCACCACCGAAGCGGCCTATCGCCACAACGACTTGGTGCAGATTTGGCGTAACACGGGCTTTGCGGCAGGACTGACACTCGACTCCATGTGCAACCGCGGATTTACTTCCATGGGCTATTCGCTGCAACAGGGCGACTATCATCGCGTGCAAGAGGGCAGTGCGCAACGTTCGATTAACTTCTATACCGAACGCTATCAGCGCATTGGCAAATGGTTTTACGGCTATGGTAGCGTGAATTTCGATACGGGAAACGAGCGCGAACGCGTTTGGAGCGATGTGTACCGCACGTACAACAGCAACCCTTACTTGTCGGGCAGTGCCGTTCCTGGTAGGTACGACTTTCAAAACATCAACCTTCGGGCCATGCTTTCTACCTTGGCTTTGGGACATCTGCGTTATGGTTTGGCCTTCGAGTACGGGCTGGGCGACCTCAGTAGACAACGCGATCCGCGGTCGCGCAGTCAGTTGTTAGACTATTCTCTCACGCCTTCCGTGGCCTACGCCTTCGGCCGTAACACGCTTGCCGCCGCCCTTACTTATCATCGCCGCAAGGAGAAAATACCCAATGTCAGCACCGTGCAGACCGATGCCACGCTGCAATACTACACCCTAACGGGTATGGAACACGCCATCGGCACGCAGGGTGGGTACAATGGTTACCTGCGACAATGGGTGAACCACGAGCTGGGAGCGCAGCTAGCCTATGCTTACCGTTCAACCGCGATGCACTCGCTCACAGCTCTTGGCATGGCGCGAGCCACCGAATACGTTTACGGAAACATCAAATTTCAGCCTGGTAGGTATTATACCTATCGCTATTGGGGCAATGCGCAGAACCGTATCTGCGCAGGGCGAACCATCCATAGTATAGATGCCTCGGCGCAGTATGTACAGGCTTACGCCGACGAATATCGCCAACAGCTATCCATCGAGAAAGACCCTAGTACGGGTATTGCATCTTCGCACTACAACACTATCCTTACCTATAAAAAGCGTTACCAAGTAAATATGCTGAACCTTGCTGCCCACTATCGCGCCAACTTTACCGATGGGCGAGGGCGTATGCTGTACTATTGGGGGGTTGAGGCCAGCATGCAGAATGTGCGCAACCGCCATATCGTACCTTTTTCGCAACTTCGTTATCGTTCGGCCGATGTGAAATTGGAAGCAGGGCGTGCGCTCTTGCCCAACAAACGCCTTTGGGTGGATGCCTATTGGGGTGCGCACTTCTCTACGCTTGCCGACCTTGTGTTGGCCAATGCCGATGCTCCCTATGCCCACCAGGTGCTTTTGCCCGACATGGATTACTATCGTGCCAATGCCTATCGCGGTGGGGTGAGCCTTAAATATACCTTTCCGCTCACCATAAAGAAGACTCGCGCCACATGGTTTGTGCGCGGTTTCTACGACCATTGGCAAACCAACAACCAGCTTCACCGCAATGTCTTCGGGCTTTCGGTTGGATTGTTTAACTGATGTGCAATGGGTAAAGCAATGATGTTTGAAGTAGGAATTGCTTGGTTGTAGTAAAAGGGATTTGGTTTTAGAAACGCATAAGAAGTTGCTGGCATCGTGTCGGTGCAATGCCGTTTGTAGCCCCACCGCAAGTGCCGTGTGGTGCGCGTGCAGACATTTTGTAGTAGCCGTGTAAGTCACTTGTGTCTTCGCGCGCGTATTATTAAATAGGTGTAACCCATTTCGGGGCGTGCGTACCTCCGCTTTGTAATCCCTATTAGCCCCTCATCCCGATGCCACTTGTTTGCATTCACCCTGCATTTTTTATACAAAAAAGCATGGTGTGGTGGAAATAAAGATGTAACTTTGTGCATATAAAACCTAAAAGTGTTTTCTGAATAGAAACGAACCGCATGCCGTGGGCATGGCTATAAACCTATATACGACACGAAAGATATGATGACATTGATTGTAGTAAGCGGCTCGCGACACACCGATTGGGTGTTTGTTGAGGATGGAAAGATTGTGGAAAAGGCACGAACAGGGGGCCTTAACCCCTATTTTCAGACGCGAAAGGAGATTAGTCGAAGTGTAAGACTGGGCTTACCTGAGGAGTATTTTCACCGAAAGCTGCAAAAGATTTATTATTATGGCGCGGGATGCAGCAACGAGTCGAAGAAGAAAGTGGTGAGTACGTCTATCATTTCGCAGTTTAAGACGCCCACTTTCGTTGAGAGCGACTTGCTGGCAGCGGCTCGCGGCATGTGTCTAGACAAGCCTGGCATTGCTTGCATACTCGATACGGGTAGCAATTCGTGTTTTTATAATGGCGAAGACATCGAGAAAAACGTGCATCCTGGCGGGTTCATACTGGGCGACGAGGGCAGCGGGTCGGCTATGGGAAAGGCCTTTCTGTCGGATGTGCTTAAACGGTTGGCACCCGAAGAGCTGGTGGTCGACTTCCTTTATAAGAACAATACCACGCCATCCGAGATGATGGAAAAGGTGTATAACGAACCCCTGCCGCACTATTATCTGGCCACGGTGAGCAACTTCTTGGCCGAACGCCCCAGCCATCCCTACGTGCGCGACCTCGTTTCCGAAAGTTTCCGCAGTTTCATACGCCGCAACTTGATACAATACGACTTCCAGTCGCAACCCGTTTACTTCATGGGTAAGGTGGCCACAACGTGGGAACACCTGCTACGCGAGGTTTGTGCCGAGTTTAATTTCGTGCCTGCCCGCATCGAAACAGACATTATTCCTGGGCTGGTTAGCTACCACAACAGGCGAGGGAACCAGTGACACGCAGGCGAAAAAGCCAGTCGCACGCAGGCGAAAAACAATAACGCGCAGGCGAAAAAACCAGTGGGGCGCATGCGGAACGGCGTAGATTAACGCCTAATATAATTTGAATAAGGATGATTTCAGGGGTTAAAAACAAGCTATCTGTTTGTTTTTAGCCCCTGAAACATTAAAAATATAACTTTGTAAGGTTCGCTTCAGACTTTTTTAATACCTTTGCATGCGAGTTAATTTAGGCTTAGAGGAGCGGTTTCAATTGCACGCAGCGATGCAATGTTGCAAACAACGGCCGTTGGCGGTGGCCGTTTAGCCGTAACGAATAATTCGTTTTTATGTTTTATCAGGAATAGGAAATGATTTAAATTCAAAGGCAAGTGATTGCCGCTAGCAAATTAGTTTAGGGAGACTACTCCCTTTTGTTGGGTTCTTCCGTTAAATGCGTAGACGCCTATCATGCAATGCATATAGTCTTAATGT
>ERZ773035.448-NODE-448-length-33960-cov-6.504468_pt1 | contig 33960 bp, 33 predicted proteins | sample MGYA00511487_ERZ773035 | MGnify/ENA primary metagenome ERZ773035 (study PRJEB29015, sample SAMEA2737985) | human oral metagenome | biome: human oral; feature: human-associated habitat; material: dental | place: China | collected 2024 ...
TCTCACATTATGAGCGTTTCATATATTTTGCAAAATTGCTGTGGGTAAACGAATGTTAAATCGCCAGCAAATCATAGTGTAATCATGATGATTAATGCACCTAAAACAGAAATTATATTTGAATATCAAAAGGATAAATAAATATGAATAAGTTTGGACAGAATTTTAACAATTATTCATTTGATGAATGTGAAACTGTTATTAAGAAAATCGCAAAAGATTTTGAAGAGAAACGACGTGAAACAATCGCAAAATTATTTAAAATGCATTTAGGCAACGAGGAGATTATTCCTAAAATTTGTATCCATAAAGGCAATATAAAATTTGCTTATGAAACAAAAGTGGCAATCATTGAATATCAGGAACCAGTATGCTTGACTGTTGAACATGGATTATCTGATTTTAGTTCATTGGCTAGATTTGTTAGCGATGTAACAAAAGAAATTGGCCGTTTATATGAAAAAGCAATATGTGACATTAAAGAAAGGCAAAAAAATGTATAGGATTATACGTGAAAGCGAAAAAATAAGACTACAACAAGGAATTGATCTATGTGGTGCCATTATTGGATTAATAGCTATGAGCATTTTGCTATTGATTTATTTATTGGTGATGTTAGTATTTTTGATTAAATAATGTATGGGCGGTAAATAATGTGTAAAAAAGATGGGTTTTTCAATGCATTGTTGATATGTATGATCGTTTGGATTTTTACGTTATTAATTGGAATGACACTTATTATGTTTAAACACATATTATTTAATGTTGGTTGATGATTAGATATGGGCGGTGAAATATCCGCCCTATCATAAGAGGTGAGTATGAGAATTTATGATGATATACGTATACTTGGGATGGAAGATGCAATTTATATTTTGCAACGTGCTTTAACATTTGTTTATGAGGATGATTTACTTGAACCTAAGATTGATTTTGATTTCGGTAGATTTAGAGTTGTTTATAAGAAGAACAACATAAATATCGGTATAGAAATATCAATGATCGAATTAAAATCTGCAAAACTTACATTGGAACAATTGGCATTGGATATAAAGAAACGAGTTATATCGCAATATAGGTATGAAATTAATAAATTGTACGAGGCAAGATAGGTATGAGTGCTTTTTACAGAAAGACGAGGAATTATATACTATCCGCTTATAGTCTTAAAAGTTTAAATGAGATAAGTAAAAAAGTATATGATGCTTACTGTGTGGGTGAACTCACAGATAAAGAGTATTTGAAACTTTTAAAACTTATGGACTATATTGTTGAAAAGGGAATTAAGTGTATAAAGATAGGGTTATAAGAGGTGAATAAAATGAATGAAGAAAATAAAAATGAATTAGGTATTAGTGAACCTGAATGGCAAGCTAGATTTAGAGGAGAGTATAAGGAATTAAAAGAGCGTTACAACAAACTGCACAGAATGATTGTTAAATATGATGCTGGAACTTTAGATTTTAAACCAACGTGTCCTATAGATTTATTGCGTAGGCAAAAGGCTACTATGGGAGAGTATTTAAACATACTTGAAATTAGAGCAGAAATTGAAAATATACGTGGTTTAGATTATGATAACCTTAAATTAAAAAGCGATTATGAAATAACGAAGAATGGGAGATTTGCATGAGTAACTATAGCGGTTACGTTGAACACTCAGACTTTTACATCGCACCTCAAAGTTATCATGATGCATTTGAGTTTTTATGCCAGCTTGCATTTGAGAGCGAAGAAACTGTGTTCTATATAGGTAAAACTGTTGAGTATGATAAAAGCTATGGCTTTGATGAAGATGATAACTTTTACCTAGAAGAAGAAGTGATGTTTGTTTGGGATGAGGAAAAGGGAGAGTGGATAGAAAGTGTTTAGACGATATGAGAAAAGGGTTAATGAAATTCAAGCTGTGCAATATAACGGCACTAACGTTATGGAAATAGTCGATTTTATTGGTGATGTAATTGGTATTGATTGGTATGAAAATGCATCATTAGAAATCACAACAGATGATGGAAGAATCGAATGTTTTAAGGGTAATTATATTGTTAAAGATCATAAAGGTAAAATTAAAGTTCATGAGGTAAATGAATTCGAAACGACTTATAGAGAGGTAGAAAATTATGATTAGTGATGAACAGGGGAAGAAATGGCTATTGCAAAAGCTATATGATGATGGGTGGAGATATTGTGCATGTCGGTATAATGGAGAGTTATATTTAACCAATGGAATGCCTATGGTGGATATGGAATCAGGTTATATAAATATTTACAGTTGTAATAAATTTGAATATGCTAATTGTTTAAAAAGTATATTTCCTAAAATGAAGGGAAACGAGGTTTTAAATATTGCAAGAGAATTAGGTTTTATTGATTGGTCGGAAGTACCAGTTGATACACCTGTATTAGTTAGCCAAGATAAGGTGGCTTGGAAACCAAGATATTTTGCACGATATACAAATGGAGTTGTGAAAACTTGGTTGTGTGGATGCACATCATGGAGCGTTGATAGTGCCGATGACACGTGCATTTGGAAATATGCAAAACTAGCAGGTGATACCGATGAATGAAATGGTTATTATAAACATTCTACTAGCGATTTACCTTGTAGTTATTTTTAAAATGTCCTATTACTCTTATCGTGAAGCTGCTGCATTAAAACACTTTATGGTTTCTGATGCATATAAAATGCAGTTACAGAAAATAGTTAGATCACAAATACGGGATATGGTGATATGTAGTATTCTGTTTGTATTAAATATTGTTTGTGTGGTGGTCCTATGGTAGAACTTAGCAAAAAGGAATATCGTGAGCTGGCATATAAGTACCTGCATGAGGCAAGTAAAGCAGCATTAAGGATTAAGTCGTTGAAACGTAATATCCAACGCATTAAAAACGATATCACGTCATTACGGGCTGTAAATTATGGTAAAGAACGAGTAGATGGGGGTGAACCATCAGGTATTGAAGATGATATTAACCGGTTACTTGATATGGAAATGAGGTACAAACGTCAAATCCATGAACTACTTACCAAACGTGATGATGCTTGTCATATGATTGATTCACTAACCAATACAGTTGGATCTATTATCCTCATGCAACAATATATCAATGGTATGTCTGCTAAAGGGGCTTATGCATTTGTGGGATATGGCGAATCGCAAGGAAAAGAATATAAGAATTTGGCTCTTCTTGAATTAGGTTATAAACTCCGCCTAAAATCGGCTTAAATCGGCTAATTCCGACCTTTTAAGCCCCCTATATCTATGATATATTGTAAGTGGAAGAACATGAGTTCATATCCTAAGCATTTAGAGTACCAAACACAAAAAGGCGCATCTTAATTGATGTGCCTTTTTTGTTACAAAAAATTATGACACAAATACACTGCATCAAGCACAAATGCTTGAATAATAAAAATGGAATATGTACGGCCAATGAAATATTTTATGATGGCTTATGTCAATCCTATATTACGCATTCAAGTGCTAGTAGAAATTCATGCGGATTATGTGTAAGAAAAAATGGGAAGATGATTCGCAAGGGCGGTAATACATTAAAGTGAGGTGATGATCCATTGCGAGTAAATAGAAAAAACTGGCTAACTGACCCAGATAATTTATTGCGTGCAGAAGGTTGGGCTCGTGATGGCCTTACTGATGAACAAATAGCAAAAAATATAGGGATTTCGATTAGAACTTTGTATGACTGGAAAAAGAGTTCGCCGCAGTTTCTGCAGTCCCTTAAAAGAGGGAAGGAAGTTATTGACCTTGAAGTTGAAAATGCATTGCATAAACGTGCTATGGGTTACGAATATGAAGAGAAAACATACGAGAATGGAAAGCTTGTTAAAGTTGTAAAGAAACAACAGCCTCCAGATGTTACGGCTCAAATATTCTGGCTTAAGAACCGTAATCCTGAAAAGTGGAGAGATACTAAAAATATCGATGTCAAAGGTGAGCTTACGGTGTCTGCTATGGATAAATTGAAAGCTGCACGGGAGAAGGCTAATGGAAAAACATGACGAGTTGTTTGAGGCATTAGGCGCTCTTACACATGATCCGTTAGCGTTTGTATATTTTGCCTATCCGTGGGGAGAGCCGGGGACGCCATTGGAAGATATGGAAGGGCCTGATGAATGGCAAATACAAATCTTAAAAGACATCGGTGAACAATTAAAGAAGGGCAAAGACCTACAAACCGCTATTCAAGAGGCGGTAGCATCTGGCCATGGTATCGGCAAATCAGCACTGATATCATGGCTTATTCATTTTGCAATATCTACTCATGAGAATACTCGTGGTGTAGTGACTGCTAATACAGAAGGTCAGCTCAGAACTAAAACATGGCCAGAACTTAGCAAATGGCACAATATGTTTATTGCTAAGGATTTGTTTACCTACACAGCCACAGCTATATTCAGTAGCGATAAAGATTATGAAAAGACATGGCGCATCGATGCCATTCCTTGGAGTAAGAATTCCCCTGAATCATTCGCTGGTCTACATAATCAAGGTAATCGGATATTGGTTCTATTTGATGAAGCCTCTGCTATTGATGATGTTATTTGGGAAGTAACTGAAGGGGCTCTTACAGATGCTAACACTGAAATTATTTGGTGTGCATTTGGTAATCCTACTCGTAATAGCGGACGGTTCCGTGAATGTTTTAGAAAGTACAGAAAATTCTGGAATACATATCAGATTGATAGTAGAACCGTCAAAATATCTAACAAAGCTAAGATTGAAGAATGGTTAGAGGCTTATGGTGAGGATTCCGACTTCTTCAAAGTACGTGTGCGTGGTGTATTCCCTTCCGCATCAGATTTGCAGTTTATCTCTACGGAAATTGCTGACAAGGCACAAAAGCAAGTCTATAAGCTAGGACAATTTGAACATCTACCTGTAATCATTGGCGTGGATCCTGCGTGGACTGGTTCAGACTCCTTAGAAATAGTCATGCGGCAAGGCTACTATATGAAGTCGCTTGCATCTATTCCTAAGAATGACGATGACTGGCGCATGGCTCAACTCATCGCTCAGTTCGAGGATGAATATAAAGCTGATGCCGTATTCATTGATATGGGATATGGTACAGGGATATATTCTATCGGTAAGCAATTAGGGCGTAAATGGCGATTGATTGAGTTTGGCGGTAAGAGTAATGACCCTGTATATCTTAATATGAGGGCTTACATGTGGGGCCAGATGAAAGAATGGCTTCGTGAGGGCGGCTCGATTCCACCTAATGACCAAGCACTCTATGATGATATTGTAGGACCTGAAGCGATCATTGATAAGAATGGTCGTATTCAGCTCGAAAGTAAAAAAGATATGAAAGACCGAGGGTTGCCATCACCAAATAAAGGCGATGCATTAGCCTTGACCTTTGCTGCGCGGGTCGTTAAAAAAAGCGAAACAGGCAATAGGATTGTAGCTAATACGAGTTACAATCCTTTTTAATTGTAGAAAGCGAGGGATAAAGATGTGTATGAAAGGTGCATCTGCTAACTATACACCACCTGCTCCGGCTCCGACTGTTCAAGCGAATATGAGCAATCAGACTGGTGAGGAAATGGCAGAAACTAAACGAAAATTCAAACGTGGCTTTGAATCTACTATTTTAGGACCAACTGGAAGTGGTCAAAAATCAATTTTAGGAGGCTAGCATGGCGGAAATGGAATCTTTACTAGCTAGACAACCTACGGAAGGTGTAAAGCCTGTTAAGCGTGATTATACGAAGTTGAGAAAGAAATTCTCTCAACTATTTAATGCGCAGCAACGATACATTAATAAGTGGAAGCAGTTGCGTGACTATCAGTTGCCGTTTATTGGTCAATTTGATGGTGAAGACGACCAATCAGAACCTTACAATGGTAAAATTCTAAATCCTGTAGCTTGGGAAAGTTGCCAAATATTCGCCAGTGGTGTTATGAGCGGCTTAACGCCTCCAAGCCGTAAATGGTTTAAATTAACCATGGAAAATATTGACGTAGCAGCAAATAGCCAAGTTGCTGAGCTGTTGGATGAACGAGAGGAAATCTTGTATGCGGTTCTTGCTAAATCCAATTTCTACAGCGTAGTCCATCAAATCTACATGGAATTGCCTATTGGGCAAGCTCCAATGGGGATATTTGCTGATAGTGAATCTGGTGTTCGTTTCACATCGTATCCGATAGGTACTTATGCTATTAGTACTAACAGCAAGGAAATTGTAAATATCTTTGGTCGTAAATACAAAATGACAGTAGATCAGATTGTCGAACAGTTTGGGTATGATAACTGCCCAGATAACATTAAGAATATTTACGACAATGGAAACAGCTTGCAACAATCATTCACAGTCAATTGGTTGGTTGAGCCTAACAAGGACCGTAAGGATAAGTTGGGACGTCGCAATATGCCGTATTCATCTATCTACTGGGTGGATGGTAGCAATAGCGATGAAGTGTTGTATCATGGGGGCTTTGAAGAATGGCCAATTCCAATCGCTCGACATACGTCAATGGATTTGAATGGCTACGGTAAGGGTGCCGCATGGTTTGCTCAACCAGATTCACAAATGCTGCAGAAGCTAGAATTTGACTATCTAACAGCCGTTGAGTTAGGTGTTAAGCCTCCTATGCAAGCACCATCTGATGTTATCAGTACGGTTAACTTGTATCCGGGTGGCATTACAGAAATTGAGGGGCAACATAAAGTTGAACCGATGTTTGCTGTACAGTCTAATTTACAGGATATTCAAAATAAGATTGCAGTAACAGAGGATTCAATCAAGAGAGCCTATAGTGCTGATTTATTTTTGATGTTAGACCAAATCGACAAGGGCCAGATGACGGCTCGTGAGGTAATGGAGAGGACTCAAGAGAAACTGCAACAATTAGGTCCTGTGGTCGAACGGCTGCTATCTGAATTCTTGAACCCAATCATTGAACGTGTGTATGCGGTGCTAGATCGTGCCGGTGTATTCCCGCCTGTTGAGGATGAGGAACTTCTCGACCAGTTGAACGGCCAAGAGGTGAAGATTGAATATATCTCGCCGTTAGCCCAAGCGCAAAAGATGAGTTCATTAGTTAATATTGAACAGTATTTTGCATTCATCATGAGTTTGGCACAGGCTAATCCTAATATCGTCAACAAGTTCAACTTTGAAGAGGCCGCCAATACATATGGAGTTAACTTAGGTGTACCAGCTAAGATTATTCGCTCCGATGACGAGTATCAAGAAATTTTAGCGCAACAGGCACAGGCACAGGCTGAACAGGAACAGCAACAACAATTGATTCAGGCTGCACAATTAGCACCTCAATTGGCTGGAGCAGCAAAACAAGCAACAGACGCCGCCAATGATGGCAATCCTGCACTACAGCAGTGGCTAGGAATGGACGGTGTTTAGATGAAAACAATTAAAGATTATATGCAAGAGCGAGATATGCAAGCGCTTAACCACGTACTTAGCACAGAGCTAGGTAGGTGGTTTTTTTGTAGGCTCATGGACCGCTCTGGCATATTAAAGCAATCATTCACTGGCAACAGTGAGACATATTTCAACGAAGGAAAGCGCAAGGTAGGGCTGTTATTCCATGGTGACCTAAACAAATTAGGCATTGATGGAGTTAAACAATACCACCTTGCACAGCTCGAATATATCGGGCAACAAGAATATTTTAATAATTTAGTCGATAAGGAGAAACAAAATGGCTGATGACAATATGGGTGCTAACAATAACATGACTGGCAATGAACCGGGCGCGAATCCGGACCAAAATAATCCTACGCCACCTACTGAACCACCTGCTAAACCAGATGGCGAAGGTAGTAATCCATCTGTACTAGGCGGTGATAATACGCCACCTGCTGAACCAACAGTTTATGATTTCAAATCCGTGTTCCCTGAAGGTACTGAACTTGATGAAACTGTAACTGCAGACTTTAGTAAGTTACTTAACCAAGTTGGTGCAACACAGGAACAGGCTATTGAATTAGCTAAATTTGGCAGTCAGTATGCACAAAATATCTTGACTGCTTATCAAGAGCAGCAAGAGCAAGCAGTTGTTGAAAAGCAAAAAGCGGATTATGAACACGCCAAAAAGGAATTAGGCGGTAAATTCGATGAAACTGTAGCTCTTGCAGGTAAAGGCATTGAAGCACTAACTAAAGCGGTACCTGAATTACGTCAATTACTTGTTGATAGTCATATTGACAACAATATCAACATGATTAAGGTATTTGCTGCAGTTGGCGAAATGGTTCAGGAAGACCCGGGCGTGGGCAATTCTAAAGGCAGCCATGAAATTACAACCGAACAACAACTGGCTGAATCTATTTATAGTGACATGAAGAAATAAGGAGAAAAATAAATGGCAATTGGAACATTAAATCCTACTTTGCTCGATGTAGCACAACGTGTAAAAGGTGATGGTCATCTCGATAAAATTGTTGAAATGATGAACCAAACCAATGAAGTTTTAACTGATATGACAATGCTTGAAGGGAATCTTCAAACTGGTAATATGACTACCATTCGTACTGGTTTACCAAAGGCAACTTGGCGTTTATTTAATAGCGGTGTAAATCAAGATAAATCCAAAACAGCACAAATTACAGACGCCTGCGGTATGCTTGAATCTTATGCAGTTGTTGACCGTAAATTGGTGGATATTTCTAACAATGCTGCTGAATTCCGTTTACAAGAAGATCGTGCATTCTTGGAATCTATGAACCAAGAAATGGCATCTACATTATTCTATGGTTCTAAATCTGAACCTGAAAAATTTATCGGATTGTCTCCACGTTACAATGATAAGACTGCTCGTTCCGCTGAAAACCTTATTGATGCAGGTGGTACTGGTAATCAATTGACTTCCATTTGGCTTTGCGTATGGGGCCCTAATACTATGTATGGGTTCTATCCTAAAGGTGGTAAAGCTGGTTTCACAATGGAAAATGATGGTGTAGTTGATGCACTTGATAGTGAAGGCAAAAAGTATAAAGCATATCAAACTCATTATTCTTGGGATTTGGGATTAACAGTACGTGATTGGCGTTATGCTGTTCGTATTGCGAACATTGATGTATCTAAGCTTACAAAAGATGCATCTGCAGGTACTGACCTTATCGACTTAATGATTGATGCAGAAGAAAAAATCCCTAACCTTGGTATGGGTCGTCCAGTTTGGTACATGAACAAAACTGTTCGTGGTTTCTTACGCAAACAACTTAATAAAGGTCACCAATATCAAACTGCAGCAGGTAAAGAACCGGGAAAAATCGTTGTTGATTTCAATGACGTTCCAGTACGTCGTACTGATGCATTAATTATTGGCGAACAACAAGTTAAATAATAGGGGGTAACCAAGTTATGATGATTGATAAAGAAAATGTATTTTTCTGGAAGAAGGCTATTACAGCTAACACAAACTCTGATGTTGTAATGAATGGTGAAGGGGGCGACGCAGTTGTCGCTCCTTGGATGGTTATTCGTGTTGATGCTGATGTAACCGGTACAGGTTTATTTAATGTGTATACTTCTGATAAGGAAAACATGGCGGATGCCAAGTTGTTAACCGGTATTACGTTTCCACAAAATGCAAAAGCTGGTGAAGAACGTGTAATGCGTATTCCAGCTGGTGCGAAAAAGTTTATTAGAATCAATGCTAATAATATGACTGCGGGTACTATTACCGCATTCCTCACATTTGATACGAATATTGCTCGATAAGGTGGTGTAATTATGTTAGTAACAACTAAACAAAAAATGTATCTAACAATGCATGGCCTTGTTGATAAGGGCGAAACAATTGACATTCCAGAAGATATGATCAATGATTTCGGAAAAGATTGTTTTGAATTTGTAGGAAATGTAAAACCTACTGAAACAGAACCGGGTGACAAAAATCCACCAGATGAAAATACTGAAGGTGATAATACCGGCAATGAAAATCCACCAGATGAAAATACTGGCAACGAAAAGCCTAAGAAAACAAGCAAAAAGAAAACCGATGCTGCGGAAGAATAAGTGACAATATGAGGGGTGCTTATGCATCCCTCTATTACCATATAGGGGGAAATATGACACCTACTGATATTTGCAATCAAGCACTCGCATTAATTAATGCAGGACTGCTTTATTCATTTGAAGAAGAAACTGAGCAAGGCCGCCAATGCCGTATGCAATATGACCCAACTAGACAGTTGGTATTGCGACAATTTGAATGGAATTTTGCTCGAAAAAATGAAAAATTGATATTGTCCGCCCATAAAATTAATGGGTGGAATTATGTATATGCGTACCCGGAACAATGTATTCGGATATTAGGGGTTATTCCACAAGGCGATCGCTTTCATGCGGAATCGCAACCGGAATACAACATTTTTAATATTGGAAACAACAAAAAATGCATAGTGAGTGATGTGCCACTAGCATTTATTGATTATATATATGATGTGACAGATTTAGATGTATGGGATTCTATATCCTTGTACATGTTGCAATGTAAATTGGCTAGTGCATTAGCTATGCCACTTACTGGGGATAGGGGATTATTTGACCAAGCGTATAAACTGTATCAAGCGGCAGTTCAAGAAGCCAAAGGAATGAACGCAAAGGAACGTAAACAAGATACAGTTTACATATCTAGCTATGTGAAAGCGAGGGATTGGTAATGGGGAATCCTATCTATATCTCACAATTAGCATTTACAACTGGCGAGGTATCGCCAGATGTATCGAGTCGCTTTGACTTAGAGCAATATAAAAGCGCCTTATTGGAAGCGGAGAATGTTGTTATTCGTCCATATGGAGCCGTTGCCAAACGTCAAGGCAGCCAATATGTAGGGCAAGTTAAATATAGTGATAAGCCAACACGATTATTTGAATTTACTACGAATACCAATAATTCTTTCATGCTCGAATTTGGTGACAAATATATTCGTGTATGGAATTACGGAATTTATACCGGTATTGAAGTTACGACTCCTTTTATTAGCGATATCTTGTTTGATTTGAACTGTAGCCAATCTGGCGATGTAATGTTCATCTGTAGTGGTAAGTATCCGATTCAGACATTATCTCGGTATAGTGATACTGACTGGCGACTTGAAGCCTACAAGTTAACGGAACAACCGTATGACACAATCAATACAGATGTTAACTCTACCGTTACGGTAACAGGCGATACAATTCGTTCTAGCAAAGATCTATTTAATGCGGATATGGTTGGCATGGTCATGCAATTAGGCTATTTTGTTGCAGCTGTTCATACAAAGAATATTGGTGTTGTAGTAGAGAAAAAAGAAAAACGGTCATTTATGGGCGGTGTTCATAAATGGAATGAGTACAACAACATTAATTACAATGTAGAATCCTACTCCACAGACCAAGACCTAGCTTGGAAATTTACAACGCATGGGACATGGACTGGTACCGTTAAACTTCAAATTACCACCAATAATGGGACGACTTGGAAAGATTACCGTACATACTCCTCTAATAATGACTATAACGTAACAGATGCTGGCAAAATTGAGCCAAATGCAAAGCTACGTATTCAATCAGATATTAAAAGCGGTGAATGTAATGTTGACCTTTCAATTCTTCCATACACTACATGGGGCATTATCGAATTTAAAGAATTTGTAGATGCTAAAACAATGAAGATTAATATCTTGAATGGTATTGTTGAAAACGAGGCTACTTCTAAATGGAAGATGGGCAGTTGGGGCCGTAGCAACGGTTATCCTAAATTGTGTACGTTTTATCAAGACCGCTTTGTAGTTGCTGCTACAAATAAAAACCCCAATTATATTTGGATGAGCCGGACTGGCGACTATCCAAACTTTGGCGTTGAAAAGGTGGAAGGTACTATTACAGATGATAGCTCGATTACCTTACCGGTGATTAATCGCAAAATGTACGAAATTCGTCATCTTGTACCAGCTAATGATCTAATCATTCTTACAAGCGGTAATGAATGGATTGTAAGTGGTGATAAGACTATTACTCCTACCAACTGTAATCTAAAAACACAAACCCAACGAGGGGCCTTATCGTGTGAACCACAATTCATAGGTAATCGATGCGTGTTCGTTCAAGAACGTGGTGGCACTGTTCGTGATATGGGTTATAGTTATGAGTCTGATAACTATACAGGGCAAGACCTCACATTATTCGTTAAGACACGAGTTAGAGGGTATTTAACTATCACCAGTGCGTATGCGCAAGACCCGGATAGCATTATCTATTACATCCGAAATGATGGGGAGATTAATTGCTTAACCTATATACCTGAACAAAAGGTGTATGGGTGGTCGCACTTTGTTACTAACGGTAAATATTTATATTGTGAATCCGTGTCTGAGGGCGAACAAGATAGCTTGTACACGCTTGTTGAACGTACACTACAAGGCAAAAAAGTGAAATGCATCGAGCGTATGGTGCCACTGTATTCTGATGATGTGAATGTATTCCTTGATTGCTATGTCGAATTTAAGTCAAGTAATGCAATTGATAGTATTAACATTCCTCATTTGAGCGGTCAAACTGTACAAGTGGTAATTGATGGGAAGCAACAACCAGATGTGATTGTACCAGATGATGGCTTGTTACAATTAAACGTCAGTGGTAGCAATATCAAAATCGGATTACCATTTGACTCTAAAATTCGTATTCCATCAGTAGAAATGCAAATGCAAGACGGCACATTACAAGGCCGAGTTGCCACGGTATCAAGAGTTGTATTGCGTATGTATAAATCATTTGGCGGTAAAGTTGGACATACATTTGACAAAATGGATGATATTACATTACCACCGAATGAACTATTTACTGGCGACAAGCCTGTAATTTTACCTAAAATGGGGACAAATTATTCAACAGATACATCGATATGTATAAAGCATAGTGATCCATTCCCATTTAATTTATTATCAATTACTCGCATAGTTGAAATTGGCGGAGGACTAAGAGATGTACCGGGACTTTAAAATTGACGAAATTGAGCCTACACGGCGAGATAAATTGATTCATGACCTAGAAGTCAACCTAAGGGCGAGAGATGCCATAGAGGTCCAAGAGGTGAATCGTTTATACCCCTTCAAGGATTTCTGTTCTGAGATTTGTAAATCTGATTATGATAGCCATATCGTCTTAGAAGACGATATGGCTATTTGCGTATATGGGATTTCAAAAGAACCAGTTAACGGAATGTATGGTATTTATTTTCTAGGTAATAAAGTATTAGAAAACGATATGCGGTGGCAGATGCGTTTTATCAAGTTAAGTAACCAAGTTATTGCTAAATGGTTAGAGACTAGGGAATGGTTATTTAATTATGTTCATACGACAAACATTAAAACGAAACGATGGCTCGAATCGATTGGGGCCGTTATTCATCCAACTGTAAAAGTTGGCGATTTAGAATTATTCACTCTCAAGAAGGAGGACTTTATATGTGCTTACCCGCAGCGGCAATCTTAACCGCAGTCAGCACCGGCATAGGGATGATTGCGCAAAATCGACAAACAAAAGCACAAGTTTCGATGTACAACGCCCAAGCACAAGCGGCAGAAGCTAATAAGCGAATATCTGACCGCAAACAAGAGCAAATTGCCATGCAACAATTACAAGAGCGTGACAAAATGGATAATCGTATGCGCCTTATATCCGGCACGAATGCGGCAGAAGCAGGGGCCGGTGGGTTGCAAATGGCAGGGTCCCCATTACAGTTAATGGCTAGTAGCTATGATGAATATAATAAAGACATCTACAATTGGGAACAGAATAAAAATAATGCTATTTACAACGAATATTTGAATGGTATGAACTATCAGAATGAGGCTAATGCCGCACGTGCTTCCGCTAAGAATGCACGACGTCAAGGTAATTTGGCGATGGTAGGTAGTATTCTTGGTGCCGCATCATCTATGTATAGTCTCAAACAGCAATATGCAGGGGGCAAGATGAAGACTACATATGGTGGTGACCCTGTGGGGTATACAGATAAAGGACCGATAGTAACGGTTAAGCGTGATTACAGAATGAGGTAGGATATGAAATTTGCTAATTATGATCCGACACAAAAGCTGAATACGATTCAAGGCAGTACCCAAGCTTCCGGAAATGAAATGGCATATGGTGGCAACGTGAGCGGTCTGAATGCCATGAATAAAGCGTTGCAAGAGGCAACTAATACATGGGAAGAAATTGATAAGCGAAAAGATTACATCGATGTAACCAATGCTATTAATGAGTTCAATAATAGTACTAACCAGTTGTTGAATGATGATAAAGACGGGCTGATGAATCGTAAAGGGATGAATGCTCAATCTATATTACCTGACTATAATGCCGGTGTTGATAAAATACAACGTGAAATTATGGGCAAATATAAATTTAGAACAAATGATGCTATTAATGCTTTTACGAAAGCTGTCGAAACGTCTAAGACGACTGATTACAATAACATATCCAAATATTCAAGAGGTCAATATGAAACGGCGTTAAGTACGGCTACACAAAATCAAATTACAAATCTTCGTGATTCTGCTATTCGGTCTGACAACATGGCTGACCAAATGAAAACAATTACATTGATGGGTGATTTGTATAGGTCCACTGGCAAGGAATTGGGACTGGATGATGAACAGATCAATGAAAAAATCCGTGCTAATACAGATGAGACAGGTAAGTATTTACTAGATAGGGCTGTTGCAGAAAACGATTCCACCAGAACAGAAAATCTAATATCGTCATTAAGTGGTGTGGTTAGCGAGAGCGTCTTGACTCCATATAAAAAGATGTCTAATCAAATGAACATCAATAAATTAGTTAACGATGATAACACCTACGCTAAGTTGTATAAGATGTACGGTCATGATTTAAACTCTAGCATGAATAGTGCTGCCATGTATGTTAGAGCAAAGATGGAAACCCAAAATGAAGAGGCATTAAAAAGCGGTGCTGGTGCTGACACTCATTTATGGGGAATTGCACAGTATATATCTAAAAAATATGGATATAATGCGGAAATGGTGTATCGCCAACTTTATCATGAAACCGGTGGTAGTGCGAATTTCGGAAAGTTACAAACAGAAAATAAAAACTATGCTGGATTAACACAAGTAGAACCAAATGGTGAGGAAAACCGTCAACAAGATGGTGGTACTAATTATTACAAGGTGTATAAAACAGATGAGGAATTTGCAGATGATTATGTGCAAAGTTTTTTAAGGAATTATGACGGTTTAAAAGATGTTAATGATGTAGATACATGGGCGCATATTTTAAAGGCAAATTCCTATTATACTGATTCCGAGGCTAATTATTCAGCAGGTATGAGGAATGCTCCTATGACAAGTGGTGGCAGTCCTAAATATTCAGAAGACCAAATTAAAAAAGCTGAAGATGATGCTAGAGCAGCGTACAAGAATTACTTTACGTTGCAAGAACAAACTCGGAAGATTGCCATTAATGATCGCTTACAAGCTAGTCAAACAATCTTAAATCAAAAGTTAGCTAATGGCGATGTAAGCGGTGCGTTCCAATATGCGCAGGTTCAATTGGCTGGTGCAACCACTCCTGAAGAACAAGAATACTGGAGTGGCAAAATGGCTAGTGAAAGACCTAAACTCGATAAAATTTACGAAAAAGGTTTAAAGATGACAGCGCAAGAAAAATGGGGGATTAAGCAGTATGCAAAGTCTCACACATATGAGCAAACACGAGCATATGCAGAACGTGTGTTGCCAAATAAAATCATGGATGATGAACTTGATGCATCACTACTCGAAATTGATGATAACAATAAGAAAGCCAGCAACATTGATTTAACACCATATGAATACAAATTAGCTGATGTCATGCCAAAAGATAAGACATTGGCAGGTAGCTTTAAGTATGGTGTTAAACAAGAAATGGCAGGTCGTATTGAGGAATTTAAGACCAAACATCATAGACCACCTACAGACGCAGAGAAAGATGAAATCTTCGATGCTGCAGTCGCAACAAGTACATTGCGTAGTACAAGTAAGCCATATTTTGGTGATGGAGATGATTATTCCTCTACAATAAGCGGTGCAAGTAATCAAGCTATTGGTATCGTTCATGCTGAACCTGTAGGAAATCATTATATCCGAGTAACATATCGTGATGGCTCTACTCAAGATATTTACGAATCAGAATACAATGCATTACAACGGAGATATACAAATGGCTGATATTAATCAACAAGAACGTGATGAATTTCAAGCGTTAATAAGAGGGTACGGACAAGGCCCTCGTTCATTTACTGCTAATGCTGGTGTTCAATCTGACCCTGTAGGTGGATTAACGCCAGTTGGACAAGCTATCGGTAAAGGAATAGATACTGTATCTGATATTGCAAAAAGCACAGCAGATGCATTATCTACAATCGCCAATACACCTATAAGCGTTACCAATGATGATGGTACAACAACGGTATCTCCATTTGGGCAACAGGGAAATACATTCCAAGCGATAGGTCAATTAGGACAATCATTACCTAATGCTTTACCTGCTAGTTTCGTTAGTAACACAGACCGATTATTCTTATATAACAATGATCAATTACGTGCTAATGAAGCCTTACGAATTGCCAAGACGTTAAATATTGGTGCAGATACAGTCATGTTTGGCGATGATAAAGCCTTTGAACGTGCTGACTATTTGTCTAGGCGTGCAGAACGTGGCCAAGTTTTACAAGATATTTATGATGAGTTTCCAGAACTCTATAAAGTAAAATATGGCTCGCAAGCTGAAGGCATTCAAGCATTAAATAATATCGAATCAATCAAGAATACAAAAGGTATATTCGATTCCATACAACAAAGTATCTGGGCAATGAATGACCAAATGAAATTAGGCGATGTTGGCTTCGCCTTAGCTTATGAATCTGACCCACAAAAGATTACCGAATTAACGGCTGAAGTTAATCGATTACAAAATAACTTGCAAAATTACAGACGGCCAGATGGTGGAAGCCCATTACAAGAGGTATTGGGTTCAACTGCTAGTCAAATCTATATGATGGGCAAGCAAGGCGGTACAGGTGCTATTGTAGGCGGTATAATTGGCGGTATTGGTGGCGGTGTAGTTAGTGGTGGCTCTGCTGCTATACCTACTGCAATGACCGGCGCTAAATGGTTAGGTTCTGCTGATATGGCATACGAGATGTATAAGATGTCATTTGGCAACAAATATCTTGAATTGATTGGTAAACGTGATCAAAAAGGAAATCGAGTATATTCTAATGAAGAAGCGAAAGAGTATGCCATGTCATTTGCTGCTATCGATGCTGGGATTGAATTTGTAGCCACTCGTGCTATTGGTAAAGCGGCATCTAAAATCGCTCCTAAGTCCGCACTTGCCAATGCAGTTTCAAGAGGGACTACTAATGCAGCTGAGACATTTAATCGTGGTATTGGTGTTACTGCGGCACAGGTTGCCAAGAGTTCTATTAAAGCCGGCGCTCCGGAATTGTTTGAAGAGGGCTTGCAAGACGTCAACGAAAAGTTGCAACATAATCTATGGCGCAAATCGAATGATCAAGAGGGTCCATATTCTGCAGGTGATATGTTCGTAGGTGCCGGTGAGGCCATGTGGCAAGCATTACCAGCGGTAGTCGGTTTCGGCATGATCGGCGGCGGCATTAGTGGCGTACGTACCATGAAAGCCTTTAAAGATTTTCAAAAGTTATCCCCTGAAGAACAACACATGGCTATTATGGAAGAACAAAACCGTAATGGCCATATTATTATGCAAAGCCTAAAAAACGATGCTGCCGCTAATAATTTGGCAAAAGAAAACCCTGAGTTGTATGGAAAAATCGTACAAGCTCAAGGCGATAATATAGGCGTGTCTACTGCCTATGTAAATGTCAATGAAATGGCTGAAACTACAGAAGGTCAAGCGGCCATCCGAAATATGGTAGATGCAGGACTTACTACGCAAGAGGAAGTATCCAAAGCAATTACTGCTGATGCTCCGATTGAAATTCCTATAGGCTCATATGCTCAATTAAGTGGCGGCTTATCTGAAGAAACAGTTAAAGCGTTGGAAGAATCCTCTTATTTTACACGTGGTGGATTATCCATGAAAACACTTGAGCGTGCAAAAGAAGAAGTACATGCTATGAAAGAGCTAGTCAAGGATGATACTGAAAAGCGTGCAGAGCGTGTTAAGAATGATATTATTCGTAGTTACTTTGACGAAATATCCGACATAGACAAGGAAATGCTTGATGTGGTTCTTGCGGATCCGGCACACATTAAACAAACTTTTAATAATGTGTATAAGGAGCTTACTGAACAGTACCGTGAACAATATACAAGCGATTTTGATGCTATGGATGCCGATTTAGAAACGGCACGTACTAGCGGAGTCAATCCTACATGGTTAGGTGATAGCAAAGCACCACGTTCTAATTCTGAACGTAGACGTATGGCATATCAATCTAGCCTTGCTCGTACACAAAGTGCATTAGCTGATAATCCGGAAGCACTTAATCAAGCAGGTGCCCATTATGCTGACATGGAACATACGCTCAAACAAATTGAATCGCTAGAATCTATGCGAGATAAGTTGTTTGAACTTGCAGATAATGATATCGCTTTACGTATGCAACTATCTAAATCTGGTTATGAAGTGTATCAGTCTTTAAAATCCATAATGAGTGATGAAACTGTAGACCGTAAACAACGTGATACGGCTGAAGCCAATGCCTTACTCATGGCACAACATGCTGATGTTATGGCAGATATTATGCGACGTGCAGGACGTGGTAACTATACGGCCATGGATTATTTCAATACTGTTCGTGTACAAATGAACGGCGGTGCATATAATAATGGGTATGCACAACCATTACAAATGCAGCAAAAAATAGAAACGGATATAAAGAATTGGGGACAAGTTGTTGATGATCAATTGAACGGAAAACAAATTAATCGAACCGTTCAAATAATGGATTCTCCACTCGTATTACAAATGTTAGGACTTGATGGCGCTGTCATGATTGATCCGAGCATAATTCATAAAGTAATTACTGGGAAACACGCTAATCAAATATCAATTGATGACATTAAATTATTGCCTAAAAAAATAGCTAATCCAGTTGCTGTATTTAAAAATTATAATGGTCGTTCACAAAAAGCAGTTCCTGATGAAGCAATTCTTGTATTAGATATGTATGCTAAAAACGGCAACCCAAATATAAATGCAAGCGGTGAGAACATCCAAGTTGTCGTTACATTTACTAAAACTGCTAATGGAACAAACATAAATAAAATTAAAACCATTACGCCAAGACGTAATATCAATTGGTATAATCAACAAATCGCAAATGGCAATTTGTTATATGCGAATACAAAAAAAATAAACCGTCTAGTAACGGGTAGCAGGCAACAAATGGCCCAACCGGTTACTAAACAGTTTATTGTTAACAATAGTATACCAAACGAAGACGATTTAGACAAGCTACGCAAACAACATAATTATCAATACTATCAAGCCGCATGGCACGGATCACCATATGATTTTGATGAATTTGATTTAGGTAAGGTTGGAGAAGGTTATGGTGCACAAGTTCATGGATGGGGGTTATATTTTGCTGAAAATGAACAAGTCGCAGATATCTATAAAGGTCTAAAGGGCAATAGAATTTCAGACATAAAAATTGGTGATGATGTATATAGGATAAAAAAAGATGTATTAATTAATACAAAAACACGTGATGAAATACATGATTTTGATAACGATGCATATTTCTTACGGGAGGTATTTGAAACTTATGAGGGTGATGTAGAAGATGTAAAAAAACAAATACAAAAGGAATTAGATGATGATTACGATGCAGATTTGGATAGGGCATTAAAATTACTTAACAGAAAAGATGTACAATTAAACGTAAATGACGTAAAACCTACTAAATTTAAAGTTGAAATACCTGATGAACATACTTTGATTAGTGAAACTGACCAATTTGACAGACAATCAGAACTTGTTCAAAAAGGTTTGAAAGCTATATTTAAGGAACAACATCCGGGTAAAACATTTAAAGATGTTTATTACGAAGACAATCCTAGAGCTTATGATATGATTGTTGATTTACAAAAAGGATACCCAAAAGACTTTGCATTACGTGCCAATAAAGAGGGAATTGAAGGGATAGAGTTTAATACACCACAAACAGGGGTAGCATATGTTATTTTTAATGATAAAGCAATACAAGTCATTGAAAAGTACAACCAATCTATCAACGGAATGACGACGATTAATAGTCCTACTGATCGCCTTATTCAAATCTTCAAAACGGCTGACCGGTCAACATTCCTTCATGAAATGGGACACGTATTCTTTGACGACATTAAGAACCTAGCTGAAATGGAAAACGCTCCAGAGCAACTTGTTCTAGATTGGAACAAGTTGAAAGAGTGGTCTGAATGGGACGATGCGCGAGGCGCTGACAACACAAAGGCACATGAAAAATTTGCTCGTGGATGGGAAGCTTACCTTCGTGAAGGTAAAGCACCTACTAAAGGATTGCAACGTGTATTCCGCATGTTCTCTAAATGGCTAACTCGTATTTATCGTGCGGTGACACGACTAGGCGGATTGCCACCTAAGGAAATTCAAGATATTATGGCACGCATGATCGCTACTCAAGAAGATATAGATGCCTACACAAAAGAGCAGGCCCTTGAACAATTTGAATCTAGCAAGTTATTTAAACAGCTCGATGAAGCTGAACAAGCAAAGGTTCAAGGCCATATTGCCGACGTCGGGGAAATGGCGAAAGAGCGTGTAATGAAGCGGTATATGAAAGAATTAGAAAGTCGCCCAATCAAAGAATGGAACGATGAAAAAGATTCTATTCAAGCTGATATTGAAAAGCGTTTAATGGAGCAATATCCGATTTATAAAGACCATCAACGCTATAATGCATTTGGTAAAGATGCATTAGCCAATACTCGATACGGCGCGCTAAAAGAATTAGAAGCTGCAGAACGCGAGCAGACAGGTTTTACATTTGATGAAGCTGTTAATCAGGCTATGGAATCTGCGGAGCAGACATTCATTGAGGATAACCATATTGGTAAATCTAATATAGAAATTGCCGAAGAATGGCTATTATCTTCTGATGGGCAAATGAAACTTACTGAAGAGGAAGCCAAAATTATCAAATCACAAACCAATCGTGACCTTGCGAACAATTGGGAATTGCTCGATAGGTTAAATCGACTTGACCCTAATTCAGAAACAATTGAATCTGATTTAGAGCCAATTGCAAAAAGAATTATTGGTGATAATGAAAAGGTTGCTAAAGAATTAGGTGTTGTATCAAAAGAACTTGATTCTGCTCAAGACCGTATTGAAAAGCTAAAAGCACAATTACAGGAACGTATTAATAATGTACGTGCTATCCGAGATAGTGGTGTAGGTGTGATAAGCGATTATATGAACCGTGCTAGACAGGAATTAGGCGATTTGACTTTATCCCAAGCTAGCCAGTATAAGAAGTATCAAAACCAAGCCATTCGAGAAGGTAAGCGTGCTGATAGGGCATTGGCAGTCAATAAATTGGAAGAGGCTTTGCAAGCTAAACAGTTACAACTTCTAAATCAAGCAAGGGCCCGTGTTGCGTTTGACAATGCGCTCCGTATTAAAAAGTTAAGAACTAAGTTACTTGATAATCTAAATAGGATGACACGACCTAAGAATCCTATTACTATTGAACCTAATATGCGTTACTTCTACGCACATATGGCATATCAAATGGGGTTAACTAAATATGATGGGCTTGAGCCAGTAGATGGGTTTGATATGAATGCAGTAATTAATGCATTAGATCCTGATGCGGATATTCTAGGTGACCAAAGTATTACATTCCTTGACCCATGGATTGTACAACTATTCTATGGTAAAACACCTATGTCATTTAAAAATCTAACAATGAGTCAGTTGAACACACTGGAAGAATTAATGACAGGCATGTATAAGAATGGCCGCAACGCTTATGAAGGCTCTACCATTCTTAATGATAAAGGTGAATCGATTACATTTGATGATGCAGTAGATGGCATATTAACGGAAGCTATCGATACATTTGGTAAAGTTAATGGAAATGTATTTAATGCACAAAACAATCAAACAGGGTTAGAAGCTGTTGCAGGACTTATCAATAAAGGCAATTTATCATTGCTCAAGGTTGAAACATTCTTACGCCGATTAGGACCAGATGCTGTGAAATATATCTATGATCCGATTAGCCGTGCAACACAAGCCTTTAATGAACGCAAGGAAGTGTCCATGCGTAGATTGGCAAAAGATGTATCCTCTGTGTATGGTAAGCGTGAATTATTTAACATCCGAAATAAGCATATGTACGATGTTGGGGAATTGCGTAATCTAACCAAGGAACAGGTTATTGCATTAGCTTTGAATTGGGGTACAGAGCGTAACCGCCAACGGGCAATGGAAACGGCCAAGGTAACTGAAGTTGAAATGGAAAAAGCCTTTCAAGAAATCCTCACCGATAAAGATTGGGAATTCATTATCCGGACATGGGACCACATTAACTCCTTCTTTACTGAACGTAGCAAAGTTCAGGAAGAATTATATGGGAACCCATTGAAGAAGGAAGACGGCATTACGTTCTCTATTGGTGGTAGAACTATCAACGGTCAGTATTATCCGATTGTTTATAATCCTGAAGTCAACGCAAGCATATCTGACAAGGAAGTAGAAGATATTGCTAAGACTATGGTTAGCAGTAATGCGATATTAGGAACTGGTATGAGTGCTACTAAATCACGGTTAGATGTAGTTAAGGATAAATCATTGTTGTTAGACTTTGACGTTATTCCGAATGCGATTACTGAGTCAATCAATCACATAACTATGCGAAAAGCAGTGACGGATGTAAATCGGTTAGTAGCCAATAGAGAGTTCCAAAACTATATTGTTGAGAAATTCGGAATAAATTCCTATCAATTCTTGCGAACTTGGGTTCGTGATAATTGGAAAGATGAGGCGGCTAAGCTTGATGCATTTGGTAAGATTGTGACAGCATTAAAGAGAAACACATCTATGGCTATCATGGCTGGTCGTGTATCAGTTGCCATTCAGAATACTTTGAATATTCCTGTTGCCGTATATCGTATTGGTGCGGGTAATGTCCTTCGAGCCGTTAATCATGCAAGTGTAGGATTCTATGGCCATGGTACAGAAACCTATAATAATACTCGTGACTTTGTATTAGAACAATCAATCTTTATGCGTGAACGTATTCAAACTTTGGATAAAGATCTCAAAAAAGGATTAAGCATCCAAGGAAAGGGGCTCCGTATTAATGATAAGAATATTGGCGGTTATAAATTTGAAAAAGGTGCTGAAATCCGTGATGAAATTAACAACATGGGATTTCGACTACTTACGGAAACAGACTTCGCATTATCTATTCCGGTTTGGAAATTTGCGTACGATCAAAAGGTTGCTGAACTCCAATCCAAGGAAGGGTTAAGTACTGAGTGGATTAACCAACAAGCAATTGAAGCAGGTGACCGAGTAATACGGGACATATTCGGAAGTGGTGACACTAAAGATGCAGCAGCTATTCAACGAGCAAGAAATCCATTAACGCAGTTATTCGTTCCTTTCTACTCATACGCCAACACTTTATACAACATTATTGCTGAAGGTTGGTATGCAGGCAAAGATAGAGGGGATTGGACTCAATTTGCACGGATGCTATGGTGGTCTGTATTTTCACAAGCGGTTGGTATGGTAATTTATAAAGCACTAACAAATGGTGACGATGATGATCCAGAATCTATCGCCAAGTCTTTTGCCGAAGAATTTGTACAACAGGGAACCATGGGTATTCCGTTAGTGAGAGATATAGCCACTATGGGTATGAAATTTATTTTAGGAGAACGTCCATACAATAAAGGTAATACCGTAATGGGATTAAGTATCTTTGAAAAATTATGGGATACCGGTCAAGCTATCTCAAGTGACAATAAAGATATTGTTGATGTAGGCCGTTCGCTCAGTCAGGTTTCTAACCGTGTAACTGGTTTTAGTGATACCGTAACCGATGCTTTCTGGACATTGTTGCGTGTAGGGCTAACTGATACGGATGCCAAGATTGAAGATGTATTCATGTCAATTTTGTTAGACAAGCGTTTAAAGACTAAAAAAGAAAAGAAAAAGAAACAGTAAAAGTAAGGACTACCTAATTGTAGGTAGTCCTCTTTATATGCAAAGAAAGGCGGGATATTGTGATTCCACAAGTCAACAATCCAGTTGTTCAATACCAATGTGATGGAGTGAATAAGGTCTTTGTTTGGCCATATGATTTTAACGACATTAAAGACGTTTCAATTATTCTAGTAGATAGTGATGGTAAACAATTTAAGCAAACAGGAAATATTGCATATGATGCAAAAAATAAAACGTTGACATATCCAAGTACTGGCGATCCATTATCGGCTGATTACAAAGTTATATTGTTTAGACAAACACCAATTTCACAAACAACAGAACTTGCTAATAAATGGCCGTATAACCATATTGAAAATATGAGCGATAAAGTTATTTTGATTCTACAAGAATTAAAAGAGCAATTAGATCGCACATTGCAAATTCGTGTAGGCGCTGATGAAGATCCAAATCAAGTTGCACGTGATATAGTCGATAATTCCATTGAGGCGGCTAAAAAAGCAATTGCAGCTGCATTAACTGCAGAGACTAAGGCAAATGAAGTGCAAGATAATGCAACAAAGCTAACAGCTATTAACGACAATATTAATGCATTATCTCAAACGGTGGATGATAAATTAGTGACTGCAAATACAGCTCTTATCCAAAGTGCTGATACATTTGAGAAAACCCAAGTACTTGCAGATAATACGAAAGCATATGCTGCGCAGGCAGAATCGAATAAGAAACAAATTAATGATTTAATATCTAAAGCAGACACGATTAAATCAGACATCGATAATAAACAAATCGCAAGTACAGGTAATGCTAAAAAGGCGGAAGATGCTGCCAAGCGTGCTGAAATAGCAGCATCGAAAGCCGAGGAAATAGCCGTTCCCGGCGGTAAAGGGATTGTAACTAAAACAGAAGCTGATGCTAAATACATTGGAAAAGAATCACTAAATGGTATTGTGTCGGTTAAAGACTTTGGTGCAGTTGGTGATGGTGTAGCAGATGATACGGTTGCATTTAAACGAGCTAATGATAATCTAAAGAATAAAATCTTATTAGTGCCAAATGGGCAATATAAACTGACTGAACATTTAACTTTTAATACAGTAGGTTCTGTCATGGATATGGGTGTATATACCAACATCAAGCCATATTATCCTACAGAAACACCAATGTTAAAAGGTGCATCCAACATAGCATTCGTGAAAAACATTACGTATGATGCAGAAGTTAACCAATGCCAAGGGTTTACTTACAATTCTAAAAAGAATGTATTTGTACTGGCTTGTATCAATGGTGAAGGTACTAATCAAATTCTTTACGAGCTTAACCCAGATACTTTTGAAAAAGTAGGTACTTATAAATTCAAGGATTCTGAGCGTCTAGGGCATTGTAATACCATGACATACAATCGGTATACAAATAAGATTTACATTACCAATGGGCTTAAAAATGGCAATAATTTGACGGTTATCAATGCCGATACTATGGCAATCGAAAATACTATTACATTACAAGAAAAGGTATTTAACATTGACTATGATCCGATTACACGAACATACGTATCCATTGTCCCTATCGCTGGTAACCAAAGAGTCAGAACCATCAATCTATATAATGATGAATTCAAAAAGCTGAAGACTTACCAAGTCGATTATATCTATCCAGACATGAATAATAACGGCGCCTTCATGCTCAATGGAGCTATTATGTCAGCAACACTAGGCAGTTTGGTTGAATGTACTCCGTTTGGGACGGTTAAACAGATCATTGAAATCAATCGTGAAACTGAAATTGAAGATATTGCGTATTACAATGGCAAGTTCTATTTTTCTGTGCTTACTCAAAAGCCTAACAAACGTCACCAAGTGGACATATATGTTGGCGACCCAAATTACGACTTTGAAAACTCAATCAATATGCAACGGTTGAAAAATCTTGATTATTTAGGGTTGAGTGGCGGCAAGATGAAGGGCCCTATTATCATGCCCAATAATACATCTGTGCAAGTAACAGATACAAACGGCGCAGCACATCATGCGGTTAAGATGTCTACTGGCAATAGTATGGAATTTGGCATGAGTGATAACCGTACCGTATTTCTCGGCACATCGTTAGGCTACTACGACAAGAACAAAAACAAAACTTTTAAAGTATTAACTGAGGACGATGTATCCGGTACCAATACTGGCGGACTAATGTTAAAAGAAGATGCCGAAAAAACGTATGTAAAGAAAAGCGGGGATACCATAAATGGTAATTTAGTTGTAGATATTATTAGTGGACCTAAATACAACCCTGACGATTTTGTAAAATCTCCATCAAAATTTACTGGACTAAAAGTTGGTGAGGCTAACGAGGTTATGATTGGTGGGAGAAAATGTTGGGGCACATGTATTTCTATTCCTTGGAGTAATTCTAATGATAATCGTGTATTAGGGTGTCAACTATATTTCGCAAATTCAAACGACATGTATATACGGTTTGATAATGATTCATCTGAATTTCCGTTAGAATGGCGCCGAGTTGCTACATTCAAATTAAATGGACATTTATTATTTGCAAACGGTGCAGAATTGTGGGTGGAATAATGGCAGTTATCAAAACCAAGACACCTAATGGGCAAATACAAACATACAATTTAACAGATAATTCTAAGGACACGGGTGGTAATTACATCCGTGTCCGTTTTAATGACCAAGATTTTTATGCAAGGGTTTCAGTGAATGTAACGCCATTAAATGTTGTTAAGTCAAATGGAGATAGAGGGTATGTGCAATATGACCCTATAGGATTCAATACATGGAAGTGGGAAGCATGGCATGTAGAAAAGTTTAACCGATGGTATGTGTACTTACCAAAAGGTAAATATAGAGTAACAATTACTGCAATGACAGAAAAAGCTTATGAATTAACGATTCCTACATCTAAAGATATTGAAATCACAATTACAACATCTAGAAATTACAATAACGATGATTTAATTATGTTCAATATCGATAATCAAATTTCCAGAAAAGCGTTTATTGATAGTGGGGTTAAGCGATTAATAATTGAAAGGACAGGAAACATATGATTGAAATCTTCGCTCCGCCACCACCTATTATGGTGGGATTAAATGAACATGAACTTGTACAAATATCATTAGCTATATTTTGTACTTTGATATTGGTATTTGTTGATACGATATTGCGCATCTTAGTCGAGGTGCGCAATTTTAATATCGCAACAAATAGGCCTTGTACAGTTGCCAACACCATATTGGCCATACTTTGGCGTGGATGGGGATATGTTGAAATCAATGGAAAGAAACATAGATTCCTTGTCAGTAATAAACTGCGAGCCGATATGACAAAGAAACTGGTCAAATCATATCCTTGGTTATTTGTATTGTCGTTTATCTTACTTACATTACCAGATGTTGAATTCATCTTTTTAGGACGGCTAGATACGTTTTTAAGCACCGGAATGTATCTTATTCCCATTGTAATTGAACTAGCATCCTGTGTAGAAAACATGATCGAGCTTGAATTAGTAGAATCGAGGTGGTTCAAACGTGCGATCGGTTTAATTCAACAATTAATAGCATTCATTAAATCTGTAAAAGAGGCGATTAAATGATTGAAAAAATTAGCATTCGTGAGGTATTAACAATCCTCATCCTAGGGGCGGTCAATATAATGGCCGTCCTTTATGGTTATAACGAATTGGCCATGAGTATTTCCTCCGGGCTCGTTGGCTATTTAGGAGGACGTGAATCAAATAGGAAGGAGCAAAACAAATGGAACTAGGAAAATTAAGTGCTGCGTATGAAAGCAATGGGAACCCAGCTATTGTATCAACAGGTGAAGGGGACCTAGGGGGTATATCGTATGGTGCTTATCAGTTAGCAAGTAACTGTGGGAGTGTGGATGCGTTCCTTGGTTGGGGCTTGCGCCAAGAAGAAGGATTCTACAAAGATTATGCAAGAGCCCTTCAAAGTGCAGGACCTATTAACTCCGATGAGTTCATTAGCAAATGGCAAGAATTAGGAAATGTTGACCCTAACGGGTTCATGGCAATGCAGCACGACTACATTAAATATGCTTATTATGATGTGGCATGTAGCGAATTATCCAATCAATTATTTGATGTAAATAAACATAGTCGAGCATTACGTGATGTTGTGTTCTCTGCTGCTGTTCAATATGGCCCCGGTGAAGTTGTTAATCTTTTTAAAGAGGCAATGCAATATGTTCCGGGTTGGGAGCCTGATTGGAACTTATCTTATGTAAACGACATTAAATTCGATTGGGATTTAATTAATGGTGCATATGAACAGCGAAAGTTGCATCCATGGAACTATGAAGGTAATCCTAGTTGGTTGCGTGAAAATCTTGTTGAACGGTTCGATGCAGAAAAAGCACAAGCATTAGAAATGTTCTCACAAGAAATGCAAGAAAGGGGTCTATGATGAGCCTTTGGACTTTCAAGGTATTATGTTACCTAAAACGACATAAAATTCTCATAGGGGGGCTAATTTTAATTATTTTAGCCATTGTAGGGGTATCTATATATAATTCACATCAGGTTAAAAAGCCTGTGTTATTAAAACAGGAACAAGTAAAAGATCCTATAAAATTGGCTAATGCTATTCATATTACCAGAGAGGAAGCACAACAAGTTGTTTCCAAGATGGAAACTGCTCAACCCGTATCCACTTATTATGTACAGGCTCCTACCGTAGAACAGGCGGCTAAACAAACGCAACAGGCTATCAAACGTGATGACCCGACATTACCTAAAGCAGCAACAGAAAAATCTGACAGGACTGCTGTTGTTGCAAATACAGATGAGCAGAAAGTAGATGTGTATAAAATCAACCTAAATAAGGCACATAAGATTAAAGCTGGCGTAACGGTATTAGACAGTAAAGCCTATGAGACTATTGGCTATCAAGCAGGTAAAGTTGAAGTGTTAGCACACTTTGACGGACAGCATTTTGAAGGTGGTAGCGTTCTGTATACAGTAAAGGAATGGTGATCCAATTATCTCCGAGTTGCACGGTTTGCAACAGTCAACTAATAGTTAATTGTTGGGAAAAACATTATGAGTACACTATATCTTGATGATGATATGATGCCGTATGCTGATATATTTTTAAAAGCAATAGCCAATATCGAGGCATTGGGTTATTCTTTTAAGCCTAATTTGTTAATACATAAATATATTGGGCGAAGTAAAAAGTTACTAGGCATAACATATTGGTATCATGATGATTCCTGCTTGGTGGAACTAAGCAAGGATAATCATGATAAAGACATCGAATTAAATACAATCTATCATGAGTTAGCACATGCCACTATTGAGTGTCATTTTAAAGGACACGGCAAAGAATTTAAGCAATTACGCAAGAAAATAATTGATGCTTATAACATTGATATTGGCGGTGCATTTTTAAATTGAGGCGATAATATGGCAAAGACATTTGAATTTAATGGTAAGACTTATAATTTTGCAGAAGATATTCAAGTTCCGGAAGAAGGTTTATTTGAAGCAACACTAGTCGATGAAAACAACCATCGATGTGAAATGCTCTTCAGAAATGGTAAATTGTTTAGACTAACTGAATTAGATTAGAAGTAAAAATCGCAAATTTTACCACTAAACATAATATTGAATAGTAAATTACAACAAAAGGGGTACCCAATCGGTACCCCTTATTTTTTTTGACGTCAAATAAACGTCAAAATTTATATGTTATTATTGATGATTTTTGCATATAATCATTTTGTGTAAAAACATGGCCACAATGATTATTACTGGAATTTAACTAAATATATGAAAATACTAAAAATATATGATAAAATACATATATTATGACTAGACGGTGGCTGAGCCATTCGATGATTTAAAGGGGACCTATGAACGTAGTTTTATCCACATTAAACTCAAAATTTATACATTCTTCTCTGGCTTTACGTTATCTTAAAGCGTATGGGCAGGCTCACGGACAGGCATACGATATAGTAGAATATACTATTAATATGCCTGTTTTACATATTCTTAGCGATATTACAGAACGCAATATTGATGTATTGGGCTTTGCTTGCTATATCTGGAATATCGAGATGACTTTACATGTTGTAGATATGGTGAAAGCTGTTCGACCAGATATTAAAATCATTTTAGGTGGTCCGGAGGTGTCTTTCACAGCCGATGAAATCTTAAATCGTTGTGCTGCTGTGGACTATGTCGTACAAGGTGAAGGGGAAGAAGCTTTTTATCAACTTATTCGTGCACTCGTAGATGGCAAGGATGGATTAGAAGACCAGATTCCTGGCGTACGTGGTCGCCATATTTCTGGTCAACTCCTGGGCTCTACTGATACGGTAGAGGTAAAAGATCTTAGTACCATACCATTCCCTTACGTAGAAGAGGATATGGTCGATTTAGAACATAAAATCATTTATTATGAATCCTCTCGAGGGTGTCCATTCTCTTGTCAGTACTGTTTATCTGGCAATAAAAATACAGTTCGCTTTTTCCCGCAGGAAAGAACTCTCAAAGAACTACAGTGGTTTATCGATCATAAGGTGAAACAAGTTAAATTTGTGGATAGAACTTTTAACTGCGCACCGAAGCATCATCGTCCATTGATGGAATTTATGCGCGATGCTGATACAGAGACGAATTTCCATCTAGAAATGGAACCAGAGCTAATGACGGAATGGGAAACAAATATTCTTTGTGAAACACCACCAGGCCGTATTCAAATTGAGGTAGGCGTACAAAGTACGTATAAGAAAACCTTAGATGCTATTAATCGATACAATGATTGGCCGTATATTCAAAAGGCTATTCGTCCTATTATTGAAGCCGGTAGAACTCATGTCCACATGGATTTAATTGTAGGCCTGCCTTACGAGAATAAACAGCGGTTTGGATTATCCTTTAATGATCTTTTTAGTTTACAGCCACATGCGTTACAAATTGGATTTTTAAAACTGTTAAAAGGTTCTGGTGTACGCCGTATGGAGGAGTATCAATACATTAGTGATCCCTTAGCGCCATATGAGGTATTAAGTACTCACGTGCTCCCTTATAGAGATATACGTTTCTTAAAACACTTTGAAGATGTCTTTGAACGTTTTTATAATAGCGAACGCTTTAGAACTGTATTTAGCTATATTGGTAGTAAGCTTATAAAGGAACATACTGATACATCTATAACTGGGGAAGATGCAGAAACTAATCATGTACCACCTATGAAAAAGTATGATCCTTCTAAAGTGGAGACAAAAAAAGATGCTTTTTCCTATTTTTGTGACATGACACAGGCTTGGCTCGATGCGGGGAATCATAAGATTAATTTAAAAGATATTGACCAAATTGAGTTCCTGTACAATTTCTTTTTAGCTAAAGGCGATACAGTAGCTGCCGAATTATTACAATATGATACACTCGTTAGTTATCGCGGTAAGGTTCGCAGTGAAGCCGTTGGTTTACCTAAGCAGACAAAGGAACTTTTACAAGAAGGGGAAGCATTCTGGCGCAATGAAGAAATTGCATCTCAATATATTCCAAACTATACATTTAAAGAGTGGCGCAAAATTCGCCAACAATATGTAGAAATGCCTATGTCTAAGGACACGGCTAAAGTGTTAGGTATAGAGAATGTACCAAATGTACCTTTTACAGTTGTAATCGACGTAAATAAAGAGGTAAAACCTTTTATACGTCCTGAAATAGAGGCTTGTTAGTAATATAAAAATAGTTTATCTATTTTTTTAATCAAAAGATTAGAGAATATATGATAGTTGAAATATTACATAATAAGCGATGATTGGTTAGTTTAATAGGAGTGTTATGACCGATACAACGAGACCAAAACGATATCGCATGGTATCTAAATATTATAAAGAAACATATGGGGAAAAGGTTTATAAATTACCTGTAGCACTACCTTTGACCTGTCCTAACAGAGATGGTTCGGCTGGTGTTGGAGGCTGCACCTTCTGTGGTGAAATCGGTGCGGGCTACGAAAATCGTCCTGCGTGGATGACTGTGCGCATGCAATTAGAGGAAAACATTGCTCACATAGGCCCTAAATATAAAGCAAAGAAGTTCATCCCTTATTATCAAAACTTTAGTAATACCTATTTGAATCTTGATGATTTTAAAAGTTATATTGAACAAGGTTGCATCGATGAAGCCGTGGGCATTGCTATTGCAACAAGACCCGATTGTATTGCCGATGAATATCTTGAAATATTAGCTGATATTAGGGATCGCTTTCATAAGGATATCTATATTGAGCTAGGTCTTCAAACGGTTAACTATGATACATTAGAGAAAATTAATCGTGGTCATGATTTAGCCCAGTTTATTGATGCCGTATTACGGATTAAGCGATATGGATTTAACATAACTACTCATATGATAGTTAATTTACCATGGGATACAATGAAGGATACAATCGAAGGGGCTCGTATTTTATCTGCACTCGGTGTTGATCAAGTGAAACTACATGCTTTGTATATTGTAAAAAATACATTGATGGCCAAGTGGTATCAAGAGGGTCAGTTTACCCTAATTAGTGCTGAAGAATATGCTGATCGGGTTGTTAATTTTGTACGTCATTTACACCCTGACATTGTTTTACAGCGTCTTGTAGGTAGAGCGCCTGAAGATAATACGCTTTTTACAAACTGGTCCATGGGTTGGTGGCGCGTACAAGATTTAATTGATGATAAACTAGACGAACTAGATGCTCATCAAGGTGATCTCTGTGATTACCTAAATGGTAAAGCAGTTCGTAAATTTATAGATTAGGAGGTTGTATGAGCGAACAAATATTTACATTTCCTACATATGACCTAGCACAATCCATACTAGGTCAACATAATCGATATTTACATATGATGCTTGAAGTCATCTCTGCAGATGTAGTGGCACGTGGTGATACGGTAGTTATAAAGGGTGATGAAAAACAAGTAGAAGCTCTTTATCGCACTTTAGAAGAACTAGTATTTCTTTACCGTGAAGGTAGTACCATAACTGAGTCTCAAGTGCGTATTGCAGCCAAACTCGTGGCTAATGGTAAAGCTGATGCCGTACATACTATGTTTGAGGATACTTTATCCGTTAATATGCGCGGTAAAAATATTACGCCTAAAACGGAAGGTCAAAAATACTATGTAGATAGTATCCGAAAAAATACCATTACTTTTGGTATTGGTCCTGCTGGTACAGGTAAAACATTCCTAGCCGTAGCGTTAGCTGCATTCTATTTAAAAAACCGCAATGTAGATAAAATTATTTTGACTCGCCCTGCTGTAGAGGCAGGTGAACGGTTAGGCTTCCTACCTGGTGAATTACAGGATAAGGTAGATCCTTATTTAAGACCTCTTTATGATGCATTACATGAAATGTTTGGTATCGAGCAAGTACAACGCTTTATGGAACGTGGTACTATCGAGGTAGCACCACTAGCGTATATGCGTGGCCGTACATTGGAAAATGCCTTCGTCATTCTTGATGAGGCTCAAAATACGACGGCAGAGCAGATGAAAATGTTCCTAACTCGTCTAGGAAACAATTCTAAAATGGTAGTCAACGGTGATAAGACACAAATTGACTTACCTCCACGTGTTGTGTCTGGCCTCGGCGAGGCTGAAAAGGTATTGCGTCATGTGCCTGGTATTAATATGGTTTACTTTAGTGATCAAGACGTTGTTCGTCACGATTTAG
>ERZ773035.449-NODE-449-length-33922-cov-6.727404_pt1 | contig 33922 bp, 32 predicted proteins | sample MGYA00511487_ERZ773035 | MGnify/ENA primary metagenome ERZ773035 (study PRJEB29015, sample SAMEA2737985) | human oral metagenome | biome: human oral; feature: human-associated habitat; material: dental | place: China | collected 2024 ...
TTCATGGGATAATCCTCCTTACAAAGATGAAACACTGCTCCCTCTTGCGAGGAAATAACTTACGCCTCTACCGCAGCAGAGCGTTTTCTATATGATACCGCTGCAACAGCTGCCAAAATCAGCAGCAGCTGCGGCACAACGGTTTCATAGGTGGGATAAAGTCCGAGCAGATCAATGCTCGGTACGGGGATCGCCTCAATGACCGATGTGGAGATCACATCTGCCTCCTGCAGTTCCTTGAGTCCGCCGCCGAGGAAGGTGACCGCAAGGATAAACATAAATGCGCTCGTCACCTTGAAGAACGGACCAATGGGAATGCGCAGCGCACCGCGCTGCATGAGGAAGAAGAGCAGAGCAAGTGCCGCACACGCAGCGACAAAGCCGCCCCAAATCATGTCGACATCGCCGATGGCGTTGTTGAAGAGTGCCTGATAGAAGAGAATGACCTCCGCACCTTCACGATAGACGGCGAGGAATACCGCAAACCCGAGGGCGCGGGACTTGCCGGTCGAGAGCGTCAGCTTCACCTGCTTGTCAATATAGGACTTCCATGCCTTGGCGTTGGACTTGCCGCCCATCCATGCTGATGTACCCAAGAGGACAAGCACGGCGAAGAGAGCGGTACAGCCCTCGATGATCTCACGCCCGGAGCCGGTCGTCGTCGTATTGTCAAGAACTTCAACAAAGAGATAAGCCGAGATAAAGCTTGCAATAACGCCTGCAATCGCCCAGTTGTAGACCGTGGAGAGTTCCTTCTCGTGCCCGGCACGCCCGAGATAGGCGATGATGCCGACGAGCACGAGGATCGCCTCAACGCCCTCACGCAGAAGAATCAGAAACGCCTGCAGGAACATGCCCCAGCCGCCCGACTGCACCCCCGCCGTCTCAAGGGTCGTCACTTCCGTCTGAACCATATCGAGGAGTTTTTTCCCCTCGGCTTCTACCTCGGACTGCGGCGCACCCGCGCGGATCGCCTTTTTCAGCGTGTAGAACTGGTACTCCGTGAGGTTCGCACTCTTGGAGGAGATCCCGCTGCGCACGGCACTCTCAAGACCGTCCTTTTCGTAGATGCCATAGTAAATATCATTGACGGCATCCTTCGCTCCCTCCGCATTGCCCGATTGGTAGATGGTATAGACATTCTCCATCTCAGCGGCGATGTGGTCATGGATCTGCTGCCATGTCTGCGCGGCATCGGTGGACGCCGCCGGCAGAAAGAGGCAAAGTGCCGTAATAAACACAAAGAGTTTTCTCATCGGATTGCTCGTTTCCTCCCAATTTTCATGCACGCTATTTGATGTTGCGCGCCGGCTTCATATTGAAATAAACGGGGCACTGCATATCGGATTCCATCGGCTGTCCGTTCATATCCTTTGCAGGTTCGAACTTCCACTGCTTCTCGACAATGCGCCGTGCCATGCGGTCATAGAGTGCATTTCCCGAAGAAACCTGTATCTTCGTGGATATGACCTTGCCGTCTGTGCCGATGCGTGCCGAAACGGCAATGCGTCCCTTGAACTGAATCACGCCGTAAGGCGGCTGCTCCGCATGGAGGATCTTGCCCGGCATGCCGATCTGCTTGCCCTCGCCGGAGCGCAGAACCTTCGGTTCCTCCGGCTTGTCCGCCGTTTCCTCGACTTCCTTCAGAATCTCCGTAATGGCTTCCTCGGGCACCTCTGCCTCAACTACCGCAGGTTCTTCTTCCACCTGCTCGGGTTCGGGCGGTGGGGGCGGCGGCGGAGGAGGTTCTTCCTCCTGCTGCTCCTCCTCGGGAGGACCTGGATCATCCGCGAGTTCGACCCACTCCATCGGCTCCTCCTGCGGAGGTGCTTCCAGCGCTTTGAATACGTGCGGAATCAGGATCGTCAGAAAGAGCCATGCAATGATGTGAAAGAAGAACGCGAGAACAAAGGCGAGACGCCAATGTGTCTGATAATGCACTCAGACCCCTCCCGTCTCCGTCGCAATGGACACATGACGCGTCCCCGCTTCCTTGAGCGCATCGAACACGGTAACAACGAACTGATAGTCCGCCTTGCGATCGCCGCGCACGACAAAGACCGTATCGGGATCATCCTCAAGCTGCGTCTTGACCCGCGCCGTGAGTTCCCGTGTCGGCTCTTCATCGCGGTCAAAAAGAACCTTCCCGTCCTCCGTTACCGTGATAGAAACGATGTGCGGGCGCGTGTCATGTTGAGCCGTCGCCGCCTGCGGAAGGCTCACCTGTACCGTGCTCGCGTTCACCATATACATCGTGCTGAGCATGAAGAATACGAGCAGGAAGAGCATGATGTCGATCATCGGGATAATCATGACGAGCGGCTCGCGCACATCATGAAAATTACGACGCATGAGAACGCCCTCCATCCGCAGCAACAAATCCGGCGAGCAAGGTGTTCATCGTCTTTTCGAGCAATGTCAGCATCGTATCCATGCGCTGGGCAAAGTAGGTATGGACAACGAGTGCGAAAATCGCAACGAGAAGCCCCGTCGCCGTTGCAATGAGCGCCTCCCCGATGCCGCCTGTGATCGCCATCGGCTGACCTGCCTGCAGGTTGAACACACTGAATGACTGGATCATACCTGAGATCGTGCCGAGAAGACCGAGGAGCGGCGCAAGCGTAACGATCGTCGAAAGATAGTTCAGACGTGCACGCAGAAGCATTGCCGCCTCACCGTAGACCGCCTCAAGCGTCATGGGAACATCCTCCCCTGCCGCACGCGCATCAACCGCACTCTGTATGAGATGGGCAACCATGTTGTCCTTGCCCTTCACAGCAGGTGCAACCTCATCCAGCTTCTTCTTGCGAAGCGCCGCGGCAACATCTGCTTCAAGCGCACGTGCCCCCTGCGATGCACGACGATAGAGCAAAAAACGGTCGATAGCAATCGCTGCCACTGTGAGAGAGCACAGGAGCAGCAGATACATGACGGGACCGCCTTTTTCAAAGAGTTCTGCACTGGTCAAAAAGAACACCTTCCTTGTCAAATATACGGAAATATGCGTGATTACCTATGGATTCGTCGTATACCATCGAGAATGATATACCTTGCTATATGTAAATCGGTACTAAGTATAGCTCTATGGAGAGTGATTGTCAACACAAGTTTAATGAAATTATCATTATCAATCCTCATTCATGTGGATCCTTATAGGATTCTGCCAACTTCTGAAAACGCGGCAAGGCGCGTTCAATCATCGCAGTGCGCACACAATATGCCGCGCGGAAGTAGCCGGGACAGCCAAAATCCCTGCCCGGCACAAGGAGCAGATCAAATTCTCGCGCCCGTGCACAAAATGCAGCATCGTCCTCCTCAAGAGCCTTTGGGAAGAGGTAGAACGCACCTTGCGGGCGCATGCAGGAAAAGCCCGATGCAGACAGCCCTTCGTAGAGCAGCTTTGCATTGTGCGCATAGGTACTCAGATCGGCATTTCTTCCTGCGCAGCGCGCGATAACGAGCTGCCAGAGTGACGGCGCATTGACGTGCGTAAGGACACGCGCCGCACCCGCGATCGCACCGTAGATACGCGCAAAGTCCGCAACCTTATCCGGCACAACGATGTAGCCGATGCGTTCTCCCGGCAGGGAGAAGGATTTGCTGTAGGAGTAGCAGACAATCGTATTGTCGTAAAGAAGTGGAATGTACGGAACGGTCAGACTGTCATAAACGATCTCGCGATAGGGTTCATCCGCGATGATAAAGATCGGATGCCCGAACTCCGTTTCCTTTTTGCGTAAAAGTTCCGCAAGTTGGCGCAGTGTTTCCCCACTGTAGACCGCACCGCTCGGATTGTTCGGGGAGTTGATGATGACAGCTTTCGTATGCTGTGTGATTGCCTCCGCGAGCGCTGCGAAATCGATCTGAAAATCATCGGTTTTTGCAGGCACAACAATGAGCTTCCCCCCGCATGCCTCGACAAAGACACGGTACTCGGGGAAGAAGGGAGCAATCGTGACGAACTCGTCCCCCGCCTCCGCGAGTGCCTTGAACGTAATTGTTATGGACGCTGCCGCCCCCGCCGTGAGGAAGAGATTTTTTCCCGTGAATTCCATGCCGAATCTCTTGTTCAGATCAGCAGCAAGCACCTCACGTACATGGGGCTTGCCGGGCGCAATCGTATAGCCGTGCACCTCCATCGGGTCACTGTGTGTGAGGATATCTATCGCCGCATCTCGAATGAAGTCCGGTGTCGGTACATTGGGATTTCCGAGGCTGAAATCAAAGACATTCTCCGCGCCGACCTCCGCCGCACGCTTCTGCCCATATTCGAAGATTGTGCGTATGGTCGATTTCTTCGTTCCGAGTTCGTACATCTGCTCAGAGACCATGGTATGCTCCTTTCCAAAAACAAATACCCCTGCCACCGTAAGCAGCAGGGGCGTTTCACCCATTACTCACGCATTCCGCAAAAACACATCGTAGCCCTTCTTCATCTCATAGATGTCAGCCTTGCTCGTGACCTCCCACGGCGCGTGCATGCTCATCACGGCGACACCGTTGTCGATCACGTCCATGCCGTAGCGCGCCATGATGTAGGCGATCGTACCGCCCCCGCCGAGATCGACGCGACCGAGTTCCGCAAGCTGATAGCTGACGCCGTTCGCATCCATCATGCCGCGCAGCTGCCCGAGATACTCCGCACTCGCATCGCTCGAGCCGGACTTTCCGCGTGCACCCGTGAACTTGTTGAACACCATGCCGCGCCCGAGGTAGGCGACGTTCTTCTTCTCGAATGCGTCTGCATAGAGCCCATCGTACGCACTCGACACATCCGAGGAGAGCATCTTCGAATGCGCGAGCGTGCGGCGAAGCGCAAGCTCCGTATACTGCCCGCAGGCGGAGAGCAGTTCCGCGACCATGTTCTCAAAGAAACGCGAATGCATGCCTGTTGCACCAACACTGCCGATCTCCTCCTTGTCCACGAGGAGACAGCACGCCGTGCGCTTTGGCATATCTGTCTCAAGCATGGAGCGGAGTGCGGTATAGGAGCAGACGCGGTCATCCTGCCCGTAGCCGAGCACCATGCTGCGGTCAAAGCCAAGCTCACGTGCGCGCCCTGCGGGAACGAGCGTCAGCTCTGCCGAGTTAAAGTCCTCTTCCGCAATATCGTAATATTCCTTGAGGAGTGCGAGGATACCGTCCTTGACGGATTCCTTATCGTCTTTTTTCAGTGGATAACCGCCGATGAGGACATCCAGCTTCTCGCCCTCAATGACCTTCGACGCCTTTTTCTCAAGCTGCTCCTGCGAGAGATGAATGAGAAGATCAGTCACGCAGAAGACGGGATCGTCCGCCTTCTCGCCGAGCGTGATCTCCACCACCGTGCCGTCTTTCTTCACGACAACGCCGTGCAGGGCAAGTGGGATCGTCACCCACTGGTACTTCTTGATGCCGCCGTAGTAATGCGTGTCGAAATACGCAAGACCGTTATCCTCATACAGCGGATTCTGCTTCACATCGAGGCGGCAGGTGTCAATGTGTGCGCCGAGGATATTCATACCGCGCTCCATTGGATCCGTACCGATGTGAAAAAGGACAACCGCCTTCTTCATATTGACGGCGTAGACCTTGTCCCCTGCCTTGAGCTTGGCGCCCGCCGCAATCACGTCTGCAAGGTCGCGGTAGCCCGCCGCCTGCGCCAGACGTACCGCCTCCGTCACGCTCTCGCGCTCCGTCTTGCAGTCCGAGAGGAAATCAATGTAGCCGCGCGCGAGTTCATCGACTGCAGCGCGCTCCGCCTCCGTGTACTTCGACCAGACCGAAGTCTTCTTATCGTCACTCATATATATCCCTTTCTAATAGATCCCACGCATCGCGCAGAATATTGACAAATTCATCCTTTGATACCGCGCGGTTAAATCGCTCACGCAGCTCCGCACTTCCTTTCAGACCGCGCGTATACCATGCCGCATGCTTTCGCATCTCACGGATGCCGATGTATTCGCCTTTATAGCCGACAAGCAGATCGAGATGCCGCAGGATGACCTGTGCACGCTCCGTGCGTGTCGGCGGGGGCAGCTCCTCCCCAGTGCGCAGCCAGTGAATGAGCTGCGGGAAGATCCACGGATTCCCCTGCGCTCCGCGCCCAATCATGACGGCATCTGCGCCCGTTATGTCGAGCGCACGCGCGAGATCGACGGGACGGCGAATGTCACCGCTCACGATCACGGGAATATTTACGGCACGCTTCACCTCGGCAATCGCCGCATAGTCTGCGTTGCCGCTGTAGAACTGCTCGCGTGTACGCCCGTGCACGGCGACGGCATCCACACCGACCGCCTCTGCCATCCGTGCGATCTCCACGGCGTTGCGCGAGGCATCGTCCCAGCCGAGCCGCATCTTCACCGTGAACGGCAGCTTCGTGGCGCGGCGGATCGCCGTGAGAATCTCCTCCGCCTTCTTCGGCTCACGCATGAGCGCCGAGCCCTCACCGTTCTTCACGACCTTCGGTGCGGGGCAGCCCATGTTAAAATCCAGAATATCAGCCGTGCCAATCTCCTCGATGTAGGCAGCTGCCTCCGCCGCCATCGCCGCCGACTTTGCGAAGATCTGCATGGCAATCGGACGCTCGCCCGCCTCCGTCTTTAGCATCTTCATCGTATGCTCGTTGCGGTAGTGGATCCCCTGGCTGCTCACCATCTCCGCAAACGCGAGCGGGCAGCCCATATCGTGCGCAATCACGCGGTACGCGGTATCCGTTACCCCCGCCATCGGCGCGAGAAAGACGGGATCATCAAACGTGAACGCGCCTATTTTCATCGGACTCACGGCTGATTCCGCTCGTAGAGAACGCGCAGCCCCGTCAGCGTCAGGAAGTGATCGACTTTGTCAATCGTCTGCGATTCCTTTGCCACCATACGCGCAAAGCCGCCCGTCGCGACCACCTTCATCTCCATTGCAAGCTCTGCCTTGATGCGGCGGACAATCTCATCGATCTGCCCGACGTAGCCATAGATGATGCCTGCCTGCATGCCCTGTATCGTGCTGCGGCAGACGACCGTCTTCGGTGGCACAAGTTCGATGCGCGGCAGCTGTGCCGCACGCTGAAAGAGTGCCTCAGCACTCGATCCAAGCCCCGGCGCAATGACGCCGCCGAGGAAGTCCCCGTTCTCCGCCACGATGTCGAACGTCGTCGCCGTCCCGATGTCGATGACAACGAGAGGGCCGCCGTACTGCTCATGTGCCCCGACAACATTGACAATGCGATCCGCACCAATCGCACGCGGATTTTCATAGTTCAGGCGTATCCCGGTTCGTATGCCGGGGCCTACGATCAGCGGGCGGATGCGGAAATACCGCTCGCACATCTTGCGCAGGGGAACGACGAGCGGCGGCACAACCGAGGAGATGATGATTGCCTTGATATCGGACATCGCAATGCCCTGATAACGAAACAACTCATTGAACAGAATGCCGTATTCGTCGCCCGTCTTTTGCCGATCCGTCGAGATGCGCCAATGCCGCAGGAGTTTTTTCCCCTCGTAGGCGCCCATGACAATATTGCTGTTGCCGATGTCCAGTACTAGCAGCAATTTCTTTCCTCCATACTATTTCTTCGGGCGGATGGATACATCCCCCGCTAACACGCGCCTTCTCCCAGTCTCTGTATCAATCAGAAGGGCTCCCTCTGCGTCGATGTCCGCCGCAACGCCCTCGAACTCCTCGCCTGCGGGCGCAATCACACGTACCGTCTGCCCAAGCGTCACTGCGTATTCCCGCCATGCCGCCAAGACGGGTGCAAAGCCCGCCCGCTGCACATCTGCATAGAGTTCGTCAAGCGCTCGCAGGAGTTCCTGCAGGAATGTCACGCGCGGCAGCGGCTCCCCCTTCATCTGCATAAGTGACGTAGCGACGGATCTCAGTTCGGCGGGGAAATCCTCCGGCGCGATGTTCACATTGATGCCGATCCCGATCACAACGTAGTTGATGCGATCCATCTCCGCGCTCATCTCCGTGAGGATCCCCACGAGTTTGCGTCCATCGTGCAGAATATCGTTCGGCCACTTGATCGCCGCGCGCAGTCCAAATTTTTCCATTGCACGCGCAACCGCAACCGCAGCCATCAGCGTGCACTTCGGCGCATCCTGTGGCAGAAATGTCGGGCGCAGGAGGATACTCACCCAGATCCCCTTGCCGGGCGGCGAGAAAAAGGAACGCTCCATGCGCCCACGCCCCGTCCCCTGACTGTCCGCGACGACGACCGTACCGTCCTCCGCGCCGCTGCGCGCAAGCTCTTTCAGCACAAGGTTGGTCGAGTCCACGGCATCGTATGAAATGATCTTTCGCCCAATCAGTTGCGTCTCAAGTCCCTGTGTGATCTCCGCCTCAATCAGGCGATCCGGTACCGCACGCAAAGCATAGCCGCTGCGCGGGGCACTTGCGATATCGTAGCCTGCATTACGCAGTGCGGCAATCTTCTTCCAGACTGCTGCGCGTGTCACGCCAAGCCGCTCCGCCATCTTCTCCCCCGATATATAGCCACCCGCCGCACGCAGCAGCTCCAACACATCCCTACTCATGGAACACCACCCAATCGAAACGCCATTATCCGCCCTATTATAGCGCAGATAACGGCGTCCTGCCACAAAAATATGGAAAAATACGAACCCACTACTCACGTACTGCGCGGAAAAGCCATTGGAAGGTATCCACGTCCTCCGGGTCTACATGAACATTGCGCAGGGAAAGAATCTCCTCGCGAAATTCCCGCAATAATTGCTCAAAAGGATGTCGCTTGCCCCTGATCTCATCAATGACAAGCTCAGCACCTTCAAACAACTTAACTAGCTCGTACTTCGTAAAGAAACGATAATGTGTACGGTCTAAGAGTCCCATATCCTGATACGTCCAGCATCCGCTGAGGACATTATAGAGATTGCTGATATGCGCCACGTTCGGAATGCTCGCAATAATTGCCCCGCCTGGTACGAGCAGTTCACGCATATTGCGGATCGCCGTCCATGGATCGAGCAAATGCTCAATCACATCGCCCATTACAATGTAGTCAAACCGCTCCGAGATTTCTGCAGGATCCAGATTTTCCACGTTCATGGAGAGAATCGTGGCAAACGGCGCAGCAACAGCAGCGGCGTGTTCGTTTAGTTCCACGCCATAGAGTCTCGCCGTGGGGTTGTGCATGCCAATCTCCCGCAGCGTCGCGCCGCAGGCACAACCAATCTCAAGCACACGCAGCCCCTCACGTTTCAGATCCATCATCTGAAAGAGATCCACGCGCGGATGAAATGAATAGTCAAGGGATACGCCCCATTTGGAGCGGAACATCAAACGTTCCCGTTTCTGCAGCTGATCGTATTCCGGCGGCTCCTGTGCAGGAATACTCTCCTCATGATGCACATAGGCACCCATCAAGGAGGCAATTCCATAACCCGCACGGGTCATGCGGATCGTATAATCATTCGCCGCAAGCGCGGGCACTGTAAATTGCTCATCCAGAAAACCCGCTGCCTCTGCCACATCCCGCCGCACCATCAGGGCAAACATTTCCGCAAGGATCTCGGGGTGGAGCGCGCTTTCCCGTGCGCGAAGTTCCTCTGCAACTGCAGCAAACTCCTCCCATGACCGATACTCCGATGGCGGAGCAACACGCGAACGCTCGTATGTACGAGAAGCGACAGCACTCACCGCCCCCACGGTGGGGTTCTCGATCAGGGCATCCAGCATATCCTCTGCCGTATGCGGCGCGAGCAGGACATCCGCATGGAGAAAGAGCAGCACCTCTCCCACGGACGCACGAAGCCCTGCATTCACCGCATGAGAAAAGCCATGTCGCTCCGCACTGCGAAGAATCCGTACATCGTCCCCCGCCGCCGTAACGACAATTCCTGCATCTTTCGAGGATCCGTCATCGACAATGATCATCTCGTATGGAAAGCGTACCGTATTCCGTATTGCCGCAAGGCATTGATTGAGCTGATCGCCCATATCGTGTACGGGAATAATAATGCTTAGTTTTGCCATAACAGCCTCTCATCGTTGAATACAAAAGACAACGGTATCGCCCAGCAGAAAATGATGCAGCTGCTGACGATTCTCACCTGCACTGTCCAGAATCTTTACGGCAAGCTCTTCAAACGCCGTCATATCAGCAAAGAGATGCGGGCATCTCGCGTATCCAATGCGAACGGCATCGGACGAAAAGCGTTTGTTGACCTCTGTAATAAGGCGTTCCACGGGAAATACCCGCCGCCCATCCATCGGCAGAATACTGTCATAAGTGTCATGCGGGGTGTTATTCGGCAGGCTCTCCATCGTCCGCTCAAAGCTGTTGTAGTTGTGCAGAGAGGCATAGACGAATCCGTGCGGACAGAGGTGGTCATGACATCTTTGAAAGAACGGAATGATGCGTGAAATCGGCAGATTGTTGAGCGGTGCGCCGACAACGATCATGTCATAGTGCACATCCTGTTCCGCAAAGAGATGATCCAAGGACTCCATGCAGATGGTTTTGTCCGCCATATATTTCGTATCCTCCATGTATGCCGGATCGATAACAATGGCATCCAGTGTGACCGCCCGTCGAAGTTTACGAAAATAATTGCGGATCTGAAGAAGCCCCTCGCCAAACATCGGCTCGATAACGAGTACGCGCGCGGGAAAAGCGTCTGCGGACAGATCTTTGATAAACGCGTCCATAAAGTGCAGATGCCCGCGTGACTCCCACGGATCGACCTTCCACTTTTCACGAAAGACGGGGCGCATGGAAACAATGCTCTTGTAGTTGCCGCGCTTGGTGCGCACCTCGTTCAGCGTGACTCCGCCAAAGTGGTGAATGAAGGTATCCTTTGCGAGGATCTGGTGAAAGCCCGAGCGGCGCAGCATTGCCGAGAAGTCATCGTCCTCAAAATCGCACATGACATAGCGATAGTCGGCACGAATCTCGGGTACGTCAAAGAGATTCGGCACGACGCTCACAAACGGCATGAGAACAGCGCGATCTTCCCAGAGAAGCGGATTGGACACGTTGTGGTGGGCGGCAAACGCCTCCATCTCCCCCATCGCCTCAAAGGTATTGTCATAGCTAACCGGGATTCCCTGATGGTTTGAGATGCAGTTTTCATTGCAGGTCGGCACAACCCAGAAGACATCCTTCTCCGCCGCATGAACAGCAAGCAAATTCTCAAGCCAATGCGGCGTTGCAACCGCATCGTTTGAAAAATAGACGACATACGCCCCCTCGGCAATGTGACGGGCAATGCCCCAGCCGAGATGATTGTATACGTTGTACTTCAGATTGATTTTCTTCTCATGCAGAAGACTGTTGAAGTATGCCTCCGTTTCATCGGACGAACCGTCGTTGATCGTGATGAGCTCAATGTCTCCCCGTGCAAAATCCGTATGACGAAAGAGACTTTCGATCGCACAGCGTGAGAACTCCACCTTATTGTAAGCGGGTACGATGATCGATATGCGGTACTTGAAGTCCGTTCGTCGCGGCCGTTGGCGCGCCGCTGCAAAGGCAGCGATCATCTCCTGGAGATATGACACTTCCCTCTCGGGATGCCGCAGAATATGATATTCCAGATCAAGCTGGCAGCCGAGATCCAAAAAGAGTGGGCGCACCTCATAGGCAAAGATTTTTCGCGCTTCCTCGACAGCGTTCGCAGACAATACCTTTCCCGCCGAATGTGCTGCATTCAGCGCATAGCGGCGGCATTTCTCGACGAGCGTTCCCTCCTCCCGTGACAGACAGTCCGCCACGGACTCCATCACCGCAGCAAAGTCCGTCAGTACCTGCCGCGTCTCCTCCGCAAGCACATCATGCACGTCCAGCGCGCGCCCGACATAATCGACCGCCTCTTCAGCTGTCGTCATGATCTCCTCATACCACTGCATACAAACCTCTCTTTGCATCGCTGCCCCAGATCGGGAGCATGGATCAATGCGGCACCAATTCCACGAACTACACAGTATCAGTAATTCCTCTATACTATCGTCAAAACGTCGAAAATTCTAAAGAAAGGGCGCTGCTGCACACATTTCATGCAACAGCGCCTTCGCTGTGTTCTCTATTTATTCCATCGGGTTACGTTGAACTTCGGCTCTGTGGTCGGAACAGGCGCAGGGCGCTCCTCTGCAGCACGCTCCGCCTCCTCGCTCGTCTGCGTGGAGTCATCAATGACGACATCGACGGGGATCATCAGTGGTTTGCCCGTATCATCAGGCGTGTCATCCTGCGTTTCCTTATCGCTGATCGCGCCCTTCGTCATGAGTTCCTCAAGCTCGCTTGCACTCAGTGTCTCACGCTCAAGCAGTTCGTGCGCGATGAGATCGAGCTTGTCACGGTTCTCCGTGATGATGATGCGACACGCCTCATACGCCTCCTCAATGTAGCGGCGCACCTCACGGTCAATCTCGCCCGCAACCTCCTCGGAGTAGTTGCGGTCACGGTTGAAGTCACGCCCGAGGAAGACCTGATGGTTCTCCTCGCCGTAGGCGATGGGACCGATGGACTCGCTCATGCCATACTGCATAATCATGCTGCGGATGATCTGTGTCGCCTGCTGGATATCGCTCGACGCACCCGTGCTGATCTCGCCGAGCACAACCTCCTCCGCAACGCGTCCGCCGAGCGCAACCTTGATGCGGTCAAACAGCTCGGAGCGCGTGCGATAGGAGCGATCCTCCTTGGGCAGGGAGAGCATATAGCCGCCCGCGCGCCCGCGCGGAATGATCGTGACCTTGTGCACGGGATCGGCGTGCTCGAGCAGGAGTCCGACGAGCGTATGACCGCCCTCGTGATACGCCGTGAGGCGCTTCTCCTCCTCCGTCATGACGTGGGACTTGCGCTCGGGCCCTGCCATGACGCGCTCGATTGCCTCCTCCATCTCCGCCATGTAAATTTTCTTCTTGTTCCGCCGTGCGGCAAGAAGTGCCGCCTCGTTGACGAGATTGCTGAGATCCGCGCCCGTAAAGCCGGGCGTACGACGTGCAAGCACGTCCAGATCTGCGTCCTCAGCAATGGGCTTGCCCTTCGTATGCACCTTGAGGATCGCCTCACGTCCGCGCACGTCGGGCTTGTCCACGACGATCTGACGGTCAAAGCGACCGGGACGCAGAAGCGCGGGATCGAGTACATCGGGGCGGTTCGTTGCCGCGATGATGATGATCCCCTCATTCGAGGCAAAGCCATCCATTTCGACGAGCAGCTGATTGAGTGTCTGCTCGCGCTCGTCATGACCGCCGCCAAGCCCCGCGCCGCGCTGACGACCGACGGCATCAATCTCATCAATAAAGACGATGCACGGTGCGGACTTCTTCGCCTGTTCAAAAAGGTCACGCACGCGCGAGGCACCGACACCGACGAACATCTCGACAAAGTCCGACCCGCTGATCGTAAAGAACTGCACCCCCGCCTCACCGGCAACCGCCTTCGCAAGGAGGGTCTTACCCGTGCCCGGGGGACCAAAGAGCAGCACGCCCTTCGGGATGCGCGCGCCGAGTTCATTGAATTTATCCGGCGTCTTGAGGAATTCGACGACCTCCTCAAGCTCCTGCTTCGCCTCATCCGCACCTGCGACATCAGCGAACGTCACCTTTTTCTTGTCGCTCACCATCAGGCGCACACGTGACTTGCCAAAATTCATCATGCGTCCGCCGCCCATCTGGGACTGCTGCATGATGAAAAACCAAAAGCCGATCAGAAGTGCGATTGGAATGAGCGAGGTAAGCAGAGTCTGCCACCATGGCGGCTCGGGCGGGTTCTCCGCCGAGATATGGATGCCTTTGTCTGCAAGTCGCTTGTAGAGATCGCGGTCACTGTTCGGTGCATCCGGCGCAATGGTCGTGAACTCCGTGCCGTCTGTAAGCGTACCTCGAATATTGTTCTGGATGATGACGACTTTGTCTACCTCGCCCGCATCCACCTTTGCGTTAAAGTCACTGTAGCCAAGTGCCGTCGCCTGTGGTCCCTGATGACTGCCGGACATATAGTCGGCAATCGTCCACACAACGAAGAACATCAGCGCATAAAAAGCAAGATTTCTAAGGATTGATTGATTCAATTCCTACCTCCTCTGCATCATTCATAAACGGAGCGCTTGAGCACTCCGATGTAGGGCAGATTCCGATATTTCTCCGCATAGTCCAGACCATAGCCCACGAGGAATTCATCCGGCACCTCATGCCCCAAATAGTCGATCTCCACCGGGGCAATACGCCGCGAGGGCTTCGACAGGAACGCACAGATCTTAATGCTCTTCGGGTGACGCCCCTGAAGCATCTGCTTCAGATAGTGCATTGTTGTCCCCGAGTCAATGATGTCCTCGACAATGATGACATGCTTGCCCTCGATGGAGAAGTCAAGATCCTTGAGAATCTTGACCTGTCCGCTTGAAACAGTCGCCTCCCCATAGCTGGAAACAATCATGAAGTCAAAAGCGATGGGACGATCAATCGCGCGTACGAGATCGGTGAAAAAGACTGCAGCGCCTTTCAATATTCCGACACAGTAGACCGTTTCAGAAGCATCACGGTAGTCGTTCGTAATCTCCGCGCCGATCTCCTGCACACGCGCATGAATCTCATCAGCGGAAAAGGAAATGCGCTCAATGTCACTGCTCATCATTTGGCATCGTCTCCTTCACACATACAATGCTCAAAATATCCGTACTGGATGCCGTCACGGGAGCAAGCACACTGCGCCGTCCGCCCGCAATCCAGAAAATCTCGTAGGTATCCGCAAGCGCAAGGAGAGGCATCCGATCCCGCACTTCCTGCGGAACCTTATCGTCAATCAAAATCTCCTTGAGCTTCTTTCGTCCAATGGGGAGCTGCATGAAATCCCCGGCACGCCGCGTCCGCAAGACAAGCGGAGGCAATGCCGCAAGGTCGGCATAGACAGCCTCCCTCTGCTTCATCCTGCTCCAATCCTGCTCCGTCATACGCATCAGCCGCCGGATGTGAAACGCCATACCCCGAAAATTTATTATAGCATATTCACGGCTGAAAGGAAGTATAATTTCACTATTTTCCGCAGGGGCTTGCATCGCGGTCGAACGCTGCAGCGTAAGTATACCATAGCGTGCAATCCCCCGCCACCCGCCCGGCATCTCCGCATGTGCGGTTCCCTTTTCAAAGATGAGAGCACGCAGACGCTCCGCATGGAGATAGGAAAAGTCCTGTGTCGCTCCTGTCCGCTGCGTCCAAAACATGCGCAGAACGCGGCGCTGCAGCGCGGGGTGCAGTGTCTGCAGTACCGCAGTCAAGAGCCCCGCAGGGCAAAAGGCACGTGCAAGCGCATCGGCGGCGAGATCTGACAGAAGATCCGCCTCCTCGACGGCAAGCGCACTGAGTCGCGTAAGTGCATCCTCGACCGCCGGATTGTACTGCGCACGAAGCAGCGGCAAGAGTTCATGGCGCACGCGATTGCGCCGTGCATCCACAGCATCATTCGTCGCATCATGCCGTGGCTTCATACCGCGTGTCCGCACATAGGCCTCAATCTCCGCGCGCCGCATGCTGAGGAGAGGGCGCAGATGGGTTCCATCCCACACACGCATGGCACCGAGCCCCGCAGGTCCCGTGCCGCGCAGAATGCGCAGCAGCACAGTCTCGGCAAGGTCGTCTGCATGATGCGCGAGTACAACGGCATCGCAGACCTGTTCCTCCCGCACCCGATGGAGGAAGTCATAGCGGCAGAGCCGCGCCGCTGTTTCAAGCGAGAGTCTGTGCTCACGCGCATACGACGGAACATCCCCCGACGCACAGACGCACGGGATCTCCCGCGCCCGGCAAAATTCCTGCACAAAACGTGCATCCGCACGGGAATCTGCCCCACGTATGCCATGCTCATAATGGGCACATACGATCTGTGCACCACCGCTGCTCTGCAGCACAAACAGCACATCCAAAAGGGCGAGTGAATCCACCCCGCCGGAACAAGCGACGAGCAGCGTGCGCGTGGGAGAAAAAAAATTATGCGCGCGAAGAACGCGCTCCACCTGTTGCTGCAATGTATGTCTCCGCTGCAAAAAGGGCACTCCGCATGGAGTGCCCTTTGTTATCCTCATCCGGACAGGTATGCCCTGTCGCTTTGGCATCAGCACTTCCCTGTGATCAGCCGCGGCGCGATCCGCGCCCCCCCCGCTTGGAATCCGTCTTGCGGCGCAGATCGGTCAATCGCTCATCGCTGTCCTTCAGGAAGCGCGACAGCTTGTCCTCAAAGGAAGGAGAGCCGATCTGCCGTGATGCTGCGGTGCGCCGCAGATCACGCGGGGGACGCGGCGGGCGTGTCGGAGCCGCAGACGGCTGCACAGGGGCGGCCGGCTTATCCTGAAGTGCCTTGATAGAAAGCCCGATCTTGCCGCGATCATCCACCGTGAGCACCTTGACCTTGACCGAATCGCGCTCCTTGAGAAAATCGTGCACATCGTTCACATAGACATCGGCGACCTCTGAGATATGGATGAGTCCTGTCTTCCCCTCGGGGAGTTCAACAAAAGCGCCAAAATTGGTGATACCCGTTACGACGCCCTCTACTACACTGCCAACTTCGATGGCCAATACAACTCTTCCCTTCAACTACAAACCGTCAGGGGTCTCCCCCAGTATCATTACCCGCTCATTATACAGGGCAGGGATACTCTGTGTCAAGAAATTCTCAGCTGCCGCCGGAACGCTTTCCGGGTGCGTACGGAAGTTCCCCCGCCCCCGTCATCCCCAGCTCCTCGCGTGCCAGTTTTTCGATGTAAGGCAGCTCGCCAAGACGCGCCTTCTCCGCACGCAGACGGTCATTTTCCGCGCGCGCTTCCATGAGCCGCTGCGTCGCAAGCGTCTGATCCTCATGAACATGGGAAAGGTACAGTCCCTGTGATACGATCATTGCGCCAAAATAGCCCAGAATAAGCAGCACCGTGATGACAAACCAGCGCGGCCTTCTAGATGTTCTGCTCTGTGCCATACATACCTCTCTTCCTTGTCATCAGTGCAATCAAATCCGCCGCAACATCCTGCGCCGCCTCCTCGCGCGCGCATCGACGTGCCGCTCTGCGCATCTCCGGAATGCGGTGCGCAAGGATCTCCTCCACGGCGGGTGCCATGCGTTCCCCCGGATGCAGCCACACAGCCGCACCGCGCCGCGTCGCATAGATGGCGTTCTCCGTTTCGGGTCCCGGGATCGGATCGTGCAGCAGGAGCGGCAGCCCCGCCGCAAATGCCTCGCTGAGGGTCAGCGCTCCCGGTTTTGTAATGAGGAGATCCGCTGCACGCATGAGCACATGCACCTCATCAGTATAGGAAAAGACACGGATCGTATGCCGCGAGTGAGATGCAACGGCGCGTGCATGTGCCGCAAGCGCGGCATTGTGCCCCGCCACAACGAGAATGGAAAAGCGCTGCTCGATCGTCTCAAGTTCCGCGAGCGTGCGGTCCATGCCGCCGAGACCAAGCCCGCCGCCCATAAGGAGAAGGGTTGGCAGATCCTCCGTAAGCCCAGCCTTCGCCTGTGCCGCATCCCGCGCCATCGCATAGTCGGCAGACGCGATGGGAATGCCCGCTGCACGCACCATACTGCGATCAAAACCGCGCACTTCCATCCCCTCCACCATCGCCTCCGTCGCGACAAAGTAGAGATCCACACCGCGTACGAGCCAAATTGTATGCAGTGCATAATCCGTCAGGAGCGCCGCAAGCGCGTAAGTGCCGCCGTGTCGTGTGCGCCAAAGAGCTGCCGCCCCCTCGGGAAAGGGGTGTGTAGCGATGATCAGATCCGGAGCATACGCCCTTATGATCCGCCCCATAGTACGTACCATCACCTGTGCAAATGCGCTGCGCACAATGCCGCCGCTCGCGTTTTTTCCTGCGATGCGGAAAAACACATCGTAAAGATTGGGCACAAAGCGCAGCATTGTCAGGTAAATGCGCTTCATGAGGTAATGAATCATGGAGACTTCACGCGCCATAAAGTCGACCACATCGACCTGCATAGCGGCTGCCTGCGGGTGTGCCGCAAGTGCCGCACGAATTGCCTCGGCTGCCCGCGTGTGTCCCGCGCCAATCGATGCCGTCAAAATGAGAATACGGGCACGCTCCATGTTTCACCCCCTCACACAATCATGATTATTCTATCACAATTTTGAACGACGGACAAAAGTTTTTTAGGTTTACGCCGTCAGCCCGCCGTCAACGCGATAGATGCTCCCCGTCACCCACGCTGCAGCAGAAGATGCGAGAAAAGCGATCACCCCCGCCACCTCATACGGCGTGCCAATACGCCCCATGGGGTAAGGATCCGCCATCGCACGAAGCTGATCGGCGCGTGGGAGATGCGGAGAGAGCTGCCGCTCCGTGAGCGGTGTGAGCACATCGGCGGGTGCAACGGCATTCACGCGCACCGTATCGTGCGCCAGTTCGAGCGCGAGCGAGCGCGTAAAGGCAATGACCGCTCCCTTGGTCGCCGCATACGCCGCACAGCAGTAGTTGCCGTGCAGTCCCGCATCCGAGGCAACATTGATGATCGCGCCGCGCGTCCTCCTCAGATACGGCAGCGCTGCCTGCGTCAGCAGAACGGTTCCCTTGACATTCGTCGCCATCATGTCATCAAACGCATGCTCCGCAAGGTCGTCCAGCGCTCCCTCCGCATAGATCCCGGCGGAATTCACGAGGATATCCACGCCGCCAAACGCATGCGCACATTCCGTCACGACGCGCACACAGTCCGTGCGCACACGGACATCCCCATGAACAACGCGTGCCCGTTTTTTCGCTGCAAGCGCATGGAGCGCGTGCGCCCCACGTGCCTCATCACGTCCCATGAGGGCAACGCACGCCCCTCCCGCAAGAAAAATTTCTGCACAGGCAAGTCCAATCCCCGAGGTGCCGCCCGAGATCAGAGCGGTCTTCCCTGCAAAGGCATCGGCTGAAAAAATTGTCTTTTCCATATCCATCCTACGATATGAACAAAAAACCGGACTCCCCATTGGAAGTCCGGCCATCCTGCAAAATCAGTTCACAGAATCCTTCAGAGCCTTGCCAGCCTTGAACACAGGCATCCTCGAAGCCGCAATCTCGATCTCGTCGCCCGTCTGCGGATTGCGTCCCTTGCGCGCCTTGCGGTCTTTCACCTCGAATGTGCCAAAGCCGATGAGCTGGATTCTATCGCCCTCGCCAAGTGCATTCTTGATCGTTTCAAAAACGGCATTGACCGCCTTTTCTGCGTCCTTCTTTGTCAGACTTGCCTGCTCTGCTACGTTTGCGACCAATTCCTGCTTGTTCAAAGTAGCATCCTCCTTTAGATATTTTCCATTTACTCAACGACCACAAGGGGTCGCACTGTCATGAGAGAATTTAACAGAATTACCTAGAAAAATCAAGGGGGAAATTCAAAAAAAAGCATTTTTTTCCAAAAAACACAGGTTTTTTTATCCATTTTCCCAAAAAACCGAGGTATACGGAATGAAAATTGTGGTCAAATGATCAATATCTTCCTGCCAATCGAGCTCAAAGAGAGAAATCCGCCGCACGCGTTGGTCGGGCAGCGCCAGATGATGCAAGTAGATAACTTCCTGCGTATCCGGAAAATGCTCCATCAGGAGGATTTTCAAATCGGATGCGAGTTCACGCGAATAGAGCTGCGTGATGATGAGATCCTGGGCCGGCGGTGAGGCAACCGCGTCCTCATCCATCGCATCCACGATCGACAGCCCGTTCACAGGATCGAGACCGAGTGCCGCAAAGAGCGGCTCCAAAAAGCTCATTCCGGGCAGGATCTCGAGCGAGCCTCCCTCCTCCATCGCCCGCTCACGCAGCAGCTGCACCGTACGTTCCGCGACGAAGGGGCTGCCTGGGACAAGATAGAGCACATCCATCTCAGAGGCGCGTGCCAACAGGTCATCTGCAATGTGCTCATAGAGCTCGTCAAAGTCCTCGGCATTCTCGTAAAAAGCATCGTAGGTCTCATACGAAATTCCTGCCGCGTCCAGTGCCTCCACTGTCGGATGAATACGTGTACGCAGCAGGATGTGCTGCGACGCCTCAATACGCCCCCATGTCTCGCGCGTGATCAGCCCTGCATCCCCGGGACCGAGTCCCCCCACAGTCAGTTTATAATCTGCCATTCTTTCACTCCCCACTTGCCATCCGCACAATTTCCAGTACTGTATCCAATATCTCCCTGCTCTCCTTCGGCTGAAGGCGGATGCGATAACCGTCACCCTCGGGCAGCGATCCAATGCGCCTCCCAAAGCCACGATCAAGGCGCATGAGTGCCGGAAACGACAGCTTCTCACCCTCAGGCAGTGCAAGATCCAGTACGTCTCCCTTTGCCGTGATGCTGCGCGCGCCGAACCTGCGCGCATAGTTCTTGATCCGCGCGATGTCGAGCAGAGCGAGTACAGGTGCTGTCGGCTCGCCAAAGCGGTCAATCAGCTCATCGAGCAGCGCATCCAGATCCTCATTTGTACGCACAGCGGCAATCTTCTGATAGATCTCGATCTTGTGCATGGCATCATCAATATACCCGCCGTCGAGATATGCCTCTACGGGCAGGTCGATCACCGTCTCCACGGGCGGCGGCGCAGGTGCCTCGCCCTTTTTGCGTGCCACGGCTTCTTCCAGCAGTTTGACGTACATCTCAAAGCCGACACCCGCAATATGTCCATGCTGCTGCGCACCGAGGAGGCTCCCTGCCCCACGGATCTCGAGATCACGCATGGCAATCTTAAAGCCTGAACCGAGCTGCGCGAACTCCTTCATCGCCTGCAGACGCTTTTCTGCTGTCTCGCTGAGCACCTTGTCGCGCCGATAGGTGAAGTAGGCAAACGCCATCTTCGCCGAGCGGCCGACACGTCCACGCATCTGATACAGCTGCGAGAGACCGAAGCGGTCAGCATCGTAGATGATGATCGTGTTCGCATTGGCAACGTCAATGCCATTTTCGATGATGCTGGTCGCGAGCAGGATGTCATAATGCCCCTCATAGAAGTCCATCATGACCTGCTCAAGGATATCCTCGTTCATCTGCCCATGTGCCGAGGCAATACGTGCCTCCGGCACCAGCCGCAGCAAGTGTTCACGCATGCGGTCGATGCTCTCCACACGATTGTAGATAAAGTAGACCTGTCCCCCGCGCGCCAGTTCACGCTCGATCGCACCGCGGATCGTCGCATCGCTGCTCTCCACAACATAGGACTGTACAGGCAGGCGGTCGGCAGGCGGTGTCTCGATGATGCTCATGTCACGCGCCCCCGCAAGCGACATATGCAGCGTGCGCGGGATGGGTGTCGCTGAGAGGGTCAGCACATCGACCCCCGACGCGAATTCCTTGATCCTCTCCTTCTGCGTAACCCCAAACCGCTGTTCCTCGTCCACAATCAGGAGTCCGAGGTTCTGAAAGCGCACGCGCTTCCGGTTGAGGATCGCATGTGTCCCGATGAGGATGTCCACGCGTCCGCGTGCCACATCGCGCAGCGTCGCCGCCTGCTCGCGCAGCGAGCGGAAGCGGCAGACCACGTCCACCTTCGGCGCAAACTCTGCAAATCGTGCGGCAAAGGTCTGGTAATGCTGCTGCGCAAGCACCGTTGTCGGCACAAGCACAGCTACTTGAAAGCCATCCATTGCCGCTTTGAATGCCGCGCGCACGGCGACCTCCGTCTTGCCGAAGCCGACATCGCCGCAGAGCAGACGGTCCATGGGCTTGTCACTCTCCATGTCGCGTTTGATCTCCGTGACGGCACGCAGCTGATCTGCCGTCTCCTCATACGGAAACGACTCCTCAAACTCCCGCTGCATCGCATCGTCGGGCGTGAAGGCATGTCCGTGTGCAAGCTGTCGCTGTGCATAGATCTCGAGCAGATGATCGGCGATATCCTCCACGGATTTCTGCGCCTTCGCGCGCGCACGTGCCCAATCCGCCGTCCCCATGCGGTGCAGGCGCGGCGCAACCCCCTCCGAGCCAATGTACTTTTGCAGGAGGCCGACCTGATCCGTCGGTACGAACAGCTTGTCGTCTCCGCCGTATTGGATGCGCAGATAGTCGCGGTGAATGCCCGCGACCTCGAGCGTCTCCACGCCGAGATATTTCCCGATGCCGTGCGAGACATGCACGACATAGTCACCGGGGGCAATCTCGCGAAAGTGCCGTATGCGTTCACCTGCCGACGCCGTGCGCCGCAGTTTCACCTTATGCCGCCCAAAGATGTCCTGCTCTGTGAGCACGGCAATGTGCGCCGCACTCAGTTCGAAGCCCGCACGCAGAGCCCCCGATGCAACCGCAACGGCTTCCCTGTGCTCCTCACCCTCCCTGCGCAGGAGAACGGCGGGTATCTTCCACCCCGTCAGCATATCGCGCACGGCATTCGCCCGCTCTACACCGCCCGCGAGGATGAGCACCTGAACCCCATCCGCAAGATAGCGGCGCAGCTCGCTCTCAAGCAGTGCAAACTGCCGCTGGAACGCTGTCATAGGCACCATCTGAAAGCTGATGAGCGCTGCAGGCGTACATGCGGGGACGGTTCGGCTCATCAGCGAGGCAAAGATTTCATGCCCTGCTGCTCCTGCGGCAACCAACTCCTCCCATGAGAACAGACGCGCTGCGCGCACCTCATCCTCCTGCGCCGCATCCGCAAGTGCCGCGATGAGACGCAGCGGCTCGTCGAAGATGGTCACGCCCTCACCGCTGAGATACGTCAAAAAGCACGCCTCCCCCTCATCATCCGCTGCACGCAGCGGCATGACGGAAGCCGTGCTGATATTCTTGATGGAACGTTTCGTCAGAGGATCGTACTCACGCATGGAGTCGATCTCCGCGTCGAAGAATTCCACGCGGATCGGTGAGAGCGCATTGATCGGAAAGATGTCGACGATGCCGCCGCGTACACTAAACTGACCGACGTGCTCCACCTCTGCCGCGTGCTCGTAGCCGAGTGTACTCAGCCGTTCGAGCAGGTACTCGCGCGGAAGACTCTCCCCGAGCCGCAGAGAGAGCGCTGCTCGTGAAAACTCTGCCGTACTCAATCCTCTCTGTGCCGCCGCCCCGATGTCCGCGAGCACGATAATCGGTTCGCAGCGCAGCAGTCGTGCGAGGATATTCATGCGCTGTGCTGAGCGTTCCAGCCCCTTCGCCGCACCATGCGCGGCAAAGTCCATGCGGTCCAGTTCCGGCAGCTCATAGACATCCGCCTCCGGCAGCAGTGCCGCCAGATCTTCCTGCCACGCGCGCAGCGCCTCGCGCCCACTCGTCACGATGGCGAGCGGACGTGGGTTGGCATCATAGGCGGCAGCAGCAGCGGCGTGCTTCATAGAGCCGGAAAAGCCGTGTGCAAGAATCTGCTGAGGCGCAGCATCGAGCGTTTCTGAGAGCGCACGCACGGAACGATCCGCACGCAGTATGGAAAAGAGCACGTTCATTTGGGAGCCGCAGCGAGCGCTGCACGCACAAATCCCGCGAAGAGGGGATGCGGATGATTGGGCCGCGACTTGAGCTCCGGATGGAACTGCGAGGCGACGAACCACGGGTGCTCCGCGATCTCCACGACCTCCACGAGGCGGTTGTCCGGACTTGTGCCAGCAATCACCAGCCCCTTCTCCTCAAGCTGCGTACGGTAGGCATTGTTGAATTCAAAGCGATGGCGATGACGCTCGCTGATCTCGCCCGCACCGTACTCCTCACGCGAGTGTGAACCGTCCGCGAGAACACAGGGATACGCACCGAGGCGCATCGTACCGCCCTTCTCCTCCACGTCCTGCTGATCCTCCATCAGTGCAATGACAGGATGCGGTGTCTCCGCTGCGAACTCCGTGCTGTGTGCGTTCGTAAGCCCCGCCACATGGCGTGCAAACTCGATGACCGCGCACTGCATGCCGAGACAGAGTCCGAGGAACGGAATCTCGTGCTCGCGCGCATACTGAATCGCGCGGATCTTTCCCTCGACTCCGCGGTCACCGAAGCCGCCGGGCACGAGAATTCCCTTGCAGCCGGCAAAGAGTTCATCGAGATCCGCATTTGGCTCCTCAAGTTCCTCCGCATTGATCCACGCGATCTTCACCTGTGCATCCTGATCAATACCGCCGTGATGAAGCGCCTCCGTCACAGACATATAAGCATCCGGCAGTGCAACGTATTTGCCGACAACGGCAATCTTCACCTTTTTTGCGGGATGGTTGATCTTAAAGACCATCTTCTCCCACGCCTCCATATTGGAGGGATCAAACGTCATCGCCATCTTTTCGAGCACGATGCGGTCGAGCCCCTCCTGCTGCATCATGAGAGGAACTTCGTAGATGGTCGGTGCCGTGCGGTTCTCGATGACAGCATCGGCATCCACATCGCAGAAGAGCGCAATCTTCTCCTTCATCTCGCGCGGAATCGGCTGCTCCGTGCGGCAGACGAGGATATCCGGCTGAATGCCGATGGCGCGCAGCTCCTTGACGCTGTGCTGGGTCGGCTTCGTCTTAAGCTCGCCTGCCGCCCCGATGTAGGGAAGCAGCGTTACATGGATGTAGAGCGCGTCGTTCTTCCCGACTTCCTTCTTGACCTGACGGATTGCCTCGAGGAAGGGCAGACTCTCGATATCGCCGACCGTTCCGCCGATCTCAGTGATGACGACGTCGGCATTGTCTGCCTTTGCCACATCGTAAACTCTCTGCTTGATCTCATTCGTAATATGCGGAATCACCTGCACCGTCGAGCCGAGGTAGTCCCCGTGACGCTCCTTGTTGAGCACGGTGGCGTAGACCTTGCCCGTGGTGATGTTCGAGCGCTTCGTGAGATTGATGTCAATGAAGCGCTCGTAGTGCCCGAGATCAAGATCCGTCTCCGCCCCGTCGTCTGTAACGAACACCTCGCCGTGTTGGTAGGGGCTCATCGTACCGGGATCAATGTTGATGTAGGGGTCAAATTTCTGGATGGTGACCTTCAGCCCACGACTTTTGAGCAGTCGACCGAGCGAGGCTGCCGTAATGCCCTTGCCCAACGATGAAACCACGCCGCCCGTGACGAAAATATACTTTGCCATGCCGTTCCTCCGCACGTTAGTTTTGAATGCTCTCGAGCTTCTTCTTGCGTGCCGCCTCCTTCGTGATGGCGGTCTTTGCCGTCCCTCCGGACGTCTTCGCTGCCGCTCCTGAGGAACGGGACGAGGAGCGCTTGACCTCGGGGGGGACCCACTCCATCAGGCCCCATTTGCTTTCACCCTCATAATGAAAGCGGCTGTCCATATTCATCATCGTATAGATTTCGGAGATCGCCATCGCAAGCGACTGTACAGGTTTGTGTTTGGCCTCGATCACCTCGAGAATGAGATCCTTGTAGTGGATCGGCTCTTTTTTCTGCGTGAGGATGTGATAGGCGACATCCACTTCCGACATATGTTCAAAATCCATAGATACGCTCCTTTCCTGTGAACGATTACATCTTCTCCGGTGCCGTGACGCCGAGCACTCCGAGACTGTTGCGGATCGCGCGTCCTGTCGCAAGGACAAGGGCAAGACGCGCCGAGGCAAGTGCCGGCTCCTGCCCGACAATGCGGCATTTATTGTAGAACGAATGGAACGCACCTGCCAGCTCATGACTATACCGCGCGATGCGCTGCGGAGCAAAGTCCGCTGCCGCGCGCGCAATCTCCTCGGGATAGGAAGCGATCTTCTTGATGAGTGCAATCTCCGTCTCATCCGTCAGCAGCTCCAGCTCGTTCCCATCCCTGACAGCAATCCCCGCCTCGTTCGCCTGACGGAAGATGCTCGAAATGCGCGCATGTGCATACTGGATGTAGTAAACGGGATTCTCATTGGACTTCTTGGTCGCAAGATCGAGATCGAAATCAAGCTGGCTGTCGAGTGAGCGCATGAGGAAAAAATACCGCGCCGCGTCGACACCGACCTCCTCCATCAGCTCACGCAGCGTGACCGTCTCGCCCGTGCGCTTGCTCAGCTTCACAACCTGACCGCCCCGATAGAGGCTGACCATCTGCAGCAGGAGTACCGTGAGTTTCTCGGGATCGTGCCCGAGCGCCGCCATCGCTGCCTTGACGCGTGCTACATAGCCGTGGTGGTCTGCGCCCCAGATATTGATGAGCCGTCCGTAGCCGCGCTCATATTTATCCGCGTGGTAGGCAATGTCTGCCGCGAGATAGGTCGGAACACCGTTATCACGGAAAATGACGCGGTCCTTGTCGTCGCCGTAGTCCGTCGAGCGGAGCCAGACCGCCCCCTCCTGCTCGTATGCCTTGCCGCGTTCCAACAATGCATCCACCACGCGGCGCACAGCATCCGGATGGAGTGTGCGCTCGCTGTACCAGCGATCGAATGTCACGCCGAAATCCGTCAGATCTTCCTCAAGTGCCGCCAGCTTCTCACGATAGGCGACATCTTGAAAGAGCCGCAGACGTTCCTCCTCGGGCAGGGCAAGATACTTATCCCCATCGCGGTCAATGATGCGCTGCGCCGTCTCCACGATATCCGCACCGTGGTAGCCGTTTTCCGGGAACTCCACAGGCTTTCCCAGAAGTTCCAGATAGCGCGCATTTACTGACACAGCAAGGAGATTCATCTGATTGCCCGCATCGTTGACATAGTATTCGCTGTCCACGGCATAGCCCGCCGTACGCAGCAGCTTCACGAGCGCCGACCCGACGGCAGCGCCGCGCCCATGTCCGACGTGCAGCGGTCCCGTCGGATTCGCACTGACGTATTCCACTTGAATGCGGGGTGCTCCATTGGGCGGCAGTGTGCCGAATGTCTCCCCCGCAGCAAGCACAGCGCGCAGTGTATCGGCAAGCACCGTTTTTTTGAGGTAGAGATTGAGGAAGCCGGGTCCCGCGACCTCTGCGCGTTCGAGCCAGTCGCCCGTCAGGTGTTCCTGTATCGCTGCCGCGATCTTCTGCGGCGGCTGACGAAAAACACGTGCCGACTGCATCGCAAAATTGGTCGCAAAATCTCCGAGCTCCTTTTCCGGCGGCTCTTCCAGAAGAATGGAAGGAAGCGCGCCGCCCTCCGGCAGCTGCCCCGCAGCTACAGCTGCCTCTACGGCACGTATGAGCGCCTGCTCAATCTGCTGTTTGATATCCAACTTGCTTGACTCTCCTTTACATCGGCTCGATCCGTATTTCCAGTGTGTTGTCACTCTGCCGCACGCCGTCCACATAGAGCGTATAGAAGATGTATGCCTCCTCCCGCCCATCTGGAAAGGTGCGCATGCGCAGACGCCGCGTCAGCGTCTTGATGAGGAACATGCCATATGGTGTGCGGTAATTGCTCGTGCGTTCCTCGCCTGCGGCAAAGTGCTGTGTCCAGCGTACAACACCGCGCCGCTGCAGCATAATGCCGGAGGTGCCGATCCGCAGCACCGTAGGTATGGTCTCGCCCTCGATCAGCTCGCCGTCATCATAGCTCATATAGCGACTCTCACCACGCAAAAAACGCCGTCCGGTAACGGACAGCGCAATGCGGCTCTCCTCGCCCGCAGCGTCCACCTGTCTCCCATCAAGGAAGACACGCACCTGCTCTGCACCCTTCATCGAATGCTCCCTCCGATAAAAAGTGTTCTGCACGGTTTACATTTGATCGACGGCAATCGCCAGATCCACCATCTGATCGCTGAAGCTCATCTCAACGACGAGATATTGCCCATCGCTGATCTTGACCTCAAAATCTCTGCCTACGGTCAGCGATGGCGTCGAGATGTCAACATCGAGACCGAGGCTCGTAATATTCGTCGCAGTATGTGCTGTCAGCATATTGCTGAGTTCCGAGATCGCACTCTGCGCCATCTCATCGAACGTCTCTACGGGCATCCCCATCATCATCTGGGACGCAATGAACTTCGCCGTCTCCTCACTCATATTGTAGACGACATTCCCACGGATCTGCTTTGTAAAGCCGACCAGCAGCGATGCCCCAAGACTCTTGACCCGTGATGAGGCCGCATAGAGTTTTGTACGTGTCGGTTCTGGGAAGCCCAGCATCGGCATGACCGTTGTAAAGGCATCCACAAAAGGATTGATCAGTTTTGCATCCATTGACTACTCTCCCTCTGCAAAGCCCACATTCATTCGTACCATTCCGATTGGCAGCTGTATACTGATACAGAACGTCGTCATACGGGGGCTGACAATATGCACCTGCGACCCGCGGATCGTGCCCGGCGGTGTGAGTCGCAGTTCCTTTCCATCAAGCACATTGTTGATCTTCGAGACGGCACGCCCCGCAAGAATGTTTGCGGCCTCCTCCACGGCATCCACAGCCTCGACATCATCGACTTCCTCTACCGTCGCACGCCCAAGCATGTGCATCGCGAACAGCTTAATCACGGGTTCGTCCACATAGAGGATCGCACGTCCCGTCGTAAATCCCGTGATTCCGATGATCACCGCCGCACCGCTCACATCGAGCGAACGCGAGTCATACGACTCGATCACGACTTCTCCCTCCATGCCGAGCAGCCCCATAAGTCCCTGCTGAAGCGCACGCCCAAACGGCTTGGCGTAGAGTTCACGAAAAAGCGTTTCCTGACTTGCAGACGACTCACAGATCAAGTGGAGCGTATCCACCAGATCGGGCTTCGATGCCGGCTTCTGCAAAAATGCGCGGATGCCGATTGCCTTCCCCTGCACGATGAGGTTCAGATCCTTCATCGCACTGACCATCAAAATCCTCGCATTCGGATCCGTGGCGAGAATGCGTCTGCTGCATTCCAACCCATTGGTATCGGGCAGGTTCATATCCATCGTCACAAGATCCGGACGATGTTCTGTGTAGAGTTTCAATGCCTCCACCGCGTCTGCCGCCATACCGCAGACCTCGAAATCCGTATCCCGCAGATTCTCAGCAATCATCACGCGGCTGATCTTGGAATCATCCACGATCAGCACCCGTAATTTCCCCATACAAGTTCACCCTCTTTTAACGGACTATTTCATGTATCCCCTATTATACACGAAAGTATGTCTTTCGTCACATATTTTTTGGCAAAACTTCAATCCAGTATCCATCCGGATCCTCGACAAAGTAAATCCCCATCTCTGGATTTTCGTAGCAGATAATGCCCATCTCTGCATGCTTTGCACGTGCCTCCTCATAATCATCCGTGTGAAGGGCGAGATGGAACTCCTTTTCCCCAAGGTTGTACGGCTCTGTGCGTGCATCCAGATGGGTCAGTTCCAGCTCAAACTCCGTTGCACCGTCCCACAGATAAACGAGCGTGAAGCCATCTGCCTCGAGGCGCCGCTTCTCACGAAATCCAAACGCGCGCTCATAGAAGTCCATGCTGCGTGCAAGATCGAGCACATTAAAGTTCACGTGCGTAAATGTAAATGCCATCGTATTCTCCTATTCAAACCACATTATAGCACAAAAGTCCTAAGTGTACAGTAACGAATGCAACATCTACTGCCGTTTCACGCGGTCAAAGAGATCCGTCACCGCCTGTGCTGGTTCACGATCCAATTTGCTGACCACATAGATGGCAAGCAGCCCGAACAGGAAGCCGGGCACGATTTCATAGAGTCCAAGCAGCCCAAACTGCTTCCAGACGAGAACGGTCACACCGCCCGTCACAATCCCTGCGAGCACGCCGCGCTCCGTCGTGCGCCGCCAGAAGAGACACATGAGAAGCGCAGGACCAAACGAGGCACCAAAGCCCGCCCACGCATACGCCACCATATCGAGAATGAAATTATCCGGACTAAGACCAAGATAGAGTGCCGCCGCTGCAATCAAGAGTACCGACAGGCGACTCACCCAGACCAGCTCTACCTGCTGCGCGTGCGGGCGGAAACTGCGCCGATAGATGTCCTGCGCAAACGCCGATGCCGCAACGAGCAGCTGCGCAGATGCCGTACTCATGATTGCCGCGAGCACTGCCGCGAGAATCAGTCCTGCAATCACGGGTGGGAAAAGATCTCCCGCCATCGCGAGGAAGACCGTCTCCGCAGCCGTACCCTCAAGCGGAGTTTTCAGATAGACGGCTCCGACCATACCAACCAGAATGGCAGCAGAGAGAGAAATGACAACCCACGCCATCGCAATCCGCGTCGCCTGCGGCAGCTCCTGGGCATGGCGAATCGCCATAAAGCGTACAAGGATATGCGGCTGACCGAAATAACCAAGCCCCCATGCCATCAGCGAAATAAACTCAATGAAACCGATCGTACTCCCGTCCACCTTCGTCAGCGGAGAAAAGAACGAGGCGTGCGCCGTGTAGATCATCTCTGCTGTCGCCCCGAATCCACCGAGCATCATCGCAGCGCCCACAGGAACTACGAGAATTGCAAAGAACATCATCACGCCCTGTATGAAGTCCGTACGCGACACAGCAAGAAAGCCGCCAACCAGTGTATAGAAGACAACCACGCCTGCGCCGGCAAAGAGCGCCGTCAGATAGGGCAGCTCGAAGATCGTCTGAAAAAGGCGACCCGCCGCTACAAATCCCGAAGACGTATAGAGGATGAAGAAGATCAGGATAAAGATCGCCGGCACAATGCGCAGCGCACCCGATGTGGCAAAGAAGCGATTCTCAAAGAAATCCGGCAGCGTCAGTGAGTTATTCGCTAGTTCCGTATAGACACGCAGACGCGCTGCGATGAACTGCCAATTTGCCCACGTTCCAAGTGTAAGACCGAGGGCGATCCAGCCTGCGTTCAGCCCCGCAATGTACGCAAATCCGGGCAGCCCCATGAGCATCCAGCCCGACATATCCGACGCCTCGGCACTCATCGACGTCACCCACGCCCCAAGTTTTCGGTTGCCGAGAAAGTAATCGCTCATATTGCGCGTACGGCGGTAATAGTAAACGCCGATCCCCATCATCAAGAGCATATATACAACGAAGATAATGCTGATTTCAATTTGCTGTGCCAAAGACAAGTCCCCCAAAATAAAACAATATGTCGTTCATTATACGGGATTTTCCTCTGAAAAGCAAAACATTTGAGCAGATCATATAGGAGTATGAAAAAAGCCCCGCTGACGCGGGGCCAATCTTCAAAAACGCAGTGCTACTCCTGCTGCTCAAACAGCGTCTTGTCCACGCCGCAGAGCGGGCAGACGAAATCATCCGGCAAATCCTCGAACGCGACACCGGCAGCCAGATCATAATCAGCATCTCCTGCCGCCTCATCATAAACCCAGCCGCAAACCGTACAAACCCATGTCTTCATGGGAAGCCCTCCTTTAATATAATACACGTTTCAATATAATACACACAATGTATCGGGATATTTGACTCATGTTCAAATTACTACCCAATAACGATTATTATATTACAACATTTTTTTGTTTTTGACTAGGGGGTTTGCAAAATTTTTATAAATTTTTTCCGTGCCGATACTCCGTCGGTTTAACCCCCATGTGTTTCTGAAAAATTTTGCTGAAATAGCGCGTATCCTGATAGCCGCATGCCGCTGCAACCGCATAGATCTTCTCATCGCTCTCACGCAGCATCTGCCCCGCACGGCGCAGACGGCAATCCGTCAGATAGGAACTGAACGAGGTGCCGCAGCGTGCAAAGAGTTTGTGCAGGTAGCTGACGCTGAGGCCGAGTTCCTCCGCCACCTCGCGCACGGTAATCGGCTCTGCCATGTGTTCCTCCATGTGACGAACGGCATGAAGCAAATAGCCGCGAATCGGCTCCTCCTCGGGCAGATTCAGGTGGACGCAGCCGCCATCGGCACTGGCAACATCATGCAGGTGAAAGCGGCGCTCCTCGATATGATCTGCCGCAAGCCGCACGGCGGCGGCAAGCTCCTCATCATCAAGCGGCTTCAACAGGTAGGCGCATACGCCAAGTGAGATAGCCTGCTGAGCATACTCGAACTCGCTGTATCCGGAGAGAATGATATACTCCGCATCCAGCTCCTCGCGCAGCCGCGCGATCACGTCCAGTCCGGAGAGCCCCGGCATCTTGATATCCACAATGAGCACATCGGGGCGATGTTCACGCGCGAGGAGAATCCCCTCCATGCCGCTGCCCGCCGCGCCAATCACCTCGGCACCAAAATCCTCCCACGGTGTCAGGCGCACAATGCCCTGCCGCTGCATGGGTTCATCATCGATAATAAGCACTTTAATCATAACGAGGAGCCTCCTCCCAGTACTTCAGCGTCAGTATTACCTCGGTTCCCTTCCCCTCTGTACTGTGCAGTGTAATCCCGCAGCCCGCATCACCATTCAGAACAGCACGCGTATGCACATTATAAAGACCAAAATGATTATCATCCCGCCGCGCAAGCACTTCCTTCTGCCGTTCCTCTGATATCCCCTGTCCATTGTCCTTTACGCGAAAGATCAGGTGCTCCTCTTCCCGCACACCTGTGATTGTGATATGTCCGCCACCCTCCGTCATCTCAATCCCATGTTGGATGGCATTCTCGACAAGCGGCTGCAGAATCAGCTTCGGCACATAGCAGCCATAGACCGCAGCATTGACGCGTACCGTCACGCGCAGACGCCCCTCAAAACGGCACTGCTGAATCTTCAGATAGGTGCGGAGAAAGGTCAGCTCCTCCACCACTGGAACAAACTCCTTCATGCTCACCGAGGCGCGCAGAAGTTTCCCCAGCTGCACCGCAATATCCGCAGCGCCCTCACTGTCCCCGAGCTTTGCGCTCCACTTGATGAGGTTCAGCGTGTTATACATAAAGTGCGGCCGTATCATCTCCGTCAGCGACTTCACCTGCGCCACACGCAGCGTCCGCTCCCGCTCCCGATTCTCCGCCAGCAGCGTCCGTACGTGCGTGACAAGACTGTTGAACGTGAGCGCCAGCTCCCCGATCTCATCACCGCGCTGTGCATCCACCTGCACGGAGAAATCATCCTGACTGCGTACGCGCCGCATCGCCGTCGCAAGCGTATGCAGCGGCCGCCAGAGGTGACGGCTCAAACGATAGGCAAGGTACGCCGTCACACTGAGTGCAACGGCATCCACCATGAGCACGAGGCGAAAGAGATAGTCAAGCGGAGCCGAGTCCAGGCGCTGCCGCAGGTGAACGGAAAAACCGGTATCCGGCGAGGAATACGCATAGTCGCGAAAGACAGACTCCGAGGCTCCCTCCTCAGGCGCGGAGAAAACCGTGGAAAACCCCTCGCGGTGATGGTCAAGCATATCCATCATCACGTAGTTATAGCGATCCGTCAGAATGATCTGTCCCTCGTTGCCATCCTGCACGCGCTGAATCAGCGGGACGAGCGCCTCACGCCGCACATCTACGACGGCAAAGCCAAGAACCTCATCCCCCTGACGAATTGCGCGTGCCATCGAAAAGACCGTCTCCCTGCGATCCGCCTCATAGCGATCCGCCGAGGAGATCACCCAGTCCTGTGCGTTCACGGCACGCCCAAGCAGTCCCCAATGCAGATGCTCCGGCAGCCGGTAGTCGCGCGGCAGATCGTCCGTTGCAACGACCCGGCTCCCGTCCGCCGAGAGGAGATAGATCGCCGACTCGCCGGATCGTCCCGCGAGAATCGCATAGAGATCCCCGTAGATATGCTCCACATCCGAACGCTCACCACGGAGAAATGCAAGCATCTCGCTGCGTACGAGCAGCGGTGTCATCAGGCGTTCGTAGCTTCCGACAAGGTTGTCGATCTCACGCGAGATCCGCTGCACCTCTGCGCGTCCCCCTTTTGCCTGTGTATTTTCATAGACACTGTCCGCCGCATAGAGTATCATCACGGAGGCAAGCAGCAGGGGAAACAGCCCGCCGACAAAGAGATAGGCAAGCAAGCGACTCTGATAACTGATCCGATATCGTCCCATGAATGGCGCAACTCCTCCCCAGCCGCAAAAACACACGGCGGAAAACGAGTAAAACAAAAAGCCGCCCTTAATCTTCAGACTATAAAGAAAGAATACGGATAAATTTCATTTCTGTCAAGTAAAATCGTAAAAACATCGAAAAAGGAAAACCGCCACACAAAGTGACGGTCTTGGAAGGGGAAAATATGGGAATGGGGGGATGGGGGGAAATGGGGA
>ERZ773035.451-NODE-451-length-33901-cov-5.656858_pt1 | contig 33901 bp, 28 predicted proteins | sample MGYA00511487_ERZ773035 | MGnify/ENA primary metagenome ERZ773035 (study PRJEB29015, sample SAMEA2737985) | human oral metagenome | biome: human oral; feature: human-associated habitat; material: dental | place: China | collected 2024 ...
TGTATGCTTATTTTTGAAAATGATGCACCGGGTTACACCTGCATCGGACTTCCGTTTTCAAAGATAACAGGTTTTGCCCTTTCATCTGAGGGGTCTACATCATATTTTTTCATAAGATAATCATTTACCTCTTTCTTATTATTAAATCTTATAACCTGGTAAGGTTCTTGAAAGGAAAGCTTTTCTATAAAGTAAAAGCCCTTATCGGTGTTCAGTAAGACCCCTATATGCCCTATAAAAAGTTTAGGTTCGTCTATATCATCATACATCCATACGCTTACCATGCTTGCCTTATTATTATCGGCAAATGTTATCTGTCTGTCTTTCAGACTTTTTTCTATGTTGGCAATATGTATGTTCACATCAGGGCTTTTTTCAGTAAGTATACTGGAATAAAATGCCTCAAACTTATTCATACCCTCAGCTGTGCCTACTGCGGAATTGTCCGTATCAAGTGCCTCAAGATCCATAAATAAAAGTTCATCCCTTATTTCAGGACTTGTGTTTATTTTTATAAAGTCTTTATAAAGACTGTAAGATGTTATACGACAATTATAACCGATAAAGTCAGGATATTTTGCAGTCCAGTTTTCAGAAAGGGCATTGACATCATAGACTGAGTTTGCAGGGTCTTTTGCTGTAAAATCACCTAGCAGGTTTTGTCCCTGTGCTATCTCATTAAATTGATTTACATGTTGTAAAAAGTTGTCAATAGAGCCTGACTTTATTCCGGATTGTTTTAGCAAGTTACTTATTTCTTTTTGACTTTCTTCTGAATTTAAGTTGCTGTATTCAATAACATTGTTTGTTTTGGCTTCTTTACTTTCGCTTTTGTTGTTTGCACAAGCTGACAGTGCAAAACAGACAAAACCAAGACCTAAAAGTGTAAATATTTTACTCTTCATAATAACTCCTTTAATGATTGAGATAAATTACATTATATTCGTTAATGGAGAAAGTGCAATAAGATTTTTACAAATTCTGAATTTATGGTTTTGATACACTATAATTGCCACACTTTAATTGTTAGAAAAAATAGTGATTTTTTATTAATAAATACTCTTGATACAAGGACTTTTTTGTGATAATATCTAAAATATGCAACTAAATAATAAATATGCAATTATTTGTTAGCAGAGCAGAGAATTGAGCGAGTAGTGTCTTTTGGCGGGGAGTTGTCAAAAGGACGAATATATTATCTTATAATATGCGATTCAATTTTCTATCCCGCTGCTGCATACCGGATTAAAAAGACAGCCATCATATCCTTTATGTAGCGCGATAAAATATGAGGAGGTCTTTTTTTATGTTAAATAATCAGCAAAAAAATCAGTTAAATGTCAGGACAATGGCTATTCTTGCAATGTTTACAGCAATAAGTATTGTACTTACGAGATTTCTTGTATTTCAGCCTACACCTTCGGTAAGGTTTGAGCTTGGTAATGTACCTATAATGCTTGCCGGATTTATGTTCGGACCTTTAGCCGGTATGCTTGTAGGTGCTGCTGCCGACTTTGTAGGTGCAATAATAAGAGGTCAGGGCTTTGATATACCCTTGATGCTTGTACCTATGTTTATGGGCTGTATGGCAGGTTTATTAAGAAATCATATAGTTAAGAATCCAAGTTATATAAAGATATTAGGATTTACACTTACAGTCAATATAATAGGTAAAATGCTTTGGACTACATATTGGCTTTCTATAATTATAGGCAGACCTTTTATGGAAATGTTTCCTATCAGAGTGGGGGTATACACTATAATACCTATTCTTGAGGCGGCAGTGATTTTCGGTTTGGTCTCAAATGTTGCATTTAAAAGAATTGTCTTAAGAGGAGAATAGTTAATGACTTATGATAAAACCCTTGAGTGGCTTGATGAGGTGGCTTTAGTAGGTTCAAAACTTGGGCTGTCAAGAACTTGTGAACTCCTTGAACTTATGGGAAATCCCCAAAATAAACTCAAATTCATACATGTAGCCGGAACTAACGGAAAAGGCTCGGTATGTGCGTGTTTAAGTGAGGTTCTGTCTCAGGCAGGCTATAAAACGGGTATGTATACTTCACCGCATCTTATGAGAATTAATGAAAGATTTAAGATAAACGGTGAAGATATAGATGATAAAGAATTTGCCGCTCTTATAACTAAGGTAAGAGATATAACAGAGAGTATGAGTGAGCGGGCAAGTCAGTTCGAGGTGCTTACTGCCGTCGCTTTCGAGTATTTTTATAAAGAAGGCTGTGATATAGTTATACTTGAAACCGGACTGGGCGGAAGGTTGGATTCCACCAATGTTATAAATGCTCCGGAAGTGACCCTGATAACTACTATAGACATGGACCATATGGCTGAGCTGGGGGATACTATGGAAAAAATAGCCCTTGAAAAAGCCGGAATTATAAAAAGGGGAACAAAGGTAGTAGTAGACGGTAGGAATACCTCGGTTATGCATGTTTTTGAGAAGGCTTGCAAGGAGCAGGGCTGTAAACTGATTATAAGTGAGATTGAAAAGATAGAAAATCTAAGAGTAAGTCTTGAGCAAAGCAAGTTTGATTATAAAGATATAAAAGATATAGATTTAAGCCTTACAGGTCTATATCAACCAGGTAATGCCATACTTGCCGTAGAAGGTATAAAAATACTTACTGAAAAGGGCTTTAAGATAAGTGACAAAGATATAAAGGCTGCTTTAAAAAAGGTACACTGGCAGGCTCGTTTTGAAATTATGGATAAGGAGCCGTACTTTATAATAGACGGCTCACATAATCCTGCCGGAGTAAGCGAGACTGTAAAGAGTATAAAGGCTTATTTTCCGGATAAGAAAATTCGCTTTATCATAGGTATTTTATCGGATAAGAATATAGATGAAATACTGACGGACATAAAACCGCTTGCAAAAGAAGTGGCAGTCATAACGCCCCCCTCAAGCAGAGCTTGTAAGGCGGAAGATATGATTAAATTGGTTGAGGAGAAAATCAGCGTAAGCAATAGAGCATTTGAAAGTATAAAAGAGGCTGTAGATTATATGCTTGACAGTGCAAAAAAGGACGATATTATATGTGCCATGGGTTCTTTGTATTCGGTAGGAGAACTAAAAAAAGCTTTTTATGAGCGTGGGAGAGTCAAAGATGCTTACAATTATAAATAAATCCACAGACCCCTACTTTAATCAAGCCTTTGAGGAGTATATATTTAACAATATAAAAGATGATAGGGTGCTTATTGTATGGAGGAATAAACCTGCCGTAATAGTAGGTTGTTATCAGAATATATGCAGGGAAGTTGATGCTTATGCACTTAAAAAAGCGGGTATACCCATAGTACGCAGAATGAGCGGCGGTGGAACGGTATATCACGATCTTGGTAATATTAATTACACTCTGATACATGATAAAGAAGGTTTTATAGATTATGATGACTTTTTGACACCGGTCATAGATGCACTTAACAGACTCGGTGTCAAGGCACATAAGGATAAAACTTGTGATATAGCAATAGGGGGTAAAAAAATCTCGGGAAGTGCACAAAAAGTGTCATCAGGGCGTGTGCTTCACCACGGTACTTTGCTTTTTGAGTCTGACTTGTCAGTGCTTGATGAAATAACTACAAAAAATAAAAATGAAAGTTTTATCTCCAAGGCGGCAGATTCCGCCATATGCAAAGTAACTAATATAAAAGAAGCTGCGAAGACTGAGTTTGATATAGAAAGTTTTATATCAGCATTTAGCTTAGAGCTTTCAGGAAAGTCTGCAAGATATATGGAGCTTTCAGAAAAAGAGCTTGAGGAAGTACTTAAACTTTCTGAGGAAAAGTATAAAAGCTGGGAGTGGACCTGGGCAAAAACACCATCTTTTGTATTTGAAAAAGAGGGTATTTTTGAAGGAATGCCTATAAGTATCAGCTATACTACTAAAAAGGGAATAGTCAGTGATTTTAAGCTTAGTTGTGAACTTATTGATGAGAAAAGGGCTAAAGATTTATTTAACGATCAGAGGTTTTGTGTGGAAGTATTTGAAGAACTTGTGTATAATTTAGTCGGACATACTAAAGAAAAGTTAATCAAGCTTATAATGTAAGAAACGGTAAGCTTGCTTTTTAATACAGGACTGTAAAATAACATATATAATCAAAGTGGTCTTTATTATAAGTTCTAAAATATAATGTAATATATTATGGAGTTAAATTTTATATAAGATTTAAAATTATAAATTATGCTTGAAATATTTGAGTTAATAAAGGAGGTTTTTATGGAAAAAGAAATATTGATGCCTAAGCTTAGACCTGAGATGAAGGAAGCGGTACTTTGTGCATGGCTTAAGGAAGTAGGGGAAGAAGTAAAGGTTGGAGAACCTATTTACGAGATAGAGACCGATAAGGTCGTAACACAGGTTGAGTCCACATATGACGGAGTACTCAAGTCAAAGTTATATGAAGAAGGGGACAATGTAGAGGTACTTAAGACTGTTGCGGTGCTGGAATAAGCAGATTGTAAATCACAGCTGTTTTATTATTAGGGATTAGGCTTACACAAATAATTGCTGTTTATGCCGCAAGCTAATGCAGCCTAACATGAAAACATGTTAAATACTGCGGGCAATTCAGAATAAGAACTTGATTAAGACTTATAAGTTTACAAAAATAAATGTTGTACTGTAAGGAGGGTGTATGTTGACAGAGAAAAAGCCTGATTGGCTAAAGGTAAGATATAATCAAGAGGCTATAGATGAGGTAGCGGAACTTATGAAGGAGCTTAACCTCAATACAGTTTGTAAAGAGGCTAATTGCCCGAATCTTGGAGAATGTTATCGTAAGCATACCGCCACCTTTATGATACTGGGAAGTATATGCACAAGAAATTGCAGATTTTGCAATGTAACCTGTGGAAAACCTATGCCTCCAAGTGAAGAAGAGCCTGAAAATGTAGCAAAGGCGGTTAAACATTTGCATCTTAAGCATGTAGTACTTACCTGTTCGACAAGGGATGATCTGCCTGACGGGGGTGCAAAGCAATTTGCAAAAACGGTTAAGGCTATAAGGGCTATGTGCCCATATACCACTGTAGAAACCTTGATTTCCGACATGAAGGGCAATAAAGACTCTCTTGATATAGTACTTGAATCCAAACCTGATGTGCTTAATCACAATGTTGAAACGGTAAAGGAACTGCAAAAGGCGATACGTCCGCAGGCAGGTTATGAAAGTTCTCTGGGAGTGCTTCGTTATTGTAAGGAACAGATGCCGGATATGAGAGTAAAGACCGGATTTATGGTAGGACTTGGAGAAACTGAGGAACAGATAGATACACTTTTAGATGATGTACTTGCTACAGGTTGTGATATACTTACCATAGGTCAATATTTGCAGCCTACACCAAAGCACTATCCCTTGGCAAGATATGCCACACCGGAGGACTTTGCAAGGTACAAGGAGATAGCTCTGGCAAAGGGATTTAAGCATGTTGCTTCCGCTCCGCTTGCAAGAAGTTCATATAGGGCATGGGAAGCTTTGGAGGATGTGCACAATGGTATATATTGATACACATTCTACGGATGTATATTATAACTTCGGCTGTGAGTACTACTTTGCTACCGAGAAGATATTTGAAGATACGGTATTCCTATTTTGGAGGACAACACCTACACTGATGCTTGGCAAGTATCAAAATGTGGCAGAAGAGATAAATCAAAGCTTTGCCAAAGAAAACAATATGAATATCGTAAGACGTATGAGCGGAGGCGGTACTATATATACCGACCTTGGAGGCTGGCAATTTACCTTTATAGACAGGGATAGGGAAAATGTAATAGAATTTAAGAAGTATATCTCTCCGATAATTGCAGCACTGGACAATCTTGGGGTGCATGCAGACTTTAACGGACGCAATGATCTGTGCATAGACAATAAGAAAATATCCGGTAATGCACAGTACAAATTGGAAGAAAGTATAATACACCACGGCTCATTGCTTTATGATACCGATATAGAAAAAATGGTAAATGCAACTACGGTGGACAGTTATAAGATTATATCAAAGAGTATCAAGTCGGTAAGGGACAGGGTCACCAATATATCGGAGCATATAAAAGGTAGGGATATAACAGCCGAAGATTTTAAGAAGGCTATGGTAGATTCCATACTGCAGGCAAATGCGATAAAAGAAATCTATGAAATAAGTCCTGAAGATGATATGAGGATAAGAGAACTTGCAGTCGAAAAGTTCAACAACTGGGACAGTATTTACGGCAGAAATCCAAAGTTCAATATAGAAAAGACCGGAAGATTTGAAGGCGGCAAGATAAGTTTTAAATTGGATGTGGTACATGGGAAGATAGAGTCCGCCTTTGTATCCGGGGATTTTTTCAGTACACTGGATGCCAAAGATATAGAGTCTGCCTTGGTAGGCTGTGTTTTTGATAAAGAGTCGGTATATAATGCACTTAAGGAAAAAAATATAGACAGGGCTATATATAAGATCTCGGCTATGGAGATAGCAAAAATGATAGCGGATTAGAAAGAACGGGGTATATGAAAGTATACTTCGTTTTTTTATGTGAAAACTTAAAAAAATACCATATTTATATAAATATATCTTTAACTTGCTGCAAAGTTGAGTAAGGATATCTTTATCAGAGTTTATATAAAAGTTATAAAAATTAATAAAATAAAGCGGTATAAGTTTGTATTTATTAAATAAAAAGATATAAAAATGCAAAAAACAGTACTTTTGGCTACTGTTAAAAATTACAAAAATATTATAAAATCTATAAGGTAGCATTTAAAATGACCGCTTAGGGGGGAAGCATGGCAAGTATTATGATTTTAGAAACTTCCGCTTTTTCAATGAAATTACTTGAGTATGAGTTTTACAAAGTTAGAAAAAAGCATAAGATTTTATACAAATTAAGCTCTCTAAAAAATATTGAAGAAAAGCCTGAACTGAGTAAGGTGGATATAATATTAATAGATGCTTGTCTGGAAGATAATAACTGTGGCATAGATATAGCTATACGGATAAAGAAACGTTTTCCGGGTATCAAAATAGTAATTATGAGTTCAGTGCCTGAGTGTAGTTTTTTAAAAAAGGCAAAAAGCTGTGGTTGCGACGGTTTCTGGTATAAGGAAGATGAGGAAACTGATATAGTGTCGATAGTGGACAGGGTAATGCTTGGAGAAAAAGTGTTTATAGGCTATAAAAAACCTATAAATATAGGTGAGGCAAGTCTTAATGAGCTTACTGAAGCGGAACTTGTTATACTTAGAAGCTTTGCAAGAGGCTACACTTATGCGGAGGTGGCTAAGGATTGCCATGTATCCGAGAATACTGTAAGATACCATGTTAAAAACCTGACAAGCAAAACCGGTTTACACAATATGGCAAGCATAGCCTTGGAAGCGGTAGGAAAAAGAGTAATACTTCCATGGATATAAACTACACGAAAGTGTGAGGACAGGGAGTTAAAAATTTAGTAAACTGGTGTTACAAAAAAGTTATAGTTTTTTATTTTTAATAACATATATTTAAAGGAGTAGAATATGGCAGAGATTAAGGTAACAACACAAAAGCTTCGAGACACTTCAAATGATTTACAGGCAAAAAAAGACGATATAGCAAGAAGACTTGATGAGCTTAACGAGCTTGAACAAAGACTTGGTGCTATGTGGGAAGGTCCGGCAAAGGAAAGTTTCCATGGAGCATTTTCTCAAACTTATAACAATTGCAAGGGCTTTTTGGAGTCGGTAAAAGCTTTTATAGTTAAATTAGATGAAACCGCTGCAAAGTATGAGAGCAATGAAGCAAGAGCGGCAGAAGCGGCAAGTAAAAGGGTTTAATAAAGATAGTGATGAAACAGCTGCAAAGTATGAGAGCAATGAAGCAAGAGTTGTAGAAGCGGCAGGTAAAATGATTTAATAAATATAATACACTAAGTGTAACGAGAATTTAATTGTTGATTATAAGGAGAAGAATATGGAAGGTAATATCTTAGTAACACCTGAAGAATTGGAAAGAACCTCAGAGGAATTCAGAACAGCGGCAAGCAGCATACAGACTATTACGGATGATATGATAAATACGGTGGTAAACATAAGTTCAACCTGGGGCGGTGAGGCTTCTACCGCTTATATTTCAAGTTTTAAGCAATTTCAGGATAACTTTACAAGACTTAAAACCATGATAGAGACACATGCAAATTCGCTTACCGAGCTTGCCGGTCTTTACAAGAGCACAGAGCAGGAAAATGTGCAGACAGCAAGTCAAGTACAGGGTAATGTATTGGAATAAAATGTTTGACTTAATTAAATACAAGCTTAATGCAGGTCTGATAAGTGATATCGGCAGGAAAAGACTTGAAAATCAGGACAACTTCAGTTTTGGTGATTTTATAAATGCGGATAGAAAAGAGCATGTGGAGCAGGAACTTAAAGGACAAAAGCTTCCGCAAGCATATGGAATTATGGACGGCATGGGAGGAGAGAAGCTGGGAGCACAGGCATCGCTTGAGGCTGCCGGCTTTTTTTCCTCTGTATATAAAGAGATACTTTCAGACCTTAATACAGCGGATAACAAAAAGAAGGAACGAATATTTGAAGATTTGGTATACACACTTAATGAGTGTATACGTAAAATGGCAAGAGAGCAAGGTGTAAGGCGATCAGGAACAACCTTGGCAGCAATTTTTTTTATGGAAAAAAAAGCCTATGTACTGAGTGTAGGAGACAGTGAAGTATTTTTAATCAGAGAAGGACAGATATACCGACTTAATAAGCTTGATTCCATGACTATTACGGTTGATGACGAGAATGGCGGTCAAAGAAAGATAAAAGGCGGGTTGAGTCAATTTTTAGGAATGGATACTGAGGAATACGGCTTTCACCTTAATATAAAAGAACTTGAATTGGAGAATAAAGACAGTTTTCTTATATGTAGTGACGGACTGACAGATTATGTAGGCAATGCTGAGATAGCTGAGATCGTTTGTGAACATGAGCTTATGGACTCTATAAAGACTTTGCTGGGTTTGGCTATGGAACGTGGTGGGAAAGACAATACTACTATACTTAGGGTAGATGTAAGTTAAAACTTAGTTAGCATATTTTTAAGTAAAATAACTGATATTATGCCGATATTTATAAGATGTTTAAATATTGTATAGTACAGATACTGCTCAATAAAAGTTTGACTTGCGAAGACTATAAGTCAAGAAGTCTGCTTACTTTAGACAAAGGGTGGTTCAATAATTGATAAAATAAAGGAGTTATATGACACATTTGGAAATAATAGGTAGGGTATGGTCTGATTGGAGTATTACAGAAAAGCTTGGGGAAGGTTCATTCGGACAGGTCTTTAAGGCAGAAAAGGAAAGATACGGTATTATACAAAATTCTGCTATTAAGGTAGTTCGTATACCAAGTGATGATGCAGAGCTCAAAAGGGTGCAGTCCGGATTTGGGCTTGATGAGCAGGAGTTAAGAGATTATTTTTATCCTCAAATTGAAAAACTGAAAAAAGAAATAGTACTTATGCAGGAATTGGGGGAGGATAATCATATAGTAAAGATTTTGGACTTTGAGATAATAGACTCACCTTCTGATAATATATGCTGGTACATACTTATAAGGATGGAATTTTTAGAGTGTCTGGATAAATATGTGAAGCAGGCGGATTTAACTGTAGGGGATGTTATTTCTATTGGGGAGGATATACTTACAGGTCTTGAGGTCTGTGAAACAAATAATATTATACATAGAGATATAAAGCCGGCAAATATTTTCAGAAGCTCCAAAGGAGTATATAAACTGGGAGACTTTGGAATTGCACGTGATATAGCTTCCAATGCAGGAACACTCTCATACAAAGGCACGGAAAACTATATGGCACCGGAAGTATATTTGGGAAAAATGTATAAAAGTAATATAGATATCTATTCTCTTGGAATAGTTCTTTATAAATTGCTGAATAATAACAGACTTCCCTTTATGGATGAAGAAAAACTTACTGCAGGCAGTGTGGAAAAAGCAGTACAAAAACGCTATACCGGAGAAGAGTTTCCAAAGCCTGTGCAAGCTTCAGAGGATTTATATAAAATTCTACAAAAAATGTGTGCTTATAAACCTGAGCAGCGTTTTCAAAGTGCTGTAGATGCAAAAAGGGTTATTACTGAATATAAGCACAGTCATACAAAAGAGCTTGAGGAGTCGCTGGGTATTAAAAATAAATTTGCAAGCAGAGTACAAAAAAGTCAGGTAGATACTCAAGTGAAAGCAGTTGATAATAATAACTACATTATACCTGCCGTATTTGATAAAACTGATACAAAGGATCGTGTAATAAATCAAGTAATAAGTGATGAAGCCGACATAACAGAAAATCAAGGAAAAACACAAACTACTGAAAAAGGAACAATTACTAGAGAAACAGACAGTAAAAATGTTTTAGCAAAAAATCAAAACCAAGCAGTGCAGGCTGCAAAAGAAGTTACTGACGAAAGTCCTTATCAAAGTCAAGAGTATGCAAGTCAAGAATATACTAAAAATTTATATCCCATAAAAGATCAGGACTTACAAAAACAGCAAACAGTAAATATAGAGACAACTTCCGGTGAAACAACAGTATCAAAAGAAGAAGCCTTAGAGCAGGCAAAAATAAAGAAAAAGGAAGAATGGAAAAAAATATGGTTTGCAATATTATCTGTTATTGTTTTATTAGTATTCTCAGCTTTTGGAATATTAGGCATGATATTGGCATTTGCATTTATTATTTTTTTATTTGTATTCACATAGATTTATAAGTACTTTTCTGATTTTAACAATATTTATTAGACATTGTGGAGAAAGTGTATGACACATTTGGAGATTGTAAAAAGGGTTTGGTCTGACTGGATTATTCATGAAAAGCTTGGAGAAGGTTCATTCGGACAGGTTTTTAGGGCAAGAAAAGAAAGATTCGGAGTTACACAGGAAGCTGCCATCAAGGTAGTGCGTATACCCGGTGATGATGCGGAACTTAACAGGGTTCAGTCCGGTTACGGATTAAATGAGCAGGAACTTAAGGAGTATTTTTACCCTGAGGTTGAAAAACTCAAAAAAGAGATAGTGCTTATGCAGGAGCTGGGAGAGGACAGTCATATAGTCAGAATTTTGGATTTCGAGATAATAGATGCTCCTGATGTAAGTGTGGGTTGGTATATACTTATCAGAATGGAGCTTTTAGAGTGTCTGGAAAATTATATAAAAAGAGCCGATATAACTGTAGCTGATGTGGTTGCTGTAGGAGAGGACGTACTTACAAGCCTTGAAGTATGTGAGGAAAGAAATATCATTCACAGGGATATAAAGCCGGCTAATCTTTTCAGAAGCGATAAGGGAGTTTATAAACTCGGAGACTTCGGTATTGCAAGAGATATGAGGGCAGGTATGGGAAGTCTTTCTCATAAGGGAACGGAAAACTATATGGCACCGGAGGTCTACCTTGGCAAAAATTATACAAGCAATATAGACATCTATGCACTCGGTATAGTACTTTATAAGTTACTTAATAAAAACCGCCTGCCCTTTATGAATGAAGAAAAACTTACTGCCGGAAGTGTGGAAAGAGCCTTTCAAAAAAGAAATACCGGTGAGGAATTGCCAAAACCCATGGAGGCTCCCGATACTCTCTATGAGATAATTAAGAAAATGTGTGCCTATAATCCTAACGAGAGATTTCAGACTGCACTTGAGGTAAAAAAGGCTTTAAATGAATATAGGCAAAATCATAAAGAAGAACTAAAAGAAGTACTCAATGTTGTAAGAAAGGCAGAAAGTACACAAAATCAATTTAAACAGCAGTCGGTAAATGAAGTTAATATTTTTAGAGAAGATGAGCAAGTTAAAAATGACAGTAAAGTAAATGATAACGAATCGAATATAAGTTCTGTGCAGTCTGATAAAAAATATTCAGGTACAAAAGATATAAAAGATATAGAACCTGAACTTGGTAAAAGTAATAATAATGAAAATAAAACCGAAGACTATAAAGACGGCGGTACAAAAAGTATATATGAGGCAAAGGAGCAAAGCCAAGCTAATGTATCTGCACAGCCGGTTAAAGAACAGGTAAGTAAAGAACAGACGGTAATTGAAAGAGTAGAACAGGCACCGAAGAAAAAGAGTAAAGTCGGTCTGATACTTGGAATAGGAGCCGGAGTTTTGGTACTGCTTATAGGAACTTTTATCTTTATAGGTTCAAATGTTAAAGAAGAGGAATATACGGTTAGCGAGACAAGCAAGAGGTCTAAAAAGAAAAATAAAGAAACCAAAGAGGAAAGCAGTATAAAAAATGCTATTGTAAAAGAAGGCGGAGAGGATATAGCACGAGAAATAGCCGATGACGACAGTATATTTGAGATAGATACGGATAAGTATACTGAGTATAGTATGGAGTATAGAACAAGTATTGTAACAATTAAACTAGGTAATAGTTTGGAAGAAGTAGCGGGTATATACATAGGCAGAATAGAGTCAGGAAAACCTAATGGGTACGGATTGTTTTATTATACAAATGAGGTAAAATCCGATATAGGAAAACCGAGTCGTTATATTATTTGTTCCGGTGAATGGGAAGATGGAAACTTAAAATCAGGAACAAATGTTAAAAAGAAGTATATGTCATTGAACAAGGATTATAGATACTACGGCATTCTTAGTGGTGAGTGGGGAAATGGTGATTTCAGTACTAATCCGGAAGGTGTGGAGATAACTGAAGATCTTAACAGTTCAACAGGAGAATGGAAAATGGGGATAAAGAGTTAAGGCATATTTCAAAAAGAGGATTATTATTTGATAAATGGAAAAAAATATCATGGGCAAAGCGGTATTGTTGAAGAAGGAGAATTTAAAGGACTTCTTTTGTATAATGGTACTGCTTATGATGGTGATGGTAATGTTCAATGGACTGTAGTAGATGGAGAGAATCACTACTAATTGAGTTAAAAGTTGACGATATATTTTACTATTTATACTAAAATAAAACTATCAAATAGTGGAGAAAGTGGAGTAATACATGATAGACAGTAATCAAAATAATAACCTCGACAACAATGATTTAGATAAAACAAAAAGTCTGTATAATACAGAAGAACACAGCAATCAAACTCAAAATCAAGACACCAAGCAGCCCGATATTAAGCAGCTCTTAAATACTGTAAATAATACCGGCAATAAAAAGCCGAAGAACAAAGGCGAAGTCGGTCTTTTGATTGGAATAGGAGTGATAATTCTTATATTAATAGGAGCATTTTTTATCTTTGTAGGAAGTAAAAAACATGAAGATACACCGACAACAGCTGATACTAAAAAAAGTTCAAGTAAAAAAGCAAATAAAAGTAAGAAATTTGTTGAAGATGAAACAAGCGGTGAATACGAGTCCGTAACCGAAGAAGGAAAAAAGCTCTCCCCCATTATTACGCAAAGACCGCAAATTATAAGAAATCGTATAGCAAGGGTAGTAGATGGTGAGGAAAATCAAACTAAGGTTGATAAGGCGGTTGAAATAAGAGATGATCAGAATTTATTTATCATAGAGCCTGATTTATATGGAGGGCTGTGTATAGAGCACACTACAACATTTTCGACTGAAGATGGGAGTATAGAAATAAGAGGTATATACCTTGGCTCAACAGAAAATGGAAAACCGGAAGGCTATGGTGCATTTTACTACAGACAAGAAGGTGGAAATAAAGAAGAAAGAGGTGGTGTAGAAGCTGTTATGGACATTATATATGCCGGAGATTGGCATGAAGGTAATTTAATTATAGGGCAAGATATAACCAGAAAAACATCCTATGTAGGCGAGAGCAGTCAGTCTATTTATAAAATTAAATATATTTTAGAAGGAAAATGGGCTGATACACAAGGGATGGGCTTTAGTGATAATCCAAACGGTACTTATATTAGAGAAGTTACCGATATAGAAACAGGAGAAATATTAAATGGACAGAGCGGAATATTTTACGGGGTATTTGAAGAAAATAATATAACTCCCATGTCCGGAGAAGAGTATGAGCTTAACGGAACTCTTATATATAGAGGAGACTATAAGGATGGGGAGTATTATAACGGTATGATTTATGATGAAGAAGGCGATATAAAAGCCGTAGTAAGAGACGGAGTCACTTATGACTCCGACTCTAACACAAATTAGGTTATACAAAATGATAGAGGTTTACAAATCTTTATCTAAAGTAAAATTATTGATACATAAATATATATTATAAAATTTCAAATAAACAACGGAGAAGGCACATGACACATTTAGAAGTAATACAAAGGGTTTGGTCTGAGTGGACGGTTACCGAAAAAATCGGTGAGGGTTCATTCGGACAGGTTTTTAAGGCGGAAAAAGAAAGTTTTGGTATAAGGCAGGAATCTGCTATAAAGGTAATACGCATACCGAGTGATGAGGCGGAGCTTGAAAAGGTAAAATCCTCTTTCGGGCTTGATGATGAAGAGTTAAGAGATTATTTTTATCCGCAACTTGATAAATTAAAAAAAGAAATCGAACTTATGATGAAGCTTGATGATATTAATATTGTCAAAATTCATGATTTTGAGATAAAAGAATCCCTGGACTCTAAAATCGGATGGTACATACTTATCAGAATGGAACTTTTGGAATGTCTTGAAAAGTATGTAAAAAATAATGATATGACTGTAGCTGACGTGGTCTCAATAGGAGAGGACATACTCTCATGCCTTGAAACCTGTGAGGAAAACAATATAATTCACAGGGATATAAAACCTGCCAATCTCTTTAGAAATGACAAGGGAGTTTATAAACTCGGAGATTTCGGCATTGCCAAAGACATGAGTGCAAGTGTCGGAAGTCTCTCTTATAAGGGTACTGAAAACTATATGGCACCGGAAGTATATATGGGAAAGCGTTATAACAGTACTATAGATATATATGCTCTTGGAATTGTGTTATATAAATTACTTAATAGGAACCGACTTCCGTTTATGAGTCAGGAAAAACTTACCAGTGCAAGCATAGAAAAAGCCTTTCAAAAAAGAAATACAGGTGAGCCGCTGCCTAAACCCATGCAAGCTTCAGAGGCGATATATGAAGTTATAAAAAAAATGTGTGCCTATAGACCGGAAGACAGATTTCAAACTGCTGCCGAGGCAAAAAAGGCTCTGACAGAGTATAAAAGAACGGACAGCGAAGAACTTGAGGCTGTACTTGATATAAATAATAAGACAAGAAAACTTGTAGGTACGGAAATTTCTGACAAAGAAACGGAAAAAAGCATAGCCGAATTAGAATATATAAATCCGGCTAAACCTGAAATTAAACCGGCTGAACAAGAACAGGCTATGCAAGCAGAGTCTGCTATACCTGTAGTTAAGGAAGAAAGTACTACGAAAGATACTGTAGATACAAAAGAAACAATACAAAGTCAATTGTTTAACGAACCTGATAATATAGAGCAAGCGGATGAAGATTTGGGAAACAAAACAAGAAGTCTGTTTCAGGAAAAAGAAAAGCCTATAGTACAGGAAAGCCAAAGCCCTGAGAATAGTCCAATTATAAATGAGGAAAATAATGAGAGTAAAAAGAAAAAATCTAAAAAGTCGCTTATAATTGGCATAGGAGTGGCAATTGTTGCTATAACAGTTTTATTATTCCTTGCATTTGGAAATAATAATAATTCCAAGGTTGCTATAGCAAAGGAAATATATACTGATGACGGTATAACTGTGATAGATAAAGAAAAGTATAAGGGGGAGTATATAGAATATACCACAAATTTTTTCGTTGAAAATGATTTTATAGAAAGAACAGGTATATATATAGGTGCAACGAAATCGGGAGTACCTGATGGATATGGAGCTTTTTATTACAGAAGAGAAGGAAATAATGATTTTGGAAAATTCACAAGGGATTTTATTTATGTCGGAAGCTGGGAAAAAGGAAACTTGGTCGGTGGAAAAGATAAAGTGAAAAAAAGAATATTTTATAACCAAGAGTATAGCAAAGAGGGTAATAACTATAGGTTAACAGAAGAGTATGTTTTGGAGGGTGATTGGGGGGTAGGAGATTTTGTCGGCAATCCTGAAGGAATCTATAAGTATACCTTTGAAAATATGGATACGGAACTGAAGATGAAGACCGAAAAAAGATTTGAGGGAACATTTGATGTAAAAGATGCAGCATATAATTATTTAAATGGTGATTATTATATAAATAATCATCTTAAATTTAGAGGAGAGTTTAAAGATAATGACGGTTATAACGGTACATTGTATGATGTAGACGGAAAAGAAGAGAGTAAAGTTGTTAATGGAGAAATAGTACAATAATAACTGTCGGTTTGACCCCCTTTTAATTATTTTCACAGGTAAAACATTTATTTATAAATAAAAAATGAGGAAAAACTATGAGCGATATATTTATGAATTTCGGCTCTGTAAGCCGTCTTTCGGGCGTAGCCGGAGAGATAAAAAGCAGCGTAGCTAATTGCAGTCAAGAACTCAGGTCTATAGGTTCAAACCTTAACCTCGGAAGGGCAGGAGAACAATTAAGGGCAAGTATTAACCAAATGTCCAACCAGTGCAATGCACATGCACAAAGAGTACAAAGAATGGGTACTACCATGCAATATGCTTCAGAGATAATGCAGCGTGCAGAAAACAGGGTTGTAGAAAATAATATTCTGTCTGTAATTCCCAAGGAACTTAGAGGACCTTATATGCCTAATGCCTTGGAAAACAGCATGTTACCGGGGCTGGGTATGCTTCCCGGCAGGGCTTACGGAGGCGACCCTATAAGCATGTATTCAGGTAATTTGCTGTGGCAATTTACTCCGATATCCACTTATTCAGGCAATATGCTTGATTTTACCGTCTACTATGACAGCTTAAACAGCAAGGACATGGGACTTGGTAAGAGCTGGAGACATAATTTCATGACCGAGGTGCTGCATGTAAACTTAAAAGTATGGGCGGTTACCGACGGAAACGGAGTATCAAGCTTCTTTGCCGAAGGTGATGACGGAGTATTCTATCCTCAATATCCTACCGTAAAAAGACTTGTCAGGGTAGAAGACGGATATATGTATTATTTACCGGAAGAACAACTTACATATAAGTTCAATAAAAGCGGAAAGCTTATTGCTATATATGATAAGGGAATAGAAATTCAAAGCATTGAATACGAAAAAGATTTGCCTATAAAAGTACTCGGACAGCATGGATATTTCTTTAATCTAAGTTATGATACTGACGGACATCTTGTATACTTGGAAGATAATATAGGCAGAAGTCTTAAGTTTGAATATAGTGAAGATAAGCTTGCTACTTTAATCATCGGTACGGAGCCGGATTCAAAAAGTGCCAAAGCTTATGATAACAGAAAGTATAGTTTTATATATGATGAGCAGGCATATTTGACAAAGGTTACAGACCCTGAAAATAAGCCTTTCTTTACTAATGTATATGATAAGTACGGCAGGGTATTAAGACAGGAACTTTCCAAAGAAAGATATTTTGAATTTGTTTATGAGGAAGGAAAAACTGTCAATACCGATCAGGACGGCTTTAGAGTAGAATATATACATGACCAAAGAGGAAACCTGATACATTTGCAAAGTCCTTTTATCAAATATGCTGCGGAATATGATGATAATAACAGAATTACTAAAAGTATTCTTAATGACTCTGAAATTACAAAATATAATTATAACGGGTTCGGTCAGCTTGTAACAATAAGCAATTCAACCTTTGTGCATAATTTCATATACGATGAAGCACATAGGTTTAAGGAATATATATTTAACGGCAGAATTTATCTGAGTCTTGACTATGACGATGCCGGCAACAATATTGCGATGCACTATTTAGGAGATATCACTCATCTTTTTTACTATGATGAGAAAAATCGCCTTGTGGGCTATGAGGCTGACGGAGAAAGTTGCAGAATAGGCTACAATGAGCAGGACTTCATCTCAAGCATAGACTCACCGGAGGATTTCAGTGAGTATTATACCTATGATGGCATAGGAAGAATTAGCAATGTAAAACTTACAAGCGGCAGGGATGTAAATTATGCCTATGCCTTTAACGATCTTTTTGCCTATGTAAATGATGAATTCGGTAATGATATAAGTCTTGAGTACAGTGCCATTGGAGCTTTGAAAGTTTATACCGAAGGGGAAAGAAAAGCCGAGTACAGCTATGATGACATGGGAAATATTATAAAGGCGGTACTTCCGGGTGATGAAAAGCACTATCTCGAGTATGATAAAGAGGGTAATCTTTTAACACACTACAGAGAAGACTTTTTACTTGAAAAAAATGAATATGATGAGGTCAGTCGCATAATAGCTGTAGAAGACGGATTCGGATACAAAGAAGAGTATGAATGGAACTTGTGGCAGCAGGTAAGTGCCATAAGAAATAATGACGGACTTGATCTTAGACTGGAATATGATGAAAATCATTTCCTGTCCAAGGTAAGTATGAAGGATTTTAAGTTTGAATACGGATACGATGCGGACGGAAGACTTTCAAGTATTACCGATGAAGACGGAAGATATGCCATTTATGAATATGATGAGGCGGACAGGCTGGTGCAAATCAATACCTTCCTTGCACAGATGGAAGTAAGTTATGACTCTTATTCCAATATAAACCTTATTACCATGGCAGATTTCGGATACATACTTCAATACGGCTATGACGAGTATAACAGGTTCAAAAGCGGAAAACTGCTTGGAGAGCCGGCTTATGAGGTGAGTTACGGAACCGGAAGGATAGACAAACTGGAGTTCGCAGGAGAAGAAGTGGGCTTTAAGTATGACAGTGCCGGACGGGTAATAGGACTTACCAATTACCTCGGTAAAAAAGTTACACAAAGGTTTGACAGGTATGATAACCTCATATCAATGGGTATGGATGAGCTTGATGATGCCGTAGAGTACGGTTACGACCTTGCAGGAAGACTGAGTTTTATAAGAGACGAGGAACAAAGGGCGATAGTATTTACTTATGATAAGCTTGATAATAACTCAGGCATATACCATTTGACAAAAAGAGCCTATGAAAAAGAAGAACTTAATAATGCAACCGTGGAATGGCTTGAGAGTGAAAGCGAGACCTATTATAAGATTGATATAGACTATGAAAACAGGCTTATGTATGTAACCGACTCTCTTGGTGAAACTCAGATAAAAGAATTCACCTCAAGAGAGTATATTAAAAAAATCACTTATGAAAACGGTGATACCAAGGAGTTAAGTTATGATGAGCTTAACAGAATTACTAAAATAAGTGAAAGCGGAACATATAAAGATGAGTCCGAATTTATCTATGAGAGAAACAATATTATAGAGGCTAACAATTCAAAAAGTAAACTTAAGTTCGAGTATGATCTTGCCGGTCGTGTAGTCGGGGTGAATTATGAGGACGGAAGTGTAGCCGCTTATGAGTGGAACCGGGCGAATCTTTGTAAGGCGATGATTTATCCTGACGGAAGCAAGGTGGAGTATGCTTATGACAGTTACGGAAATCTTATAAAGACTACTTTACCGGATGAAGAAGTTAGTTATAAGTATGATGAAAAGCACAGACTTATAAGTAAGCAATCAGGAAAGTTTAAGCACAGCTACAGATATCATGTTAACGGCAGAGTAAAGAATATGCTTGTGCAGGACGAACAGGGACTGCTTTTTGAGATTGACTATATATATGATGATTACTATGGGCTGATGATAGGTCAAAGTATTAAGGAAAGAGGAAAGGAAGAACTTAGCTATAACTATGAGTATGATAAAAAAGCCTTCCTTACCAAGGTACTTAAAAATAATAAGCCTTATGCCGAGTATGAGTACGATGCAAGAGGCAACAGAACAAAGGCTATAGAAGAAGGTGTAGTTACACAGTATTACTATAATAAGGAAAACCAACTGCTTAGAAAACTTTGTGAAAATAAAGAATATGATTATGAGTATGATGCAAGGGGAGATTTGATTAAAGAATATATCAATCAAAGTTGCATAGCTGAGTATACTTATAATTCAATAGGTCAGGTGCTTTTTGCAAAAAATGAAAAAGGTACTGTAATCTATAGTTATGATGCCCTCGGTAATAAGACGGCGGCGGATTTTAAGTATGCTGACGGAAGAAGGGTAAAAGAGACTTATTATATTAACTATCTGATATCCAATGCTCAATCACTTTGTAAGAAGGCAGAAGAAAACGGCAGGGAAAAAACTTATAACCAATATTTTGACGGCAGTCCTTTGGCAGAAGAAGTAGGCGGAAAGCTTATATGGGATATATTCGATGAGATGGGAAGTCTTGTAATGAGGCTTAACAGCAGTGAAGTATACCAAAGACTTGACTACAGTCCGTTTGGAAACATTACAAGGACAGGTGAGAGTTTCGCAAGCTTTAATCTCGGCTACGGCTTTGCAGCCATGCAGTGCGATGAATTCCTTGGAAGACATAACACCGGAACCAGAGTATATAATCCTGAAAATGCAAGATTCCAAAGCAGGGATATAGTAATAGGTTATCCTTATAATCCACGAAGCTTTAACCGATATATCTATGCACAAAATGATCCTAAGAATAAAAAAGACCCGGACGGTTTCTTCCCCTTTGTGGCTTGCCTGATAAGCGGAGCGGTTAAGGCGGGAGCACATTTGGTTAAAGAAGCTGTGGTTGCCGGAGCTACAATAGTAACAAAAGCGGCAGCCAATGCGGCACAGGGTAAGGGCTTTAATTTATGGGAGCAGGCAAAGTCCTATGCTAAGGATTACAGGTGGGATAAGTTGGCGGTGGATACGGTAACTAATTTTGCAACTGGCTGTCTTGACCCGCTGACCGGAGGTCTGGCAAGTGTTGCCAAGAAAGTTATAAAATACGGCTCAAAACTCGTGAAAAATGCAATGGATTGTGCACATGATAAAAAGCCCTTCTTTTCATTGGATAATGCCCTTAAATTCGGAAAGGATACACTGGGTGATGTTATTGAAGATATCGGCATAGGTAAAAAGCTATCTGATGTTGCATTTAATAAGATTGGTAATAAGATATTTAATATCGGCGGTTTTGGAAGCAAGTTCAGCAAGTGGGTAAAAGACCCTATAGGAAAGTATTTTTCTAAAACTATGAATCCGAAAGAGCTTAGAAAATATATGGGAAAGATACAAGGATATATTAATGCTGACGGTATTGTGGGTAAGCTGGCTAAGAATGCCGGTTGGGTTGCTTGCACAGTAGCCGGAAGCCTTTCCAACAATATTACGGGAGGATTAAGCTTTAGCGGCAGTGGTTCTTGGTAATTTCCAAACCAATCGGCATACTGTATACGGTATGCCGAAATAAGCTGCTATAATCATAGCTAAACCCTTAGAAAAGGCTATGACTTAACAGTTACAAAGACCTTGGAGAGGGTCTTAAAAAACTACTACTATACAATACGAGGACTTTAGATGATACGCACTTTAACATTTTTTTTGCGTTCGGGTTTTAAAGAAATAAGCCTGCCCAGTATAAATAATGATGACTATCTGCTTAAAGTGGAAAGTAAGATGTATCCTGAGATTAACGGACTGTCCTTAGGATTTGAAGTTATCAATGATGCCTGGTATATACTGGATGCGGGAAAGTACCCATATTCAATTAATAAAAAGCCGGCAACAAGACAGGCACTGAAGGCGGCTGATATAATACATATTAAAAAGAGTGAGAAAGACTATATAGTTGTTATGTTTCAGGAGTCTGCGGAAGCCTTCAGGGATCTTACCAAGGTTTTTATAGGCGACAGAAAGATGATAAGCATAGGACGTGATCCTATATGCAATATAGTACTTGATGACAATCAAAGCTGGGTATCACAGCACCACAGTTTGTTACATTTCAAAGATAATGCATGGTACATCAAAGACTCCAGTACCAACGGAACCTTTGTAAACGGTCATAAGATAAGCAAAGAAGAGCCTTTACAAAGCGGAGATATTATAAGCATTGTCGGAATACGTATAATGTTTTTGGGTAAGTTTATTGCCTTGGATACAAGGAGCGGTAATTATACGGTAAAGCTTAATGAACTGAAAAAACTCAGTGGAAGCAATTTTCAAGGTGAACTTAAAAACATACTGAAAAAAAATACCGCTCTTTTCCATCGCGCACCAAGAACGGTATTTCCCATAAAGAAAAAGGTCTTTGATATTGACAATCCACCTGAAAAAGAGGCGGAGAGCACGGCTTCTTTGCTGTTTATACTGGGACCGTCCATGACCATGGTCGTGCCTATGATGGCAGGAAGCGCCATGTCAAGCATGGCAAATAACAGTGCCATGGCTTATGTAGGAGTGGTTACAGCCTTACTTTCAGCTTCATTTGCCGTACTTTGGGGTACATTAAATTATAAAAGGGCTAATAAACTAAGAGAAGAAAAAGAAAGAAAAAGAATCAAAGCTTATAGCGAATATCTTGATGAAAAAGGTACGGAAATAGAAGAAGACTATAATCAAAGAAGAGCCTCACTGGGAAGAATGTATACGGAAGCCAACAGTTATCTTGGAAAATTTGATGAGGGGCAGCTGTGGACAAGAAATCAAAATCATAAGGATTTTATGTACTATAGATTAGGTATAGGCAATATTCCTTCATTGGCGGAAATTAATGTAAGAAGGCAGGGATTTCGTGTAGAAAAAGACCCATGGCAGGGTAAGGGCGAAGAAATCAAGAAGACATTTAAGGAGTTAAAAGAAGTTCCGGTAGGCATAGATTTAATGAATCAAAGTATTATAGGTGTGGTAAGCGGTGGAAACCGTGAGGGAGCAGTTGATATACTCAGGCTTTTAGCAGTGCAGATTGCATACAATAATTGCTATACTGATGTGAAACTTGCAGCCATATATGATGAGAAAAAGGAACTTGAAGCAAACTCACTTGAACCTTTGAAGTGGTTTCCACACTGTTGGTCAACAGATAAAAAGACCAGATATATTGCAGGGAGCAAGGATGAGGCAAGAGAGGTATTCTTTGACCTTGGTCAGTGCCTGAGGGATAGGTTCAATTCTGAAAAAGACAATCTCAGCTACAGTACCCATTATGTACTTATGCTTACGGATAAGGAGTATCTCGAAGGAGAACTTATTAAAAGCTTTGTAGACAGCAAGAAGAATGTAGGTTTGCATACTATAATAATAGCAGAGTCGGTTACGGATCTTCCTAATGAAGTTGATTTTGTTATACAAAATGAAGATTATTTCAGAGGATTCTATTCATTATTGGCAGACTATGAAGACAGAGTCGCAATTAAATTTGATTATATAAGTGATAAAAATCTTGATGCGGCTGCAAGAAAGCTTGCAACTTATAAGGTTAAGGAAAATACTCAGTTTGCAGGACTTCCGGCAGGTATTGACTTTATTAAAATGTATGGAGTCAATTCACTTAGCGAGATAGGAGTTTACAGTCGCTGGATTAAAAATCGCTCTTATGAGTCTATGCGTTCACTGGTAGGAGTTAAGGATGGAGGAAAGCCCTGTTTTCTTGATATACATGAAAAATATCACGGTCCTCACGGACTTATAGCAGGTACTACAGGTTCGGGAAAAAGTGAGACCTTGCAAACCTACCTGCTCTCACTTGCAATTAATTTCAGCCCCGATGATGTGGCTTATTTTATCATTGATTACAAGGGCGGAGGTATGGCTAATCTTTTTGACGGACTTCCTCATATGGTAGGAGCCATATCCAACCTTTCGGGCAATCAAATTCAAAGAGCTTTGGCATCAATTAAGAGTGAGAACAGAAGAAGACAAAGAATGCTTAACGAAGCGGGAGTTAATAATATCAATAACTATACCAGACTTTATAAGGACGGAAGTATCACAGAGCCGATGCCGCATTTACTTATTATAGTAGATGAGTTTGCCGAGCTTAAGAGGGAAGAGCCGGAATTCATGAAGCAGCTTATAAGTGTTGCACAGGTAGGTCGTTCTCTTGGAGTACACTTGATTTTGTCAACTCAAAAACCGGCAGGAACTGTAGATGATAATATATGGAGTAACTCTAAGTTCAGACTCTGTCTTAGAGTACAGGATGTGCAAGACTCCAAAGATATGCTTAAAAAGCCGGATGCCGCCTATCTTACCAATCCCGGAAGGTGTTATATGCAGGTAGGACAGGACGAAGTGTATGAATTATTCCAGTCAGGATATAGCGGTGCCGTATATCAGGAACAGGATCAGTCTCAAAATCAGAAAATTGCAAATATGCTCGATCTTAACGGTAAAGTTTCGCTGGTGGGCAATGCCAATCAAAGAAAGCTTGCCAAGGAGAAGAAGGAAGCTTGGATTTTGAAAATAATCGAACTTATGATTGAGTATATTAATAATAATGCGAACTACAGTTCCAAGACTGAGGCTGAAATTATTGAAAAACTGGAAAGCATACTTAAAAAGAACTCTATTAACATAGAAAAGAATGAAAGAAATGAAAGAAAGTTATATGATTTGTTCGGATTTGTAGCGGAAAATGATAACTTGAATAAAGAGGGTATTCTAAAAGTTTATATTTCAAGACTTGAGTCAAGTGGAGAAGATTTACCTACCGAACTTCAAAAAACACAGCTTGATGCGGTTATAGAATATCTTGCCATGATTTTTGAAGAAAATAATTATAAGCCGGTTAAACCTCTGTGGCTTGAGCCTCTTGCAGAAAGAATTGAGTGGAGAAAACTCAAGGTTACAGGTTCTGAAAAGTCTCTTAATGAAGGCGGATTATCAACAGTAGCCATAGGAGTGGTAGACCATCCGCATAACCAGGAACAGTTTGTACTTGAGTACAACCTGGAGTCAATGGGCAATACCTTGATAATAGGACTTCCGGGAAGCGGTAAAAGTACCTTCCTGCAAACCCTCTTATATGCCTTAATGACTGCCAATACTCCTGATAAGCTCTGGGTATACGGAATAGACTACAGCAGTCGTATAACAGGTTGTTTTGAAAGTTTTCCGAACTGCGGCGGTATAGTGTTTGAGAATGAAGATGAGAAACTTGAAAGACTTATACATTTAATCAAGCGTATCTTGGATGAAAGAAAGGCGCTTATAAAAGGTCAAAGTTTTGCAGACTATAACAGAAGAGCTGCAAGTAAACTGCCGGTCATAGTTTTATATATTGACCAGTACAGTAGTTTCAGAAATCAGGTCAGGGATGAGATAGAAGACTTTTTGATAAAACTCAGCGGTGAGGGTGTAGCCTACGGTATTTATTTGATATTTACGGCAGCTTCCTTATCGGCAGGTGATATTTCTTCAAAACTTTCTAAAAACTTTATGCAGGTTTACCCGCTTGAGATGAAAGATAAGTTTGACTATGCAGAGGCTATTTCTCTTATGAGAATTGAAACTTTGCCGGAACAGGGAGTAAAGGGAAGAGGACTTGTAAGAGTTGACGACTTTGCACTTGAGTGCCAGATAGCTGTTGTCGATGAGAAACTTTCCGACTATGACAGGTCTGAGAATATGCTTAATTTAGGAAAAGAGCTTACACGACGCTTTGAAGGAATAAAGGTTATACCTATTCCTACCATTCCACAAAATGCAAGTTATGAAGACTTTTGCGAAAATATTCAGGTAAAAGAAGCTCTTGCAGACAACAGACTGCTTCCGTTTGCCTACAACATGAAGAATGCACTTCCTCACTCTATAGTTTTGGACAGAAGCTTAGGTTACCTTATCTCGGGTAAACATGGTGCAGGAAAGACCAATGCATTAAAGATAATATATAGGATGGCGGCAGATAAGGGCGGTAAGGTTTATTATATAGACATGACCGGCAATGTACTGCATTTGCCTGAATATGAGAATGCAAAAGTGGTAAGGGATTATGAAGAACTTAATAAAATGTGTGAAGAAATAATCCCGCCGTTAAAAAGCAGAAATCAAAGAAAGAAAAAAATGGAAGAAGATGACTATGCTCCGGAAGAAATATTCCTTGAATTTTCACAGGAACAGCCTATATTTATATTAATTGATGAACTTCCTACCTTTTTGGATAAGTTACAAAAAGCTGCCGATAAGTATGCGATAGTTAAAAATATACTTGAAAACTTTGCGGAAAAAGGAAGATTGCATAAACTATACTTTATAATGACCCTTGATAACGCTCAGGCTGCACAGGTTGGAGGATATACCTTCTTCCAGCTTCTGAAAAATCAAATAGAAGGAATACAGCTGGGAGGAAATTGTATAGGTCAGACGATTTTGAGTTTTGATAAGCTTAATTATAAAAAGCAAAATCAAAGCTTAAAACCTGGTCATGCCTTTGTAAGCAGTACCGATGAGGATGCCGCCGAAGAAGTCTATGTACCTGTGTTAAAGTCAAAGAAAAGTAAGGAAAAGGAGCTTAGGTCATGATAATTGTAGATATAAATGTAGTTATTTTTGATAAGTTTTACGACTTTGAGCTTAATGAGGATGCTAAGGTAAGAGAGGTTATTGAAGAAATCGTACATATGATTGAACAAAAAGAAAAAACCGGTTTTACAGGAAGCATATCCGATTTGATACTATTTGACAGAAAAAATAAAAAAGTGCTGAACCTGGATTACAGTTTGGCACAGCAAGGCATAGTTTCGGGAGGAAGTCTTAGCCTGATATAAAGATCAAAAAGGAGCAAACTATGGGAGCACATGTAAAAATCAACATATATCAATTACAAAAAGATCTTAACAGATTGGATGAGTCCATTAAAAAAATGCAATCTACCTTTAACGAAATGGAAAGTTCCATAAACAGTCTTAAAAGCAAGTGGACAGGAGAGGCGGCAGATGAGTTTGCAAAATATTTTGAGGAAGAAAAGACGATGTATAAGTCTATGACGGATGAACTTGAGGATCTTAAAGAAAGACTTATGAGATCTCAAAACGACTACTCAAATGCAAAAAATGAACTTAGTGAATTGATTAATTCATTTAATGTATAAAGGAGGTTTGTATGCCTGAAATAAAAGTCAGTACGGAGAGCTTAAAACAGGAAGCGGAAAATGCGGTTTCAAATATTCACAAGATGAAAAATGTACTGGAAGAGCAAAAGGAGATTATAAAATCCATGTCATCTTACTGGGAAGGAGATGGTTATACTACAGCTACCGACAGCTATATGAAACTTTCCGATAAATCTTTGTCGGTACTCAAAGAACTTGAAAATATACCTGCCAAGATGTTTGATATAGCACAAATTTATGAGATCAATGAAGAACTGTTAAATGAAGATTTATCAGACTTTCAGGATTATCTATTGGAATAATTCACTACTTACCGGAAAGGAGGGCATATTATGGCATATGATGAATTTGCTTACAGGACACATCGTATTGAAGTTAAGTATTGGGAAGCACTTGATAAGGCAAAAAGACTTGAGAACTTAGCCAATGAATTATCAAGACAGGCTGTAATGAAGTCTAGAGATCTTCTTAATGAAACTACAAGAGAGTGGAAGGGAGATGAGGCAACCGCTTTTATCAGAAAGTCGGATATAATAGTTACGGATCTTGATAAGATGGTAAGAAATATAAGAAATACTGCAAGCAGTATAAGAAGAATCGCCGCACAAACCATGAGGGCTGAGAAAGAGGCGGTGATGATTGCGAAAAGAAGGGCAGATGCTGCTAAATAATGATTGACCGAGCTCTTGAGCGAGGGATGCTTATTGCCCTTTAGGGCAATAAGATGGAAGATTAGATAAATTAACAGAAACACTCCCTATTTCAATCATACTCACAGTACTGTTAATAAAGTTTCGACAAACTTAGTACAGACTGCGGAACTCGCTTGTCCACCAAAAAGCGTGGTGGACTGACGCTCAAACAGTCCTCGTCTGTAAAGTTTGTAACTCACTTTATTAACAGTACTAACCGCTAAAAAGATTGAAATAGGGAGTGTTTCTTTAATCGCCACCCCGCAATGAATAGCTATATAAGGGTTGATGTAAAATAAACAGCTATTGTTTACGTTGCTAAGGGGGAGGAGGGGAGGTGTGGCAGCAACTTTTATTCAAATCTTAAAAACAGTCGTTCGCATAGGGAGAACACGCAAAAGTGAGGATGTAACTTGTAGTTTAACATTACTTACGGTTTTACAGACAAGTTTTCTATCCATTTATAAAGTTGCTGTATCCCTTAACAAAATCTGACATAAGGTAATGATTACTTTTAAGTAACTCTAAATTTAATGTATTACTCGGGAAAACATGCTGTAAAGGAAGGACTATTTTTAAGTTCGGAATAAAAGTCGCTCCCGCATCCCCTCTCCCTCTCATCTTAGCAACGTAAACAATTATAAATCTACCCACCGCTAATTACTTGTATTATTTATACTCGTTGTAACGGTAACGTAGCGGAAGATAAAAAACCCTTATAATTCAATCTTTGTAGCGGTTAACTCTTTTGATAAAGCAAGGTACAAATTCCACAGACGAGGACTGTTCGAGTGCAGCTCGCCACGAAGTAGGCAAGCACACGAGTTCCGCAGTCTGTGTGAATTTGTCGAAGCTTTGAAAAAGAGTTGCGAGTATGATTGAATTATAAGGTGTTTTTTATCAACTATTACAATTGTCTATCTTGCTAACTTCCCTTCAAATCAATGTTCATTACATCTTAATATTATGGAAAGTTTGAGTTATTTATTATTCAGTCTGTTCAAGTTTAGAAGCTCTTGCCTCCACCTCTTTCTTTTGCACATCTCCCGGTGCCTGCTCATATCTTGCAAACTCATAAGAGAAGGTACCTATACCTCCGGTTATTGACCTAAGCTCTGTATTATATCCGATAAGCTCAGACATAGGAACATCTGCCTTGATAACCTGTTTTCCGTTATATATCGACTCCATTCCCAGTACCCTTCCACGGCGCTTGTTAATATCTCCCATAACATCACCGGTAAACTTATCGGGTACTACTACCGAAAGTGCAGCTATAGGCTCTAAAAGTACCGGTGTAGCCTTCATAAATCCGTCTTTGAAAGCTATGGTAGCCGCCATCTTAAATGCAAGCTCGGAAGAGTCTACCGGGTGGTAAGAACCGTCTAAAAGCACCGCCTTGATTCCAACTACCGGATAAGCTGCCAAAGGTCCTTTAAGACAGCACTCCGCAATACCCTTTTCAACGGCAGGGAAGTAGTTTTTAGGAACCGCTCCTCCAAATACCTGCTCTGAAAATTCGTAAGGCTTGTTCATATCACCACTCGGCTCAAAACTCATCTTTACATCACCGAATTGACCATGTCCGCCTGACTGTTTCTTGTAACGCCCTGCAGCCTCAACCTTCTTTCTGATAGTTTCTCTAAATGCTATCTTAGGTCTTGACAGCTCTATCTCAACCTTATATCTGCTTGCAAGCTTGCTGCAAACCACATCAAGCTGCTGATCTCCTATACCGTAAAGTAAGGACTGTCTGTTCTCAGTATCCATAACTGAGACAAGTGTAAGATCTTCTTCCATAAGCTTACTTAAGCCTGAAGATAATTTATCTTCCTCGCCCTTATTGACCGCCTTGTATCTCATATAGGTATAAGGCTTTGAAATCTTAGGAGCATGATAGAGTATAGGAGCATTCTTAAGAGCTATGGTATCACCGGTTTGTGTAACACTAAGCTTAGCTATAGCACCTATATCACCTGCATTAAGCTTTTGTACCTCTATACTTTCTTTTCCTCTGAGGACATAAATCTTTCCGGTCTTTTCTTCAGTCTCTTTAGCCACATTGTAGATATTTGTATCTGGCTTAAGTACTCCGGTACATACCTTTATAAGTGAATACTTACCGATAAACGGATCTACTATGGTCTTAAATACCTTAGCTGAAAGGTTGGCATCTGAGTTATACTTAGCTACAAATCTCTCGCCGCTTCTTACATCCACACCTACACATTCGTTGTAGTCAGGTGAAGGGAAATACTTTTCTATAGCCATTAAAAGCGCTTTAAACCCAAGTACCTGAGTACCTGAACCAAGTAATACCGGAACTATTGAAGAGTCGCTTACATTAGCCCTAAGTGCAAGTGATACTTCCTGATCACTGAACTCATCTCCTGAAAGATATCTTTCCATATACTCTTCACTTGTCTCGGCAACAGCCTCCATCAAAGCTTCTCTTGCTATCTTAAGGTTTGCCTCGGAATAATCAGGTATAGCACATTCTTCATAATCGAAACCGTCAGTAAATCTTCTACCCTTCATCTTTACAACATTTACATATCCTATAAGCTTTTCGTTTTCACGAATAGGTAAATGGAAAGGAGCTACCTTTCTTCCGAATCTGGTCTCAAGTTTTAAAAGCAGTTCTCTGTAGCTTGCCTTGTCATCATCCATGTTAGTAACGAATATAATTCTTGGCAGCTTATACTGTTCACAAATCTCCCAAGCCTTCTCTGTTCCGACTTCTATTCCTGCCTTGCAATTTACCACTATTATAGCGGCATCCGCTACACTTACCGCCTCTTCGACCTCGCCTACAAAATCAAAATATCCGGGTGTATCAAGAAGGTTTATCTTGATTTGTTGATCTTCGTCCTTGTACTCTATCGGTATAAGGGAGGTACTTATAGAAAAACCTCTCTTGATTTCTTCTTTGTCATAATCACTTACAGTATTACCGCTTTCAACCTTACCCATCTTTGATATGGCTCCGGTTACATAGCACATAGCCTCAGCTACTGTAGTCTTACCGCAGCCACCATGCCCCAGTAAAACGACATTACGAATATCTTTGCTCTCGTATACATTCATAAATTAAGACCTCCTGATTTATCTTCGATCCCAAAACTAAAAACTTGAAAACTCAAGGTTTTTACCCTTAGTATCATGTTATAAGTATATTACTATAAAGAGCTTAAAAATACAATATTCACTATACAATATATCTAAAATACATTTGAAATACAAAAAGGTTTTATATATATTTTTGAAATGTATTTGTATAAATACATTCATTATTTTTAAAAAAGCTATTGACATTTTTGCTTTTACCTGTTATTGTTAGGAAGTCCTAACCAATGATTGATATTTCATACAATCAATATAGGGTTGCCAAGCAATCCTTATATTACATGAGGAGTTGCTTATGCATTTTCTCATAAGAATATTATATCAAGTAAGGATATCCTAACCTATGCAGATAAGTGGAGGCTAGTATGCTTGATAATTTAGTTGAAAGGCTGAAATCAGCAAAGTGTTCAGACAGGTCGGAGCTTGGAATAATCTTAAAAACAGCTCCGTTACTAAAGGCTCTCAAACCCTCAAGTATGTTTTTTGTAACTACAAAGGAGCTTGAGTATGTATGTGAGAATATGAAAAAAGCCGGATTGGACTTTGTAACTCTCTATGAGAAATCCGACAGAAATTTGATTTTTGTTTATAGGAGCTTAGCTCTTGGAGAGCATTTGTTTGCTGATGAGACATACAGTTATCTTAGGTCTTGTGATTATAAAGGAAATGAGTTTTCGGATTTTCTCCCAAGGCTTAGGAAGAGACTAAAAGCATATTATGAGAAAAAGGATATTTTCCCCCATGAAGTAGGAGTATTCTTAGGTTATCCTCTGTGTGATATACAAGGATTTATAAAGTATCAAGGTGATGCTTACCTATTTAGTGGATATTGGAAAATCTACGATAATCTCAATCAGACTCTTTTAAAGTTCGCAGATTTTGACAGAGCCAAGGAAGAGGCTGTTGATGAATGGTTTGCAGGCAAAAAACTTTATGAGATAGCCTGCTGACATATAAATACATATATTAAAGGAGAGATACAATATGGAAAAGGTAAGTATAGTTTACTGGAGTCAGACCGGAAATACCGAGGCTATGGCTAATATGCTCGCAAAGGGTGTTGAGGAAGCCGGAGCAAGTGCTGAAGTAATCGAAGTTTCAGACGCAAGTGCAAGTGATTTACTCGCACAACCTGCATTCGCACTTGGTTGCCCTGCTATGGGTGCCGAGGAGCTTGAGGACTCAGTTTTTGAGCCGTTCATAAGCGAAATCGAGTCAGGTTTATCAGGAAAGAAGGTAGTATTGTTCGGTTCATATGACTGGGGCGATGGAGAGTGGATGCGTATATGGCAGGAAAGAATGGAAAAAGCCGGAGCAGTTATAGTAACAGGTGCAGGCGTGATTGCCAACAATGCACCTGACTCAGACGCAGAAGCAAGCTTAAAGGCTGCGGGAGCAGAATTAGCTAAGCTTTAATCTTCTGATTAATAATTATTTTGGTTTTAATCTCTGCCGGGGTAAACTTGGCAGTGTTAAAATAAAGGAAGCTTTGCTTCCAAGGATACACAGTGTTACACATATTGAAATTTCCTCTTACTTTAGATATAGGGAATAAGGCCTGAGCAACCTTATTCCCTATATCTTTTTTAATATATTTTCTTTACATAATACCGCAACAAGGCAGGATTTTTGAACTTAAACCAGTAGATCCTAAGCATAGCCTGTAGAATATTAATATTAAAGTTTTCTATATTAAATGTATACAATGCTTATATCTGCTTATTTTGTATATGATATCCTTACTTTATGAAGCGATAAAATGACTCTTATCAGTCCATTCACATCAGCATCACTTCTAACATTGTATAATCTTACAATATTTTATATAAACAACTCTATTAACTCGTTATTTTTGTAAATAAACTATTGACTATAAATTAATATATGTTACTATACATCATGAATATATTAAAAAATAGGAGGATGTAGAATGAAAAAACTATTAACTTTTGCGGCAGTTACAGCTTTTAGCAGCATGATGACAATCTCTGCCATGGCAGGCGTGTGGAAACAGGATAGTGTGGGTTGGTGGTATGATAACGGTAACGGTACTTACCCGTCAAACTCATGGCAGTGGATAGACGGCAACAACGACGGAGTTGCCGAGTGCTACTACTTTGACCGTATAGGTTACATGCTTGCAAGTACAACAACACCGGACGGCTACCAAGTAAACGAATGGGGTGCTTGGACGCAGAACGGCATAGTACAGGCAAGAAATGTCAAAGCGAGCAAACAGGTAAATTATACCAAATCTAGCAATAATAAAAGCTCTGACGATGATGAAGAAAGCTCAACAACGACAAAAACAACAAAAACAACAAAGAAAAAGCAGTCACAGTATCTTTTGTATAATAAGGAAACTACATACAGTGCCGGATGGTTTTTTAAGGAAAAAAATGCCACGGTTATAGGCGGAGATATTTGGCTTGACACACTGTATTTTCCTGGTCACGGTGCCTTGGCAGAGTATTCTAATGATGCCGGATATACTAGTCTTAAAGCAACTGTAGCTCCCTCTAGCTATTATACTAACGACGGAAATGCCTGTAACCTTGTAGTATACGGTAATAACGGCGTTGTACTTTACGAAAGTGACGATATAATAATGGGTGAGACCCAGCCTTTTGATATTGATGTGGATATCTCAGGGCAAAACAAAGTTACTATAGCTCTAACTTCAAATCAAAATGGTACTAAACTTGTTATGAAATTCGCCAGATTTGAATAGTTAATTTTATAAAGTCGCTTAAACTTTTACCGGACTCTCGGAAAGCGACAGATATAATACCTAATTAAGAACTTGAATAAAGACCGTACTTAATTGTGTACCGACAGAAAGTCAGATTTTACGTCTTACCTTCTGTCGGCGGTAATGTAAGTATGGTCTTTTTTCAAAGCTTTTACATATCTTCTTTCTACTATCCCTTTTAGAATCCGACAAGTCTGTAATAAGTAACTTCACCTTTTTATAACTCAAACTTCCCACATCCCAAATGGGGTTAGTACATTGAAAATTCAATATTTCAGCTAAGAAGTAGTAGATTCAAGTACCGGATACAGCGACATTAATTTTT
>ERZ773035.452-NODE-452-length-33831-cov-10.236618_pt1 | contig 33831 bp, 23 predicted proteins | sample MGYA00511487_ERZ773035 | MGnify/ENA primary metagenome ERZ773035 (study PRJEB29015, sample SAMEA2737985) | human oral metagenome | biome: human oral; feature: human-associated habitat; material: dental | place: China | collected 2024 ...
ACCCCCACCAAAGAAGCCCCCTGCCCCACCAACCACAACAAACACGGCTGCTGACAAAGCCCTGACCGCAGCCACCACGGTTTCGCCACGACCAGCTTCACCATTTTCAAGCTGGTTGAGTCAGCACGTGAGCGAAGCGAACGGCTGAGTCGAGACCACCGGCAGCCGAAAAGCAGACCCGGCCCCGAGTCCCCGGGCGCCCTCGCGATGGTTTCGACACGACCCGCTTGCTGCGCTCGCGGGTCGGCTCAATCAGCTTTAGGGAAAGGCCTCGCAGGTAGGCTCAACCAGGTTTAGGGAGCGATCTTGCAGGTCGGGCTCAATCGGCGTGCATTCGCTGCTACTGGTCGCGGTCCTCTCTCGCCGCCTCGCGGGAATGCCTGAAGGCGGCATCAATGCCCCAGCCACCGCCGCCGATGCAGATCAGCAACAGACCGACCGCGCCGAGCAGGAGATCACGATCCCCGAGGAAACCGTCGAACCCCGGCAGGAATGGGCTGAACGCACCCCACCGGATGAACGCCAGAGAACAGATCGCCATCACCAGCAGCAGCGCACCAACCACCCGCTGCAGCAGGCCGATCACCAGCAGCAGCGCCATGACCGCCAGCAGGAAACCCCCGATCCACACCAGCATCCGGGGTTCCGGAAGATGGGTTCGGCTCAGGGCCTCGGTGGTGCCCTCGACGTTGGTGAGTCCCTGGTAGGCCAGGACCGTCAGGATGGCGGCGGTGATGAGACGCAGGAAGAACAGGCCGAGGCTCGCGAGGGGCCCGTCGGTGGTGCGTCGTGGTTTCTCCACGAGAGCGCGGGAGGCGTTCCGCGGGGAGGTCGCGACCACCCCGAGCCTTTCGTTGCGGGCGGCACGTTCCGCCTCCAGCTTCTCCCTGCGGCGGCGTTCCTCCTCCTGCTCCGCCACGGGAATCGGCGAGGCGGGCGGGGTCGGATTGGTTTCCTGCGCGGGGGCCTGCATCACTGCGGTCGCCTCGGGTTGCGCATCCGCCGTTCCCGCGGATTCGGGCTCGTTGGTGGCGTCCCCGCGGAACAACCCGGGAGAGACGGCGGTGGTCTCCTGTTGCGTGGCCTGCTGGGGCGTAACCGGCTGTTGCGCGGCGGCTTCGGACGGCTGGGCGGATTGCGCCCTCACGCGTTCGAAACGCTGGGTCGTGGCGGGGTCGTGGTACTGCGGAGCGACCTGTTCCGGGCGGGGCCTCGGGGGCTCCGCGGGTCGCGAGGTGCTCTCCTGCCCGGCCTCCCCCTCGAGGCGCTGCTCCAAGGTCGGTTCCGTCCGCTGCGGGTCGGGCTGTTGTTCGTGTTTTTCGGGCACTTCGAGGGGCCATGAGACGGTGTTCCCCATCTGCTGCGGCCTCGTCTCGGGTTGCTGCGGCGAGGTGGGTTCCACGCGCTGCGGGAACGCCTGCTCGGGATGCGGCGCGTCGAGGGGTCGCGCGAAGGTCTCCTCGTCCTCGGGTTCAGTGGGTCCCGGGGCCGAGGTGAACGACGGGGCCGGCCTCGGGTCCGGGTCCCGGGGCTCCGGCATCCTCAGGCCCGACACCACGGTTGGTTCGTCGGCGGCCTCATCCTCCTGGGGGGTGGGTGTAGCCGTAGCCTGGAAGGAGACGTCGGGGGCGTGCGATGCCATGGGATCCGTCTTGGGTTTCTCCTCCCCCGTCCCAGGGGGCGCGGGCTGCTGCGGCGCGCTGGAGAAACCCTGCGACCCAGCAGCGGCCCGGGTGGCCGGGCGCGGCCTGGGATTCGGGGTCTCGACGGGCACCGATTGCTCGGCTACGTGGTCATCCCACTCGGCGGGGTCCAAGGCGGTGCCGTACTCGCTCTGCTCGTCCTCCCAGTCGGCCCCGCGGGGCGTGCTCTGCCGCACCCAGTCGCCTGCGTCATGTGAAGACATGAACCCTCCTGAATCAGTCAACGCTTGAGCCCATATTCTCACCGCACCCGTCGAGCGCGAATGAGGCGCGCCCGGTTTTGAACCTTCCCCGGCCCTTGTCAGCAATGCGAGGCCCGCCCCAGCCCCAGCAGCATCGCCTCGAGGGCCAGCTGGGGTGCCACATTGCCCTCGATGGCCTTTCGGGCCTCCAGCAGGGCGTCGAGGGCGTGCACCGTCTGTTCGGGACGGGTGCGTCCGGCGAAAGCCGTGATCTCGTCGGCGATGTCGGCGTTCACGAACGACACACCGGGGGCGGTCTGGCAGGCCAGGACGTCGCGGTAATAGCCGGTCAGTTCGGTGAGCACCCGGTCCAGGGCGTCGCGCTGGAAACGTTTCGCCCGGGCCTTCTGCTGGTCCTCCAGTTCCTTGATGGCTCCCTGGACCCCACGCGCCTTGACCCGCCTGGTGCCCATGCCCAGCGCCGCCTGGAGCTCCGTCATCTCCCGGGCGTCGAGGTCCGCGGTGAGCTGCCCAGCCTCCTCGGATGCGGAGGCGACGAGGGATTCGGCTGCCGACAGGCAGTCGGTGAGGGTGTTGAGCCGGGCGGGCAGCGACAGGATCTCGTGGCGCCGTTTCCTGGCCTCCTCGTTCAAAGCCAAGGCCCGGGCGCGACCGACGTGTCCCTGGGCAGCGCGGGCACAGTACTGGGCCATCACCTCGTCCACACCGTCGCGGCGGACCAGCAGTTTCGCCACTTCCTCGACCGGCGGGGTGACCAGCCGCAGCTCCCGGCAGCGGGAACGGATGGTGACGATCACGTCGTCGGCGCTGGGCGCGCACAGCAACCACACGGTTTTCGGTGCGGGTTCCTCCAGGGCCTTCAGCAGCGCGTCGGCGCCGCGTTCGGTGACGCGGTCCGCGTCCTCGATCACGACCACCTGCCAGCGGCGGTTCACGGGCGCGACATTGGCCCTGGAAACCAGCTGGCGCATCTCGTCGACGCCGATGCTGAGCTGTTCGGTGCGCAGCAGGGTCACGTCGGGGTGGGCGCCGGACAGCGACGTGCGGCAGTCGTTGCAGCGTCCGCAGCCGCCGTCGTGGCACTGGAGAGCAGCCGCGAACGCACGTGCCGCGTTGGAACGCCCCGACCCGGGCGGCCCGACGAACAACCACGCGTGGGTCATGGCGTGCCTGCCGCCCGCCACCGCACGTCGCAGCGTCTCAACGGCCCTGTCCTGACCCACGAGTTCGTCCCATACGCTCACGTGCTCATCCTGCCATCCCCCACCGACGAGGGACCCATTTCCCAAGCTGGTTGAGCCAGCGCGTGAGCGAAGCGAACGGCTGAGTCGAAACCACCCCGCAACCGCGACCAAAAGCCCACAGACGCGCTCCCCTGGTTTCGACACGCCCCACTCGCTGCCGCTCGCAGGTCGGCTCAACCAACTTCGGAAAAACAAGCCGGTTGAGCCGGGCCGCGAGGAACGAGCAGCCCGAGTCGAAACCACCCCACAACCGGTAGCCAGAACCCAACCACAAGCCCACGGACACACCCCCTGGTTTCGACACGACCGGCTCGCTGACGCTCGCAGGTCGGCTCAACCAACTTGGGGATGAGATGGTTTCGACACGGCCTGCTCAACCAGCTTCAGGGTGGGGTTGACTCAATCGAGCAGAGCGAACACCTTCTCCGCGACCTTTTCGGCGATGCTCTCCCGCGACTCGCGGGCGCCCAGCACCAGGTAGCGTTCCGGGTCCTCACCGGCCAGCCGGAGGAAATGTTCGCGGGCGCGACGGTGGAACTCAAGGCCCGCGGCCTCCAGGCGGTCCTGTTGCCGGATGTTCGCGACCGCCTCGGCGGGGTCGATGTCGAGCAGCACAGTCAGGTCGGGCCGCAGCCCGCCCGTCGCCCAGCGTGCCACCTGCTCCACCTCGGTGAGGTCGAGCACCCGACCCGCTCCCTGGTATGCGATCATCGAATCGACGTAACGGTCGCACACCACCACATCGCCCCGGGCCAAGGCGGGGAGGATCACCTCCTCGACGTGCTGGGCCTTGTCGGCCGCGTAGACCAGCGCCTCGGTGCGGGCGGTCAACTCCGGGTGGCCGGGGTCCAGCAGCAGTTTGCGCAGCTTCGCTCCGATCGGGGTGCCGCCCGGTTGCCGCGTCAGGACGGGTTCGATGCGACGGTTCTGGAGCCGGGTGACGAGTTCCACCACCTGGGTGGACTTGCCCACCCCGTCACCGCCCTCGAAGACGACGAACAAACCGGGGGTGGTCTCGGGAATGATCATCTGCGCACCTTAGCCAGTAGTTTGCGGATCTTGACGACCCGCTCGGGCCAGTCGGCGACGAAACCGGCGCGGGCCGCGATCAGCCTCTGGTGGCATCGTTCCGTTTCCCGGCCACGCTCGAAGGCTTCCGCCGGGGTGAGATCCTCCAGGTCCGGGGGCTCGACGTCCGCGGCGCAGTCCCGCAGGTCGCGGGTGACCTGCGTGATGGTCTTCAGCAGTTTGGTTCCCGGTTTGCCGTGCAGCTGCACCGCCACCAGTCCACAGGCGTGCACCTGCTCGGCCGCCGCCAGCGCGGCCCGCCAGTCGGTGCCGGAGGAGTCGGCGGTCAGCGACCGGCAGCGATCGGCCAGGATGTATGCCCCCTGCTGGGCGCGTTTCAGCAGCAGCTTCGCAGCGGGTTCGGCGGAGACGTCGCCGAGCCGCGGCGCCCGCACCGCAGCCACCAGCGACTCCGTCACGTCGAGAGCCGCCTGCCGGGGCGTGGCGGCCTTCTCAACGGCGGATTCCATGGCCTGCCGCCACTCGGGGTCGAGCACGTTCGCCAACCCCCGCACGTGCCCCCGGAACTCCTGGATGGCTTCCGTGACGGCTTCCTCGTCGCGGTACTGCGCCCGGACGAGATCCTGCAGATCGGCGGCGAACAGTCTCGTCACGAACGCCTCCATGGTTGCCTCACGGTTCAGCGGGCCGGGGTTCGGGAAGTCGGTGCCGCCGGTGGCGGGCGGGCCGAGGCGCTGCTGGAGGCTCGGGAACTCGTCGACGGCAGTCGCGGAGACCGCGTCCAGCGCGGCCAGCACGTGCTCCAGCTGGTGTCTGCCGAGCAGTTCGGTGGGGGTGAGGGTGGCTTCCCGGTAGCGGGCCGTCGCCATGCCTCCGCGGCGCACCGTGACCCGTTCGTCGCGGATGCTTCCCAGGGGACCGTCGGGTCCCCGCAGGAGGTACTCGACCCGCTGGCATTCCAGCGCGGCCACCGGCCCGAGCACAGCGCGGCGCACCAGCGGCCGGGTGAGGTCGGCGAACTCCTGGGGCAGCTCGGCGGTGGCGTTGATGGGCACGATCCGTTCGGCGGGCAGGTGGGGCACCCATCCGGACGCGGCCAGGTACCAGTCCCCCACCCCACCGAGCACCCGGTGTGCCAGCACCACTCCGGCGCGCAGCAACCGGTCGTCGGGGGTGTCCAGGATGGTCACGTCGATGCTGTGGCTGGCCGCGCGGCGCTCCATCAACCCGGTGATCCCGATGGCGTCCGACAGCAGGGACGGGGCATCAGCCTGGAAGGGAAGGTCGAAACGCATCACCGCCGGTCGCTCGAAACCCATGGCACCTACCTTCCCACAAGGCCCGGGAAAACCCGAGCGACGCTCAAGAGGACGAACTGGTTGGACCAGAACCCTTCCCCAAGCAGGTTTATCCGGGCCACGAGCACACGTCCGCAGACATCCTCACCATGGTTTCGACACGACCGGCTCGCTGCCGCTCGTGAGGATCGGCTCAACCAGCTTCAGGGAAGGCAAAGCAGGTTGATCCGGCCCGTGAGCCCTTGGGCGAGCTGTCAGACCCCGGTTTTGTGGAGGCTGGTTTACCTGGTTCCGGTGGTTACCAGGTAGGGGTGGTTGTCGTGCTGGGGGTCGGTATCTGGTGGTGTTGTACCAGTTCACCCACTCGGCGGAGGCGACGGCGATGTGGGATAGTTGAGCGATCTTCAGCCGGTTCACGCAATGGCGCGGATCGCGATGCGCTCACACAAAATCGCCCGAAACCACCGCACCAGCATCTGCCCTGCCGCCGCGTTCAACGGTGGCTGGGAAGATGCTGGCCCAGGACGCAGCGCCCTGAGATCGCTATGCACTCTTGAATCGTCGACTTGTCATCCAGGCAACGCAGCATGTGGCCAGCGACATCAGCCCTGGGGATTGGCCATCCCAGCCAGCCACTCTCGTCATCCCGAAGCTCTCGGACCATGCCCGTGGCCCGCTTGTTGGTCAGACCTACCGGCCGGACGATCGTCCAATCCAGTCCGGATTCTTGGACCACTTGTTCCTGGGTGGTGTGGTCGGCGAGGGCCGGGGCGAGCATACGGGTTGCCAGGTGCCGAATGCCGGGGGGCAGCATTCGTGCGGAAGAGCCAGCGCCCAACGAGGACTGCACGATGATCCGGCGCAGGCCTGTCTGCCCGGCGGCCTTGAGGACGGCCTGGGTGATGGCCGTTCGATCACGGCTGTCGTCGCTGCCACCACTGACCGTGACAAAAGCCGCCGTGGCATCTTTCAGCGCCTGGCGCACGATCTCCGGGTCATGGGCATCGCCGGAGATAAGGCGCGCACCGATAGGACCGGCACCGCGACGGGAGAGACACGTGACCTCGAAGCCCCGCTTCAGTGCCAACTCCGCGAGTTCCTTGCCCGTGCCGGACGAGCCGCCGATGACGCTGATTCGACGTCGGGCACCCTCGCGCTGGTGCGCAACGAGGGTCTGAGGTTCCGCGCTGATCGGTTTGTCGGCGCATCTCACCACACCTGTCGCGATCCGGCGCAGAGGCGGGGTCCAGCGATCCCGGAACTGGATCCACGGCCCGATGGCGTCCCGGTAAGGCATCCGGCCTGCATCGGGACCGAAAAGCCGGCTCTCCAGTTCGCCGGACTTCTGGCCAACGAGACCAGCTACCGCCGAGAGAACTCGGAGCCCGACGTTGCTGACGTATCGAACCGGATCCTCGTTGGCGATGTTGTCCTTGAGGTGGCAAGCGTACTCCCCGAGTGCCTTCAGGTCGGGAATTCGGCCCTCGTCGTATTCGCGCAGCGGCGTCGGGCTGCCAGAGGCCAGCGCGTCGGCCAGCAGCATCGCGTCCTCCAGACCGGAGTTGACGCCCTCGCCTGTCGGCGGGATGACGGAGTGGGCGGCGTCGCCGAGGAGGACGAGCCACTCGTCGTGGGACACCCGGGGGCAGCGCACAACGGCGCCGCCGAAGGGCACCCTCCCGAAGAAATCCACATAGGCGTCGCGAGTGAGCAGGGGGAGGACGAGCGGGGCGTACTGCCGCAGGTGCCGATGCAGGGCGTTGATGTGGTTCTCCGTGGGCTCCGTCGACAGGAGCAGGGCCTCCGCTGGGTCGCCCTTGATGGCCGTGACCGCAACGCACCACACGCCGTCCGGCAGCGTCGCGGTGTAGATACCTTTGCCCGTGAAGATGTGGTGCCAATTCGGATCCAGTCCGGGAGCCATTGCCCCGGGTGCCGAGAAGAGGACGCGGAACTGGACGCCCCAGTCACTCACCTCCGGGACGAAATCAGCAAGCTGCTCGGCCATGGTCTGACGCGTCTTCGACCAGACCCCGTCACATGCGATGACCAGGCCGTTTCCCACCTCGACCGTGGTGGTTCCTGTGAACTGCAGGTTTCGGGAGGCCAGATCGATGGCCTCCAGCCTGTGGCCGGTGCTGAGAGTGATTCGCCGGTCCTGTTGCGCTGCAGCCAGAAGGATGCCCGTGAGCCGGGCTCGAGTGGTGCCGATGATGGTGCCAGACCGCATCGACGCAAGCATCCGGCGCCCGGCACGGATCTTGAATCCCTCGACAAGTTCGCCCTGCGCGCGCAACTCCTCAACCAGACGCGAATCGATACGCCGCAACGTCTCCTGACCACGCGGGTTCACCCCGATCGGGTAGCTGTTCGCGTCGGTCAAAGAAATGGCATCCCGCGCCTCGTGGATTGTGACGCGCCGGTCTTGGGCCGCCAGCAGCAACGCTGCGGCCAGACCGACCGGGCCGGCACCGATGATGTGGATATCCGGGTTGGCCATGGGCTGTCCCTACCTTGTTGGAATTCCTTCCCCAACTCCGGACGACATACTACTAGAGGTGCCTGGTAACTCTGGTGGGGTTGAGACAGCGTTGGCGCAGGCTTCGGAGGAACTCGGTCCAGAAGTCGGTCGACTCGCTGTCCCTGACGGGCATGCCGAGGATCTCGCGCCGTCCGAGGGCGGAGACACCGACCGCGATGACGGTGGCCTGGGAGATGGCCGGCCGTGTCGGTGGACGTCGAGGTAGGTGGCGTCGAGGTAGAGGCAGCCGAACCAGCTGCCTGTCCCGTACGCCTCGAGCCACTGCCGTAGCGTGCCCCGCACCACCCCAGATCAGCAGCGATCCCACGGACCGTGGCACCCGGCGGTGGACTCGTACAAGTCCACCGCCTGACGACGGAACTCCTCCGAAATAGTTCTTCCTCGACATGATGAACGATCTTTTCGTTTCCCCAGCCCCCGGCTGGGTTCAGCGTGCCCAAAGAACGGGGTCAGGCTCCGTGCATGGCAGGATAACCAACCACCCCTCCTGGACAGGTACCCCATGACTCAGACCTCACCCGCACGCAAGGCGGTTCGAGCCCTTGTTGTCAATGGGCGCGACGAACTGTTGTTGATCCATTGGGAAGACCCATTGGATGGACACGAGATCCTGGAGCCACCTGGTGGGGCGGTTGAACCTGACGAGAGTCTCGAGGCTGCGCTCCTCAGAGAAACCGCCGAAGAGACCGGCTGGGATATCCAGCTGTGCGGCACTCCTCGCCCCCACTTCCGAAAGACCACGTGGGCAGGCCAGACCTATGAGGGGACGGAGTGGTTCTGCTTGGCCCGGCCGCTGACGGCGAGCCAACAAACACTCGAGACCTACGAGCGGCCTTGGTTCAGGGGAGTGAAGTGGGTTCCGATTGATCACCTGCATGTGAGCCAGATTCCGTTGGAGCCGCCCCATCTCGTCTCGGTGTTGAAGGACGTGATGGGGCAATCTCCAGAATCCACGGGCGGGAGTCTGTCATGAGGCGCGTCTGCCCAAACGCTTTCCTGATGCCATCGGCGGTCACGGTCATGGGGATGCTGACTTCCGAAGGAATTGTTGCGCCCCGGGTTTGGTGGAGGCAGTGATGACAGGAAGGATCACTGCACATGGGACAGAGGAAGTGCCTACCCGTTGGAGTTGCGTGAGCGGGCGACTCGGATGACGTTGGAGGCGCTGGCCGAGCCTGCCCGGCTCAATCAAGCCTTAGGGGTGGTCTTCTTCCGCGTCGTGGTCTTCTTCGCTGCGGTTGTCGTCTTCTTCCTGGTGGTGGTCTTCCGGGCGGGTTTCTTTGCCGGGCCCTTGGCGCGTTTCTCCGCGAGCAGTTCGAAGGCGCGTTCCGGGGTGATGGTCTCGGGCGAGTCGTCGCGGCGCAGGGTGGCGTTGGTCTCGCCGTCGGTGACGTAGGGGCCGAACCGCCCCGACTTCAGCACGACGGGTTTGCCGCTGGCCGGGTCGGCGCCGAACTCCTTCAGCGGGGGCGCAGCGGCCGCGCGGCCGCGGACCTTGGGAGCGGCATAGATGGCGAGGGCCTCATCGAGGGTGATGTCGAAGATCTGTTCCTCGCTGGTCAGCGACCGCGAGTCGCTGCCCTTCTTCAAATACGGCCCGTAGCGGCCGTTCTGTGCGGTGATCTCGACGCCCTCCAGGTCCTTGCCGACCACCCGGGGCAGGCTCATGAGGCGTTGCGCCGCGGCCAGGTCGATGCTGTCGAGGGACATCGACTTGAACAGCGACGCCGTCCGGGGTTTCACCGACTTCGGGGTGCCCTCCGGCAGCACCTCGGTCACGTAGGGCCCGAACCGGCCGTTCTTCGCCACCACCATGCGCCCGGATTCCGGGTCGACGCCGAGTTCGCGTTCCTCGGCGAGGGGGCGGCTGAGCAGCTCCTCGGCGACCTCTGCGGTCAAACCGTCGGGCGGCAGGTCGTCGGGGACGTTGGCGCGACGCCCGTCGGCGGCCTCGACGTAGGTGCCGTAGCGTCCGACGCGCACGTCGATGCCGGAATCGCCGAGCGGGAAGGTCGACAGCCCCTTCGCGTCGATGTCGCCGAGTTCGGTGACGAGCTTCTCGAGGCCCTTGGCGGTGTTCCCGTCGGGGCCGCGGTAGAAATCGGTGAGGACCTTCAGCCGCTCGGCCCTGCCGCCCGCGATCTCGTCGAGCAGCTCCTCCAGCTGCGCGGTGAAGGTGTAGTCCACCAGCTCGGTGAAGTGTTCCTCCAGCAGCCGGGTGACGGCGAACGCCAACCAGGTCGGCACCAGCGCGGAGCCCTTCTTGAACACGTAGTCGCGGGCGGTGATGGTGCGGATGATGGAGGCGTAGGTGGAGGGGCGGCCGATCTCCAGCTCCTCCAGTTTCGCCACGAGCGAGGGTTCAGTGTAGCGGGCAGGGGGTTTGGTCTCGTGCCCGGCCGCCTTCACCTTCTCGGCGGCGAGTTCCTGACCCGTGACAAGTTGCGGCAGCCGCGACTGCTTGTCGTCGCTGGCGGAGTCGTCGTCGGTGCCGGCGACGTAGGCCTTCAGGAACCCGTGGAAGGAGATGGTGCGACCCGATGCGGTCAGTTCGGCGCGTTCCACCGTACCCGCCCCTGCCTGAACCGGCGCGGTGGGGGCGGCTGAGATGGCGACGCTGACCTGTTCGCCCTTCGCGTCGGCCATCTGGGAGGCGAGGGTGCGCATCCAGATCAGCTGGTAGAGGCGGTGGGCGTCGCCGGACAGGCCGGTGGCGTCGGGGTGGGTGAAGACGTCACCCGCGGGCCGGATGGCCTCGTGGGCCTCCTGGGCGTTTTTCACCTTCGAGGCGTAGATGCGGGGTTTCGGGGGCAGGTAGTGGGCCCCGAACAGCTGCTCGACCTGGTCGCGGGCCGCCGCGATGGCGGACTCCGCCAGGGTGACGGAGTCGGTTCGCATGTAGGTGATGAAGCCCTTCTCGTAGAGCTCCTGGGCCACCGACATGGTTCGTTGCGACGTGAAACCGAGTTTCCGGCCGGCCTCCTGCTGGAGGGTGGTGGTGCGGAACGGCTCGTAGGGACGACGGGTGTAAGGCCTGGCCTCCACCTGGTCGACGCGGAACGCGGCTGCCTGGAGGGCCGCAGCGAGCGCAGTGGCGGTGGTCTCGTCCAGTACCACGGCGGACGCATTGGTGGGCTGACCGGTGGAGTCGAAATCGCGGCCCTGGGCGACGCGCACCCCGTCAAGGGAGGTCAGGCGCGCGGGGAAAGTGCGGGGATCCGCCTCGGCGCCGCCGTCGAGGGTCACGTCGAGATCCCAGTATCCGGCGGGCACGAACGCGATGCGCTCCCGTTCCCGGTCGACGACCAGGCGGGTGGCCACGGACTGCACCCGGCCCGCCGACAGTTTCGGCATGACCTTCTTCCACAGCACTGGGGAGACCTCGTAGCCGTAGAGGCGGTCGAGGATGCGGCGGGTCTCCTGCGCGTCGACGAGGTCGGTGTCGAGCGGGCGGGGGTTGGCGACCGCCTCGGCGATGGCCGACGGCGTGATCTCGTGGAAGACCATGCGGTGGGCGGGCACCTTGGGTTTGAGCTCCTCCATCAGGTGCCAGGCGATGGCCTCGCCCTCGCGGTCACCATCGGTGGCGAGCAAGAGTTCGTCGGCGGTCTTGAGTTTCTGTTTCAGTTCCCGCAGCGTCGCCTTCTTGTCGGCGGCCACCACGTAGAGGGGCGCGAAGTTGTCGTCGATGTTTACGCCGGTGCGCGCCCACTTGAGTCCCTTGTACCTGGCGGGCACCTCGGCGGCGCCGGTGGGCAGGTCGCGGATGTGACCGCGGCTGGACTCCACCGTGTAACCGTCGCCGAGGTAGCCGGCGATCTTCGTCGCCTTGGTCGGCGATTCCACGATCACGAGTCGCTGCCGCTTTTCCACCATGGTGTTCCTGCCTCCCGTCTTCCGCATGGGAACAATAGCCCAAGGATCAACCCGGGCAATTCAAGGAAGCCGAAAGGCAGGTCGCGGTTACGCGCTCTCGGAAGCCAGGGGCGTTTCGACGGGACCGGAGGGCAGCATCACCTTCCCTGCGTCGCGGTAGCTGACGGTGGAGGCGAAGGTTTCCTGGTATCTGGTCTCGGTGGTCACCGGCTCGCTGACGTTCTCGAAGGATGTGGTGTTGACGTAGGTGGCGGATTTGTCGACGGTCTGGTTGTCGTTGAACAGGGAACGCAGTTTGACGTGATAGTTGCAGCGGCTGCTCCACGGGCCGTTCATGGTGAGGACGCTGCGCTGCTGAGCGGAGATGTCCACCTTCAACCGGAATCCGTCGACGCTCTTGCCGATGCCGTCCGCGACGACGCGGGAGAGGCTGGTGTTCGGGTTCCGCGGATCGGCACACTCCTCGATCACGCGGCTGTAGGCCCAGTCGGCGGAGTCGTGGGAGAAGCTTCCCGGAGTGACGGTGTTGTTCATGACGACCCGGGAACCGGACGGGTAGTTCGTGTTCAGCCAGGCGCCGGGGACCGTGACGTCCCAGTTGACCCCCTTGGAGTTGGATGTGAGCTGTTCTGCCTGGCCGCTCGGTTTGCCCGCGGGCTGCCACGACACGGTGGGTTTGACGGTCACGGGTTTGTCGTAGGGCATGGGAATGGTCTGGGTCCTGCCGTTGATCCGGATCTCGGCGACCGCGGCGATGGTGGTGTCGGCGACCTGGAGGTTGACGCGGATGGAGCCCTTGACGTCCTTCTTCCTGCGGACCGCCTCCTTGAAGACGCAACTGATGGTCGAGTTCGTTCCCGTGTTGTTGAGGGCGCACTCGCCTGCTCTGGTTCCGTCGGCGGTGGTCATCGGTCTACGGGCGGTGGTGTCCTGGAGCCTGAGGAAACCGGGAAGCTCGATCGTGAACTCGTCGCCGAACGCCACCCGGGTGTTGCTTCCGTCGTAGTTGACGTCGAGTTCGAGGTGGTCGCCCTGCCAGACTTCCTGGCGATCGGTGACGGGGTTTCCCGACTGGTCCACGTGTTTGAGGACGGCATCGGTGAAGACGATTTCGGAGTTGATCCTCGCCTGCGCCGGGGCCGTCCCGGCGACGAGGAAGGCGGCCAGCGTCGCGATCACGACGAAGACCACGGTCGCGACACGCCGCCACGACGTGCGCGAACGTTCAAGACGCATTTTCCCTCCCGGGTGTTCAAACGCCGGAGAGTCCACAAAGGTTCCTGGCGACGATGAGCATCGCATGGCTGACGATAACTCTTGAAGACGGTTTTCGGGTAGTCCCCGCGAAGAATCTGCGCACCGGCACCTCGCGGGATTCACGGGAGCGGGCTGCTCGGGCGCCTCGCGCGCACCTCACGGAGTTTCGTTCCCGTGCGAAGAGGCCTGTCCCCGAGAGGGGGAAACACGGGACAGGCCTCTCCGCGGGGGCCCGGGCCGGGAAGGCTCCCCGGCCCGGGCCTTTTCGTCCTGCCGGACTCAGCCTTCGTGGCCGGTCCTGGGCAGTCCGGGTCTCATGGGCGTCGGCACCGTTTTGGGGGCCTTCGCGGATTCGGAGGGGTCAACGGGATCCGATGCCCCGGGATCGACGGGATCGGCCGGGTCGGTGGGGTCGGGATTCCCGGGATCGGGGGCCGGGGGCGCCGGGGGTTCACCGGTTGTCCTGGTGGCGTTGTTGGTCAGCAGGAGGGGCAGGGTGGTCTGGTCGGCGACGGTGAAGGTCGCGGTCCTGGCGTCCCCGCCAATGGTGACCCGGCTGTCCTCGGAGGAGAACTTCGGGTCCCCCCAGGTGATGCCGGTGGCGGCCGGGTTGGCGGTGGCGACGTCCTCGGTGAGGGTGATCTCGGTGCCCGCGGGGAAGGTTACCGACGGGGTGGTCTGGCCGACGGTGACCGTCATCCTGGCTGGGTTGGCGGGCGCGTCCCAACCCGGGAAGTCCGCGGCGGTCTTGCCGTTCGGCAGCTTGTAGGCGACGGTGACATCGAACTTCTGCCCAGCCGGGGGGACTGCGCTGCCCGCGCTGGCCTTGGTCACCTGGAAGCCGCCGAAGCCCTGGCGGTAGGAGATGGTGGCCCTGAACGACTCGAAGTAGGAGCGGGTGAACACGTTGGTGTCCTTGTTCGCCTCCACGAGGTGCGCCTGGTTGCGGTATTCGTGGCCGGGGACGATCCTGCCGCCGCCGGTAAACCTGGTGTCGAAGTCGATGCGGTAGTTCTTGTCGGTGGAAAGTGAGCCGGTCACCTTGAAGGTGACGGTTTTGCCCTCGAAGGAGGCCTGGATGCCGTAGCCGTCCTTCTTGACCTTCCCGTCGGCGGTGGCGACGACGCGTTCGGTCTCGCCGGTGCCGCCCGGGCCTGCCTGGACCTCCACCAGTTTGATGGTGGCGGGGTCGGGAACCTCCAGACCGTCCTGGATGACGTCGGTGGCGGTGACCGGGCCGCCGTTCGGATAGTTGGCCTTGAGCCAGGAACCACCCAGCAGGACACGCCAGTTGATCCAGGTGCTGTTGGTGCCCACGCCCTTGGCGCCCTTGGTGAGCCGGGTGCTGGGTTTGAACTGCACCGCCGAGCGGAGGGTGATGTCCTCGTTCCAGGGATGGGCGACGGTGTATTCCTTGCCGTTGATGGTGAGGACGCTGGAGGTCTTGTCGGTGGTGCCCAGGGCCAGCAGCTGGGCCTGGATCTTGCCCACGACATCGAGTTTGCCCTCTATGGCATCGCCGAAGGTGCAGGTGATCCGGCTCCTGTCGACCTTGCACTCGCCGGCCTTGACGGTGGCGCCCTTCGAGTCGGTGTACTCGAGGGGTTTGATCACGTCACCACGGGAGTTTCCACCGTCCCGGTTGACGAAGGGCTCAGGCAGGTCGATGGTGAAGGACTGGCCCGGTTTGGGGTTGGCCTTGGTGGCGTCGAAGTCGACGTTCAGGTAGAACCAGTCCCCCTTGTAGAGCTGGCGGCCGGGGGCGGGGATCGCCTCACCCTTGTCGGTGACGTGGGTGAGGGTAACCGGCCCGAACTTGATGTCGGTGTTCTGGTCGGCCCGAGCGGGGGAACTGCCGGCGCTGAGCAACGCTGCGGAGGCGACCACGAGGGCTGCGGCTGCGCCGGCCGCCCGTCGCAGAAGCGAACGCGGGTGATTCATCGGTACCTCTCACTGGCGACACGGCCGGAAGAAACTGCTTCCTCCCGGTGTGGCGAGTCGTTGAAGGACGAATCGCCGACGAAAGTATAGGTACTCGTCGACCTTTCGGCCAATTCACCTGCTCAGAAGTGATTTGCCCTCCGCTACGCAGGGGTTTCCTGGACGGCTGCCCTCCGTCGGTCCGTCTGGTTTCAGGGCGCAGTTCAGCGGCCGGCCTCCCCGTGGGACCCGGGGCCGGTTCCGATTCGTGGGTGAGGTCTCAGCCCTGGGGCCAGGAGGGCATGGAGAGCAGGGTGAAGGTGGTCAGCGCCTCATGGGGAGCCACCAGGGCGCTGTAGACCCCCGCCTCGACGCGCCGCATCCCGCGCTCCTGCGCGGCGTGGGCGTCGTGCGCCAGGGACATGATCTCCCAGCGCTCGCCGTCTTCGGTGATGCGCATGGCGCGCACCGGGATACCCTCCCAGGTTCCATGGACCTTCACCACCCCGGCCTGGGCGATCCGGTCGAGTTCAATGACGATGCGCCGCTGGGCGCCGTTGTCGTCGCGGCGCAGCCCGATCACGTCGCGCAGCGACCCGTCCTCGCCGAAGTTGAACTGCCCCGGGGAGAAGGAATCGGCCTCCTTGACGCGGAAGGCCTGCATGCTGAGCGGGTCGGGGCTGCCGGGCGGGGTTTTCGTCCCGTCGGGTTTCTTCCAGCCCATGAACAGGCCCCGGTAGGTGGCGACGACCTCGGCGGCCGCTCCCCCGGATTCCCGCCGCAGGATCTGCGCGCCAGCCCGCAGGATCGTCGGATCGACGTATAGCCTCGAGGCCTGGGGGTCGCTGGGCAGGGCGACGACGCCGTCGCCGTTGAAGGGCGGCAGTTCCAGGAAGTCTCCCCTGGCGACCGCGCGCTCCTCGTCGGTGGTGCCGCCCATGGCGGGGTAGACGGTGTCGGTGGGCAGCAGCGGGAAGCGCAGGGTGTGGACGACGTTTGCTCCGGCCAGGGGACCGTCGGGCCCATCGAGGTCGAGCGCAGCGACGAGATCCTTCGCGGGATCCTCGGGGTTGATCGAGTCCGCGGACACGGCGTAGCCGAAGTTGAGCGCGTACCCGCGCTCAAGGTATGCCTCGAGCAGGTCGGGGGCAAGAAGCTTCTCGAGCCAAGTCGTCATCGGATTCTCTCTCCGTCGCGGAAACCTGTTAGCAGGATCATGTCACTTCTTGGCGCCGCGTTCAGAGAACGAGCATGTCGAACAGATGGACAACAACTTCTCCAGTCGGGTTTCACGCGGCAGCAAGGAAATGATAACGGCCGGGCCGGGAGATTCTTCCCCGGCCCGGCCGTTCACCGGATCGCCCGGTCAGCTGCCGGTCCTCGGCAGGCCGGGCCTCACGGGTGGTCTCCTCGTTCCCTGTCCCGTCGGCGCCGGAGCCCCTGGGGTGGTCGGGTTCACCGTGACGGTGGGCCCAGCCGACGAGGTCGGGCCGGGCGAGGCGCTCGGATCACCGCTTTGCGACGGCGAAACGCTCGGAACACCGGTCGGCTGCGGCGACGGCGAAACACTCGGGACAACCGACGGCGAGGCGGAGGGCCCGGGGATCGGGGCGGATTCCTTGGTGTAGGTGTTGGTGACGTTCACCTTGACGGTGTCATCCTTGACGACGGTCACCGCCTGGCCCTTGTCAACGGTCAAGGAATAGCCGGCACGCGGAGACGGCACCTCGGAGACCACCTCACAGGTGGTGCCGGCCGGGAACCTGCCAACCACCCTGTCCTCACCCGCGGTCACCGCCACAGTGCCCGTGGCGGCGACGGCACCATCATCGTCCTCACCCGCGGCGGAGCACTTGTACTCGATACCGAAGGTGTCGGTACCCTCGGATCCACCGGTGACGAGGGTCTTGGAAATCGCAAACACACCAAGATCCTTGGTGTAGGTGTTGGTGACATTCACCTTGGCGGTATCGTCCTTGACGACGGTCACCGGCTGACCCTTGTCAACGGCCAAGGAGTAACCAGCACGGGCCGCCGCAGTCTCGTCCTCGGAAATCACCTCACAGGTGGTGCCGGCCGGGAATCTACCCACAACCTTCTCCGCCCCAGCACTCACATTCACTGCACCCTCAGCAGCGACCCCACCCTCACCAGCAGCTGAACACCTGTAATTCACACTGAACGTGTCAGCCCCGGTGGAACCACCATCAACAACAGCCTTGGAAATCGCAAAGGCTCCGTTGGGGGAGGCCTCGGTGGTGTTCATCAGCGAGACGGGAAGGGTCACCTGGTCCTCGACGGTGAAGGTGGCCTGGGTTTTGTCGCCGTTGATGCTCACCTTGTTGTTGGCCGACGAGAACACCGGGGCACCCCAGGCAATCCCGGGGGTCGCGGGGTCGGCGGAACTCGCGTCCTCGCTGAGGGTGACCACCGTTCCCTTGGGGAAGGTCGGCATGTACGGCGTGGTGTTCCCGACTGTCACGGTCAGTTTCGTCGGGTTCTCAGGCGCGTCCCAGCCGGGATAATCCGCTGCCGTGGTGCCTGCCGGCAGGGCGTAGTTGACGGTGACGTCGAATTTCTGGCCCCGCGGCGGGACCACGTCGCCCCGGATGTTCTTGCCTACCTCGAAACCACCGAAACCCTGCTTGTAGGTGACGATTGCCTTGAAGGACTCGAAATAGCTGCGAATAGCAGTGGGAGTGGTGTGGCCCGCCTCGACGAAGGTAGCAGCATTGGTGTACTGGAATCCGGGAACCACCCTGTCACCGCCCGTGAAGGGGGTGCTGAAATCCACCCGGTAGTCCTTCTCCGTGGAAAGCGGTCCCTCGACCTTGAAGGTGACGGTCCGCCCCTCGATGCTGGGGGTCACCTTGAAGCCGTCCAGCTCACCGGTGCCGTCCCCCTTGGCGACGACGCGGTCGGTGGCCTTGCCGGTGGCGGGATCACCGTACACCTCGATGAGCTGCACCGTGGAGGGATCCGGCACCTCCATGCCCACGCTGATGGTGTCCTTGATGGTGACGGGTCCGCCGTTGGGGTAGTTGTTCTTCAGCCAGGTGCCACCGAAGATGACGCGCCAGTTGATGACCTTCGATCCGGAGCCGACCCCGGTGGCCCCCTTGACCGCCCTGGTGCCCGGGGTGAACGGCACGATCCCGGGCGCGACGATGTCCTCGCCCCAGGGGTGCTGGAGCACATGGTTCTGTCCGTTGATGACGAAGGTGCTGCTGGTCCTGGACGTGACCCCGTCCGCCACCAACTGCGCCCGGAGCGTCCCCAGGATGTCTGTGCGGCCCCGCACCGCGTCGTTCAGGGTGCACGTGATGAGGCTGGCCTTGATATTGCAGTCACCGACCTGAGTCGCACCCACCATGAGGGGTTTTATGACCTCCCGCTGGGAGTTCCCCGCGTCGCGGTTCACGAATGGTCCGGGCATGGAAATGGAGAAGGTGTCCCCCGGCTTAGGATTGGCGGCCGTTGCGTCGAAGGAGACGTCCAGGAAGAAGAAATTCCCTCGGAGAAGCTGCCGCCCGGGAGGCGGTACGGGATCCCCGGTCTCGGTGACGTGGGTCAATGTCACCGGACCGAATTTGATGGCGTCGTTCTCCTCAGCACGCGCCGGCGTGTCGTGTGCCGGGATACCCAACACGGCCAGCACGAGAGCAGCCAGCACCGCGATGAAACGCCGCCACGGCGACGTCTTTCGGACATCGGTCATGAATCCCCCTCCTGAAACCCGCGACCCCGGAAAACCGCCCGGGGGAACGCAATCACGGGTCAGCATAGGGGCAATCCCCAGCGCCCGGAAAGCGGGATTGGAAATACTTTTCCTTCATCACGGCAAACAGCCAATCAAACCCGGCGAACGGGGTCTAACTTTCGGGTCGCGGAACGGTTCCCTCCTCTCCAAAACCGATTGAGCCAGCACGTGAGGCTCACGCGAACAGCTGAGTCGAAACCGCCCAGAACCCGAAAAGCAAACCCGACCACAAAGCCCCGAATACACCCACCATGGTTTCGACACGACCCACTCGCTGACGCTCGCAGGCCGGCTCAACCAGCTTTGATGCGGAACGGTTTCGACACGACCCACTTGCAGAGCGAGCAGACCAACCCCGACCAGATTCCCCGTTTCCGTCCCCGCACCTTCCGCCGTACGCGGCGGATTCAGGTCTTGAGCAGCGCCCCCGTGAGGAAGTCGACGGAGCATCGCACCCGGGCGGGAAGATCCGCCATGGCGCTGCGCCCGGTGATGACCTTGACGATGTCCAGGTACAGCACGGCGTAGATGGTGTGAGCGATGTCCTCGAGATCAGCCGAGGGGTCTCGCGGCTTCGCCTGGTGGAGCAGCAACACCTGAAGGATGGCCTGTTCGACGCGCGAGACGTTGCTGGTGGCCTTTTCCCGGTGCTCGACGCTACCGAACAGGGCCTCGCGCTCGTACGCGAGCATGTTCTCGGGGTGGGTCATCGACTCCTCGACGAAAGGCCGCAGGATGGCGATGATCGACTCGGCCATCGCCCGCCCCTCCGTCGCCTCCGACAGGCCGGCCTCGATGCCCTCGGCGAAGCGACTGTTCATCACGGCGACGAGCAGTTCGGCCTTGGAGCCGGCGTACCTGAACAGGGTGCCCACCCCCACCTCCGCGGCCTCCGCGATCTCCGCAGTGGTCACCGCCTCGTAACCCTTCTCGGCGAAGAGCCTGGTGGCGGCCTCCAGGATGCGTTCCTGCTTGGCCGTCTTCTTGCGTTCGCGCAGCGAGGTTCCCGGCGCCGGTATCGGCTGCTGCATGTTCATCGTCACCACCTGGCTCACGGGACATCGTTAAGACTGCTTCCACGATACCATTTTGGAGCGCACTCCGAACGGAGTACAATCCGTTTCAGGGACGTCGCGGAGGGCGCGGCGTCGGATGGATGAAAGCTGGGAATCATGACTCGCAGGGCGTACATGATCGGGGCGGGGATCGGGAACCTCGCCGCCGCCGTCTATCTGATCCGCGACGGCGGCTGGCGCGGCGATCAGATCACGATCCTGGGGCTTGAAACGCACGGGGCGAACGACGGCGCGGCCGTCAAGGAATTCGAGGGCGAGTACGGGCACCGCCCGCTGGGCAATTCCGAGGGTTTCCTCAACCGAGGCGGGCGGATGCTCAACGAGGAGACCTACGAGAACTTCTGGGACGTGATGGGCAGCGTGCCGTCGCTGGACCAGCCGGGCAAGTCCGTCACGCAGGAGATCCTCGACTTCGACCACGCGCACCCCACCAAGGACATCGGCAGGCTGATCGACTCCGAGGGGCTGCGCGTCTCGGGCCCGAAGGGCTACCGGCACATGCAGTTCACCAACAAGCAGCGCCTGCTGTTGACCAGGCTGATGATGCTGCCGGAGTCGCGCGAGAGCGAACTCGACGACGTCTCGATCCGCGATTGGTTCGCCGAGACACCGGACTTCTTCGAGACGAATTTCTGGTGGATGTGGCAGACCACGTTCGCCTTCAAGGATGTCTCCTCCGCGGCCGAACTGCGTCGCTACATGAACCGCATGATCCTCGAGTTCTCCCGCATCAACACCCTGGAGGGGGTCACCCGCACGCCGTACAACCAGTACGAGTCGGTCATCCTGCCGCTGCGCACCCACCTGCAGGGGCAGGGCGTCACCTTCATCACCAACCGCAAGGTCACCGAGTTCGTCTTCGCGGACACCCCGCTGCGCGACGAGATCATCGTCACCGGCCTGAGGTACGAAGAGGTGGACAACGACGACGCCGAGGGCCTGATCGAGGTGCGCCCCGAGGATCTCGTGTTCGACACCAACGGTTCCATCACGGATTCGACGTCGATCGGGGACCTGGACACCGCGGTCGTCGAGGACCACCGTTACTCGCCGTCGGCCCTGCTGTGGAAACAGGCCGCGGGACGGTTCTACAATCTCGGCCACCCGGACAAGTTCTTCAACGACCGTTCGCAGTCGGAGTGGACGAGCTTCACCGTCACCACCTCCGATCACGACCTCATCAACGAGATCTCCCGGCTGACCCGTCAGCTGCCCGGAAACGCGCTGAACACCTTCGTCGACTCCACTCCGTTGATCTCCCTGGTGGTGCACCACCAGCCGCATTATCACGCCCAGACCCCCGAGCAGGGAGTCTTCTGGGGGTATGCGCTCCATCCGCGCCGCTCGGGAGATTTCATCGGCAAGCCGTTCATCGAGATGACGGGGCGGGAGATGCTGCTGGAGACGATCGGGCACCTGGGTCGCATCGACACCACCGCACATCCGATCACGGATCGCGTCGATGAGTTGATGGCGACGGTGATCAACGTGGTGCCCGCTCACATGCCCTACGCGTCGGCCCTGTTCAATCGGCGCACCACGCTGGACCGCCCGAAGGTGGTGCCCGACGGGTCGAAGAACCTGGCGTTCGTCAGCCAGTTCGCCGAGATGCCGTTCGACATGGTTTTCACCGAGCAGTACTCGGTGCGGTGCGCGCAGGTGGCCGTGTACACGCTGCTGGGCCTGGACAAGCCGTTGACGGCGCTGCATCACTACGAGCGGGATCCGCGTGTACTCGCCAAGGCGACCAGGGTGATGTTCCGCTAGACGAGGACGCTGGTGTGGTCTGATTCCAGCCGCCAGCCGCTCTCCCCCGACGCGGATTCGCCTGCCTTGCGGTCAATCGCCTGCGCTGTGGCGCTGGCCTTTGCCGACAGGGCAGGCATTCGCCCGCGAAGGCCAGCAAACCGGATCTAGGGATGGGGAAGGTGGAGCGGGCGACGGGAGTCGAACCCGCCTCTGAAGCTTGGGAAGCTTCCATTCTACCGATGAACTACGCCCGCGCGTCGCTCAGTGACGGGCCCAGTCTAGCGGAGGTTTGCACCCGCTTGGCAAGCCGGGATGCCCCAGGGCACCGCGGAACCCCTATGCTTGCCGCATGAATATCCTGGGCATTGACGTTGGCGGCTCCGGCATCAAGGGTGCCCCTGTTGATCTGACGCTAGGAGATTTCGCCGAGGCCCGGGTGCGCATCCCCACCCCTGCCAAGTCGAGTCCCAAGAACGTCGCGGCGGTGGTGGCGGAGATCATCGAGAACTTCAAGGAGCAGATCCCCGCCGGTTCCCGCATCGGCTTGACCGTTCCCGCCCCCGTCGTGCACGGGAGGGTGCCGTTCATGGCGAACCTCCACAAGTCGTGGGCGGGATTCGAAGCAGCGACGTTCTTCGAGGATCGGCTGGGACGTCCCGTCACCTTGGTCAACGACGCCGACGCCGCCGGGCTGGCGGAGGTCCACTACGGCGCGGCGAAGGGCAACGACGGCCTGGTGATCATGACCACCCTGGGCACCGGCATCGGCAGCGCCATCATCCATCGCGGGGTGTTGGTGCCGAACGCCGAACTGGGGCACGTGGAGCTCGACGGTTTTGACGCGGAGACCCGCGCCGCCTCCTCCATCAAGGAGAAGGAGAAGCTCAGCTACAAGGAGTGGGCTGTTCGTCTGCAGCGCTACTACAGCCACATCGAGATGTTGTTCTCCCCCGACCTGTTCGTCGTCGGCGGTGGGGTTTCGAAGGATTCGGAGAAGTTCCTCCCCCTGCTGCAGCTGCACACCCCCATAGTCCCGGCAAAGATGCGCAACCGGGCGGGAATCATCGGCGCCGCGCTAGCGGCACAGGACGCGAACCTGCACCCCGACTCCTCCCAAGCCGGTTGAGCCGGGCACTCCCTCCCGAAGCCGGTTGAGCCGGGTCGCGAGGAACGAGCGACCCGAGTCGAAACCCCTGACACCCGGTAGCCAAACCCGGCACAAAGTCCCGAACACCGACAAGAGGTTTCGACACGGCCAGCTCGCAGAGCGAGCAGGCCGGCTCAACCAACTTCCACCCCCACAAGCCGGTTGAGCCGGGTCGCGAAGAACGAACGACTCGAGTCGAAACCACCCGGAAGCCGAGAAGCAGACCCAACCACAGTCACCACGGTTTTCGACACGACCGACTCGCTGATGCTCGTGAGGATCGGCTCAACCGGCTCTGGGATCGCTCAGGCGGCGACGAGACCGGCGAGGATCAGGGCGATGATGACCGCTCCCAGGATCACGCGGTAGATGAGGAAGCTCGTGAACTTGTTGGAGGAGACGAACTTCAGCAACCAGGCGATGGTCGCGTAGGCGACCACCCCGGAGACCACGGTGGCGACGATCGTCGGCCCCCAACCGATTGAGGCGTCGGCGATGTGTTTCCCGGCGGTGATGGCCTCCAGGCCGCCGGCGGCCACAAGAGCGGGAATGCCCAGGAAGAAGGACAGGCGGGTGGCAGTCACCCGGTCGAAACGCAGGAACAAGCCGGCCGAGATGGTGGCGCCCGAACGGGAGATGCCCGGGAAGACCGGGGAGAGGGCCTGGAAGCAGCCGATGACCAGGGCGTCCTTGATGCTGACGTCCTTCATGCCCTTGGTGAGGTTCTGCTGGCGGTCGGCCAGCCACATGGCCACGCTCCACACGATGAGCGCCCCGGCGATGACCCACATGGAACGGACCGGGCCCTCGATGAAGTCCTTGAGCAGCAGTCCCACCACGGCCACCGGGATCGAACCGAGGATCACACCCCAGCCCAGCGTGTAGTCGGGGTCCTGCCTGGCTGCCTTGTTGGCCAGGCCCTTGAACCACGCCACCACGATCCGGACGATGTCCTTCCAGAAGTAGATGATCGCGGCGAGGATGGCACCCACCTGGATCACCGCGGTGAAGGCCGTCATGCCTTCCGAGTTGATCTCGTAGCCGAGCAGTTTCTCGACGATGTTGAGGTGTCCTGTGGAGGAGATGGGAAGGAACTCCGTGATCCCTTCGACGATGCCGAGGATGACGGCGTGCAGCCAGTTCATGGGTCTCCTGGGGGTCGGGCCGGACAGCAGCAGGGCCGAGGTTATCACTCGGGTCGGACGAGCCGAAGCGGCGGCGGAACCACGAGACGAGGGGCCCGGCGGGGGTTCGAGACCCTATGTGTTTCGCGGGAAACGACGACACATGGATTCAATCGAACACATGAGGCATAACTCTGCGCGCGGCTTCCTCAACCGCATTCCAAATTTCCGCCGCTGCCCGCGAAACCCGCATTGGTCCAGGTGTTGCCGGCCGGGGATTTTGCCCACGATTTCTCAGTCGTCTCCCGGGTTGGCCTCGGGTAGGCGCCGCTGGATGGCCAAGGAGATCAGCGCCGCCGTGACCTGCTGGAACAGGGTGGAGATGATGACGGGAAACATCGTCGCCGCAGGAAAGAAGGCCGCTGCGATCACCGCACCGGCGTTGATGTTGCGCATCCCCGACCCGTAGATCATCGCCACCGTGACCTCCCGGCCCTGCCCCGTCAGGCGCGCCGCCAACCAGCCGAACCCGTAACCGGTCAGGGAGATCAGGAACATGACGCCCGTGATCACCAGGAGCATCGGGTCGAGGGTCCGCACGATCGGCGCGATGCGCGTCGAGGACGCCAGGATCACCACGACGATCCCGAACTTCACCACCATCTGCAGCCAAGGAATGAGCCTCCCGCTCACCCTGCCACCCGTCGCCTCGTTGAAGACGACGGCCAACACCGAAGGCGCCAGCACCATCACCACCATGCTGCGCATCAGTTCACCGGAATCCACGGAGACGTGGGCGCCGGTCAGGAACTCCACCCCGAAGGGAAGCAGAACCGGGGTCAGCACCGCATCCACGAACACGGCGACGAGCCCGAGTGTCAGATCACCCCCGCAGATCGCTATCCACGCAAACCCCGCACTCGCCGTCGGGACCAGGAACTCCAGGACCATTCCCGCGGCGATGTCGGGACTACCCGCAAACCCCAGCCGGGCCACCGCCCACGCGACGACGGGCATCACGACGTGAAGAATCCCGAGGATCAGGAGCAGCGGCAGTGGATGACGCAGCGTCTCGACGATGCTCCTGGCACGCAGGGTCGAAGAACCGGCGAAGACGATGACGAAGAAAACCGGCGCGATGGCGGGCAGCAGGACCCCGAACTGCCCGGGAAAGAGCACCGCCACGACGATCGACAGTGGGACGACGAAGGGCATGAGGGCCGACAACCGGCGGTTGAGTTGGTGCGATGTCATGATGATGGTCCCATCCTTGCACGCCGGCCACCAGGAAATGGTGCAGGTGGGAACGTCGCTCCGGATCCCCAGCGAGCCATTGCCGGATCCGCCTGTCGGCCGCCGGACGGTTTCGGCTCAACCAGCTGAACTTGAAGAAGACGAACCCCTCTCCCTGGGCATGAAACGCGGAAGAAAACCGGTTCAACGTCGCGTGACGACGTCGAACCGTCGAGCCTCCGTGATTCATGCGCGGGGAAAAGACGTGAACCGCTACAGCTTTGTGGTCGGGTCTACCTACCGGGCGCCGGATGGTTTCACCACGGGCCGCTCGTTCCTCACGACCCAGCTCAACCAGCTTGTGGGGGTGGAAGTTGGTTGAGCCGGCTTGCTCGCTCTGCGAGCTGGCCGTGTCGAAACCATCTCGCGCATGTCCGAAAACTCGTTGTCAGGTTCTGACTACCGGATGCCAAGGATTTCGATTCGGTCCGCTCCTCCGTCGCAGCCCGGCTCAACCAGCTCTCCCCGGATCTCACGGATCTGCGCCGGTAGGTTGGAGGGCATGTCGCTTCCCGAAGAGCTGATCGCCGACCTCGACGTGATCCGCGTCACCCCGGTCCGTGGCGGGGACATCGCACGGGCCTACCGAATCGACACCCCCTCCGGGCCGGTGTTCCTGAAGACGCACCCCTCCCCCACCCGGATGCTGTTCGAACGCGAGGCGCGCGGCCTGCGGGCTCTGCGGAAGGCCGCACCGCCTGAGCTGCGGGTTCCCGAGGTGCTTGCCGCATCGCCCCGCGGGCTGGTGCTCGAATGGATCGACGAGGGCAGGCACGGCCCCGCCACCGAATCGGCGCTGGGGGTCGGCCTGGCCCGGTTGCACAGCCTGCCCGCACCCCACTTCGGCGGCCTCGACGACGACACGTCGGGATATCTGGGGTCCGTCGAGGTGGACCTGACCCCGGCGTCGTCGTGGTCCGAGTTCTACCTGGAACGCCGGGTGCTGCCGCTGACCCGGCGGGCCGTCGCGGAGAAACGGGTGCCGGCCGAGGCCCTGCGACTGCTCGATGTCCTCTCCTCCCGTATCGACGAGCTGTGCGGCCCACCCGAGCCCCCGTCGCTGGTCCACGGCGACCTCTGGGCGGGCAACCGTCTGGTGGACGTCACGGGCATCAACTGGCTCATCGACCCGGCCGCGCACTACGCACATCGCGAGTTCGACCTGGCGATGATGGCGCTGTTCGGCGGTTTCGGGGCAGAGGCGTTCGCCTCCTACGACGAGGCCCACCCGCTGGCCGACGGCTGGCAGGAGAGGATTCCCTGGCACCAACTGACCCCGCTGCTGGTTCACGCCATCCTGTTCGGCGGCGGCTACGGCGCCTCCGTGCTGTCGACGCTGCGACGGCTCGCCGCCTGAGAGGGTGTGCTGCGAAGTGGTTTCGACACGGGCCGCTCGTTCCTCGCGACCCGGCTCAACCAGCTTCAAGAGTGGTTCCGTCACGGGTAGATCCCTTGTCACAGGCCGATTGAACCGGTGATGAGGTAAACATTGAGACATGATCAGTGGGAAGTACGGTCGCCGTGCCTTGTTGTTCGGCATCGGAACTACTGCTGGAGCTCTGGCCCTCGGCTCCCGAATCTGGAACGACGCCACGGCTTCCCTTCCGTCTTCCACGTCCTCCGCCCCCACCGCGTCCGGTTCCCCCTCGCCTGCCCCGGACGACCCGTTCCGGCCCGTGTACCACTACACCCCCGCCAGCGGGAACCTGGCCGATCCCAACGGCCTGATCCTCCACCAGGGCGAGTACCACCTGTTCCACCAGCAGGACGGCACCTGGGCGCACGCCGTCAGCTCCGACATGGTGCGCTGGGAACGGCTGGGCACCGCCCTAGGACACGACACCCTCGGCCTGGCGATGTCCGGCAGCTGCGTCGACGACGGCGCAAACACCTCCGGGCTGGTTCCGGGCGGGGGAATGGTCGCGATCTACACCTCCACCGAGGGCGGGGAGGCGCAGTCCCTGGCGTACAGCACCGACCGCGGCCGCTCCTGGAGGCGCTACGACGGCAACCCTGTCATCCCCAACGAAGGTCGCAAGGATTTCCGCGACCCGAAGGTCTTCTGGCACGAGCCGACCCGGTCGTGGGTGATGGTGGTCTCCCTCGGCGACCGAATCGCCGTGTACCGCTCCGGTGACCTGCGGTCCTGGACGCACGCCAGCGACTTCGGTGAGGGGAAGGGTTCCCACGCCGCGGTGTGGGAGTGCCCCGACCTGTTCCTCCTCGACGACGTCTCCACCGACCAGACCCGCTGGGTGCTGACGACCTCGATTGGCGACAACGCCGAAACCCATGGTTCGACGGCCCAGTATTTCATCGGCGACTTCGACGGTTTCACCTTCTTCCCCGAGGACGACCGGGTCCGTTTCACCGACGCCGGCCAGGACTTCTACGCGGCCCAGACCTTCGAGAAGGTCGAGGGACGCCGCATCTGGTTGGGGTGGATGGGCAACTGGGCCTATCCCTACTCGATGCCCACCAAGGGTTGGAAGAACCAGATGAGCATTCCGCGCGAGCTGACGCTGACCACCCGGGACGGGGTGCGGGTTCTGCTGCAGCAACCGGTGAGGGAGTTGAATGCCCTGCGGGGCCGGGCCACGGATGTCGGCGGGCTGTCAGCCACGGACACGACCACCGGGCTGGGTACGGGCCGGGTCGTTGAGCTGGATCTGACGCTGGACGTCTCCAGAGCCAGCGACGCCTGGCTGGGCCTGTGCCGCGGCCAGGTCGACGGCACGCTCCAGGAGGTGCGGGTGGGTGTGCTGCCCGGCAAGGGCATCTTCTACCTCGACCGCACCGCAGGCGGCCTGGCGACCGTGCCGGGACGCGACGGCGGGACGGCGCAGTTCGCCCTGCGACGTGAGGTCGCCTACCGCCCGGTCGACGGGAAGGTGCGGCTGCACGTCCACGTCGACAATTCAAGCGTGGAGGTCTTCGTCGACGACGGCGCCCCGGTGGGGTCGCTCTTGGTGTTCAACGATCCCCGGGCCCAGGAACTGGTGCTGGGCGCGAAGGGGACGGCGAAGGTGATCTCCGGGGCAGTGACCCCGTTGTCCCTCCAATAGGTCTCGCGGAAACGCGAGAAAAGGGGGCGGCCGGGATCCGGGCAGATCGAATCCCGGCCGCTTCCGGAGGGGACTCCAATTACATCGGTGGAGTTCCCCAGCTCGTGGTCCTGCACAACGGCGCCAGAACCGAGGATGCGGGAGGGTTCCGCGGTCGGACAATGCCGAGAGCCATTCGCGAATCCCGCTGTCAGGCCACGAGTTTCCGGTTCCTCAGCCGCAGGACGACATCGGCGGCCTTGGCCACCTGTTTGCTGTGCGTCACGACGATGACGCACTTGCCCTTGTCGTGTGCGGCGGTCTTGAGAATGTCGATGATGTCACTGGCGGTGTCCTCGTCGAGGTTGCCGGTCGGTTCGTCGGCGAGGATCACGGGGGCGTCGGAGACCAAGGCTCGGCCGATCGCAACCCGCTGCTGCTGGCCGCCCGAGAGCTTCATGACGTTGCGATTGATCTCCTCCTTCTCCAGTCCCATCTTCTCCAGCACTCCTGCGTCCGCCCGGTGATTCACCAAGCGGAGGTTCTCCAGGGGAGTCAGGTAGTCGATCAGATTATAGTTCTGGAACACCAGCGACACGTTGCGTTTGCGGTGTTTGGGGAGTCCTTCTTCGGAGATGTCCTTCCCGTTGCAGAGAATCTTCCCACTGGTGGGGACGTCCAGCCCGGCGAGCAGCCCGAGCAGCGTCGACTTGCCCGCCCCGGAGCCACCGAGAATCGCGTAGAACTTGCCTCCCTCGAACTCGATGGTGACATTTTCAAGGAGTTTGCGCGCCATCTTTTCGTAGGCGTAGTTGACCTTTTCCAGCGCAAGAACGCTCATCTATGATTTTCCTAACTCATCTTGGAGAGAATCTGCTTCGGCTTGAGCCGCAGCATCGGGATCATTGCGACCACCGCCGACAACAGGACGACGGCGTAGCCGAGCAGCCAGGCGCGTCCGAAGTCGAACGCCGAGGCGGCGGCGAAATTGGGGGGTGGGACGTTGACGCCGGACTGGCCGTCTTCCGCCCCCGTGGCCTGCCCGACGACGAGGTCACCGAGCATGCGGGAAACCTGGTCGGAGGCGAGGGCCGCCAGGCCACCCGCAACGAGCGCGACCAAGGTCAGCTCGATCAGGAACTGCACGAGCAGTCTCTTCTTGGACGTGCCCACCGACAGCAGGATCCCGATCTCGTGGACCCGGCCCCGCACCCAGAACACCAGCACGAACACCAGGATCGCGACGCTCGCGAGGCTCACCCCCGCCAGCATCAGGTTGAGCAACCCCTCGACGGTGGCAATCCCGGAGAGCACCCCGGAGAAGGTTTTGGCGTTGTCCTCCACCTGGAGGTTGTCCCAGGGCAGCGACAGTCCTTTTGCCCGGGCGATCGCAGCGCCCAGCTCGTCAGCACTCGATACCAGGTACTGGGCCTCGGTGAGTCCCTGCCCGGCGGCGAGTTCCCCGCTGGAGGCCAAGTCGGTGTAGAAGGTGTTCTCCGCCATCTCCGAGGGCAGCGACGCCTTCCCGCTGGTCCCGGTGAACAGGCCGACGATGGTCACCGTCACGGATTTTCCGTCGCGGTTCAGCGTGACCCGGTCACCCACCTTCAGGCCGTTCTTCGCCGCCAGTTCCTGGTGCATGATCGCCGAGTTCTGGTCGCCTTCGGCGATGTGGCGTCCCTCTACGAGGGTGTACTGCTTGGCGGCGAAACCGTGGATCAGGTCGCTGCGGGTCACCCCCGTGACCCCCGCCTCGGGTGCCACGTCACCGGAGAGCTCCACACCGCTGGCGGGCATCTCGACGAGCTTGAGGTCCGATGGTGTGGCGGTGAGACCGCGCACGTAGTTGTGGCCGGTGACCCCTTGCACCCCGCTGACGGATTGTGCATCGGCGAGGCTCAGTTCCCCGGAGCCGGAACGAACCACGAACCCGGCGGGCACACCACGGCTGACGCTCTCCCGGAGGGCCTGCATGGAGCTGCGGACGCTGGCCTCCGCCACCAGGGCGGTGAAGATCACCGTCATGATGAGCAGCAGCACCACGCTCTTCCCGATTCGCCTGCTGACCGACAGCCAGGCGCGTTTCAACAACAACGACATCGCAGGTACCTCAGGACAGCTGGGTGAGCAGGGCCTTGGGCCTGGCGCGCAGGACCGGGATGGAAGCGATCAGCACCGCGATGCACACCAGCGCCAAAGAGATTCCGCACACCAGCGCCCACTGCCCGGTATCCAGCATCACCTGGACGTGGTCGAGGGTCTTGCCGGACAGGGCCGATTCGTTGTCGGCACCGAGGCCGCTGCCGCCGAGCTGCGATGCCATGTCCTTCGATGTCGACTTCGCGGCCTGGGATACCAGCTGGTTGCCGATGAACTGGGCCGCTCCCTGGGCTGCGAACCACGCCGCTCCGAAGGCCGGGATCGCTATCAGCACAAGCTCCAGGATGTGTTGGGTGACGATCCCGGGTTTCGACGTGCCCACCGACAACAGGATGCCGGTTTCACGTCGCCTCTCCCTGGCCCACAGCCACAGCACCAAGGAGATCACCACCACGCCGAAGATGACCGTGGCCACGACCATCGTGTCGACGAGTTTGTAGATGCTCTGCACCGTGCCCGTGACGCCGGCGAGGATCTGGTTGGTCTTGGAGAGTTGGAAGTTCTTCCAGTCGACCCCCAGCTGACCGGCCTGCTTCATCACTTCGTCGAGTTTGCCTGCGGATTCCACGAAGAAGGTGGCATCCGTGTAGATCTCCTTGCCCTCCGGGAACTTGGCGAGCTGTTTCGTGGTGGTCACGTCGGTGTAGATGGAGTTCTGCACCAGTTCGACGCGCGTCCGAGCGGGTTTGATGTTCTCCCCCGAGAAGAGGCCGACGATCTCGACCTCCACCTCCTCGGTGGACTTGTTCACGTTGTCGGCGTCTTCGGGGTTCCCCTTCAGCTTGAGTTTGTCGCCGACCTTCAGGCCGTTCGCCTTGGCGAGATCCTCGTGAATGATCGCCTTGTTGACGTCGGATTCGTTGACGTGGCGCCCCTGACTCAGTTTCAGCCCGCCGGAACGGAAGTTCACGTCCAGTTCGGTGTTGTTCTCCCCGTAGCCGCCCACCAGGTTCCCGAAGAGCTTTTCCTTCTGGGCATCGTAGTCGCGCTGGGAATTTGGCAGTTTCAGTGGCTTCGCCCCCACCAGGTCGGCGGTCAGCGACATGCGACGGAGGTGATCGCTCACCCCGGGCACGCCCTTGACAGCGTCGATGTCGGCTTCCTTGACGACACCACCACCCCGGGGAGTGCCGGGATTGTTCTTCCGGTTGTTCTCGAGGGTGAAGCCGGCCTTCAGCTGCTGACCGACCTGCGACGCCGCCGCGTCCGTCGAGCCTTTCACCGCAACCATGCTCAGCATGACCGTCGACAAACACAGCAGAATGCCGAACATTATCAACGTCTTCAGTTTTTTGCGCACCACGAAGCGCCACGCACAGGTCAGGGCCCGCATATCCGTTTCTCTCCCGCTCACTCCCGGGCCGCGCAACCAGAAACACTCTGATCCACGCTGCCCTCATCAGCCGCACAGGTCGGCACCAACAGATTCCAGAACCGCGAACGTTTCCCTCACGACGAATGGTCGGATGCGGAACGCCGGATTTCCTCGGGAATCAATCCCTCGGCACACGGCCGAGTGATTTCCCGTCGGACCCACTGCCCCGGTTGTTCCCGCGGTCGGATTCGCTCACGATCTGGCTGGGAGCCTAGCACCGCGACAACTACCGGGGCAGTGGCCGCAAAGGACCCGTGAACTTCTTTCTACAACCCAGGTCTTGGCCTGTTGAACCCCGGAAAACCGGGCCTCAGCGATCAATCTGGGACGGTTGCCGGCCCGGCGGCTCCAACCCGGGTAGGACCACGGTAGGAGTCGCCCCGCAGAACCGAGCCGAGGGACCGATCCGTCACGACCAGCGGTCGGAGAAAAACAGACGAGAAGTCCACGGGATTTCACACCGCAAGCCAGTTGAGCCGGACCGCGAGCGCCCCTCCCCGAAGCCGGTTGACCCGGGCCGCGAACGCCCCTCCCCGAAGCCGGTTGAGCCAGCAAGTGAGCGAAGCGAACGGCTGAGTCGAAACCAGCTTCGGCAAGACCCACACCCCTTCCCAACTCCGAGTCCCTCCCCTTGTGCACGAAACGCGGAAGAAAAACGTTTCAACGTCGTGTGGCGACGGCGGTTTTAGAGTGCTACACGTTTCGTGGACAGTGACGAAAAACAGGTTTAATCGAACATGTGAGGTAAAATCTGTATTATGTCCGCATCTAAGTACAGCGAAGAGTTCAAACAGCAAGTCGTGTTGGAGGTCGTTGAGAAGTCCCGCACGATCAGCGAGGTGGCAAAGTCCTACGGTCTGGTCCCGCAAACCGTGGGAAACTGGGTGAACAAGTGGAGGAAAACCCATTCCGGCATCGAGGGTGAGGAAATGACGGCAGCCCAACTTGCCGAGTACAAGAAAATCAAAGCCGAGCTGCGTGAGGCCCGGATGGAGATCGATTTCTTGAAAAAAGCGGCGGCCTTCTTCGCGCAGGAGTCCCGGTAAAAACACGATACGCGTACATCCACCGCGAAGAAGGCAACTACCCGACCCGTTTGATGTGCCACTGTCTGGAGGTGTCGCCTTCAGGCTATTATGCCTGGCGCAACAGGGGTATGTCGGAAACCCAGAAACGCCGTGAAGAACTCGCCATTTTTGTGACGTATTTCTTCAACGACTCCAAACAAACCTACGGTTATAGACGGGTCCACAAAGTCTTGGAACGCAATGGTGTTGCAACCAGTCCGGAGACGGTGCGCCGGCTCATGAGGCAGGAGGGCCTGGTGGCGTGTCAGCCCCGCCCCAAGGCCCGCACCACCGTGCCTGCTGCCGATCTGGCAGGTCGCCCCGACCTGATCAAAAGGGACTTCACGGCTGATGCTCCGGCCCGGAAACTGGTGGGTGACATCACCTATATTCACACCCGGGAAGGATTCGTGTACCTGGCGACCGTGATGGACTGCTACTCGAAAAGAATTGTTGGCTACGCAATGACGGAACACATGCGAACCGAATTGGTCCAAAACGCTCTGGAAATGGCGGTTCGGAACTGCCCGCCCATCAAGGGTGTGACGATTTTTCATTCGGATCGGGGATCGCAGTACACGTCCGCTGACTACACCGCCACCATGAACAAGTATGGTTTCCTCGCATCGGTGGGAAGAACCGGCGTGTGCTACGACAACGCAGTAGCGGAATCATTCAACGCCACCTGCAAGAAAGAACTCGTCAACCGGAAGATCTACCACACCAGAAGAAAAGCAATCAAAGAGGTGACATCATGGATTGAACTCTGTTACAATCAGACCAGGCTTCATTCCGCGATCGGGTACCGTACCCCGAACGAAGTCCATCAGGAATGGGGGAAAACCAAGACGGCAGCCTAAACCATAATTCAAGTTTTTCACTGCCGTCCACAAAACTTATGGCAGTCCACGGAGTCTCGCTCGGTGGCACGTTGTTCGCGGGGTTCTTCTTCACCCCGGCATTA
>ERZ773035.456-NODE-456-length-33715-cov-9.251099_pt1 | contig 33715 bp, 31 predicted proteins | sample MGYA00511487_ERZ773035 | MGnify/ENA primary metagenome ERZ773035 (study PRJEB29015, sample SAMEA2737985) | human oral metagenome | biome: human oral; feature: human-associated habitat; material: dental | place: China | collected 2024 ...
CATTGAGACAGGTGGGTGGCGACCATGGCGACGGTGGGGCCGGTGTTGGGACATTGTTCCGGCCTTCTAGGCCGGACTTCATTGAGACGCTTTTGTGTTTCCACTCTCGGAGCCGGTAGTTTCCGATTGTTCCGGCCTTCTAGGCCGGACTTCATTGAGACACAAGGGACGTGTTCGGGGAGTGCCCCGCGAGCCAGCGAATTGTTCCGGCCTTCTAGGCCGGACTTCATTGAGACGCCGCACTCGGTGCCGCGGCCACGACGCTCGGCGCAATATTGTTCCGGCCTTCTAGGCCGGACTTCATTGAGACCGTCATGCTCCGACCAGGGGACTCCATTGCTGCACATTGTTCCGGCCTTCTAGGCCGGACTTCATTGAGACGACTCTCATCGGACTTAGGGGAGAGCCGAACGAATGATTGTTCCGGCCTTCTAGGCCGGACTTCATTGAGACCGGCGGAGTGCCGATGTAGACGTGCAATCCGAAGTCGGAATTGTTCCGGCCTTCTAGGCCGGACTTCATTGAGACAAAAACCTTCAGCGAATTGGAATCGGTAATCGGGAAATTGTTCCGGCCTTCTAGGCCGGACTTCATTGAGACATTCGACCGTGGACCGGTGGAACGATAGAGTCAAAGATTGTTCCGGCCTTCTAGGCCGGACTTCATTGAGACAGATTGGTTTCCAGTTCCCTGACTCGCCCCAGTAGATTGTTCCGGCCTTCTAGGCCGGACTTCATTGAGACAGTTTCCTGGCAAGTCTTGGTGCAGGGTCAACATCATGATTGTTCCGGCCTTCTAGGCCGGACTTCATTGAGACTTGTAGATCCAGGTCGGGTAGGTCTCTCGCTTCAGCATTGTTCCGGCCTTCTAGGCCGGACTTCATTGAGACGCTGGTTGGGGACGGGTAGAGGACACCTAGGGCGGTGATTGTTCCGGCCTTCTAGGCCGGACTTCATTGAGACACTTAGTTGTGTCAGCATACTCTCCATCAATCAGGACATTGTTCCGGCCTTCTAGGCCGGACTTCATTGAGACCACCACCTAATTCTTTGAGCGTCGAGCTCGGACTCATTGTTCCGGCCTTCTAGGCCGGACTTCATTGAGACTTTAGAATCTCCATCAAATCCTCCACAGTCACGGCAATTGTTCCGGCCTTCTAGGCCGGACTTCATTGAGACGTTTTGATGGACGTCACTCAATGAATTCAGAATAAATTGTTCCGGCCTTCTAGGCCGGACTTCATTGAGACATAACATTCCACCTTGTCCTGCCCTATCGTTTGCAAATTGTTCCGGCCTTCTAGGCCGGACTTCATTGAGACACAAATTGATTCTGCACTGCAATCCGGCAGCTCTCCTCATTGTTCCGGCCTTCTAGGCCGGACTTCATTGAGACAGGGTGCTGTCCCACACGGCCGTCACCCACGCGCCGAGATTGTTCCGGCCTTCTAGGCCGGACTTCATTGAGACTGCTGTCCCCTGGTGTGGTGTGTCTCCCCTCTTGGTGATTGTTCCGGCCTTCTAAGCCGGACTTCATTGAGACGAGGACATTGTGTTCGAACAAATTCGTCAAGACATCCATTGTTCCGGCCTTCTAGGCCGGACTTCATTGAGACGTCAAGTCAGCATTCTTAGCGAGATAAACGCATTCCTATTGTTCCGGCCTTCTAGGCCGGACTTCATTGAGACGCGATCACGTCACACGCGATCATCACTGATGAACCAATATTGTTCCGGCCTTCTAGGCCGGACTTCATTGAGACAGGAGCGCCTTAACCTTGGTCTCAGAGACGCCCATCTCCATTGTTCCGGCCTTCTAGGCCGGACTTCATTGAGACAGCATGCTGCGAGGCGAAAACAAACACCACTCCGAGCATTGTTCCGGCCTTCTAGGCCGGACTTCATTGAGACGAGCATCAAGTATACGGGAGAAGAGTATAATTCTTCATTGTTCCGGCCTTCTAGGCCGGACTTCATTGAGACTTCAAGGGTGGCGGTTCCACACTGACGATGATTGGGTGTCAGATTGTTCCGGCCTTCTAGGCCGGACTTCATTGAGACTCCCTGGATGCGGGCTGGTAGTGGTGGGCGTCCCAGGCGGATTGTTCCGGCCTTCTAGGCCGGACTTCATTGAGACACCGCCTTATCTCTGACGGCATGGTGCGGCAGCGTCGTGATTGTTCCGGCCTTCTAGGCCGGACTTCATTGAGACCGGATCCTCGAGATCAACCTGCCCGCCCGCACCCCATATTGTTCCGGCCTTCTAGGCCGGACTTCATTGAGACGTCGTAGTAGCCGGCGGTGCGCATGTTGCCAAGACCAATTGTTCCGGCCTTCTAGGCCGGACTTCATTGAGACAAACCGAGAACTCGTCCGGCAGATACCGGACGCATATTGTTCCGGCCTTCTAGGCCGGACTTCATTGAGACATTGTCCGCGATATCAAGATAAACAATGTCGCGGGGCTTATTGTTCCGGCCTTCTAGGCCGGACTTCATTGAGACCTTCTTGTTTGATGAAGTCGGGGACGGCTTCCTCAATTGTTCCGGCCTTCTAGGCCGGACTTCATTGAGACGAGGCCGCGCTTGCTGCGGCTGTCGCCGCAGCGGACATTGTTCCGGCCTTCTAGGCCGGACTTCATTGAGACGGGAAAACCCCTTGAAGGGTTTCAAACGCGGAAAACTTATTGTTCCGGCCTTCTAGGCCGGACTTCATTGAGACAGAATCTTTGCCCGCCCCATGCGCGTTCTAGTGGCGATTGTTCCGGCCTTCTAGGCCGGACTTCATTGAGACTGGCTCCATCACCACGAGATCATCGGTGCCAGCCTGTATTGTTCCGGCCTTCTAGGCCGGACTTCATTGAGACAAGCCGTGCTGGACGCGGTTGAGGGGGTGACGCCGTCGATTGTTCCGGCCTTCTAGGCCGGACTTCATTGAGACATTGCGAGATAGGCTCGGTTCATCGTCGGCATTATGATTGTTCCGGCCTTCTAGGCCGGACTTCATTGAGACTGATGACCCATAGAACCAGCGTTTGCCCTGTCTTTCAATTGTTCCGGCCTTCTAGGCCGGACTTCATTGAGACGCAATCTGCCGCGACAAGTTGGTGTTGATGGCATTGATTGTTCCGGCCTTCTAGGCCGGACTTCATTGAGACACGTTGATGGCGGTGATCTCGGTGATCTTGCCGTGATCATTGTTCCGGCCTTCTAGGCCGGACTTCATTGAGACGCTTCGATGTTCAGCAACCGGCACGCGATGGAACAATTGTTCCGGCCTTCTAGGCCGGACTTCATTGAGACGAGGCCGGGATCCTGACTGCTGACCAGGTTCGGCGCAATTGTTCCGGCCTTCTAGGCCGGACTTCATTGAGACCGGCCATGCTGGCCGGAGACGTGTTGCGGCAGCTGCCATTGTTCCGGCCTTCTAGGCCGGACTTCATTGAGACCGGGTGAGAACGGCCACAGACCACGAAGCCAATCCAATTGTTCCGGCCTTCTAGGCCGGACTTCATTGAGACCTCCATGATGAGCGCGAGCGTGGCGGCCTGCTGCGCCTATTGTTCCGGCCTTCTAGGCCGGACTTCATTGAGACATAGTATCGCACGTGCTCAGCGGAACCAAGGTAATACAATTGTTCCGGCCTTCTAGGCCGGACTTCATTGAGACGACGCAGCCTCGCGGCCTCGCCGGAGGCGCGAACCAGCAGATTGTTCCGGCCTTCTAGGCCGGACTTCATTGAGACATAACATCCTCTGTTACCTGGCCCTGCCGTTTGCAATGGATTGTTCCGGCCTTCTAGGCCGGACTTCATTGAGACAACGTTGAGGATGGCTGGGACGGTGTTTGGCGGGACGTCGTGATTGTTCCGGCCTTCTAGGCCGGACTTCATTGAGACGCTGCATGGCCCAATGCAAGCCAGCGAGGATGTGAAGGTATTGTTCCGGCCTTCTAGGCCGGACTTCATTGAGACAGATCGGCATCGCCGTGGCGTTGTCGACGGCACAGCAATTGTTCCGGCCTTCTAGGCCGGACTTCATTGAGACCGACAATGTGATCAGCACCCTCGACATGCAGATCCAACATTGTTCCGGCCTTCTAGGCCGGACTTCATTGAGACGTACATCGGTGTCCTGTTGGTCTCGTAGAAAAGAGACATTGTTCCGGCCTTCTAGGCCGGACTTCATTGAGACACCGGCCCCCATGGGGTCGTGAAGGACGTCAGGTTCAATTGTTCCGGCCTTCTAGGCCGGACTTCATTGAGACACCAGGATGCTGGACGCCCAGAACTTCGCATGGGCGTGATTGTTCCGGCCTTCTAGGCCGGACTTCATTGAGACATGGCCTGGATCTGCTCCGCCAAAACGTCCCTGAGGATTGTTCCGGCCTTCTAGGCCGGACTTCATTGAGACCTCGATCCGCTTGGAGAGCGGGGTGGGCTTTTTCTGAAATTGTTCCGGCCTTCTAGGCCGGACTTCATTGAGACATGACGGTCATGAACTGGTCATGGGTCAGCGTCTGTGAATTGTTCCGGCCTTCTAGGCCGGACTTCATTGAGACGCGCATAAGAGCCTCCAGCAGGCATCGACGAGACCGTATTGTTCCGGCCTTCTAGGCCGGACTTCATTGAGACTATAACATTCCCCGTTATAATCACGAAAATGTAACGATTGTTCCGGCCTTCTAGGCCGGACTTCATTGAGACCCTATGACTTGTGGACCGCAGGAACGGAAGTCTTCATTGTTCCGGCCTTCTAGGCCGGACTTCATTGAGACGTGTTGTAGTTCATGCTGGTGCACGCGGAATTCGTATTGTTCCGGCCTTCTAGGCCGGACTTCATTGAGACAACAAACCCCGACAGCAGGCCGTCGAAGAAATGCGTATTGTTCCGGCCTTCTAGGCCGGACTTCATTGAGACACAAGACCCCATCTTCTTCCAGTTCTGCTACCAGCGCATCATTGTTCCGGCCTTCTAGGCCGGACTTCATTGAGACCTGCGGGTCCATGACCCGGGACAACCGATCAATCAACATTGTTCCGGCCTTCTAGGCCGGACTTCATTGAGACGTCCTTCGGCAGGCCGAGTTTGCCTTTGACCCAGTATTGTTCCGGCCTTCTAGGCCGGACTTCATTGAGACCCCAGTCGCCTTCGGCGGCCAGAACACGGGCAATGTCATTGTTCCGGCCTTCTAGGCCGGACTTCATTGAGACACCAGATTGGTGACGAACTCATTGCGGATCAGCGATTGTTCCGGCCTTCTAGGCCGGACTTCATTGAGACAATGCCACTGCGGCGCTTGCATACCTCGGCCGGTTCATTGTTCCGGCCTTCTAGGCCGGACTTCATTGAGACGCCGAGCGATATTCATGAAGTGCACCGCTCTCCAAAGATTGTTCCGGCCTTCTAGGCCGGACTTCATTGAGACCAGGCATTTTTTTCACCTTTTGAAAGGGTAGTAAGGATTGTTCCGGCCTTCTAGGCCGGACTTCATTGAGACCCCGACTTCGCCGCTCGCTCCTTCATTCGCCACTTCATTGTTCCGGCCTTCTAGGCCGGACTTCATTGAGACCACGCGCCCAGCTTCGTGGGATGAATCTCCATTGATCCATTGTTCCGGCCTTCTAGGCCGGACTTCATTGAGACTGGAATGCCAACTGGTTCTTATTGCTGGCCAGGTAATATTGTTCCGGCCTTCTAGGCCGGACTTCATTGAGACCACGTCAAGGCCGTGCACAACTTCCTCACACGTGACGTATTGTTCCGGCCTTCTAGGCCGGACTTCATTGAGACAGGAATTCGCTCCTCATGTCGGCGGAGAGCTTGACGTATTGTTCCGGCCTTCTAGGCCGGACTTCATTGAGACCATCACTCCACCAGAGATTCTTGAGGATGGTTCGGATTGTTCCGGCCTTCTAGGCCGGACTTCATTGAGACAACCGTACAGCCCACGCCCCTGGCCGTGTTCCTAGTCGGATTGTTCCGGCCTTCTAGGCCGGACTTCATTGAGACCTTGGTTTTGTTGGCGAGATCGGAGGTGGCCTGGGCGGATTGTTCCGGCCTTCTAGGCCGGACTTCATTGAGACACCGTTTCGCTACCAAGCCGCTGTGCGCCCTGTAGATTGTTCCGGCCTTCTAGGCCGGACTTCATTGAGACGGCGACAGGCCGTAGTCGGTGACGGAGGTGCCGTAAAATTGTTCCGGTCTTCCAGGCCGGACTTCATTGAGACCCGATGAGGTTGAGGTTCTCACCGGATCCCTGCTCAAATTGTTCCGGCTTTCTAGGCCGGACTTCATTGAGACAAGACGCAACTTGGAGCGCGAACGACCAGAAGCATCATGATTGTTCCGGCCTTCTAGGCCGGACTCCATTGAGACCCGCTGTCTCCTGTCTGTAGGTGAGGTGATGCCCGAGATTGTTCCGGCTTTCTAGGCCGGACTTCATTGAGACGGGGGTGCCACCGCCGACGCCGTCGGCGCTCTCTCCATTGTTCCGGCCTTCTAGGCCGGACTTCATTGAGACGCCAACATCGGCCGGCTGCCGGACTTCGAGATCGCGAATTGTTCCGGCCTTCTAGGCCGGACTCCTTTGAGGCCATCCGGTCATGTTCGGTGCCTGTTTCCGCGCTGCGGGTTGTTTCGGCTTTCTGGGGTGGATTCCGCCGATAAGCTGAAGCGAAGCTGCCGCGGCTTCTTGATTACTGTCAAAGTGGGCATTCTTTGGGAGAGCGGTGTCGCCTACCCTTTTGTGCACTAATCGCCGGGGAACCCAGAACGGCGGTCTTGCTCCGTCGGCGGTTTCCCCGGCGATTCTTGTGCGAAATATGAAATCTTGTTCGCGGGTGTGGATGAAAGTATTTCCCTAAGGTTTCTCCACGGGCTGCTCATCGACGGTTGACGCCCCTGGTTAGGTGGGCTCGAGGATGGGCGTGAACAAATTTCGTGAAATCTCTCGCGATGGGATCGCGACCTGCTGGCCCTGTTCGTCTTACGCGTGCAGGTGCTCCTTGTGCTTTTCTGCCACCTTTTCCGACTCCAGTTGCAGGGTGCAGTGCTCGATGCGGATCTCGTGATGCTTGATCAGGCACTCCTGGATATCGGCCAGAATCTCTTGTGAATGTCCATCGGTGAAACATTCGTCGGCGAGGACCACGTGGGCAGTCAGAACCGGAAGTTCGGTGGAGACCACGGATGCGTGGAGGTCGTGCACCTCCTTGACGTGGGGCCTTTCCAACAGGTGTTGCCTCACCTTGGTCAGGTCCAGTTCGGTCGGTGTGGCCTCCAACAGGATCGACCCCGACTCCCGCAGCAGCTTCAAGGCCCGCGGAACGATCAGCGCGGCCACGAGAAGACCGGCGATGGTGTCAGCACGGGTCCACCCCGTCAGGGCGATCACCACCGCGGAGACGATCACCGCCACCGACCCGAGGGCGTCATTCAACACCTCCAGGAAGGCGGCCCGCATGTTCAGGTTGCTGTCCTTGCCGCCCAGCAGCACCAGCAGCGACGCCACGTTGCCCAGCAGGCCGACCACACCGATGACGGCCACGCCGCCCGCCTCCACCTCCGGGGGAGCGAACAAGCGAAGTACGCCCTCGTAGATGGCGTAGCCTCCGACGCACAGCAGAATCGCGGACTGCGCCCCGGCGGACAGCACCTCCGCGCGCTGCCAACCCCAGGTGTGACGCTCCGAAGGGGGACGTTTCATCAACGTCGCCGCGATGAGCGCCACCACCAGGCCGAGAGAATCGGTCAGCATGTGTCCGGCATCGACGAGCAACGCCAGGCTGTCCGTCACGATTGCGCCGATCACCTCGGCGGCGAAGATCAAGCCGGTTATGCCCAGTGCGATTCCAAGGCGTTTCCGGTTCGTCGAGCCGTGCGCGTGATTATGGCTGTGGCCATGCCCGTGGCCGTGTCCGTGATGATCGTGGTCGCGGGACTCGTCGTGGTGCTCGTGTTCGTGGGTGTCGTGGTCGTGGTGTTCGCTCATGGTGCTTCGACTTCCGGTTCGCAGATGACTGGGACCTCGCCGGTTGCGACCAGGAGGTCATCGGCGGCGGCCAGCAGATTCGTCGTCAGTTCTGGTTCGGCCAAGGAATAGAAAGTGGCGCGGCCCCTCACCCGTGCGGTCAGCAGTCCGCTGTCCCGCAGCCCCCGGACGTGGGCCGACACCGTGGACTGCGCCAGCCCCAGGTGCCCGACGAGGTCGGCCACCCGGTGCTCCGACAGCATCAGGTGCTTGACGATGGCCAGTCTGTTCGGATCAGCGAGGGACCGGAACAGCGTCGCTGCCATCTCGGTGTCGGAAGTTTCCGTCTCTTTCATCGTCATAAGACGATGATAGCGGTTTACGACGATGATGCCAAGGGGTTTTGGCGACGAAATCTGCCGTGTACCCTCCAACGAGTAAGCCTAACCTTGGCCAGACGGAGAACGACATGCCAAACCCCTGGGAGATCTACGACGCCCTGACTGACGCGATCCCGGAGGAGGTGACTCTGACCACGGTGAACGTCGGCGCCCAGTGGACCCGGGTGATCAACTCGGCGGGTGGCATCGGCATGGCGTGGACCATGAACGTCAAGACCCGCCCCGACATCTTCCCCGGGGTCACCCTCGACGGCATCCCGCTGCGTGAGGCCGCGGGCCTGATCCGTAGCTGGAACCTGGCCGAGTCCTCCATCGGGCAGGCCGCCATCAACTCCTGGCACAGCCGCCCGGAAACCGCCGAGGCGAACGGTTTCGTCCCCACCGGGCAGGGCATCAACTGGAGCATGGTCTTCGACCCCTACGCCACCGACGTCGCGGGCAAGAAGGTAGCGGTGGTCGGGCATTTCCCCTTCGCCCAGAAGGCCCTCGAGGCAGCGGGGGAATACATCTGCCTGGAACGCAACCCGCAGCCCGGCGACTACCCCGATTCCGCCTGTGAATACCTCCTACCCGAATGCGACTACGTGTTCATCTCCGGTTCCGCGTTCGTCAACAAGACCGCGCCGCGCCTGATCGAGCTGTCGCGCAACGCCCACACCGTGCTGGTCGGCCCGTCGGTTCCGCTCAACCCGCTGCTGTTCGACCACGGTGTCGACACCATCACCGGGTTCGTCTCCCCGAACCCGCAACAGCTCGACCGCGCCCTGGCCGGCGTCAACATGAAGGGCATGTTCGCCGCCGGGTATCGCGTCCACCAGCATCGTCCCGCCTGATCCGGAAGGAAACCCAAAGCCCTGTCGGCAGCCCAGGAAGCCCGTACTGGTCCTGACCGTGCCGACGGGGGAGCAGCGCCAGCGGGCGGAATATGTCTGTGACGTCCCATAGTGTTTGCCCATGATCGTTTACAAAGGTTGGGGCGTACTGGGCATACTTCTGCCTCTTTTAGGCGCCGGGCTCATGTGCGGGATTGCTTCATTGTTCAATCCTTCCAACGCGGTGTACTTGAAATTTGCCCTGATTGGGGTCGTCGTCGGGTCGGTGGGGACCTGGTTCGTGGGGCAGTGGCTGAACCAGAAACGCCCCCGCGTCAAGCTCGCGCGCTGGATGGAGGAACGGCGCAAGGAACTGTGCTCCCTGGTGGATCAGGGGCAGTTCCAGCTGGCCCCCGGTGTTCCGCTTCCCGCCAGCGCGGAGGAGGGCTACGCGCAGGTGGAGCAGAAGGTGCAGCAGGAGGCCTCGGAAGTTCTCCCGAAGATGACCAACCAACACAGCCTCTACTGGGTTCCGCTCCACTGGGAGGGGATCTGGACCGGGTCGGCAGCCCTGATCTACTTCGTTGCGTCCTTCTTCATGTCGTGGCCCTAGCGACTTGCCCGATTGATGGGGACCGGCCGACGTCTGACCCGGGTGCCTCCTAGCATTCGGGCATGATCATTTTCCGTGGCTGGGGGCTTTTGGGGGCTGCCTTTCCTGCATTGACCGCGTTCGCCTTGGGCGCCCTACCGGCGAGTATGTATGGGAGCAAGAGCGCGATTACCAATATCGTCGCTGCTCTCGGTGCACTCGTCGGTGGCGCCCTGGGCTTTCTGTGTGGGCGATGGCTCAACGTGATACGTCCCCGCGCCAAGGTGGCCGAATGGCAGGAACATCGACGCGCCGAGCTGCGCGCCCGTGTTGATGCGGGCCAGTTCCAGATGGCTCCCGGCCTCCAGGCTCCCTCCTCCCGGGAGGAGGGCTATGCCCAGGTCGAACAGCTGATCACCAACGAAAGCCCCGATGTGCTCCGCCAGCTCAAGAACATCCACACCCTTTTCTTCATTCCGATGCAGTGGTTCGCGGTCGGCGCGGGAGTGGTGATATTTTTCGGAGCGCTCTCGACTGCGCTCCGCTGAGGTCGCTGGCTCCTCAGCCCGCGGAGGGACGCAACAGGGGATAGAGAATCGTCTCCCGGATGCCCGCACCCGGGTTGAGGAGCATCACCAGACGGTCGATGCCGAGCCCCAACCCACCCATCGGCGGAGCCCCGTACTCGAGGGCCTCCAGGAAGTCCTCGTCGAGCTGCATCGCCTCCGGATCCCCGGCGGCCGCGGCGAGGGACTGACGCACCAGCACGTCGCGCTGGATCACCGGGTCAATGAGTTCGGTGAAACCGGTGCCGCGTTCCATGCCGCCGATGATCAGGTCCCAGGCCTCGATCTTCCCGGGCTCGGAGCGGTGCGGGCGAGCGAGGGGCTGCGCGAGCGACGGGTAGTCGTGGACGAAGGTCGGCTGGATCAACCCGGGCTCCACGAGATCCCCGAACAGCTCCAGCGACAACTTGCCCGCGTTCCACTTCGGGTCGTACTCCACTTCGTGTTCGTCGGCGACGGCCCTCAGCTCCTCAAGGGAGGTCTCGACGGTGATCTCGCGGCCCGCGGCCTCGCTCAGCCCGTCGAAGAACGGCAGCCACCGCCACTGACCGTCGAGGTCGATGGTTCCCCGGTCGGTTTCGACCTGCCGGGAACCGACGGCGTCGGCGGCGGCGACGATGATGTCTTGGATCAGCTGCGCGATGGTCCGCTGGTCGCCCCACGACTGGTATGCCTCCAGCATCGTGAACTCCGCGGAGTGCGACGAGTCGATGCCCTCGTTGCGGAACACCCGCCCCATCTCGTAGACGCGATCCGCGCCACCGACCATGGTGCGTTTGAGGTGCAGTTCCAGCGCGATGCGCAGGCTCATGTCGATGTCGAAGGCGTTCAGGTGCGTGGTGAACGGCCGGGCTGCGGCGCCGCCGTGGACGAGTTGCAGCTGCGGGGTCTCCACCTCCATGTAACCCTGCCGGTACAGGGTGTCGCGAATGGCATGGGTGATGGCGGCGCGGTTGCGCACCATGGCGCGTGCATCCTCGCGGGCGATCAGGTCGACGTAGCGACGGCGAACCCTGCTCTCCTCGGACAGCTCCTTGTGCAGCACGGGGAGGGGACGCAGGGCCTTCGACGCCATCCGCCACCGCTTAGCCATCACCGACAACTCACCGCGTTTCGACGAGATGACGCGACCCTCCACCCAGACGTGATCGCCCAGGTCGACATCCGATTTCCAGGCCGCCAGGGCCTCCGCTCCGACCTCCGCCAGCGACAACATCACCTGGAGGCGTTCACCGTTGTCGCCGGGGGTGAAGCCGTCCTGCAGGGTCGCGAAGGCCAGTTTGCCGGTGTTGCGGATGAACACGACGCGACCACCGGCCTGCACCACGTCGTCGGTTTCCTCCCCGGCCTCCAGGTGCCCCCAGCCCTCGCGCACCTGGAGGAGGGTATGGCTGCGGACCAGGTCGGCGGGGTAGGGATCGGATCCGGCGGCCAGCAGCCGGGCCCGCTTCTCCTTGCGGACCGTCGTCTGCTCCGAGTCGATGGGTTCGGTTGCCTGCGTACGTGCTTCAGTCACGGCAGGGCATTTTACCGGTCACGGCCGGAGCGGATGAATCGTCAGCGGGCGTCGTGAACGATCACGCGGATGCCCTCGTCGCTCACGTCCCAGGTCACCTGCGACAGATCCGTCACGTGCACGTCGGCGCGGAGGGCGTCGGCGGTGTGGGTGCTGAGGATCCCGAGTGTCGGGAAACCACCGGCCCGGGCGGCTGCGATTCCCGCGAGGGCGTCCTCCGCCACGAGCGCGCGCGACGGTTCCACGCCGAGCCGTTTCGCGGCCAGCAGGAACGAGTCGGGGGCGGGTTTGCCGCGCTCCACCTGGTCGCGGGTCACCACGACCCGGGGATGGGGCAGACCGGCGGCGTTCAACCGGGCGTCGAGCAGGGTTTGCGTGCAGGAGGTTGCGACCGCCACCGCGTCGCCGGGCAGCACCCGGAAGGCGTCGACCGCCCCCGGCATGGGGATCACCCCCGCGGTGTCGGAGACCTCCAGCTCCTCGATGCGTTCCGCCGCCTCGTCCCAATGCTTCGCGTCGAGAACCAAAGCCTCCGCCAGGGCGCGGCTCGGCATGCCCATGTACTTCGGCATTTCATTCAGGTTGACGCCGTACTCCCCGGCCCAGCGGGTGTAGGCGCGGACCATGGCGTCGCGGGAATCGACGATGGTGCCGTCGTGATCCAGGATCACCGCGTCGAAGAGGCCGACGGCCTCACCGCCGGCGCGTTCCCAGCCCATCGGTCACTTCCAGAGCGTCATCAGGCTGAAGCAGGCGATGATCAGGCCGAGGGCGATCAGGATGTTCCACTCAGTCAGCGCCCTCATGAAGCCGATGTAGTTTCCCGCCAGGTTCCAGGTCACCATCCAGAGCACACCCAGCAGCCCGACCGGGATGAAAACCCAAGGAACCCACCTGCGTTCGGTGTTGGCAGCCAAGCGTTTGCGATCCCTGCGTTCCTTGCGAGCCTTCTCGAGCTCTTCGGACTGCTTTTTGCGCGCTTTGCTCTTGGCTTCCTTACGCACCTTGGATTCGGGCACCGCGCCCCTCCTTTCGCCTCTGCCGACCAAGATTAGTGGAGTCGGACGGCAGGAACACATCTGGCACCCGCACCGCGTAGGGTTGCCCCATGAGCGAGACCCGTCTGACCCGTCTCCTGAGACGCATCAGGGGCCCCCGCAGCGATGAGAACCCCAGGAGCCTTCGGGGCAGGGTGGGCACGGGCATCATCTGCGTCCTGGCGGGTACGATGCTCACCGCCTCCGCCCTGGCGGCCCGCGGCACCGACCTGCGCTCCGACCGCAACACCGACCTGCGTGGCCTGGTCGCCACCCAGGCCCAGCGAAACGAACAGCTGCGAAAAGAGGTGGCAGAGGTCCGTTCCGAAGTGGAGGAGCTCGGACACAAGCAGGGCGCATCCCCGGAGCTGGAGCGCCAGCAGCGCGCGGTGGCGGAGCAGGCGGCCGCGGTTCCCGTGACCGGTCCCGGAATGCGGGTGACCCTCACCGACGCCCCCACCGACGTGAAACCCGCGGGGGTCGACGACGACGCCCTGGTGGTGCACCAACAGGACATCCAGGCCGTCGTCAATGCCCTCTGGAAGGGGGGAGCGGAGGCGGTCAGCATCCAGGGGCAGCGGATCATCACCACGTCGGGAATCAAGTGCGTGGGCAACTCCGTCGTCCTGCACGGTATTCCCTACGCGCCGCCCTACGTGATCGAGGCGATCGGCGACGCCGGCCGCATGGCCGCGGCCCTGAAGGAATCCCGGGCGTTGACCATCTACCGGCAGTACGCCGACGCATACGGCCTGGGATACAAGGAAACCAAGGAATCCTCCCTGTCTTTGCCGGCTTTTCAGGGCGCTTTGGGAATCACCCACGCAAAACCCAAGTAATGGGAATCGCTGCCCCTAACGAAGCCAGGCCGGCATGGCAGTGACGGAGGGGCGGCCCGAATGGGCCATGCTGGCGCGTCTCTCTCTTGCGTGAACTTCCGGATTCCGTCTTTCGCTCGGTTTGCTTCTGGCCGGCTGTGTGGTGTGGTTGGATTGTTGCATGGTGGACAGGGAGGTTCATGGCGGCTTTGTTTCGTGGTCGCGGCGGGGTGTGTTGCTGGTGGGTGTGGGTTTGCTGGCTGGTTGTGGTGCCGTGGATGATCTGGCGGAGGATCGGTCGCAGTTGCCGGTGCTCTTGGAGGATCCCATGGCAGCGGAGGATCTGTTGGGCCTGACCCTGAAGAAGGGCTCCGAAACTGGGTATCTGCGTCCCTTGGGCAAGCCCAAGTTCACCGAGGTGAGGAGAGTGTTCTCCTTGGGTGATGATGATCGTCAGGAGGTCTTTGACCGGGCGGTTGCCTTCGCCAAGGAATCGGGCTGGAAAAAGGAGTTTGAGAGCGGTCTGCCGCCCAATATGGTGTGGAATGGTCAAAAAAATAACCCTAGGCGTGAATGCGGTGTTTTCATTTCTGACAATGACGCGGCTGACCTGATGATCAGGCTCAGGGTTTTTGATGAGCCGTGAGTGGGGGTGGGGGGAATCTGGGTAAGTTCAAAACTGTGGAACAATTTGGAGGAGTTTCGAAAAGATTAATTCGACTGGTTGTGGCGGCGGTGTTGTTTTCCGCATCCGGGGTATTGCGCCTTACGGCGGCGAATGCGGATGAGGTGATGGAATCTCCACGTCCGGTTTCCAAGCAGTTGTTGGTCGTCCAGGTCGGTGATTCGTTCTCGGCCTGAGCAGGCGGAAGCCTGCTCCGTCAAGGCCACCGGACCCTCCCCGGCCACCATCGGCAACTCCCACGGCACCGCCGTCGACGGGACTGCCTTCACCGACCTCGGCCCCGCCCAGTAGGTCGCCGGTCAAACCCGGACTGCCTCGAACCGGGTACAGCGCCGGGTAGCCGATGCCAAAGCCGTTGGGTCCTTCCTGCGGGCCCAACGGCTTTCCTGCCGGGACCGGTGAGGAACGCGCCGCGGCGCACGGCGCATCGATTGCCGTAGCGTGACAGAATTGCCGCCGTGGCACGCATCCTCGTCATCGACAACTACGACTCGTTCGTCTACAACATCGTCTCCTACCTGGCCCAGATCGGCGCCGACGTGGTTGTGTGGCGCAACGACGACTCGCGGTTCGCGGAACCCGGCTGGGAGGACGCCTTCGACGGGGTGCTGCTCTCACCCGGCCCCGGCACCCCGGAACGCGCCGGGGTGTGCGTCGAGGTGATTCAGCGACTCGGCGGACGCAAACCGCTGTTCGGGGTCTGCCTGGGACTCCAGGCGATGGCCGTGGCCCTCGGCGGTGTCGTCGACCGGGCCGGCGAACTGCTGCACGGCAAGGTCTCGCCCGTGACCCACGACGGCAAAGGGGTCTTCACTGGTTTGCCGTCTCCGCTGCGCACCACCCGCTACCACTCTCTCGCCGCCGTCGAGGACAAGCTCCCGGAGGAACTGGAGATCACGGCCCGCACCGAATCGGGGGTCATCATGGCCGTGCGTCACCGCGAATGGCCCATGGAAGCAGTGCAGTTCCACCCCGAGTCGGTGCTCACCGAGGGCGGCTACCAGATGCTCGCAAACTGGCTGGTCACCTGCGGCGACACCGACGCCCCGACTCGCGCATCGGGGTTCGGCCCGCTGGTCGCCGCCGACGTCGACCTCTGAGACGCGGAAACAACCCGGCTGGCGGGGCGAAAGCAGGGCCCTTGTGCCAGCCGGGTCAAAACCGGATCAGCCAGTCTTGGATGGCGACGGTGACGGGAAGGGGTTGGTCGGAGCCGTCGCCTGTGGAGGTATGGCGATCTCCACCGAGACATCGGAGGAGTTCTTGTCCAGCTCCGTGTCCGGTGCGACGCTCTGCGAGTAGATCCTGTTGGCCGGTTTGGTGGGGTCGGTCGTCGTCACCTTCGTGATGCGCAGATTGCCCGTGAAACCGGCACTCTTGAAGGCCTGGGTGGCCTGGCTCTCATCCATGCCGATCAGGTTCGGCATCTTCGCGGTGGTGGGGGCCGCCTTCGCGATGGTGATGGTGATCTTTCCCGACTTGCGCTCCAAGGCGGTTCCCTCCTCAGGATCCTGCGCGAACACCTTCCCGGCAGCCTGCGCAGTGCTCTCCTTCTCCAGCACGCTCACCCTCGTCTTGAACCCCAGCTCGCTGGCCTTCGCCCGGGCCTCATCGACGGTCATTCCGGTGAAATCGGGTACCGCGGACTTGCCCGTGGCGACTCGCACGGTTATGGCCTGGTCCGGGGCGGCGGCCTGGCCCGCTGCCGGTTCGGTTTCCTGAGCCTGATCCTTCACGGCGTCCGCGGCCTCCTTGGCCGGATCCATGTCGGCCTTGGAGATCTGGCCCGTGAAACCAGCACTCTTTAGCGCCTTCGAGGCGTCGTCGAAGGACTTGCCCTTCACGTCGGGGACCTTCAGCTGGGTCGGGCCCACACCCACCTTCAGGGTCACGGTGCTCCCGGACGTGGCCTGCGTCCCGACCTTCGGGTCGGTGTCGACCACCTTGCCCTTGTTGGCGTCGTCGGACTCGACGTTCTCAACCTTCGTCGCGAAGCCCTGCTCCTTCAAAGTGGCTTCCGCGCTGGCCTGGAGCGCCCCGACGACGTTCGGGATCTGCACCTGTCGCGGTCCCGAATTGAGCACCATGTAGACGGCCGTGGCGATACCCGCCACCAGCAACACGGCCAGCACCGAGATGGCCACCAGAGTTTTGCGTTTCTTCTTCGGCTCCTCCTCGGCCTCCACGGGGTCGGCGACGCCGTTCATGGTGCCGACCGCGCCGTTCACGGATGTTGTTTCCGCTGCGCTGTTGGCATCCGGTGGTGTGGTGAGGAGGGTCGGTGCCGCGCGCCGGGCGGGGGACGGCATCACCGTCGTCGGCATTTCGACGGGGGAGGAGTAGGCCGCCATCACGGGCTGCCCGTTCAGGGCCCGCAGGATGTCCTCGCGGAACTCGCGGGCGTCCTGGTAGCGGTCGTTCGGCGACTTCGCCAACGCCTTCAAGGTGATGGCGTCCATCGCCGGGGTGACCTCCGGGTCGCGCTGGCTGGGCGGCACGGGGGTTTCCCGGACGTGCTGGTAGGCAACCGAGACGGGGGAGTCGCCCTTGAACGGCGGCTCCGAGCACAGCAACTCGTAGAGCAGACACCCCACCGAGTACAGATCCGAGCGCTGGTCGACCTTCTCACCGCGCGCCTGTTCCGGCGACAGGTATTGCGCGGTTCCGATCACCGCGGCGGTCTGCGTCATCGTCGCGGAGGTGTCGGCGACGGCCCGGGCGATGCCGAAGTCCATCACCTTCACGGTGCCGGCGGGGGTGAGCATAACGTTGGCCGGTTTGATGTCGCGGTGGATGATCCCGGCCCGGTGGCTGTACGACAAGGCGTCCAACACCCCGGCGGTGAACTCCAGCGCACGGGCGGGCACGATCTTGCGGCCGTCGCGCAGCACCTCCCGCAGGGTCACGCCCTCGACGAGCTCCATCACGATGTAGGGCACCATCACGTCCGACTTGGTGTCGCGTTCCTCACCGGTGTCGTAGACGGCGACGATGTTCGGGTGGTTCAGGCCCGCCGCCGACTGGGCCTCGCGACGGAACCGGGCCTGGAAGGTGGGGTCGCTGGCCAGGTCGATGCGCAGGCGTTTGATGGCCACGTCACGAACGAGCCGCAGGTCGCGGGCCCGCCACACCTCCGCCATGCCGCCACGCCCGATGATCTGGTCGAGCTCATAACGCCCGCCCAGCAGGGTGCCGCGCTCAGTCATCGCACTGGTCCTTTCGGTTGATCGGGAACCATTGTGGCCCATCGGCCCGGTTTCTGCCCGTCCTCATCGGAGGGACTCCACGACGGCCTTGAACACCGGCGCGGCGACCTTGCCGCCCGAGATGTCGTTGCGTTCGACCGACGTGCTCTGCACGAAGGCCACGACGGCGACGTGTGGCTCGGCGGCGTAGCCGACGAACCATGCGTAGGGGGGACGGTTGGGATCCGACTGGGCGGTACCGGTTTTGCCCCCGATGGTCAGTCCCCTGGCCTGCGCGGGCGAGCCGGTGCCGTCGCTGACCACATTCTCCATCATCTGTTTGAGTTGCTTGGCGGTGCCCTCGCTGATCGGACGACCGGCCTGCTCGGGTTGGATCGTCTGGATCACCTTGAGGTCGCTTCCGGTGACGCTTTTGACCACGTGCGGTTTCATCAACACCCCGTTGTTCGCGATAGCGGAGGCCACCATCAGCATCTGCAGCGGGGTGGCGGCCACCTCGTACTGCCCGATGCTGGACTGTGCCAGGTAGGCGGGATCCATCTGCGTGGGGAACTTGGACGTCGACGACGGCAGGTCGATGCCGGGAGCCGAGTTGAAGCCGAAGCGCTGCGCCGTATCGAGCATCTTCGTCTGTCCCAGATCCACACCCAGTTTCGCGAAAGCGGTGTTGCAGGACATCGCCAACGCGTGTTCGAGGGTGGTTTCCGTGCCTCCGCAATCCGTGGAGTTGCCGATTCCGTGGCTGGAACCCGGGGCCTGGTAGCTGGTCGGGGATGCGACGGTGGACGACGGGTTGTACCCGGCCTCCAGCGCGGCCGCCGCGGTCACCAGCTTGAAGGTGGAACCGGGAGGGAAGATCTCCCGCACTGCCCGGTTCTTCAGCGGCTCCGCGGAATCGTTGACCAGCATGTCCCAGTTCTGTCTCTCCACCGAGGTGTCGTGGGAGGCCAGCAGGTTCGGGTCGTAGGTGGGGGTGGAGACCAGGGCCAGAATCTCACCGGTGGTGTAGTCGACGGCGATGGCGGCCCCCTGCTGCTTCCCCAGAGCCTTGACCGCCGCGGCCTGCGCCTTCGGATTCAGCGTCGTGTTCAGGTTCGCGCCCTGCGGTTTCTTGCCCGCCAACAGGTCAACCAGCCGCGTGAACGTCTGCGACGAGGCCGTGCCCGTCAGCTCCGCGTTCCAGTTGCGCTCCAGCTCTTGTTTGCCGTAGGAGTACGAGTACCAACCGGTCACCGAGGAGTACGTCTCGCCTTGGGGGAAGGTGCGCTGCCACGGGAGCGTTCCCGAAGCGGGAGTCGACATCGCGATTGCGTCGTTGCCGACCAGGATCGCACCCCGGTTGGTGTTGAACTCGGCATCCCTGACGCGCACATTCCGCGGATCCTTGAGCATATCCTCCGACCTGGCCACGGCCAGCCAGGTGATGTTCACCAGCAATGCCGCCATCAGTAGCGAGATGAAGAGACTGACCTTTCGTAGGGGACCGTTCATTTCGCAATCACCGCCGTCGACTGGGCAGGAGTCATCAACTCCTGCGGGGTGGCCGTTGCGCGCTGGGGCATGCGCGCGCGATGGGAGATCACCAACAGGATGCCGATGATCATCCAGTTCGCGATCAGGGAGGATCCGCCCTGCGACATGAACGGTGTCGTCAGGCCCGTCAGGGGCAGCAGACGGGTGATGCCACCGATGATCGAGAACACCTGCAACGCGAAGGTGAAGGCCAGTCCACCCGCCAGGAGCTTTCCGAAACCGTCCGGGCAGATCAGCGCGGTCTTCATGCCCCGGGCGACGATGAACCCGTACAGCAGCACGATCGCCATCATGCCGACGACCCCGACCTCCTCGGCGAGGCTGGCGGCGATGAAGTCGCTCTCGTTCATGGGTGTCAGCCACGGCGAACCCTGTCCCCAGCCGCGCCCGAACAACCCGCCCCAGGCGTAACCGAACTGGGCCTGGATGATCTGGTAGTTGGCGTCGTAGTCGCTGAACGGGTTCAACCAGGAATTGACCCGGCGAGGCACGTGGCTGGTGAACCTCCACGCCAGCAACCCCGCGATCACGAACGCCACACCCGCCAGGATCGGCCAGGCCGGGCGCTGCGTCGCGACGTAGATCATGAAGGTGAACAGGCCGAAGAACAGCAGGGCGGTGCCGAGGTCGTTCTGGAAAACCATGATGCCCAGCGAGAGGAACCACATCACCGCGATGGGCCCGAGGTCACGGGCGCGCGGGAACTCAAGGCCGATGAAGCGCCTGCCGGCCAGGGCCAGCAGGTCGCGTTTCTCGTAGAAATAGGCCGCGAAGGCCAGCGCCAGGAGGATCTTTGCCACTTCGGCGGGCTGGAAACTGAAGGGGCCGAGCCCGATCCAGATCCGTGCGCCGTTCAGTTCCCGGCCCACCCCGGGCACCAGGGGCAGCAGCAGCAACCCCATGCCCGCCAGGAACAGCAGGTAGGGGAAACGCTGGAGCCTGCGGTGGTCGAGCAGCCAGATCACGACCGCGGCGAACAGCATGATGCCGAGCCCCGTCCAGAGCAGCTGGTTCGTGGCGGCGTGCGTGTTCTTGGCGTTGTCGAGGCGGGCGATCATGGCCAGGCCGAGGCCGTTGAGCAGGAACACGATCGGCAGGATCACCGGGTCCGCGTAGGGAATGCGCCACCTGATGACGAAGTGCGCGGCCAGCGCCATGCCGAACCAGATGAGGGTGCCGGGTATCAGGTCCCCCGGGGGGGCGCCCCGCAGGTTCAGGTAGGAGACGATCCAACCCACCACGCCGAACGCGCACGCGATGAGTGTCAGCACCAACTCGACCCCGCGCCGCTGCCGGTAGATGATGTACTCGCCCGTGGCCGAGGGCTGCTGCATGACCGACATCAGCAGGCCTCCGGATCCGCTTCCTCGGCGGCTGTCGGGCTCATCGGGGAGAGCATCGTCGGATAGTTCGTCTGTCCTCCCGGTGAATTCGACAGCGACGCGGTGGCGACGGGTTCCGTCGGCAGGCCCGGGCCCTCCGGTTCGCTCGGCTGCGGTTCACCCGGCTGTTTCACGGGACCGAGCCGCTGCTGACGTGCCCTGGCGCAGCGGGTCGCGTACCCGTCCAGGGTGTTTGCCGCATCCCGGGCGGAGGCGAGGTCGGAGAAACCGATCGTGTTGGCCACCTGCCGTTGGAAGAACACCGGGAGATCGGAGATCCGGGTGTCGCGGCGTTCCACCAGGGTGTTCATCTCGTGGCCGAGCAGCGAACCCGGGAGGCCGTTGTAGATCCCGATCTGCTCGTCGGCGGCCGCTATGAAGTACCGGGAGGAGCTGTAGACCCGCACCCCCCAGAAGGTCACACCCACGACGATCGCCCCCGCCAGGATCGCTGCCAGGATGGTGGGCCAGCGGCGTTTGTTCCTGCTCTCCCGGGGGGCGTAGCGGGCCTGCTCCGTGGAGTCGTGGTCGGGGTCCTCGGCGGGCTCCGGCTCTGGATAGCCCGGGCCCTCCTCCTCGTGGGCAATGGTGGGGATTTCGCGTTCCAGGGCGGAACCGGCGAGCTGCGGTTCGGCGGCGTCAAGTTCGTCGCTCTGCGGCACCACCTGCGCCAGCACCAAGGAGATGTTGTCGTGGCCGCCGTGCTCGTTCGCCAGGGCCGACAGGCGTGAGACGCACTCGTCGAGATCGTCGAGGGACATCAGCTCGTGCAGGTCCTCCTCGCTCATCAGGCCGGACAGGCCATCGGAGCAGAACAGCACCCGGTCTCCCTCCAGCACCGGTAGTTCGAAGAAGTCCGGGTCCGTGTCCCCGGCCCCGTTGAGGACCTTCAGGATCAGCGAGCGGTGCGGGTGGGTGGCCGCCTGCTCCGGTGTGATGCGGCCCTCGTCGATCAGCGACTGCACCCACGAGTGGTCGTGGGTGAGTTGTTTCAGTTCGCCTTCGCGCAGCAGGTAGCCGCGCGAGTCGCCGATGTGCGCGACTCCCAGCATCGTGCCCGAGAAGGCGGCACCCGAGAAGGTGGTGCCCATCCCGTCCAGTTCCAGGTTGTTCTCGATCAGGTCGGCGAGCTTGTCGTTGGCGCGCTGAACGATACCCGCCATGTGCTCCACCAGGTGTTCGTTGTCGAGGCGCCGGTCTCCCTCGCTGGCCTCCTTCGCGGCGACGGCGGAGGCCAGGTCCCCGGCGGCAGCGCCCCCCATACCGTCGGCGACGACCAGCAGGTTGGGGCTGGCGAAGGCCGCGTCCTGGTTGTTCTTGCGGACCCGTCCCACCTCGGAGTGGACGCGGAAGTCGAGGGAGAACATCGGCCTCACACCTCCAGTTTCATCATGGTGCGGCCGATGCGGAGAATGTCGTTTACCCCCATCGGGGTGGGTTCGGTGATGCGTTTGCCGTTCAAGTAGGTGCCGTTGGTGGATCCGAGATCGGTCACCACCCAGGTTTCTGGGTCGCGTTGCACGAGCTGCGCGTGACGGGCGGAGGCGTAGTCGTCGTCGAGCAGGAGGGTGGAGTCGGAGGTGCGTCCCAGGTTGATGGTCGGTTCCAGCGGGATGGATAGCCCCTGCTGGGCGCCTTGGGTGATGGCGAACCGGGTGGGCTGGAAGCTTGCCTTGCCGCGCCTGGCGGGTCCCTGCTCGTTCGCGGGCAGGTCGGAGGCCGACACCTTCCGGCCGAACATGTCCTTGCGGATCACATCGGCGAGGATGCCGATGAACAGCCATAGCAGGGCGAGAAAGACAATCTTGATCGCCGCTGCGACGAGATCTGACATGGGCTCACGCCTCCGAGGGCGAATGCACCAGCATCCTCGTGTTGCCGATTTCGATGCGGGAACCGTCCCTGAGCTGAGCCGCCTGCACCCGGGAGCCGTCGACGACGATGCCGTTGGTGGAGCCGAGGTCCTCGATGCGGATGGTGCGGTTCTCCAGCGGCCCGGAAACCGAGATCATGGCGTGGCGGCGCGACACCCCGGGGTCGTTGACGCGCAGGTCGGCGTTCGAGCCGCGGCCGATCACCAGGCCCGGCGGCACCAGTGGGTGCCGCACCCCGCCGACCTCCAGCACCAGCTGCTGCGAGGCCCGTGGCCTGGGTGCGGGGGCCTGGTCGGGGGCCGTCGCGACGGCCTGGCTGGTCACCCGGAACTGTCCCGTGGGCAGCGACTGCTCCAGCATGTAGAGGATCTGGATGGAACCGTTGAACACGTAGGAACGTTCCGCGGCGTGCGCCCTGAGCTCCGGGATGATCTCCGAGTTCAGGGTCTTGGTGTAGGGAAACAGCCTGTTGTAGTCGTGGGGGGAGAGGGAGACCGTGAAAACGTTCGGCACCAGCCGCTTGTCGCGGCTGAGGAGTTTGGCCTCGGAATCCAGCTCCCGCTGAATACCCGCCGCGATCTCGACGGGCTGCACATCGCCCTTGAAGGCGCGGGCGAAAACCTTGTCAACGGCGGCGCCGATCCTCTTCTCAGCGCGGTCGAACACGCCCATTCACCCTCCTCTCAACGGAACCAGCTTAGAGGACAGGCCAATCGTGGTCACCTGACTCGCCTGCCCGCGGACCGTGAAACGGGTCCGGAAGCGTCATGTGGCGGCCTGCACGGCCGGTCTGGCCGGTCCGCGAGGGCCATGTAGAACCTACTCGTTGCCGTCGGGGATCCGGCAGCCGGGTCCCCGCGCCGCCCGTCACTCCCCGGCCGGTTCGTGGGAGGGATGGCGGAAGGTGTGGGCGAAGGCCTCGAGGATGTCGCTGGCTCCCTCGACGGCGCTGACCCTCTCGGCTGCGAGATCCGCCTCGACGCGGGCCGCGATCTCGCGGACCTCGGGGGAGGTGCGCAGCGACTGGATGATCTCCTGCTCCACCATGTTCCACAGCCAGGCGCGCTGCTGCGACCTGCGGCGGCTGACGAGTTCCCCGGCCTTCTCCAGGTCGGCGCGGTGTTTCGTCACCGCCTCCCACACCTCGTCCATGCCCGCACCGGTGTAGGAGGAGCAGGTCAGCACGGGGGGACGCCGCCTCGACTCGTCGCTGGAGATTAGTTTCATGGCGATGCTGAGTTCACGGGCCGAGACCCGGGCCTCGCCTTCGTTGTCGCCGTCGGCCTTGGTTATGGAGATCACGTCGGCCAGTTCCAGGATGCCGCGTTTGATGCCCTGCAGCTGGTCCCCGGTGCGGGCGACGTGCAGGAACAAGAAGGTGTCGACCATGCCCGCGACAGCCACCTCCGACTGTCCCACACCCACGGTCTCGACCAGCACGACGTCGTAGCCGGCGGCCTCCAGCACCAGCATCGACTCGCGGGTGGCGCGGGCCACACCACCCAGGTGCCCGGCCGACGGTGAGGGACGGATGAACGCCTCCTCCCGCATGGCGAGATCACCCATGCGGGTGCGGTCACCGAGGATGGAACCGCCGGTGCGGGTCGACGAAGGGTCGACGGCGAGCACCGCCACCTGGTGGTTGTGCTCCTCGATCAGTTTGATGCCCATCGCGTTGATGAAGGTCGACTTGCCGGCCCCGGGCACACCCGAGATGCCGACGCGGAACGCCCTCCCGGTGTACGGATTGATCAACTGCAGCAACTCGTGGGCCTGCACCCGGTGTTCGGGCTTGGTCGATTCCACCAGGGTGATGGCCCTCGCCACATGGCCCCTGGATCCCTCGACGACCTTGGCCGCCAGCTCCGCCACATTGAGATTCCGCATGGGAGCCACCATATCTCCCGGCACAGTCGGGGACCGGGAAGGGCCCCGACGGCGCCGGGGAGGATCGGCGTCCTGGCAGGCCGTTTTCGGTGAGGATTCATTGGGTGGGTCGCGGTGGCGCTCCTTTCAAGGAGCGGCGCGACCCGGATGGGGACACCGGGTCGTTTCCCGGGTATCGGGTGGTGAACGCAGGTTGATGTTTTTACGGCACTGTTCACGTGGTTATCGGAAAGCGATCCTGAGGCTAGACTGCAACCCGGACCCAAGTGATTGAGAGGCGGACCCATGGCTGAACCCCGCATTCTTCCGTCGGCGGACCTGGATGACGACGTCCGGATCGGCGACGGCTCGTCGATCTGGCATCTCGCCCAGGTACGAGGCGGCGCCGAGATCGGTGAGAACGTGATCGTGGGACGGGGAGCCTACATCGGAAGCGGCGTGCACGTCGGGGACAACTGCAAGATCCAGAACTACGCCCTCGTCTACGAACCCGCGCACCTGGAGGACGGGGTCTTCGTCGGCCCCGCCGCGGTGCTCACCAACGACACCTTCCCTCGCGCCGTCAACCCCGACGGCACATCGAAGAGCGCCCACGACTGGGAACCGGTCGGGGTGACCCTGAAGCGCGGCAGTTCCGTGGGTGCGCGCGCCGTGTGCGTCGCCCCCGTCACGATCGGCGAGTGGGCGACGGTCGCCGCCGGCTCCGTCGTCACCCGTGACGTTCCCGCCTACGCGCTGGTGGCCGGGGTTCCGGCCCGGCGCATCAAATGGGTGGGCCGCTCCGGTTTCCCCCTGGAGGAAACCGGTCCCAACACATTCCGTGACCCGCACACCGGCGACGAGTTCGAGCAGGTGGGCGAGACCCTCAACCTCGTAAAGGAAGCCCGATGACCCAGTCCTTCATTCCCCCCGCAAAGCCGATCATCGGCGAAGAGGAACGCGCCGCCGTCGACCGGGTGCTGCGTTCCGGCATGATCGCCCAGGGCCCCGAGGTGGCGGCTTTCGAGACCGAGTTCTCCGAGCACTTCAGGCTCGGCCGCGCCTGCGTGGCGGTCAACTCCGGCACCTCCGGCCTGCACCTGGGCCTGCTGTCCTGCGGGATCGGCGCGGGCGACGAGGTGATCGTGCCGTCGTTCACCTTCGCGGCCACCGCCAACTCCGTCGCCCTGACCGGCGCCACCCCGGTGTTCGCGGACATTTCCGCCGACGACTTCACCCTCGACCCCGCCTCCGTGGAGGCCTCCATCACGGAGCACACCAAGGCGATCATGCCGGTTCACCTGTACGGTCACCCCGCCCAGATGGACAAGCTGCGCACCATCGCCGATTCGCACTCGCTGCTGCTGTTCGAGGACGCCGCCCAGGCGCACGGCGCCTCGCTGGACGGCACCCCGGTCGGGGCCTTCGGTGAGTTCGCGATGTTCTCTCTGTACCCCACCAAGAACATGACCTCCGGTGAGGGCGGCATGGTCTCCTGCGCCGACGCCACCATCGAACGCAACATCCGCCTGTACCGCAACCAAGGGATGCTGCAGCAGTACCACAACGAGGTCGTCGGTTTGAACAACCGCATGACCGACATCCACGCCGCCATCGGCCGGGTGCAGCTCACGAAGGTCGACGCCTGGACGAGGACCCGCCAGGAGAACGCCGCGTTCCTGTCCGCGAACCTGGAGGGCGTCACTCCGCCGCCGGTGGCCGACGGCGCCGTCCACGTGTACCACCAGTACACGATCCGCGTTCCCGAGGACCGCGACGGCCTGGCGAAGGCCCTCAAGGAGGAGTACCAGGTCGGCTCCGGGATGTTCTACCCCGTCCCGAACCACCGCCTGAAGCCGTTCCAGTCGCCGGTCGAGCTGCCGGAGACCGAACGCGCCGCCAAGGAGTGCCTGTCGCTGCCGGTTCACCCGTCGCTGACCCAGGAGGACCTGGAACGCATCGTGAACGCCGTCAACACTCTCGCGAAGGCAGGTGCCTGATGAGTAACCTGCGTGCCGGCCTCATTGGCCTCGGAATGATGGGGCGTCACCACGCCCGTAACCTGCGCGCCATCGACGGGGTCGACCTCGTCGCGGTGGCCGACGCCCAGGGCGACCCGCACGGCGTCGCCGAGGGGCTTCCCGTCCTGCCCGATGTTGACGCCCTGCTGGAGCAGAACCTTGACTACGTCGTGATCGCGGCTCCCACCATGTATCACGAGGAAATCGGCCTAAAGGTGGCCGAGGCCGGCGTGCACGCGCTCATCGAGAAGCCCCTCGCGAAAACCTTCGAGGACGCCCAGCGCCTCGTCAGGGCGTTCGCGTCGAAGGGGCTTGTCGGGGCCGTCGGCCACATCGAGCGCTACAACCCCGCGTTGCAGGAGTTGCGGAAACGCCTCGAGGCGGGTGAGCTGGGTGACCTGTACCAGATCTGCACCCGCCGTCAGGGTCCGTTCCCGGCGCGCATCGCGGACGTCGGGGTCATCAAGGACCTCGCCTCCCACGACATCGACCTGACCGCGTGGGTCACGCAGCGTGACTACGAACTGGTCGCGGCCCGCACCATGTTCAAAGCGGGACGCGAGTACGAGGACATGGTCTCGGCCACCTGTCAGCTGTCGGGAGGCCTGATGTCCAACCATCTCGTCAACTGGCTGACCCCCACCAAGGAGCGGTTGACCATCGTGACGGGCGAGAAGGGCATGTTCATCGCGGACACCCTCACCGCGGACCTGACCTTCTACGCCAACGGCCGCATCGCCACCACCTGGGACGACATCGCCCAGTTCCGTGGCGTCTCCGAGGGCGACGTGACGCGGTTCGCAATCGCGAAACCGGAGCCGCTGCGCACCGAGCACGAGAACTTCCGCGACGCCATTCTCGGCCGCGACTCCGACGTCGTCACGCTGGAGCAGGGCGCCCAGGTGGTTCGGGTCTGCGAGGCGATGATCGAATCGGCCGCAACGAACCAGTTCGTTGATGTCCGCTGAACCCTGACGCGTTCCGCTCCTGGTCCCGGTTGCTCGTAGCAGAGCGGCCGGGGTCAGCGTGCTGGCATGGTGGCTGCTGCACCGTTGGGTGGTTCGTGTCCGGTGACTACCACCTGCTGGTTACGCAGGCCTGCGATGTCCTGCGGTTTCACCCATCGTATGCCCCGCTAAGAGGAGGTCCTGAAGGTCTACCACGACCTGTCACAGGACCTCCACATCACCAACCCGTGACCGGATTACCGGGATCCCGTGCCACGGAGGGCTGGGTTAAACTTGGTCGTCGTTCCGCAGGGAGGGCGGCTTGGGGTTTTGGTGAAGGATTGATTTGAGTATTTCCAGGATCTTGAACAGTGGTGCGTTGCGCTATCTGGTGGCCGGGGGCCTGGCCTTCGCCTTCAACGTCCTGCTCCTGAACGTCTTCCGGGAGGTCCTCGGGCTTCCCACGAGCCTCTCCGCGCTGCTGGCTTTCTGGGCCTCCTTCTTCTTCACCTATTCCCTGCAGCGCATGTTCGCCTTCCGTTCCGAGGCCTCGGTGCGTGCGTCGTTGTTCCGCTATTCGGTTCTCGTCGCGTTCAATTCCGTCGTCGTGGCGTTCGTCGTGACCGTGTGCCACGACGTCCTCGGCCTGGGGCTGGGTTCCTCCCAGCTAGTCGCCACCGCCATCACCACCGTGTGGAACTATTTCGCCTACAAACACTGGGTGTATGCCAGGCGTTCACCCGCGACGGGGACGACGGGTCCGGTGGAGGTCAACGCGGGTGAGTGACATCATACCGGGGCTGTCCATCGTAGTGCCCGCCCACAACAGCGGTCCGCGCCTGCGGGAGACGCTGCAGCAACTGGTGCGGGAACTGGACCGCGACGACGTCGAGGTCATAATCGTGGAGAACGGATCCTCCGACGACACCTGGGAGATCGCCGAAGAACTCGCCCCGGGTTCCTGGGGGTTTCCCGTCCGGATCTTCCGGTCCGAGGTGGGACTCGGTGCCGCCTACCTGAAGGGAGCCTCGGAGGCGAGGGGCGAAGTGGTTCTTCTCACCGCAGACGATCTCCCGTTCGGCGTCACGGACATCCGTTCCTGGGAGTCGGTCGGTGACCCGTCGGCCCTGGTGATCGGCTCGAAGGCCCATCCGGGAAGCGTGGTTCCCAGATCGAAGCTGCGGGCCGTCATGTCGTGGGGATACCGTTTCCTGCGCAGGGTGATCCTGGGCATGACGGTGGGGGACTGCCAGGGAACTCTCTTCGTCAACAGGACCTGGCTGCAGCGCCACATCCCCCTGCTCCGGGAGCACGGTTACTTGGCGAGCACCGAGATTGTTCATCTCGCGCAGGTGGACCGGAGGCGTGTGGTCGAGGTTCCCGTCGTCCTCCAGGCCGGTCACGAACGCGGCGGGACCCGGATCAGGATCGCGGATGTCTGGGACATGGCGGTCGGGCTCGTCAGGCTTCGCCGGCGTCGTCACATGCTCCGCGTGGCCCTCAAGGAGTCCTGAACGGCACCGGCTTCTCGTTATGCCGAACTCTATTGACGGAATCCCCGGGGCCCGGGGCGTCGAGAATTGAAACGCCGCCTCCAAAATGGGGGCGGCGTTTCATGCAGCTCGATTTAAGAAGGCTCAGAGAGCGTTCTTCAGGGCACTGGCCGGGGCGAACTTCGCGACGCGGCGGGCCGGAATGGTCATGGCCTCACCGGTGGCGGGGTTGCGGCCCTCGCGCTCGGCGCGCTGTGTGGTGGAGGCGGTGAACACGCCGGGAAGCTGGATCTTCTTGTCAGCGACGAGCGCTTCGGTGATAACGGCACCGAAGGCGTCGAGCGCGGCCTCGGCCTGCGCGTTGGTGAGCCCGGCCTTGGCCGCTATGGCCTGGATCAGTTCACGCTTTGTCATTGATGTCTCCTTAAAGCATTTTGAGTATGCGAACATACTTTGGCCGATGTTGGGGGGATGTCAAGCCAAGACGCACCGAAACCCGCAGATATGGCCGTTCGGACGGCAGGAACCTTCCGGATTGGTTACCAGATTGAGACCCCCCTGCCCATTCCGTAATACCTCCAGCCGGATTCCTGCCACAGTTTGGGGTCGAGCACATTCCGGCCGTCGATGATGGCGGGGGAGGCGACGATTCCTCTCAGTTCCACCGGATCCAGGCAGAGGAATTCCTTCCACGGGGTGAGTAGCAGCACCGCATCCACCCCTGTAAGGGCCTCCTCTACGGTGTCGCAAACCCGCATTTCGGGTTGGCGCCGGCGCAGCTCGGGTCCGGCCGCCGGGTCCACGACCCGCACGTCGGCGCCGCGCGCCCACAGCCGGGATGTGATGTCGAGGGCGGGGGAGTCGCGCAGGTCGTCGGTATCGGGTTTGAAGGTGATCCCCAGCACCGCCACCTTCCGGCCCGCCAGCCGTCCCGCTACCGCCTTCTCCGTGAGCGTGACGGCGTGGTCGCGGCGGCGCAGGTTGATGGCGTCCACCTCGCGCAGGAAGGTGAGGGCCTGGTCGATGCCGAGTTCCCCGGCCCGCGCCATGAAGGCCCGCAGGTCCTTCGGTAGGCAGCCGCCACCGAAACCGATGCCCGCCTGGAGGAACTTGCCCCCGATCCGGTCGTCGTGGCCGATGGCCTCCGCCAGCCGGGTGACGTCGCCGCCGGTCGCGTCGCACAGCTCCGCCATGGCGTTGATGAAGGAGATTTTCGTCGCCAGGAAGGCGTTGGCGGCCACCTTCACCAGTTCAGCGGTGGGAAGGTTCGCCACCACCAGGGGGATGTCCTCGGCCAGCATTGGCGCGTAGCAGGCGTCGAGAATCGCCTTGGCGCGGTCCCCGGTCGAGCGGTCCTCGGGCAGCCCGTAGACGATGCGGTCGGGGTGGAGGGTGTCGGCGACGGCGTGGCCCTCGCGCAGGAACTCGGGGTTCCACGCCAGAAGGAAATTCTTGCCACTGGCCTTCAGGCGTTCAGCGAGCCGCTGCGCGGTGCCGACCGGAACCGTCGACTTGCCCGCCACCAGCACCGAGGAGCCGGGCCGGGGGTTGACGTGTTCGACGACGGTTTCGACGGCAGCGTCGACCTGGCTGAGGTCCGCGCCCAGCCTGCCCGACAGCTGCGGGGTGCCGACCCCGATGAAGATCAGGTCGGCGTCGGCGAGCCGTCCGGGATCGGTGGTGAAACCCAGCCGCCCGGCTGCGATCCCTCGCGCCAGGATCTCGGGGAAACCGGGTTCGTGGAACGGGGCCTCGCCTCGCGCCAGCCGGGAAACCCTGTCCTCGTCCACGTCGAGTCCTACGACGTCGTGGCCGATCTCCGCCATGCAGGCCGCGTGCACCGCCCCCAGGTAGCCGCAACCGATCACTGCAATCCGCATGCGCTGAAGGGTAGCGGGTGAGGCCCCAGGGTCTCCGTGGCCGGGCACGAACCGGGTCGTGTCGAACCTCTCTTCCCACATTCCGCCCCACTCCCGTCCTTTCCCGTGCATGAATCGCGGAGGTTCGACGGTTCAACGTCGCCACATGACGTTGAACCGTTTCTCTTCCACGTGTCGTGTACAAGGAGGCTTATTCACAGGTGGCGCCTCGGCCAGCTAAACCCCTGGTCAGACCATCTCGAGAGTGGCGGGATCGGGGCCGATGCGGTTGCCTGCGCTGAGCGCGTCGATGGCCGCCCGGTCCTTCGCCGACAATTTCATCTCGAGGGCCGCGAAGTTCGATTCGATCCGCGCGGGGGTCTTCGACTTCGGGATCACGACGAAACCGCGGTCCAGGTGCCAGCGGATGATGACCTGCGCCGGGGTGGCGCCGAGCCGTTCGGCGATGCGGGTGATGACGGGATGCTCCAGATCGGCGGCCCGCCCCAGCGGCGACCAGCTCTCCACGGTGATCCGCAGGTCCGAGCAGTGGTTGATCAGGTCGTCGGGCTGGAAGGTGGGGTGCAGTTCGATCTGGTCCACGACCGGGGTGATGCCGGTCTCGTCGACGATGGTGTCGAGATGCTCGGGCAGGAAGTTGCACACCCCGATGGAACGAACCAGACCCTCGGAACGGAAGTCGATGAGCTGTTCCCAGGTCTCCACGTAGGTGCCGCGCGCGGGGCAGGGCCAGTGGATCAGGTACAGGTCCACGTGGTCGAGGCCGAGTTTCTCGAGGCTTTGTTCCAGGCCGGGACGGGCCAGGTCGCGGCCCTGGTCCTTGTTCCACAGCTTCGTGGTGACGAAGATCTCGTCGCGCGGCAGCGAGGACGCGGCGATCGCGCGTCCCACACCCACTTCGTTGCGGTATATGGCGGCGGTGTCGACGTGCCGGTATCCGGTCTCCAGGGCGTGGCTGACGGCGGCGGTGGCTTCGTCGTCGGTCATCTGCCAGACGCCCAGGCCGAGCTGGGGGATGGACTTGCCGTCGTTCAGTGTGATGGGCGGAGCGCTTGTCATGAACCCAATTGAACACCCTGGCGGAAGGGGGCATCACCAACCTCGGCGAAGGGTGAGAGAATGTCCCCCATGCAATCGCTGCCTGCCCTGCTCGATGCCCGTCTGCGCGCCGTCACGGGGGTGGATCCGGAGATGCGGCCGGCCACGAAACCCCAGTTCGGGCACTTCCAGTCCAACGTGGCGCTGCGCCTCGCCAAGGAGCAGAAACGACCCCCCCGGGAGGTCGCGGCGGACATCGTCGCACAGCTCGACGTCTCCGACCTGTGCGAACCCTTGGAGATCGCCGGGCCGGGGTTCATCAACTTCCGGATCCGCGCCGACGTGCTGGCCCAGGCAGCCACCGCGGTGCTGGAGGACCCCCACCACGGGTTGAGCCGCACGTCGCACCCGCAGCGGGTCGTCATCGACTACTCGGCGCCCAACGTTGCCAAGCAGATGCACGTCGGGCACCTGCGCACCACCATCATCGGCGACTGTTTCAACCGCGTCCTCACCGCCCTGGGGCACGAGGTGATCCCGCAGAACCACATCGGCGACTGGGGCACCCAGTTCGGGATGCTGGTCGAACACATCATCGAGACCGGCACCGACGTCACCGCCCTCGACCTCGCAGGCGCGGAACAGCTCTACAAGGACTCCAAGAAACACTTCGACGACGACCCCGGTTTCGCCACCCGCGCCCGCGCGCGCGTCGTGAAGCTGCAGGGCGGCGACCAGGAGACCCTGGCGATCTGGCGGCAGCTGATCGCGGTCTCCCTGGCCGGTTTCAACGCCGCCTATCAACGCCTCGGGGTGTTGCTGACCGATGCGGACCTGGCGGGCGAGTCGACCTACAACGACGCCCTTCCGGAGGTGGCCGCCGACCTGGCCGAGCGCGGCATCGCCGTCGTCGACGACGGGGCGCTGGTGCTGTGGGTCGAGGGTTTCGACGCGCCGCTGATCATCCGCAAATCGGATGGCGGCTACGGCTACGACACCACCGACATGGCAGCCATCCGGCACCGGGTGCGCGAGCTGAAGGCCGACCGGATCATCTACGTCACCGACGTGCGCCAGTCGCAGCATTTCCAGGAACTCTTCGAGGCCGCCCGGAAGGCCGGCTACCTGCCCGAGGACGTCGAGGCGCAGCACGTCGGCTACGGCATGGTGCTCGGTCCCGATTCGCGCCCGTTCAAGACCCGCGACGGCGGGACGGTGTCGCTGACGAGCCTGCTCGACCTGGCGGAGCAGGAGGCATCACCCGAGATCGCCCTGGCGGCCATCAAGTACGCCGACCTGTCGGGCGCGATCCACAAGGACTACGTTTTCGACGCCGAACGGATGGTGCAGACCACCGGCGACACCGGGCCGTACCTGCAGTACGCGCACGCCCGGATCTGCCAGATCCTGCGCAGGGCAGAGGCCGAGAACATCAGCTGGGGTGCGGTAGCGGTGCTGGAGGACCCTGCCGAACAGACCCTCGCGCTGGTGCTGAGCCGCTTCGGTGAGGTCGTCGACGAGGTGGCCCGTGCCCTCACCCCCCACAAACTGTGCGGGTACCTCTACGAACTGGCCGGGGCCTTCTCGGCCTTCTACGAGGCCTGCCCGGTGCTGCGTTCCGAGGGGGAGGTGCGCTCCTCGCGCCTGGCGCTCGCGGCGGCCACCCGCGAGGTGTTGGCCCAGGGCCTCCATCTCCTCGGAATCGAGGCCCCCGACCGCATGTGAGGTCCCACCCAAAGCCGGTTGATCTCCAATCCGACGCTGGTTGAGCCGGGTCGCGACGAAGGAGCGGCTCGAGTCGAAACCGTCCCAACTCGAAGTTGGTTGAGCCGGGTCGCGAGGAACGAGCGGCCCGTGTCGAAACCATCTGGTGGTTGAGGAGCAGACCCGACCACAAGTCCCCGACCGCCCTCCCCTCGCCTCGCCCTGCTTTTCCCGTACACGACTCGCGGAGGTTCGACGTTTCAACGTCGCCACACGACGTGGCGGTTTCAAGTGGTGTGTGCAATGTTGAGTAGTTGTTCCATTTTCTCGGCTGGTGTGGCCCAGTCAAGTACTCGGCGGGGTCGGGTGTTGAGG